>NXNN01000171.1_pt1 | contig 11734 bp, 10 predicted proteins | sample 2041041 | NCBI WGS metagenome assembly NXNN01 (sample SAMN07660617, study PRJNA407663) | chicken gut metagenome | isolation source: caecum content treated with Lincosamide | host: Gallus gallus domesticus | place: Czech Republic: Brno | collected 2016 | reverse complement strand
TTTGCGGAGTAAACTTTAAAAGTGATTTTGATGTCGTGGCGTGAGGTTGCTATAGAAAATAAGCTGCAAGCCTAAAGATATTGTTGCCTGTTTTTCGCAGCCCTCCGAATTTTGCCTTTTTCGGGTCGGCTATGGTAGCATAGTTTCTTGCGGACGTCAACGGCCGCAAAATCGTCGCTTAAAACACCCATAGAAACAACTTTTGAGCTGAGTAGGGAAAGTTTTCTTGCTCGGCTCTTTTTGCTGTATATGAAGCATTTTACGCGTCCATAACGCAACGATTTTGTCTTTGTCCCGTTGACTTCCGCAGGCTCGCTATTTAGTGTACTGATATTTACCGTCCTATGCACCTCCGCCTGTTGCCCGAAAAAGGCAAATACAAATTCAAGAGGTGAAACAAAATGGAAATGTTGGTAGCCAAGTTCTCGAAAGGAAAGTATCGCAACGAAGGCGAACTCTTCGCAGAACCTATCTCAAGCGATAACGTCAAACTCATGGGCGAAATGATCGCTCTACAGGCGCTTCGTACCGTCAAAAAGTATGATATGAAAGTGGCGGACAGATTGTATATCGGACTCATCAAAGACTTGCACCATATGAGCGAGATAGATTATATCGTTTCGGACGGCTATGATGTGGCACAGACAGCTATCTGCTTTCTGTATCAGTACGCCGGCAGAAAGGCGTCCGAGATTTGCGGTAAAGACAAACGCGGAAAGGAAATAGCCATCAAACTCGCTTGCTATCGTGAAGTTGATCGGTTTATCGACAGCTTGCGCAATCGCTCCGACAGACGCGGCGCAATCGAATACATAGACTTCACGGACTACAAATCTCTACCAATGGATCCCATAAATTGTTTTGAATACGAACAGACGGATTACACGAAATACGATGAACTCGTAAGTGCATTGCAGTTATCCGCGCTGGAAATTGCCATTCTGAACTGCTACATGAACGGAATGAGACAAGCCGAAGTCTGCGCCGAACTCGGCATCGGCAGAGGAACTATCAATCACCGCAAAGCAAGCATCCGTCAGAGATATTACAGACTATACGGCGAAATTTGATATGACGCTGAATTGCATGCAAACATCAAGGCAGACATCATAATCTAATGTCTGCCTTGCCTTTTAGTCTGACAAATGCGCTTTATCAGTATTTATTGTTTCCACACATCCTTCAATATTTTCCAGCTATCCGAATGGATATCGTCGCTATAATTTTCCGTGCAGATACATAATTCTTCGCTTTGCTTGTCGTATCGGACAAAACCGCCTTTTATGCCGTGCTTTTTCAGATATGATTGCAGTACTTCAAACTTTTTTGGCGAGAAGATATCAATGTCTTCGCTGTCTCCGCTACGCGTAAATCCGCCTTTTGTTTCGATAATCCAAGTTTCACCGCTTACAGACAAAACATAATCGGGATAGAACAGCTTTTGCGCGCCACTGTTGTCGTTGTACACGATAGAGAAATACTCATCGCCTTTGTCGCCGTTTTTATAAATCCAATCCACAGCCTCGCAAGTTTCGCAAAACTTCTCAAACTTCTTTTCCGAAGACGATCGCGGCTCTGCCGATAACAAGTATCCCTGATACACGTTTTTAGTGCTTTCGGTTTGCACCTTGCTTGTGGCGTCATAAGTGAACAGCATAGATTGCGGAATGGTAAATGCCTTTTCAGAAACGGGATTGTCCGAGATAACCATTTGTGCAAGTTGTGCCGCCATCGCATCGCGGAAAATGCGGCGCAGTAAATCGGTGTTATTGATCACGAACGCATATAATTCACGCGTCGTAAGCGCAAGCACTTTTTCAGAGTAAGAATACTTCTCTCCGAACAGCTTGCCCAATATTGTGTTCATATAGGCATATGGCATTCCGATTTCCAGACCTATTTTGCCTACGCGGTTGTGGTACTCTCGTCCGTGCGTATGCGTGTTGATAGGCTCTTTCACGGCAATTGCATTGAGCTTGTCTTTTTCGGAAAGCTCGGAAAGCGCAACCACATTGCCCGACAAGGTGTAGCGCACAATGCTGTCCGAAAAAATATAGCCTTTACTTTCCAGTCGCACTCGATTTTGCTTTTTATCTCCCGTCAAGCCGTACTCGCTTTTAAGGTGCTTTGCAATGGCAGTAAGTGCGCGGCGCGGATCGCGCAAGTCCGTGACCATGGTGCGCTGCTCTTTGATAAGGGAAAAAGTTTTGTGTTCGCTCTTCAAAAATAGCGTCTTTGCTTCCAGCGCTGACTTGCCAAGGCTTGCTTTGACGCCTTGCGTGAACTTGCCGTCAAAGGTGTAGAGATAACAGCTGTCCAACGTATCGTTATCGTAATGCTTTGCCTCTGGCATACGGCGTATGCGCCCTATGGTCTGAATCTCAAACGTTTCGTCCATGTTGTCGCGCAGCTTGACAAGGATATAAGCCCTCGGACAGTCCCAGCCCGTTGCAACGGCTTGCTTGATGATGACGGCGACTTGTTCACCGCAATTTACAGATATATTGTCAAGGTTCTCATGCCGTCCCGAAAGCCATACGGCAAGCGTCCCCGCCTCGTATGTAATGCCGTTCCGTTCAAAAAACTTTTCCACCGTGTCAAGAAGCAGGTCGGAGTTGTTGGGAAGCTGCACCACGATGAGCGGATTGATGTCTTTGCCACGCTGCAAAAGCAAAGACCTGAGTTCACGCTGTTTCAGAAGGGCTTTATCCAAAAGATAGTCCGTCTGATTATCCGTTTCCACGACTTGCGGGAAATTCTCGTTGATGACGAGCATCTTCTTGATAAGCCCCTCGGCGATGACGTCCTCTTCCTTGATCTCTATGAGTTTTGCCTTTTTGTCGCTGATCGGCGTCGCCGAACAACGTATGATCTTGTCCGTCTTGAACAGTTGCACTATCTCATCTGCTTTCGCCGTGAAATTCTGATGGCTTTCGTCGATGACGATCTTAAAAGACAATCCGTCGTCGAAGGCTTTTTCTATCCATTCGAGGAAGTTAGTGCGCTCGCTGTCTTTCAGGGCGTTGTTACCTTTTTTTGTCAGTTTCTCCCAGTTGATAAAGCAGGCGTCGTTTTCGGCAAAACCCGACGTCATCACATCGGCAAGAAGTTTTGTCTGCGCATTGTGGATATAGGCATCCATCTTCGCTTTGCTCTGCTCTTCAAGGTTGCCCTTGCCGGGAGTGAGCCACACAAACACCGTCCTCGCGTGCCCTTGCATATGCTCGTCCATAAAGTGGGTGAGAATGATCGTTTTGCCGCTGCCGGTAGGGCTTTTGAGAATAATATCGCGTTGCGGCTCTTCCATGCTCTCCAGAAGCGCCTTTATTGCCTTCAATTGAAATTGCATAAGGTCGATGTTCATTTTCAGCCCTCCAATTCGCGGTAATAGTAATCGGGGATGATGTTCACCGCAATGCCGCGCGCTTTGAACAAACTTTCCTGCGCCTCGCTCGGCAACACGTCGTGTCCAAGGTATATAGCCTTGCACTTATCGGGCATATTCGCCGCAAACTCGTCCAATTCTTTCTCTGTAAGCACGATGGCGATCTCGGCATTGCCGTTGAAATTGATCCCGTTTTCAAGTTCGACAAGCTCGCGGATATGCTTCAAAAGTTCGTCCGCATACTCGTAGTACAGCTTGTCCGAGATGGACACAAAGTCCACCTTATAATATTTGAGGCTCGCCTCGTACTTGTCCCGCTCGATGACGCGCTTTATGCGCTCATAGGTGACGTCGCGGCAAATGTTGTTCTCGTTGTTGGTGCAGAGGATAAACTTGCGCGTGCCGCCGTCCTCGGCATTGAGTTTCATCACGGCATGTCCTGTCGTTCCGCTGCCGGCAAAGAAGTCAAGAATAGCAATATTTTTATGTAGATTTATCATGCGCGTCAAAAACCCATATAAAGATATCGGTTTGGGATAACTAAATGTCGGAATGCCTAACTCGGCAAGCTCCTTTTTTGCTTCTTCATTAGTCCCTATTCCCAAATCGATGTTCAACAAATTTTGTGGTGTTTTTGCTTTTTCGACACCTACTCTTTGATAACGTATCGAAAAATTCTTCGACTTTACCAAAAAGAATGTCCCGTTTTTTACTTCTTTGTCAAGGGTTTCTTGTCCCCACTTAAAGTTTGCTCGCGCGACAACTTCATTTTGATTACAGCCATTTGCAACAATAACATCATTCAACAGTTCTATTTTACAATCATTTCCCTGTCGATACATCCCATCGGCGATATTAAAGCGTATGCTCCCGACAGGAAAAATCAGAGTTTTAATCGGATTACCGCCATTTAATAACGGCGCATCTCCGCCGTCAATTTTACCTTGGCTAAACTGATGACGTGAATCTAATTTTTTAGCGTAGCATAATATATATTCTAGTTTTTTCCGTACTTTTTTTGACAATGCGGGCGGTGTTGAGGTTTTTTCCCACATATACATCGCAACAAAATTTTGTTCTGAAAAAACATCATCGCACAAAAGCTTCAACGAACACAGTTCGTTTTCATCAATATTAACGAATATGTATCCGTCTTCATGAAGCAGTTTATATGCAATTTCTAGACGTTTGCTCATAAAAGCGGAATATTTGCTATGCGCAAACAAATCGGCATTATCAACAAACGTGTCATCATAAATAAAATCATTATTACCCGTATTGTAGGGAGGATCAATGATTATCAAATTGATTTTACCCTTGTGCGTCTTTTCAAGCAGCTGCAAGGCAGCGAGGTTGTCGCCCTCAATCAGGAAGTTCATTTGCCCGCCGTTATCAATAAACAAATTCTTTTCTTCGGTCAATACAGGCGTATTCTGTTCCAAAATCTCATCAATCGCTTCGCGGTGCTCTTCAAACACCAGCCCGTACTTTTTACCTTTGATATCCTTTTCTATATCGGCAATATAGGCAAGAAGTTGTGCGGTGTTTTCATCCTGCGGAGCGGAAGCGATATACGACTTTATCGCCTTGATCTTCGCAACCAACTGTTCGCGTTTTTCCTTTGAAACATTTGTTGACACGGAGCTTTATCATCAAGTACCGAATTTATTCGGTGAACAAATGTGCTCTCGCTTTGTTCACTGAATATTGTAATACATGAACATCAGAACGCCGCCTTGTTCATAAATCAGGGTTTATATGAACAAATCGGCAGATACAACGTATTGAAAATTGACTTTGAGTAGCGTTTTTGCTATACTTATCTATAAGAAAGGACATCAATTACAATATTCGGTGCACATTTTATAGTAGCTTCCCGAGCTTATTCATCATATCGGTTTTATGCTCCATAAGAGAGTGAGCATAGCGGTTGAGCGTGACGGTCGGATTTTTGTGACCGAGTATCTCGGAGAGCGTTTTTACGTCCATTCCACATTCGAGGGCGCGGGTAGCGAACGTATGCCGCAGGGAGTGAAATCCTTTGTGCGGAATTTTTAGCTTTTTCAGGAGCAATTCAAAACTCCGCTGGTAGGAACGGACAGAAACGGGCTTTCCGCTTGCCGACACCACGAAGGGCGAAGCGCTCTTTTTCTTTATGCCTTTAAGAATAGGCAGAAGTTGTTTCGGCAGCGGTATCACGCGGCGGGAAGTGGCTGTTTTTGGCTCGTCTATAATTAAACCGTTTCTACCGTCGTGGCAGGACTTGGAAACGGTGAGAATGCCTTTTGCAAAGTCAATATCGCTCCAATGCAGAGCGATGAGTTCCCCGATACGCAATCCGCTGTAAAGGCAGAGGATAATGCCGTACAACTTATCCTTCTTGCCGTTCAGAATTGCTTGTTCTATCTGCTTTTGCTCGGCGAGTGTAAAGCATTCCACAGGCTTTTCTTTCAGCTTCGGGCGTTTGAGCTTGTCCGCCGTGTATTCTTTCGTCAGCCCCAACAAGTGCGCCGTTTTGAGAGAACTTTGAATAACGGAAATCACGGCATTGACGCTGTTGGCAGATAAGCCTTTCCCCGTTTTTTTATTGCCGCCTTGCAAAAGCTCTGTTATGAACGATTGCAGAACAAGCGGAGATAAATCGTTCAGATTCAGGCCGCCGATTTTGTCTTTGATGTGTTGTTCTATGATAAGCTTATAACGCTCGTAAGTCCGCATCTTTACGGACGGGCGGATATAGTTTTCCAACCATTGAATGAGCCAATCTATGTATTTCATGTTCCCTCCTGCTGAATAGATATTTAATTCAGATTAAAATTAGATTTTGGCGCTGTAAAGGAAATGACCGGAAAACCATACGCCGCAGTTCTTAAAAGCCGTTATTTAATGGAAGCTAACGTGTTGGAAAGTTCTCGTTCGTTTATTTCAAGGAAGTCATCACCCAATAGCAGTTTCTGTTCCTCAGGGCCGCAATACACTATGCAGTCGCATTTGTCGCACATAAACCGGTTCGGCGGGAAATGTATATCGCAAATGTCGCCGCACTTATAGCAACGCACATATCCTGCGACCTTAAATTCATTCTCGATCTCACAGTCGCGGCGCAAATCTTCACGCAAATGTCGTTCCCAACATTCACGGTATGTATCGGGGCAACGCTTTTTACATCTTCTGTATGATGCAATATCCATTGCTTCTTCGCAAAAGAAAATATAGGTTTTTAAGTTATCGGGTAATTCGTAATTCATAAAAAAGTCCTCCGTAAAAATAAAATTTGTTGTTATGATAAAGATGAAAGAAGTGAAAGGAATTCACAAGTGACCATAAAGTGTGTGCCTGTCTTGATACAAGCGGCGGCATAGCTGACGGAGCGGCTGCGCCGCTCCGTCACCCGCTCGCTTCGCTCGCGGGCGCCGAGACAGGCACACACCAACTCAACGAACACGGGCATGAAAATCCGAAGGCAAGCGGGGCTTCGCCGCTGACCCGCTTGGCGAAGCGCCCGCTACTTTTGCCTTCTTGCGGTATTTTCAGTTGTTTCCGGGCTATCGTTTACGGCAGTTTCGGTGCGAGAGCAATGGTCTGCGGCGATACCTTGCCCAGCTTTTCGCCGTCCCGCCAGATGTCGAAGTCGCCTGCCACGAGCAGCCGTATATCCCTGCCGGAGCCGTCATCCATCCTGCCGAGTACATCTTTGCCGCAAATGTCGCTTTCGATAAACCGGTACAGCCCTTTGGAGTAATAGGGCCTTACGCCCTGTTTACTCAGGTACTTGGTTATGTAGCGTATAGCGTTGTCGTACAGCTGCGGAATTATCTCGCTGAAAGTATTCCTCCCGAATCTGTCCGCAAAGTACTTGCTCTGCGGAAATGTTTCCATTCTGCCCGTTTTCGGGTTATACTCACGCACCTTTTCGAGCCCGTCCAGAATCTTACGGTTCGGGTCGGCGATAAGTCCGTGAAAGTGCAGTCTGCCGTTTTCTTCGCCGTATTCCCAGACGCCCTGAAAAAGACAGCCGTAGCGTTTATGCAGGTTAGAAAAGCATGATTTGAGGCTTGCTTCAAAACTTTCCGCGGTATGCTTTTTGTCGTCGTAAGTTACCGTAAAAAAGAACTCATATGCCTGATTATATGCCTTATATTCAAACCGTTTCCGGCGTGAATACAGATTTCTTTGTTTCCTGCGCCAATTTTCGTCTACAAAATATCTCGCATCGTCTTCGCCTGCAAACAGGTCAAGCATTCCTTCCATAACGGCCTGCTTGCGTTCATACGGTCTCAGTGAAGAGTATTTATCGTAGAGCTCGTCGAAGATCTGCTTATATGTTGCGGAGAAAACGGTATCGGATACATCCAAAGGTTTTGCATCGGCTGTCCGGGAGTCGTTATCGTTTCCCGTGATAACGCATTCATCTTCGGCGATATCTTTCATCTCCGCAAGCCTGTATTTGCCGTCCTTATATGAAACGGCAACGGCCTTCTGTTTCCGCTCCGTCCGCCTTGTCGGATTCGTCGTGTGCGGCGTTGCTATATACACGTCGCCTTCCTTGCGTACTTTGCATTTCGGATACCATTCGGCAATGCCGTCCGCGTCTTTCTTGCCTATACTGTCGCCCTGATATCTATGATACATTTTTTCACCTCCTTTGCCGTAAATGGCAGTAGTAAAGCTTCTTTCTTCCGGGCAGCTCCTTTGTAACCTCCTTGTCGTGTTTTTTGCAGTCAGTATTGTCGGAAGCGAAACTTTCACAACCGAATACAAAATTTCACCCGGATAAAAAGGGTGCATAAAAGAAAAAAGACGGAGATTTTTTCTCCGTCTTTTTTACTTGTCCTTATTCAATTTCCTATTTTGTCGTAAAGTCGCCCAAAATAAAAAACTGTTCGGTGTGATCTTCATCTACGGACGTGCTCCTTTCGATGATATTCTCCGTAAACCAGGAAAAGGTAGCCAGCTTTTGTCCTTGCTCGTATATTTCTACTGTGGGGTTATCCTTGCCGCCTGAAAACTCCAGCTCAAAGGTATAACCATAGAATCTTATGCTGCGCGACTTTTCTCCCGTATGGAGGGGGATCTTTATCGTACCGTCTTTGGAATATTGATAGTATTTTTCAAAGCGTTCCGGATCCAAAGAATAAACGACATCGTTATGACCATTCCAATAAGAGTACCGCAACACAAGGAAATTGACTTCCGCCGGCACGATGAGCGGAAGGCCGTGTTCCCTTAAATACCTGCCGCGAGCGACGCGTGCGTTGAATTTCAGTTTACACGCGTCATACATATCGTACCAGACCTTATTATGCGGAAAAGCCATACAACACCAACTCCAATCGCGAAACCCGGAATTGTGTTTCAGATCATATAATGCGTTCAGATCAAGCCCCGAACCGTAAAACTTGCACGGCGCGCCCGTATAGCGGTAGGAATTACTCTTCTGGGCGCCGTTTTTGCCGTATCTCGGGCTGGCTTGGATCAGGCCTTCGTCTTTTAACGATTTCATAAGCAGTTGCAGCGTCCTGTCCGATACCGCGAGAAGCTCCGCAAGCCTGCGGATGCTGAACGGCCTGCCACGGCTTTCGATGACAGTGTTGATTACTATTTCCCGCCGCTCCCTCGGGGTGACCTTGCGGTACATATATTGCCGTTCGTCGCAGTATGTGTCTCCGAATTTATCCCGCTTATCCTGCATATACTCCGCGTTTTCAAAGACTACAAACCCGTAACTTCCGGCTTCTTCTTTTGGCATCTTTAAAACCGTGTCGTTGCCTAAATCCACATTGCTGTACTTTTCCTCAAAAAGCCGGTTATAACCCATCTTTTTACCCCAAATACACAAACATATGTTTGTATTATACACCTTTAAGAAGTATTTGTCAAGCATCAGCTCGATTTTTCCCTTCGGCGTATTCAGGGGGAATACTGTTAAGACGAAAGACTTGAACCTAAACGAAAAGCCGTCGAAAGTCAAGGGTAAATGCACTTCCTGTGGTCGCCCTTGACTTTCGAAAAATGACCGTAAGTGAAACAATTTTTAACCGTCTTTTCGTTTGGTTGGTTCCTGCCGAAGGGCAAAAGTAAATATGATGGAGGAATAGTTAAATGGTAAAAGCAAAAAAGTTTGCTAACATCCCGGGTGAAAAAGTGCTTTTGTTTATGCAGTCAGTTTGGCGGTTTCCTTAAAATCGTTGCATTGGAAAAGAATGAAAAATACGAAGTACAGGATGAATTGGACGGGATATGGCATTATACATTTGCTCCGTCTGTCACCAAAAAGAAAAGTATCAATGGCAATAGCTATACCGTCCGCAGATATTTCTTGGGAGGAAAAGATTTTGCCGAAACAATGGAGCGGCTCGCCGCCCGACAGATTTACAAGGAGACAAAATAACATATGAAGCAGAAACACTACATAGCGGGATTGTATTACAGGCTTTCTCAAGAGGACGAACGTCAGGGCGAATCGGTATCCATAGATAATCAGCGGGCTATTTTACGCAAGTATGCCGAAGAGCATGGTTTTGAAATCCACGGCGAATATATCGACGACGGCGTATCGGGTACCACGTTCGACAGGCCGGAAGTCCAAAGATTGTTGGACGACGCAAAGACGGGAGTTATCAATACCATCATTGTAAAAGACCTTTCGAGGTTCGGCAGGAACTATATCGAAGTCGGGCAATACGTGGACTATGTATTCCCCGCTTTCGGGATACGGTTTATTGCCATACAGGACAACGTAGATACGGAAAACCGCGACAGTAATGCCATGGAGATGATGCCGATCATGAATGTTTTTAACGAGTGGCATGCCGCCAACACGAGCAAAAAGATACGTGCGGTATTAAAGAGCAATGCAAAGGACGGCAAGTACCACGCGAGGAAGGCGCCTTACGGATATGTGAAAAGCGATACCGAAAAGAAAACGCCGATTATCGACGAGGAAGCCGCCGCTGTCGTGAAAAGGATATTTGAAATGCGCGCGAGTGGTTTAAGCCCGCATAAGATAGCGGATATCCTGAACGAGGAAAACATACCCAATCCGAGCAAGTACAGCATGGATAAGTACGGAATCGTCGGAAAACGCAATCATTTCGGATTATGGTCTTTCTGCGCCGTGAACAGTATCCTGAACAATCCCACTTATTTAGGGCATATGGCGCAGCAGCGTTGGAGTTCGATTTCTTATAAGAATCATAAACGGTATAAACGCGATGAAAGTGAATGGGTCGTAGTAAAAAATACGCACGAACCGATTATAACGCAGGAGCTTTGGGATAAAGTACGGGAAGTGGAAAAATCCGTAGCGCAGGGCAGGAAAACAAAGCGCGGCTATACGCATCCGCTGTCGGGCTTCTTGTTTTGCGCCGATTGCGGCGGAAAAATGAAACTGAATTATATCAACCGAAACGGAAAGATAGATTTCAATTTCAACTGCGGCAATCATATGAGAATCGGAAAGGCGTACTGTTTCTCGCATTTCATACAGGCGAAGGATATAGAGGCGATAGTTCTTAACGATATACGCGAAATGGCACAAAGAATTGTCCTTGACGAAAAGGCTATCCGCGAAGATTTTATCCGTCATAATGCCGAGCTTGCGGATAAGGCGATTAAATCCGCCAAGAAGGAATTGCAGGCTAAACGCAAACGCACGGAGGAATTATCCCGTCTGATGCAGCTTGCATATGAGGATAGGCTGAAAGGCAAAATGCCCGAAGATATCTGTATCGGCTTTATCCAAAAGTATTCCGAAGAGCAGAAGAAGCTTAAAGGCGAGATTGAAGAGTTGGAAGAAAAACTTACCGAAACGACGAACACGATACAGAGCGCAGATGAGTTTATACGGAACATCAAGAAATACCTTGAAGCGCCTGAACTTACTCGCGAGATGTGCTATGAGCTGTTAGACCGCGTAGTTGTAGGCGGGCATCCGAAACAAACGGGCAAAGAGCGGGTGATAGATATTGTCTATAAAGTCGATATTGCTTCAGTCTTGCGCTACAAACTGAACAAATAGCAAAAAGCGTATGGGTGCCTCAACTCATACGCTTACTTTATGCCTCTGACACCTTTCTTTTGAGAGTATCCATAAATTTATGTCTCAACGACAGGCAAAAATACTCAGGTGATAAAGGAATACATAGCAAATCAGCTCAAAAAAGATAAAGAGAATATGCAACTAAGTATAGACTACCCTGAGGACCCGTTTACGGGTAGCAAGTAATAAGCGCAGCGACTGGCAGGTCGTCCAATGAGTGCTTAGCACTCGGTCTAGTAAACTAGGGCTATGCCCGAAAATGAAGAACCTCCCGCTTGGCGGGAGGGTTATTTTATATTATGAAAAAC
>NXNN01000165.1_pt1 | contig 11894 bp, 11 predicted proteins | sample 2041041 | NCBI WGS metagenome assembly NXNN01 (sample SAMN07660617, study PRJNA407663) | chicken gut metagenome | isolation source: caecum content treated with Lincosamide | host: Gallus gallus domesticus | place: Czech Republic: Brno | collected 2016 | reverse complement strand
GCGGACTTTTCGCGTGAGATCTTCGCGAATGCGCGGCATAAGCGGTAAAGCTCGGTAAAGCAACGGGTTAAAAAAGGATAGCGGTTTCCTGCTTTGTAAGAGAAGAAGGAAACCGCTATTTTTTATGGAGCGTGTAAAAATAATCGGAATGCGCCGATATTTGATTAAAGTATAATCAAAAAGGAGCCGATGGCGATTGCAAAACTTTTACAGCGTATAATTGAACTTTTCCGCTTCGGAAAGGGCGTATTTTTCCGAATAGTCGGTATAGCCTCTGTCGACGACGGAAGTCTTCACGTCTTTGTCGAAAGAATGCCCGTCCCAGAGCATGACAAGCTCGTGGTTTATGCCGCATTCCTTGCACCGGGTAATGAAGGTATAACGCAGTTCGTGCGTATGGTGGTGCGGGAACAATCTCTTCAAAGCCGTATGGATCGTATTGACATTGGTCTGTTTCGCTTTCTCGAAATCTATGTACGGCAATACTTTCCGCATCATCGGGGTAACGGGTATTCTGCGGGGAACGATGTCGTTTCCCATCTTCTCTTTGCTGGTATCGCATTCCAGCCAGTTCTCGTCGATGACGCGCAGCGTTTGCAGTTCGCTCCTGCGCATTCCCGTATAGAGCAGAACCAACAAAGCATTTGAAGCCGCCATTTTGGGATGAGTAATGCAATAATCGACGAGTTGTTTTTCTTCTTCGTAAGTAAAGGCGCTGCCTTTCTTGCTCTGATGCTTGGGAAGTACGATCTTTGCCATAGGGGAATCGAATTTATAGTCGCTCGCGGCTAAATCGAAGATACAGCGCAGGATAAGTTGCAGTTTTTCGGCAGTACGCAGTTTATCCTGTTCCACATAGCCGAACAGGAAAGTTTGGATAAACTCTCTGTCTATATCGGCGAGCGTCTTGTCCGCGAAAGCAGGGGAAATGTCGTGTTCGAACAGCCGCTTGTATTCTTTGAAAGTGAGCGGCTTTGTCGTTTTTTCTTTGAGGGATAGCCAGTTCTTTGCAAAGTCGTTGAAGAATACGGTGTGCCTGCTCTTTGCTTTCACGCTGCCGGTTGCGGCATAGTTGTTGAGCGCGTCAATGAATTTTTGTTTCAAGGTCTGTAAGTCTTTGGAAGAAACCTCGATGTCAATGCCTTGCCTATGAAAGCGTGCTTCAAAGACGCCGTTTTTCTTTTGGCGGTAGGTGACGATCTTGTCGCCGTGGGCAAAGATATGTTTGTATTTGGCAGTCATTTGTTCCAGCTCCTTTTTGGTAAATTTGAGATAAAGTTTTTTCTTCTCCTTCGGTTGAGCGGGGGAAGATTGTTTTTGCACACCGGGGAGGAGTTCCTGCAATTTCGAGTACGCCAAAGATTCGACGAGCATATTGAGCATTCTCGTCGTGTTCACATCGGTATTGCCCGCATTGGCGGACAGGAAACCGGATATGAGATTTTCGCGTTCCTCCTGCGTCATGGGAAAATCTATAACCTGCCAAACAATATTGCCGGTATGCCTGTCGCATATCGACGGTACTACTATACAGCAGGAAGGATAGAAAAAGATAGCGCATTTTCTAACCCAAAACCGCAACTTTTGTTGAAAAAACCGAAACTAAATGTACCTAAAGTGGATAAAAACTTACCCATAGGAAACCTCCTCCATGTGGTTTAGCCTTTCGGCGACCACGGAGAAAGCGGATTAGATCGCACCTGTCAAGGATAAGGGGAAGTAGATCATTTTACGGTCAATCCCCTTACGCGCGGAAAATATCGCATGAGAATAAAAAAGAAAGCCGTCTCCAAGTTCGAGTAATCGAAAGGGGGACGGCTTAATTGTTTTCTGCGATATTTTCCTGTCCTTGACAGGGGAGAGATAATCCGCAATAACCAAATGCCGAAAGGCGAAACTTATGGGATATAGACGATACGCAAAAAGTCTGCGACTTTTTGCGAGAAAATCTGTGCTATACTGAAGCTATGAAAAGCAAAAGGGTTTAGGGGAAAAAGGTATGCAACTACAACAAATTATCGATTCCGCAAAGTTATTCAGCGAAGTCAGGTTTGAAGGCGAAATCAATTTGGAATTGCCCAAAAGTACAAGTTTTTATGTAGGGAAAAATTTCAGCAAAAGCCTGGTAACAATAACGAAGCCGAATATCACGTTGGATTTTTCGGATGCGATCGTGCGCGTAGATATAGCGGAGCCGTTGGATACGGATCTGAACATATTCTTTGTTTCAAGCATGGCAAAAAATGTGGAAATAAAGAATCTGAAATTATATGTATATCTGAATATCCCCGCAACGGCTCGGCAGATCGTAGGGATATACAACACGGCTTACGGACTGAAATTGAATAACTGTTTCATTGAAGTTGTTTCCGAGAGCCAATTGAATTTAGTCGGAATGTTCAATAACGGGAATCTGGATACGCATATGGAAACACGCGCGGATAACCTGGTGATTGCGAACAGCTGCATCAAGGTACAAATCGTGCAGAGCGGGATGAAGGACAGCGTCGTTTACGGCGTTTACAATAATCTGGCGAACAGCATATCCATACAAAACACATTTGTTTATTCGACAAATATCGGAGCAGGGAAAAAGCAAGCCGCTATCGGTATCTTTACCAACGGCAGATTTGGCAGATTTATCGGGTGCAATATCAAAGCGAACGGCAGCCATAATACAGGCAACTTAAAAGAACAGGCATACGCATACGGATTTGTAAACGAGGGGTTGTACAACCTGATCGAATCGAACAATATCATAGGCGAATGGGGCGGTCAATGCGTCGGTTTGGAAAATAAAGGGGATTTTGCAAAGGTGAGCGGAAACAAAATTCTGGCGACGCATACGATCAAGGGGCGTTCGGTAAGAAATTATGCGAACGACAGTATTTTTGACGGGAATATACTGACGTCTACGAGCCGCAATCCGCGGTTATTCGAGCAGGAGGGCAGCAACTGTATCATAACGAACAACATGATGGAGGGATTGCAACTGCCGCAGACATATCGATCGAGCGTGGGGATTTATGCGGCGGCAGAGAGCGCAGCGGAAAATCTGATTTCGCAGAACATTATCAAAAACGTCTGCGATTGCGGGATTTTTGCCCACAAAAATATAGGGTTTGTGCAGAACAACATCATAACGACGTATGCGGAAAGTTACGGGTTTGTAAAGCTGGCAACGACGGAAAATTCGGCGATTGCCAATAAACTCGACGAAAGCAGAATACATTCGATTCTCGATTGATAAGGAGGGGAAAATGGAGATCACGATTTCGGAACTGGTGCAAAATTACGGTCTGGACAGCGTACTGATCGCAGCGGCGGTATGTATCCTGACGGGGATTATCAAGCTGCCTATAAAAAGGCTGGCGGCAAAGACAAAAGATTCGTCGAAGTGCACGAAATACATAACGTTTTTGCCTCTGCTTCTCGGGTTCGGCGCAACGGCGCTGTACGAGTATATAATGACGAGGTCGGTTTCGTTTGCGGGAGAATTTATCACGCTTTGGCTCACGTCGAGCAGTTTGAGCTTGGCGATCTATGCCTTCATCGAAAAGTTTATCCCGAGCAAGAAAAAGATATTGTCCGCGGAAGAAATCAGGCAGAATGAGGAAATGCTCGATTCGATCAAAAGCATATTAACGGCGGACAAGTCCTCCGAAGAAGCGGAGGAAAGCGCGGCGGTATCCGAAGCCAGCGAAGGAAAACAGGATTTGGAAGCGGCTGAAAATACAATTGAACCGCAAGCAACCGAGTCTATACAGGGGAAAATCATTTTGCGGGGCAAAAAGAATGTTTGAATTACAAAGAAATATTTATCCAGGAACGCTGATCGTATTCGAGGGCACGGACGGCGCGGGAAAAACGACGATGATCGCCAAAACAAAAGAGTATTTATGCGCGAGGTTTGGCCCCGAGCGGATACTCCCGGAAAAACAGCCCACAGATCTGTCCAGGAAGACGCGGCTGTTCCAAAAGATGATGTACTGTTCCAGACACGAAGAAATCAATTACAGGGCGGTGCAGCTGCTGACGCTTTCCGATCGGGTACAGCACAATCATGAGGTTATCGTTCCCGCATTAAAAGAGGGTAAAATTATCCTCTGCGACCGCTATCTGTATACGAGCATAGCGAATATGCTGGCGCGCGGGTATCGGAATGAAACGTGGTTTTTCGATGCGTGTAAGGAGATAATCAAGCCGGATATCGCATTTCTGGCATATGCAGAGCCGGAGCTTGCGATACACAGGATCCGTTCGCGTCCGGAAGAATGCAACAGGCACTTGAACGAAGAGCTGCTGCATAACGTGGCGAAAGAATTTTTGGTGATGCAAAAGCAGGCGGATTTTCATGTTCTGGATACGAGCCAAAGCGCGGATGCTGCCTTTTTGCAAGTGAAAAACGAATTGGACATATATTTTGAGGGGAAAAATGAATAGAGAATTGAATTTTGTATTGGAAGTATTGCAGGATAAGCCGAGCATACCGGAAAAGGGTCTGGACTGGTATTGGATACTCGGCTTTTTGGAATTGAATAAAATCGGAGGGTATTTTTTTCATAAGACAAAAGAATCAGGCATTAAAATACCGCAATCGGCGGAACGCAAACTGTCGCAGATTCTCAAAATGCAGAGCGAACGGAACCGGTTCATGCGCAAATATATCCAGGACATCAGCGACGAACTGCGGTACGAAAAGCTCCGCTTCGCGTTTCTGAAGGGCAGCGTTCTGTCGAATACGAATTTCCGGTTCAGCGAAAAATCGTTCAGCTGTATGGCGCTGCCGGAGGAAACAAAACAAACATACAGGCGGCAAGCGGGCGAGCCTTTCTACGGCGAAGGGGAGCGGGTATCGAACGACATCGACCTTTTGGTGGAACAGAAAGACATCTCCGCAATTTCGGAAGTATTGAAAAATATGGGGTTCGTGCAGGGGTATTATGACTTTCGGGAAAGTAAAATCGTAGCGTTGCCGCGGACGGAGATCCTGTCGCGGCGCATGAACCGCGGAGAAACGGCACCGTATGTTGTCGCAACGGATCATCCGTCGGTGCCGTTCATCGAGGTCGATATCAATTTTTCTCTGGATTACCTTCCCAATTCGCACGAGGATATGTTGCATGCGGTTTTGAAAGATTCTCTCTGTTATGCGGGGAATATATCCGGCGGAATACGCAGTTTGCAGGCGGACGACTTTTTCCTGCACCTTATCATGCACCAATACAAGGAGAGCGTTTTGTATTCCATGGTGCGGCGCAGCAAGGATACGGAACTGTATAAATTAATGGATATATACCTGTTCATCAAGAGGGGGTATATCGAGCTTTCGGGACTTTACAACAAAGTAAAAAAATACGGATTGGAACGTCCGATTTATTCGGTCATGCGTTCTATATCGGAATTGTTTTCGGATTTTCATTTTTCGGATTATGCTTCGATGTTTCAGCCAAAGGACGGAGAGGACGAAGTTGTCGACCCGCCGACGGGCAGAAAATTCGTTTGGGAGAAACCGCTTTCGGAACGGATAAACTTTTTCGATAAGGAATGCTTTTTGCGCGAGGTCAAAGATGAATAGAGAGGCGCTCGGCAAGGTTCTGTCCCTATCCTGCGTGGAGAATTACTTTTTAGGATATTTTCAGGAAAGGTTCGACGTGCGGCCGTTGTACGCGGAGAGTTTCGTGCCCTTTCGGGAAGTGATGACTGCGTTTTTGAATGAGGGAGTAAGCTACGAAAACTATCCCCTGGTAAGGTTGCAGGAAACGTCGGAAAAATTGGGGCTTACGGAACATCGGTATAGCGAAAAATTTCATTATCAGAAGAATAAGTTGAATTTAATCCGCGTCAATCGGGAGTTTTTCAACCGTTCAAAGCTGTTGCCGTGGCGGGCGGATCATTACATTGCGATCGAAAAAGTAAAGGACGGGTATGCCTATTGGAACAATTACCCCTTATCGGAGGGGCGTATGTCCGAAAACAGGACAAATGAAATCTATGACGGGGCGTATTTGATTTTTCAGGAGAAGGGTGAGTTCAGCGAGCATAAATACAGAGAATTGTGCGCTTTGCAGTATGCGAGAATAGCGAATCAAAGCGTCGACGAAGTGCGGATAACCGAAGAAAAATTAGTCAATTTACGGGATGCTTTGTTGGTTCTGAAAGTGCTGCGGAAAAGGGTCACTGCGTGGCTTGCGTTCGAGGCGGACAACAAAAGATTTGACGGCGATCTGAGCTTTCAGATACATACGGAGAAACTGATACAGCTTTATGAAAGGATACTTGTCGAGATTCAGTTGCAAATCGTAAGGAAAAAATCCGATATGGGCAAAATAAACGAAAAATTGATGCAGCTTTGCGAACAGGAGCGCTTGTGGGGCAAGGCAATTCAAATGCGGAGGGGATAATGGATATTTTCAGGAATGTGGAGGAAGTAATCATCGATGCGGTCGGGGGAGACAGCGTAACGGCGGAGCAGGAATTAAAGACGGATATAGGCCTGGACAGTCTTAGCCTGGTCGCCGTTATCGTGGGGATGGAAGAGAAATTCGGGATCGAATTTAACGAAAGCGATTTAGACCCGAGCAAAATCATTCGGGTGCAGGATTTGGTCGAGCTTGTGAGGAAATATGTATGAACGTTTGGGGATTTTTGAAACGGAGGATGCTTCGATACGGGGAAAGGATCGCATTTACGGAGGGGAAAATAACCTATGCAACTTTGATCGCGCTTGCGGAAAGCGGGAAAGAGGGGCAAAGGAACGTTCCGCTTATAGCAAAGGGGGCAACGCGGCAGGAGCAGGCAATAAAAATTTTGCGGATCATGGCGGGAGGGAATATCCCCGTGCCGGTCGAGGCGAGTTACGGGACTGACCGTGAAGAAAAAATCAAAACGATTTTAGAGAAAAATCGCGACGATCTGCATAAGACGGCAGCCGTTTTATTTACGTCGGGAACGACGGGCGAACCGAAGGGGGTAAAGCTCAGCCACAGGGGTATCATTGAAAATCTGAAAGGGATCGACGGTTATTTTCAGGTGCGGGAAGGACAGAAGATTTTGATTGCGCGGCCGCTCGTGCATGTGGCTGTGTTTACGGGCGAATTGCTGTTCGCGCTGTATAAGGGACTGGAAATTGACTTTTACGAGGAAGCGTTCCAGCCGGCTCGTCTGGCAAAATATATCGATGAAAACGGAGTGCAGGTTTTCGGGTGTACGCCGACGCTCCTGTATCATCTGTCGAGATACTTGCAGGGGGGATCGCTGGATAGTATCGTGATCAGCGGTGAGCGGCTGACGGAAGGGGTAGCCAATATTGTGAAAGAAAAGTTTTCGGATAAAAAGTTCTACAACGTTTACGGCCTGACGGAAAACAGTCCGCGCGTATCTGCTCTTTGTCCCGAGGAGTTTTTTGATAAAATCGGGAGCGTCGGAAAGCCGATCGCGCATACGAAGGCGAAATTAAAAGACGGGGAGCTGTTGGTAAAATCGCGCTCTATAATGCAGGGATATATCGGCGAACGGGAAAAGACGAAAGAAAAAATCCAAAAGGGATGGTTGCATACGGGCGATATGGCGCGTATCGATAAGCAGGGATATTTGTATATTCTGGGAAGGAAGGACGACATGCTGATCCGTTCTGGAATGAATATCTATCCTGCCGAGATAGAAAGCATTGCAATGCAGATAGACGGGGTAAAAAATTGCGTGGTTTATGGCGAGGAGGATATTCATTACGGGCAAAAGATCTGCATGAAGGCGGTTGCGGATATAGGGATAGCAGAGCTACGCAAAGCACTTGTTTCCCGCTTGCCCGCGTATCTTATTCCCGATAAAATTTTGCTCGTAGAATCGTTGGAACTGACGCCGAGCGGGAAAGTGAAACGGAAATGAAAGAGAAAATCATAGAAATCATCCGCAATGCCTGCGCGCTGGAGGAAAACGATATTACTTTGGAAACAAAGTTACAAGACCTTAGCTTGGATAGCCTTTCCTTTATTGAAGCGATCGTGAAAATCGAGCAAGAGTTTGATGTTGAGTTTGAAATAGATCAAGCAGAATTAGCGTATTGGGAAACGGTTGGAGATATCATATTGAAAGTAAAGGAGTTGTACTGTGAAAAATAATAAGATAGAGGGGGTTCAACCCTTTAATAGATTTTTTTTTCGAAGTTGTTACTATCATCAATTAATTGCAGGATTGGCGGTCTTTGAGATTCCGGCTGAAAGCATTTTGTTAAGTTATTTTGTTGTACCCAAAAAGAATTTTGAAACTGAAAAAATAGTAATTCCTGAGAAAACTTTGGAAAAAGTTTTGGGGTATCAAAATAAAAGATGTAATTTATCTAAAAAGCAGTTGCTTCATAATATCGATAAGAAACGACCGGTTATAGTCGGGGTGGATTGTTTTCATTTTGAAAGCAGACTAGATACTTATCAAAAAATGCACGATCCGCACTATGTGCTGGTGTATGGATATGATCTTGATAATGGGACAGTAAACGTAATAGATCATAATTATAGAAATAGTTGGGAATATTCAGAAAAGACAATAGCGATAGACAATTTGCTTTATGCGAATAAGATGTTGCGGTACAGACCTTTAAAAAGAAAAACAACGATGCAAATTTTAAAAAGGTGTGGGAACAAAAAGACAGGTGACTCAAGTATTTTGAAACAATACAAAAGCGAATCGTTCCAACAGGCAAAGGCTGATTCAGAAGTTAACTTAAAAACATTAAAATTGATGGTTTCTCAAAGCAGTACTGCTTTGGCGGATAAAAGTAGGAGTATTACAAATTATCTGCAGGAAATGAAGAATTTTTTCTCAAATTTAAATGCAGTTACCGTTTTCAATGATACCAGAGATCACTCGGAGGCGTTTATTGTTATCATAAGCGCATATTCGAATTTACTTTCCATATTTTGGAGAATGGAAAACAAAAATGATTACGAATTTGCTTTCAGAAATAAAGAAAATATTTTTCGCAAAATAGACGAGCTGATTTGCGCAGAAAGAATCATATATGATCATATCTCGGAGATTTGTAAATGTCAGTCAGAAAAATAGATATATCCATGTATTGTAATCACAAATTGATTTATAAAAAATTGCCGGAAAAGGAATCTTACGGATTGGACAATATATGCATTTTGGAGCAAGATTTTCTTAGGGAAAACAATATTGACAAACAGGGCGATATTTGCAATTATTGTTTGGGTGATTACGATAATATTGTATGTGATGGGCAGAGGCTTGTAATTGATTCGAAGGTTAGAAAGTGGCATTTTATAGGATTTGCCTACTGGGGAGATGTGTCAGAACTTGTAAAAATCATTTTTGATGATGATACCGAAGATTGGCTTGAGATCGTTTTTATTGATTGGTCTCATGCGTTTGTTCAAAATTTTTGGAACAGTAATTTTGCGCATGATAACAAAATTGAAAATGTGCGAGTTGCCATTACAACTGGTGAGATGATACATCTGGTTTATTTTCATGATTGCATAAATGACTTTCATAACGACAAAGTCGTCAAAGAAATAATTTTACCGAACAATATATTGGCGCATATTTTTGCTTTGACGATCGAATATTAAAAAATTAAAAGGAGCAGGAAAATGGGAACAATCAAACTCAAGAAGGCAAGTACAAAAGAGGAACAGGCGTCGGTCACGGCCGTTGCAACCGGATCAAACGCAGAGAATGTAACGGCAGAAAAGCGGCGGTGGGATGACCCGGCCGTTTTGAAGGAGTTTTCGGAGAAGGCAGACGAAATGTCGCGTCACTACAAGCTCAATAACGGTACAGCAAAGAGCATTATCAGCGCGGCGCCGTCAAACTATTTTGACGAATCGGAGAATCAATGGAAACCAATCGATAACTCGCTTACGGAAAAGGAATGGGCGTATGAATCGAATAGCGGGAAATATAAAACGGAAATCGCTAAACCGGAAAAGGGAAAGTCGATAAAAATGATGGCTTCCGGAATTGCGATCTCATGGGAGTATTTGGGCAGGCAAAGTACTTCGGAAGTACAGGCACAGCCGTTTGCGTTCGAGGGCGATACCGTACCGACAACGCTTGAGGTCGAGCCGGAAATCAAAGGCGCGTTACAGAGCAAAAGCAGCAAAGCTACATATGAGAATGCGGACAAAGATACCGATATCGAATACAGTTTGTCGGGAAACAATATCAAAGAGAATATTATAGTAAAGGAAAAGGCGGAAGAGTACAGGTATCTTTTTGCCCTGAATACGCAGGGGCTGAAGCTGCGCGTTTCCGAGGATAACGAAAGCCTGGAATTGTATACGGAAGCGGTAAGCGAGAACGACGAAACTGTTACAAAGACGGAAGCGACGATCCCCGCGCCGTTCATGTACGATGCGAACGGGGAAAGCAGCGACGACGTATATTTTGAACTGGAACCGGAAACGGACGGGAAATATACCTTTGCAGTTATTGCAAGCGCGGATTGGATCAATGCAGAAAACCGCGCATTTCCTGTAACGATCGATCCGCAGATCGTGACGGAAGGGAGCGGAATTATTAGCAAGCAAGTACAATATCGAAATATATATTCATCATATTCATCTGGATGTTATCAAACTTCATATTCAAATTGGTATGCGGCAAGCAGTAGTTATATTAAAGTATCGCGGACGAGCAGTCAGGAATATAAAACCATTCTTACGATCAATAAAGCAAGCATGTCCAAACTCGAATATCCGATATCGGGTGTCAAGTTGATATTAACGCCTTATCGCATTACGCAAAGCGGATATTGCCAAATCAATGGTAAGAGTGTCTATCTTTCGGGAACGACAGCAAAAACAATAGATATCACCGCAAAATATAATGCGGCAAGCAGCAGTTTTACTGTTACGATAGAACCGTATTCGTCTTATAATGTAAATGCAGAGTTTTATGCAAGCGGAACAAATAGTCCTATCGTTGAAGTAGAATACCTTATTAACGGTAAGAAAAAAATATTTGTGCAGGAGTTTGCGCTTGTGGGCGGGCTTGCAGGACAGTACGATATTACAACGGGTGATGCGAGTATTGTTTTTGAAGATGTTTCTGCTACCGATTCGGTTCTTGGGCTTGGAATTTCGCACATCTATAAAAAGAGCGCAGACGATTTGCATGTCGGTAAAAATTTCCGTCTGAATTTGAACGAAATGCTTTCGAAAACGGGTGCCTCGGCGTTAGATGCCGATTATGTGTATACCGATTCGCTTGGGATGAAGCACGGCTTTAAGGATACATATTACTATATCAATGCCTCCGGTCAAAAAACATCCGTAAGTAAAAGTCTTGTATCGGTTGATCTGGACGGAAAACTTACCTATATGACGGGTGGCGTTGAGTATGAGGTGAAAAAAGAGCAGCGTACAAAAAGCGGGTTGAGAGCAATTACGCAGTATGAAGATTTTAAGGGGGTAGAGTGGCTGGAACAGCGCCTTGATGAACAAAAACAGCTGGAACAGCAGATTGATTCTTACCGTAACACCTTAAACAGTTTTGTAACGGTAAACAAAAGTACAGGAGATATACAATGCCAGCTGGACGATGCCAACTATGAAGGATTTGGGCAGTGCATAAATAGCTCGGTTTTATTGATGACGCACAGCGAGGCGATACAATATAAGTCGTTAAAAATACAAGAAAGATCATTGGCAAATACATCTTCGAGCGATATTATTCCCGATAAAAGTCAGGCGAGAGAAGCCTTGCTGTCTTTGTATTCGGCATATTACGAGGTAAATGAGTCAATAAAAAAGTATTTGAGAGCAGATGAAATATTAAGCGATACAAGTTTGGCGGGACTTATCTTTTCAGCCATTTTAGGCTCAAGTGAATATTTGCAGAAAATTAATTCGGTCAAAGAAGCCTTAAAT
>NXNN01000162.1_pt1 | contig 12042 bp, 14 predicted proteins | sample 2041041 | NCBI WGS metagenome assembly NXNN01 (sample SAMN07660617, study PRJNA407663) | chicken gut metagenome | isolation source: caecum content treated with Lincosamide | host: Gallus gallus domesticus | place: Czech Republic: Brno | collected 2016 | reverse complement strand
TCAGAGTTACAATGCAGGCAGACAAAGGCACGAAAAATGCTCCCCGTCCAAGCCGGAAAACCGTTTCCGGCAAAGGGCTGGGAGCGTTTTTGACCACAGGAGCCACCACAGGCAGCGGCGTACCACATGGATTTCAAAGTGCTAAAGAGTGGCGGAAAGAAAGAGAAACCGAGCAGAAACCGACATAAATAATTAGAAATCATGTAAAAAAGTTTAAAATCGGCCTTCGCATCCGTAAGGTCGTCGGTTCGATCCCGATTAGGTCCACCAAAATGGAAATCGCCGCAGTGAAAACTGCGGCGATTTCTCGTTTGACCACAGAAAGAGTTCTGTTTTGATCACTTGAAGGGCACCCCTTTTTGAAGGGGGCCCTTCATTGTTTATTGCGGCGCAGGATTTGAGGGTCATTCTCAGTCCGGAACATCATCGTGTTTTGGATCGTTACAGAAACGACGCCATCTCCTTCATATAGGCGGGCACATCAAGGCCCTGGGGGCAGTGGGCGGTACACGCGCCGCAGCCGACGCAGGCGGAGGGCCGCTTGTCCTCCGGCAGGGCGCCCAGCCGGGCCAGACGCCAGGAGGACAGGTCCTTTTCTCCCCCAGTCTTGTACTCGTTGAAGGCGGCAAGCAGGAAGGGAATGTCCAGCTGCTGGGGACAGTCGGCGCAGCAGTAGCGGCAGCCCGTACAGGGCACCGCATAGAGGCCGTGGAGCACGTCGCTGACCTGCCGCACCAGGGAGATCTCCTCCTCAGACAGAAGCTTGTCGTCTGAGAAGGTCTGAATATTGTCCTTGACCTGCCCCAGCTCCGACATCCCGCTCAAAACCACGGCGATCCCCGGCAGCGTCCGCAGGAACCGGAAGGCCCACGATGCCGCCGCAGCGTCGGGCTTGGCGGTCAGCAGAAGATCCTGCCCCGTCTCAGGCAGGTCGGCCAGCATCCCGCCGTGGGCCGGCTCCATCACTATGATGGGGATGTCGTGTTCCCGGAGGATCTCATACTGCTCCCGGGCTGTCCCGTGGAACCAGTCGTAGTAGTTCAGCTGGATCTGCACAAAGTCCCATGGGCCGCGGGCAAGCATCTGCCGCAGGGCATCGGGGGAACCGTGGAAGGAGAAGCCGAAATACCGGATCTTCCCCAGCTGCTTCTGCTCCCGAAAATACTCCGGCGCGCCGTGGTCCAGATAGTCGGAGACCAGCTTGTCCGTCACGCCGTGGAGCAGGTAGAAGTCGATGCGGTCCATCTGGAGCCGCTCCAGCTGCTTGGCAAACTGTTTTTCATAATCCGGCTCCGCCTGCACATTGAATTTGTCCGCCACGCAGAAGCTGTCCCGGGGATACCGCTTCAACGCCTTGCCCAGGAGCACCTCGGACTGCCCCATGTGGTAGATGTACGCCGTATCAAAGTAGTTGACCCCGTGGGAGATACAGCAGTCGATCAGCTCCATGGCCTTCGGCTCATCAATGGGCTTTGCAAACCCCGGCTCTGTCTGGGGCAGACGCATTGCCCCCATGCCCAGCTGAGACAGCTGGATCCCGTCAAATTCGTGATACTGCATACTTGTCAACCCGTCCTCTCATCGTATTGGCGGCCGCGGAGCGGTCCCTTCGGAGTTAGTATAAGGGTAAAGTAAACTTGAGAGTCAATCCCCTTTTCTTGACGGAGCCCTCCTTTTTTCGCTATACTGCACCCAAAGGGGCGATCTGTATGAACTACACCATCAAAAAAGTCTCGGAGATGACCGGCCTGTCCATTCCAACTATCCGGTACTACGACAAAGAGGGGCTTCTGCCGGACCTTCAGCGCAAGGAATCCGGCTACCGGATCTTTTCAGACCGGGACCTGGAGGCCATCGACCTCATCGGGTGCTTCAAGGAATCTGGACTGACGATTCGGGAGATCCGGCACTTCATGTCCCTGGTCAGGCAGGGGGACGTCACCTTGGATGAGCGCCTTGCCATCTGCCAGACGCATATTGCCCGGCTGGAGGAGAAGCTGGCCGCTGTGCAAAATGCGCTGGAGCACTCGCGACGCACCCTGGCGTTTTATGAGATTGCGGCGAAAACCGGATCAGAGGAGACTGCGAAAGATCTCTACCTCGCCCGTTATGGAGAGGAGAACGGATAGGAGTCTGTTCCTGTTCAGAGGAAACATCCGGGCGGACAGAGAAAGGAGCCGTGCCTCGCCGGTGGAGGATAGCCTGCTGCTCTGGGCCTCTCCCCTGCCGAGCTGTCCAGCGAACATCTGCAGACCCCTATGGGGCTCTTTCGCGGGACCGCAACCCGGTGAGAGTACGGCATCGCCCCTATGCCGCAGCGGGCGGCTTGGCGGGAAAAAATTTATAAAACCGGAAAACGTCTCTGTTCGGCCTCCCGCCGAATGGAGGCGTTTTTAGGTAAGAGAACCTGGAAGTATATTGACACAGCGTCAGAATAGTGATATAGTACAGCTACTGACACAGTGTCAGAACTGCAATACTATAACCGCGCGGTCTGCAAAGGGAGGTTTTTCCATGAAGGAAAAGGTCTATTTTACGCGGGAGATCACCCCGGAGAAAGTCGTTGAGCTATACCGCGCCCTGGGGGCAGAGCTGCCCGGCAGGGTGGCGGTGAAGGTTCACTCCGGGGAAAAAGGCAACCAGAATTTTCTGCGCCCGGAGTTCTGGCGGCCCATGGTGGAGGCAGTCCACGGAACCGTCGTGGAATGCAACACCGCCTACGGCGACGCGGCCGGTGGCGTGCGGGACCACACGGAGTCCCATCGGAAGCTCCTGGAGGAGCACGGCTGGACCCAATACTTCGATGTGGACCTGATGGACGCCCAGGGTCCGGACGTGGTCTGGCCCATCCCAAACGGAAAAATCCTTCAGGAGAACCACCTGGGCAAAAACATCATGAACTATGACTCCATGCTGGTGCTGGCCCACTTCAAGGGGCATCCCATGGGCGGCTACGGCGGCGCCCTGAAGCAGCTGGCTATCGGCTGCGCCTCCCGGGCGGGCAAGGCCCTGATCCACTCCGCCGGCAAAACAGACGACCGTTTTGAAACCTGGCGGCAGCACGCCAGCACTGTGGCCTTCCCGGAGGCCATGGCCGACGCTGCCTCCAGCGTGGTGGAGCATTTTAAGGGAAAAATCGCCTTCATCAATGTGATGAAGAACCTGTCCGTGGACTGCGACTGCTGTGAGGTGGCCGAGGACCCCTGCATGAAGGATATCGGTATCCTGGCCTCTCTGGACCCGGTGGCCATCGACCAGGCCTGCATCGACCTGGTGATGAACTCCGACGATCCGGGAAAGGAGCACTTTATGGAGCGGGTGAACAGCCGCAACGGCATCCATACCATCGAGGCCGCGGCTGACCTGGGCTTCGGCTCCCGGGAATATGAACTGATTGAGCTGTAAGACTTGAAACGGAGGAGAACCATATGAGCAACATTTTGGTGGCCTATTTTTCCGCCAGCGGCGTGACCGCCCGGGCGGCGAAGGAGATCGCCCGGGCCGTGGGCGCGGACCTGTATGAGATCCGCCCGGCGGAGCCCTACACCGACGCAGACCTGAACTGGATGGACAAGAAGAGCCGCAGCACCAGGGAGATGAACGACCCGGCATGCCGGCCCGCCATTACCGGGGCGGTGGAGAACATGGAACAGTATGACACGGTATTCGTGGGGTTTCCCATCTGGTGGGCAGTGGAACCCCGGGTCGTGGATACCTTCTTGGAGGGCTATGATTTCTCCGGCAAGACGGCGATCCCCTTTGCCACCTCCGGCGGGAGCGGCATCAGCAGAGCGGAGAAGAGCTTGGAGGACCACTGCCCCAAGGCCGATTGGAAGCGGGGCAAGCTGGTGAACAGCGGCGCGGCGGCCTGGGCCAGGTCCGTTTTGGGACTGTGAGGCGGCCATGCCCAAGGGATCGGAAGAACTGACCCACGCCAGGCGGGAAGAGATCATCGACGCCTGCGCCGCCCTCTATGAGACCATGGGGTTTCGGGACATCACCATTCGGGACATCGGGGCCAAAACCTCCTTCACCCGTACCTCGATTTACAATTACTTTCAGACCAAGGAGGAGATCTTTCTGGCCCTGCTCCAGCGGGAACACGAGCGGTGGGCCGCGGATCTGGAAGCGCTGGCCCGGCGGGACGGGCCGCTGTCCGCCGGGGAGTTTGCGGACGGGATGGCCCGCGTGCTGGAGAAGCGCGGCTGCATGCTGAAGCTGATGAGCATGAACCTCTACGATATGGAGGGAAACAGCCGGCTGGAAAATCTGGTGGACTTCAAGCGGGCCTATGCCGGCGCGCTGGGGGCGGTTACCCGCTGTCTGGAGAAGGCGTTCCCCCATCTGACTGCGGATGAGATGCAAAGCTTCCTCTACGCCTTCTTTCCCTTCCTGTTCGGCGTCTATCCCTACACCTCCCACACGGAGAAACAGCTGGCGGCTATGGAGGCTGCCCAGGTGGCGTACACCCCCGCCTCCATTTACGAGCTGACAAAGTCCTTTGTGGGCAATTTTTTGCGGGCCTTTGAGTAAGGAACCCCAGGCGGGCACAAGGAGGCAGATCAAATGAAGATTCTTGTTCTGGAGGGCAGCCCCAACCGGCATGGCTCCTCCAATTTCCTGGCGGAGGAATTTATCCGCGGAGCCAGGGAGGCGGGCCATGCGGTGGAGGTCATCGATGCGGCCCATGCCGACCTCCACCCCTGCAGCGGCTGTGTCCGCTGCGGATATGAGGGCCCCTGTGTTCAGAAGGACGACATGGAGCAGTTCCGCCGGCAGATCCTGGATGCGGACATGCTGGTATTTGTGACCCCCCTGTACTACTACGGGATGTCCGCCCAGCTGAAGATCCTGGTGGACCGGTTCTGCGCCATCAACAGCAGCATCACCCGGAAGCACATGAAATCCGCCCTCTTGGCCGCCGCATGGAACGCGGACAGCTGGACCTTTGAGGCCCTGGAGGCACATTACCGCACCCTGGTGCGCTATCTGGATCTGGAGGATCAGGGCACGGTGCTGGGCAGGGGATGCGGAACCCTGTCCATGACAAAGCGGTCCCGCTACCCTAAGCTGGCCTATGAGCTGGGCCGCCGTCTATGAAAACAGAGGTTGGAGGATTACCATGGAATACAGAGTGCACCCCAAAACGGGGGACAAGATCAGCGTCATCGGCATCGGCACCGGCCCCATCTTCGAGGCGCCGGAGCGGGAGGCGGCCGCCGCGCTGGCCTGCGCCTATGAGAGCGGGGTCAACTACCTGGACTTCGCCACCGCCGGGGCCGGGACCTTCCCCTATGTGGGAGCGGCCCTCGGCTCTGTGCGGCGGGAGCTGTTTTATCAGATCCACTTCGGCGCCAACTACGAGAGCGGTGAATACGGCTGGACCACAGACCTGGACACCATCCGGCGTCAGGTGGACTGGCAGCTGAAGGAGCTGAGGACCGACTATATCGACTTCGGCATGATCCACTGCCTGGACGAGGAGCGGGACTGGAGGGCGTACCGGGAAAACGGCGTGCTGGACTATCTGCTGGAGCTGAAGAAGTCCGGCGTGGTGCGGCACATCGGCCTCAGCTCCCACACGCCGGAGCTGATCCAGAAGATCCTGGACACCGGCCTGGTGGAGCAGCTGATGTTCTCCATCAACCCCGCCTACGACTACCAGCACGGGGAGTTCGCCATCGGCAGCGCCTCGGAGCGGATGAAGCTCTACCAGCGCTGCGAGGCGGAGGGAATCGGCATCTCCGTCATGAAGCCCTACTCCGCCGGACAGCTGCTCAGCGATCAGACCTCCCCCTTCGGCAGGGCCCTTACCAAGGTCCAGTGCCTCCAGTACGCCCTGGGCAAGCCGGGGGTGCTGACGGTGCTGCCCGGTATCCGGAACCTGGAGGACATGCAGGAGGCGCTCTCCTGGCTGGACGCCTCCCCGGAGGAGCGGGACTACTCCGTCCTGGGGACCTTCACTCCCAGGGACGTCACCGGAACCTGTGTGTACTGCAACCACTGTGCCCCCTGTCCGGCGGGGCTGAACATCGGCCTCATCAACAAGTATTACGATCTGGCCAAGATCGGCGACGCCATGGCGGCGGACCACTACGCCAAGCTGGAAAAGCACGCCTCCGACTGCATCTCCTGCGGCCACTGCGACCGCCGCTGTCCCTTCCGTGTGGCCCAGTCGGACCGCATGAAACGGATTGCGGAATATTTTGGCAGATAAGAGCTGTATGCGCCCCGTCCTCTCAGGCGCGGCGTGCTGGAGAGGGCTGGGGAGCATTTTGACCGCAAAACGGCATCAATAGAATTGATTTTCCAGGGGCTCCCTTTCGCAGGGAGCCCCTCTTTTGGTTTACCGGGCCCAAATATTGGAGAAGGGGCCCTTCAGAATTCCACGCCCGGCAGAGACTGTTTCGGCTGGGCGGGAAGGACGGCGCACTGTGTCGAGGGACGGCGGTCAGGAATAGACTGATCTGGGGCCCTGTCCCAGAAGGAGGTAATACGAATGGGTATTACAAATTCAAACAAGGTGCTCAGCACCGGACAGATCGACTGCGGGGAGACGCTGAAGGTCACGCTGGCCCTCACCGCTGCGCCGGATATCCTGTCGAATCCGGTGGATATCGCCCTGGTGCTGGACCGCTCGGGAAGCATGGCCGGTGCCCCTCTGGCCAACATGAAGGCGGGGGCGAAGACCTTTATTGATATCATCGCGGAGTCCACCGGTGGGCAGCCGACGGGAGAGATCGGCGCGGGGAGCCGCATCGGCATTGTCAGTTTCGCGGACACCGCCGTGCAGGACACCCAGCTGATCACCTCGGTGGCCGACCTGAAGGGCGCGGTGGACGCCCTGTCGGCCGGCGGCAGCACCAACCACGCGGAGGCGTTTGAACAGGCGGCCTCCCTGTTCGACCCCAGCTCCAGCAACGCCAGGGTCATCGTCATGTTTACCGACGGGAACACCACCACCGGCGTCCCGCCGGCCCCCGTGGCCGCCGCGGCCCGGGCCCAGGGCATCACCATCTACTGCATCGGCCTGATCGGGTCGGACGGGGTGGACGTGAGTGCCCTCAACGACTGGGCCACCGACCCAGACGCCGCCCATGTGGCGGTCACGCCGGACGCCGCCGACCTGGAGCAGCTGTTTGCCGACCTGGCCGCCAACATTTCCAAGACGGGGGCCACCAACATCGTGATCCATGAGGTGGTGACCGCCGACTTTGTCATCACCAGCATCACCCCTCCGGGCCAGGGCAGCGCCATGCAGCTGGACGACACCTCCCTGCGCTGGACCATTCCCGCCCTGGGGGTGAGCGCCTCGGAGAGCGCCACCCTGGAATTTTTCGTCCGCCATGTGGGAAACACGCCCGGCGCCAGGCTGGTCAACGAGTCCATCTCCTACACGGACACCGAGGGGAACCAGGTGACCTTCCCCGAGCCCACCGTGACGGTGGAGTGCGACGTGGTGGTCCAGCCGGAGGAGTGCCCCATCCCTGTGGACCTGACCGTCCGCGGCTGCCAGGACTTGGTGGTGGTGAATCTGGGCGACGTGTTCCTGGAGTCCCAGGGCCGCATTCTCCAGCTGGATCTGACACTGAAACAGGTCTGTCCCGGCAAGCGGGTGGCGCTGGCTGTGATCCTCACCGAAGTGGATGACAACGGCCAGGAGCACGCCCGGGGGATGAAGACGGTCACCATCCCGGCCCACGATTTCCCCAACTGCCGGGACGTGCTGGTGAAGTGCATCAAATTTGTGGTGCCGGAGGACCTGGACGGGACCGGCGGAAACACCCGGCCCGTGTGCGAGCCCCGCAGCTTCCGGGCCCGCGTCATCGCCCATAACATCGACAGCGATTTTTGCTGCTGCTGCGGCCCCATCGTGACAGTGTGATAAAATCCCCGGTTTCCCCTCCGCCCTGACTGCGGAGAGAACGGGAGAAACATCCCGGCGCAGGCGACGCCTGCGCCGGGATGTTTTTGGGACAGGGAATGTTTAAAAGCGGCGGAAGGGCGGGGTCCCCCCCGTAGCACCCGCCCCTCCTTTCGCGGTTTGGGTGTGGGGTGGGGGTCCCCCTCCCGCGGGCGGCCCAGAAGGACCTGGAGGACGGCGTAGTAGTCCGTCCGAATGCCCCAGCGGCGCAGGAGCTTCTGGCCGTAGGGGTCGGCGAAGGCGGTCCACCCCTGGCCGATGTAGCAGCCGCCCACCCCCAGGGAGTCCGCGGCCAGCAGCATGTTCTCCGCCGCCGCGGCGCAGTCCTCCTGGGCAAAGAGAAAGTTCTTGGGGCCGAACAGGGTGACCACCGTGGGGGCCCCGTAAAAGGCGTCGGTGAGGGCGGGGTCGTCGGCGATACTGGGCTGCTCCCGGGAGACATAGCTGCCGGCGGCGGCCATGCGGGGGCGGGAGTTGGCCCGCTTGATCCGTCCCAGGCGGAGGTTCACCTCCCGGTCCTGGCTCACCACAAAGAGGGGGCCCTGCCGCCCGCCGGCGCTGGGGGCGTACAGGCCCGCCTGGAGGATCTGCTCCAGCGCCCCCTCGTCGATCTGCCGGGGGTCAAACCGGCGGATGGACCGGCGGTGGAGGATGGTCTGCATCACCTGGTTCATGCTCCGGCCACCTCCTTCCAGCACTGGGGGTCGGCGGCGTAAAAGTTTCCATCCCGCCCGCTGGCCACCGCCGGACAGCCCCGGCACCAGGCCAGCAGCTCGCACTTGGCGCACTTCTCGAATTTTCCGTAATCCCGGTAGTCCTCCATCCGGCACACCCACAGGTCGGCCAGCCGGTCGGTGAACACGTTCCCCACCCTGCTGTTCTGCACCCGGCGGCAGGCGTACACGTCCCCGGTGGGCAGAATGGTCAGGTGACAGCTGCCGCAGTTGCAGCCGCCGTAGATTACCCCTGGTTCCGCAGTCTCCGGGATATGAAACTCGCCCGTCTCATACTCGTACAGGGTCCACAGGTGGTCCTTCTTGTTGAAATAGGTCTCACAGCCCGCGGCCTCGTATGCTTTGAACTTCCTGTTGCAGTCGGTCAGGAGCTGCCGGTAGCGCAGGGGGTCGACGCCCACATCCTTCTCCCCGCTGGTGGGGCAGTAGCGGGCAAAGGCGTACACGTCCGCCCTGTGGGCCACCACCGTGTCGATGAGCTCCGGGATCTGGTCGATGTTGACGCCGGACACGGTGGTCATAATCACCGCCCGGATACCGGCCTTCTTGATGCAGGATATTTTCTCCAGGGTGCAGTCGAAGCTGCCCGGCTTGCGGAACCAGTCGTGGGTCTCCCGCAGGCCGTCCAGGGAGAGCTGGTACTTCTCACAGCCGTACTCCTTCAGCCGCCGGCACACTTCGTCGTCCAGGTGGAAGGGGTTGCCCAGAATGGTGAAGGGGATCTTGTTTTCCTTCATCAGCCCCAGCAGGTCCCAAAAGCTGGGGTGCAGGATGGGGTCGCCCCCGGTGAGGTAGAAGTAGGGCAGGCGGCGGTGGATTTTGCAGAAGTCCAGGCAGTTATAGAAAGTATCCTGGATCTGGGGCCAGGTCATGGCATCCGGCTCCCTGCCGGCGTCCTCCGAGAAGATGTAGCAGTGCTTGCAGCGCTGGTCGCAGGCGTCGGTGATGTGCCACTGAAAGGAAAAGTATTCCATAGCAAGTTACCTCCTGATGGGTGTGTGGAGCGGGGCGCATTTCCCCAGAGGCGGGGCCCGTCCCTCGGGAAGTGCGCCCCATTGGCCCGCCCGGCGGGGGCGGGCCAGAGGGCGCGGGCGCTTACTGCCGGCCGCCGGCACCGCAGGCGCTTCCGCAGGCGGTGGGCCTGGGGTCGCCGGCTCCGCAGGCAGAGCCGCAGGCGGCGGGTTTCTCCTCCGGCTTGTCCCCCGCCCCACAGGCGGCACCGCAGGCGGAGTAGGCCTTTTCCTCTCCCCTGCCGCTCCAGCCAAACAGATCTTTCAATGCCATACTCGGTTCCTCCTTGGATTTCGTCTGGGAATCAGGGGTTTCCCTGCTCCCTGCGCTTAGTATAGCGGCGGCCGATTGTCCCCCACAAGTACGCACTTTTTTATAACCAGGTCACCTTTTTGTAACTCCTTGACCGGGTTTTGGATGGGGATTATAATGGGAACAACATCATTCCAAGGGGAAGGGAGGGGCGATCCATGCTGACCAAGGAGGAGATGCCCGCCTGTCCGGTGGCCACCACCGTGGCCCTCATCGGCAGCAAGTGGAAGCTGTTGATTCTGCGGAATCTGATGGCCCGGCCCTGGCGGTTCAACGAACTGAAGAAGGACCTGAACGGGGTCAGCCAGAAGGTGCTCACCGACAGCCTGCGCTCGCTGGAGGAGGACGGGATCGTCACCCGCACGGTCTATCCGGAGGTGCCGCCCCGGGTGGAGTACGCCCTCAGCGACCTGGGGGAGTCTATGCGGCCCATTATCGACGTGATGCAGCGGTGGGGGCTGGAGTACCAGGCGCGCATGAGACAAAAGGGCTGACCGCAGAGGAAAATGTTAGACGCGCACGGGGCGCTTTGCCGCCTCCCTGCGCGTCTTTTTTCGGGGCGGAGGAAAAAGCCTGCGGGCCCCGTTGCGTTTTCCGTCCGGAGCCGTCTTTTGATATGCAGAAGTATACAGCGAGGAGATGATACCATGCCTTGGGATGAGCAGGAGGCCGCCTTCCATGGGAGCGACCGGGAGTTTCTCCTGTGGCTCTATCAGGAGTTCAGCCGCCTGATGTTCTACACCGCCCAAAAGTACCTGGCCGATCCCCACAGCCAGGAGGAGGTGGTTCAGGAGAGCCTGAAAAAGCTCATCGAGAAGGTGGCCGTCCTGCGGCGGCTGAAGCGGCCCGCCCTGGCCGGATATGTGCGCGCCACGGTGCGGAACACCGCTATCGACCTGCTGAAGGTCCAGGGGCGGGAGAGAGCGGGTGGTGGGTCTGGAGGACCTGACCCAGGGAGAGACGCCCCGGACGGACAGTCTGGACGAGACGGTGTTCTGCCGGGAGGAGGTCCAGCGGCTGCGGGAGATCTGGCCCCAGCTGGACGGGGAGACCCGGATGCTGCTGGAGCGCAAGTACATCCTGGGCTATGAGAATGAGGAGCTGGGCCGGATGCTGGGCTGCCGGACGGACAGCGTGCGCATGAAGCTGACCCGGGCCAGGCGGAAGGTGCTCCGGCTGATGGGAAAGGAGGCGGAGAAGCGTGAAAAACCGTGAACAGCTGTGGGAGGACTATGAGGAGGCCCGCTTCGCCCTGCTGATGGACGCCCTGGCGGAGGCGGAGGGGGAGGAGGCCCTGCGCCTGAGCGAGGCGCTGAACCGGGACCCGGAGAGGGCGCTCCCGCCGGAGGTGGACCGGCGCTGTGAGGCGGTCATCCGCGAGGCCTTTGTCCAAAGGCGGCTCCACGCCACCGGCCGGACTGCCGTCCGGTGGCTCACAAAAGTCCTGGTGGCGGCAACGCTGGGGGCGGTCATGTTCGCCGCCGCCTTCGCCCTCAGCGAGGACGTGCGGGTGGCCACCCTGAACGCCGTCATTGAGGTGATGGACGACCGGACCCAGATTACCTTTGAGGGCGCCGGCGGGGACGCCGGGGGGACGGCCGCGCCCCCCGCGGAGGGGACTGCGGCGGAGGATGGACTGGAGTACCACTACAACATCGCACTGGAGTGGGTGCCGGAGGGGTATGAGCTGGAGGGCGGTTCGGAAGCGGACGGCGGTATGGTAAACTATCTAAGTCCGGTTGACGGCTTACTTGCAGTAAGTGTAATTCCTTATAGTGAAAATTCAGTGCTCAATCTCAATACAGAGGGCTGTACAAAGCGGGAGATTACCGTGCAGGGCCATCCCGCCACACTGTATGTTACGGGGGAAGAAATGCTTCAAAAGGCATACCATGAAAACGGATTGACCAATATCTGGAGCGAAATGATGATCTATTGGATTGATGAGAACAACCGGGTCATCGTGCAGATTAACGCCACAAATCTGACGGAGGAGGAGATGATCCGCCTGGCGGAGGGGTTCCACTGGGGCGGGGGACAGTAGGGCGCGCATGGAAATGG
>NXNN01000158.1_pt1 | contig 12154 bp, 16 predicted proteins | sample 2041041 | NCBI WGS metagenome assembly NXNN01 (sample SAMN07660617, study PRJNA407663) | chicken gut metagenome | isolation source: caecum content treated with Lincosamide | host: Gallus gallus domesticus | place: Czech Republic: Brno | collected 2016 | reverse complement strand
CAGTTCGTCGCTTACCAGTTTCCTGGGCATTTGCTTCACCCCCACTGGTATTTTACTGCTTATTCCTCTATTTGTCAGGTTTTGTTAGGTGCTCTTAGCTAAAGTACACAGTCTTAACAGCTCCAAACACAAGCATCCCCACGATTACCAGCAACACAATATTCGCAACAAGCAGATAATAGAAAAACGCATCCCGTTTCGCTGCACTGCTATCTCCTTGCACCCCAATCATTTTTTCTTCCAACCGCCACTGATTCCTATACTCCGGGACAATCACATATGTGTCCACTTTGAAGTGCCTGCCAAATCTATGCTCTGAATAATTATCCAAGGTCAGAGTACAGTCCTTCCCTATACACGCCATCCTCAATCAGATTATTAAACTTTGAACCACAAGATCTTTGTCTTCCTTAATAGGTAACGCCGAACCACTTATCCTTTGTTCTTGAATATCCTTCACATCTTAGCCACAGTACATCATTAATGCGTTGCCTGCTGCTCACCACGGAGAGGTGTGCAAAGATCCGAGCAGCTTCCGTGCAGGGACAGGTTATCCCTGCACAGCCTAATTTTAGTATATAGCGGGAAATGGCTGAAATCAAGATATAGTTTTGGTGTCTACCTTATATTATTCCACACAATCTTCGCTATTTAATATTGGGGGTACATGCATTATGCGGAATTGAACCTATTTCTCATCATATGTTTTGCAGAAATACAGACAGTATTCATGTTAAGCCTAATTTTGCCGTATCAAAACTTGTTCTAATTCTCAGTTTGGGTATGGGAGATCAGCCGAACTAAACCGTAGTATTTTTCTCAACTCTAGTTCAGAAGATCACCAAACTTTCATCTATCACATTTTAATTTGAAGAGCAATAAATCGTTTCTTCCGGAACATTAGCAACAAATATATACCGCCTAAAATAATTGCCACGCCCCAGCGCACCAGCGCAAATTCAATACCGCAAATGAATTCACACAGCACTGCAACTACCAGAACGATCACAAAATATGGCATGTATTTCCTGTATGGGAATATTCCCGGTGCAAACTGCTTTGCGTAATGACAATGTAATAGCATGGAGAAGAAATAAGCAATCACAGTTGTATATGCTGCCGCTATTGCACCAAAGAAAGGAATCAGGATCAAATTGAGAATCACATTGATTGCCGCAGCCATTATTGTGTTAGCTGCAATCTTCTTGGTTGCTTTACACTGGTATTCTACATTCACAGCCAAGTCATATAAAAACATAATGTAAGAAGCAACAACGACCGGAAATATTATCGGCTTTCCAGACCAATATTGCTCAGATGCCATAATTTGAAGGATCTCCGGTGCAACTAGCATAACACATATTACAACAACTGTGATATTCTCTATTAAGTACTTCGCTTTCTCATTAATGGTTTGAATCTCACGGTTTTTGAATTTGCTGATAAACCACGGTAACTAGATTCCTTCCAAAGAAGTGGATACTGCCACAGAGATTAGCCCTAGATTATATACTAGACTGTATACACCACTCTCTGCTGCACCAGAAATAGCAGTAATCATAATCCGATCTGAGCTTGAAAGGATCACAAGAGACAGCCCGTGAAAAACAAGTGGAAGGGAGTATGCTATGGCATACTTCCAATATTCTTTTTTTGTTTTTTCCTTCCTTGTTGCCCACAGAGTGGAGACAATAAAGAGTACATACACAAACACATATGCTAAAATTCGCCACATGTATCTGTTTTCCGTATGCAAATACATTAACATAATCGCCACTACTGTGCATAACACAATCATGTAGACCGCACGTTTTGTATATTGGAACTGAAGCATATACTTGGTTGACATTGCCGTCACGCAAAAAGTACCAAAGGCCTGAACAAGACATGCAAGTATCATCCATCCGATACTCCGAAGGCGAGGCATAAGAACTAGCACAAGCATAGCTAGCAACATGCTAATACAGAAAAGGATACCACTTAATCGAATAGCAGAAGCACAGTATGACTCAAAATCTGACTCTTTCTCTACAAGCGCCATTCTGAATGAATTATATAGTGACAATGTTATTACGACAGTAGCGATATTGACCCATGAAGTATATGTATTGACAATCCCATATTCTGATGTGGTTAACAGTCTTGTGAAAACTGGTATTGTAAGAAAAGCAATGGCTTTTGTGCTGATATTTCCAATAAGATATAAAGCACTTGCTTTTACTTCCCTTTTATTTTTCATTTGCTCATTTCCTCACTTTTTTCAGCTTGCGTAGCCTATCATATACACCCATCTTCACTAAAACCATTCTCATCTCACCAACAATACTCTCAATCAAAGGTGTTTTACACAGTTGTTTTGCGGCATACGATACCGACTTTTTATCTACTAAATCAAAAAATGAATCCCTGTACGCCGGTCTTTCCACCGGGGTTCCCGATCTCTGATAAATCTCTGAAAAAACATTCCCCGGTATCTCTCTAATGGAAGGAATCTGTAAAAACTGCTTCTGCGTTCTTTATTAGATTCACAAAATCATCCGGACCAGCATCATACAGGGGCTCATCCGCATATTCCGTATCTGCCTGAACAATTTCATCAATATTGGGAAGAATAATGAGCTTAAGATTATGAGTCTGAGCATATGCTCTGGCTTTTTTTCGATGTTCTTCTGCGGCTCCGATAAAATAAGCTAAGACCTATTTATCCTGTATTAGGGGCTGCTCTATTTTCAACAGATCAACCCATTGATTTGCCGTTAGCAATAGAGTTGGATCAACCACAACAGGGCAGTCCTGTCCTGTTAATTCTTTTATTAAGCTCGCACCAGTATCTTCACGTACAGTAATGACATCAAACTTCGGTAATACGAGCATATTTTTTGCAAAAACCATAAGCGCATACAGCACTAGCAGAATTCTAAACAGATTCAGTAATGTATCTAGTGGTGCTAGCATGGCCATTCCGCTGATGCAACCAGGCTTAATCAGAATGAAAAAAACAAATCGCAATAAACCATGATTTTCCAAAGTACCTCATCGGCATTGTCCTCTTCCATTTTCAAGATACAGAGATCTCAGCTTGTCTATCTCCTGATCGATATCATAATCCTTTGCCCGAATCAGTTCCAGCGTATTTTCTCTGTGCTCGGTATCCGTCGCCAAAATAGCCTCAGCCCACTGCTGCGCTGTGGCTGTTCGCGGAAGGTATGTAAACAGTTTTTCCGACATGCAGGCCTCCTGCGGCACTACCTCCGCTGTTGCGAAGGTCTTTAGCCCGGCTGCCTGCGCTTCGATATACACAATCCCCAACCCTTCAAAGCGGGAAGGCAAAACAAACACATCCATTGCCTGAAGCAAATCAGGTACATCCGTTCGAAGCCCGAGGAACATCACATTCTGCTCCATCCCTTTTTCTTTTACCATTCTGCGAACTTCGTCTTCCAACTCTCCTTGTCCTACGAATATCAGGACAGACTCAGGCCTGTGGGCGTGGATTTCATCAAAAATCTCAACATTGAACTGAGGATTTTTCTGAAATGACAGTCTGCCCACCGTGCCGACCACAAATTTTCCCGAAAGCCCTAGAGTTTTTCGCACTTCCTGTCGCTTTACTGGATTGTATACATATTTATTTGCCTCAATTGCATTGTTCAGGATACTCTTTATCAGAAGTCTATCTTCCGCTTTCCACAAATCGCCAATCACAATATCTGCGCAGCCATTGTTCCCCTTATAAGCGCAGTGATAGCAGCTATTGCGATAGGTAAGACCCTGAAGAAGCCCTAATACAAAACTATTTTCGTGATAACTGATCCCGACATCAGTTTTCACAGTATAATATGGCAGAGACCACCCAATCGGCTCTTTACAGCGGAAGTTAACCTCTGTGATTTTGGAACCGTAGGCTTTTTCTTTCGCTTCCCGGTATTTCTGCCATACCTTGGGCGTTGGAGTACCTTCACAAATCAAAGATACCTTAATCAGATTATCTGGATTTCCTGCAACTGCTTCACATGCGGTACACTGACAGGGTGTACCACAGAACAGAACAGGCTTTCCCGCCTTCAACAATCCCTGAATTTCTGTGAAGCAGTGCCCAATATCGCTTTGCACATATTTTGAATTGCACATTCGCTCCACATCCGCAAGTTGGTTGGATACGATATGAACAGCAGTCATGTCTTCACTCCAGACGCAACCACAAACATAGCCTCCCCGCTTCAATACCTCCATTGCCAAAGGGAGAAACATGCCGCCTGATGCTGACTTTTCTCGTTTGCCGGTATCCAACTGATACGCCGCATAACAACCTTCCTGAGCAATCTGCGTATGATACTTGCTTGAATTCAGATAAATGCAAACCCGGTCACATTTTCCGCATCGAATGCACTTTCCGCCATCAATCTCGGGAATATAACTGCCATCCTCCGCCTGCACCAATCGGATTGCTGTCCGCGGGCAGGCGTTCACGCAGGCACCGCAACCATAGCAAAAATCACGCAAGTCAAAGTCAAGCATAAATACCTCCCACATCATTATCCATTATTGTTTCTTATTTTGCAGAATATAGCGCTTCACGGAATCGTCGAACTGTCCAACCACTCTAGCAGGGCATCCGACTGCAACGCTGCCGCTGGGTATATCCCTCGTCACAACACTGCCAGCACCGATGATTACATTATCGCCAATGTTTACATCATACAGGATAACAGAACGGCCACCAATGAATACATTGTTGCCAATATGTACCACCCCCCGGCGGATTTTACACTTTTCCATACCCGGGATGTTATTTATCATCACGCTCATGATATCATGGTTGAGTATTGATACATCGGTTGCAATATTGACATTGTCTCTCAGCCAAACCAATTGCGGCTCGCTGGGTAGCTTATGCGGTTCATACCAGCAATTCTCACCGATTCTACCAAACACACCGGCTTTTTTCAGATATTTTGCTCTATATCCACCATTTCCGCAAAACATCAGTCCCAGAAGAATCGCCCTGCGGCGCAGGGTAATCCTCCAAAAATGCAATTTCGAGCGAATACTCATTTCTTGTTCATCCTTTGTTTCAGGTTTCTCGCCAGCGGATATATCTTTGTATGCACGAAAGAGATGCAGTCCACCATCAGGCTCTCTGGCATAATACTCGTTCCGAAACTAAGCAACTTCTGCGGTACCGTCCGATCGTCAGGCTTCATCGGCTCATTCTTCCAAGGACTTTTCGCTTTATACTCCAGATAAGTCTTTGCATAAGGATGCTTGCAACCTGCCACCCAAGGTCTGATACTCATTCGAAAACAGGACTGAAAATGTACAATTGCTGGATTATCTACCGCTTCCTTATACTCTGCAGGATTTCCCGGCACAGGCGGTTTACGAAGTTTAATGAGATTCTTGTAATCAAATGCAAAGAATACCGTCATGCAATTATACTTCGGATGTAGAATCCCGGACCTTTTGATCTTGCTTAATACACCATTCTGAACCCCCTGATCAACAAAGGTGATATCGCCCTGATTTTCGCGGATATACTTTAGAAACATATCTTCAACACCGTTTTGCGGCACCCCGGCAGTCATCCACGCCATAGAGCCATTTATCTCCCATGTCCATCTCCCAAAGAGGTGTCAAATCCTGCATCACCAGCGTGTCACAATCGATAAACAGGACTTTTTTTACTGTCTCGGGAAGCATGGAAGGCAGAAATAACCGATAAAATGTACTGATATTCCAGCGCCCAACGTTGATCTCCGTAGCGGAACGCTTTTCAATATCCGGATGATCTAGATATGTCAGTGTTCTTCCAAACCCTGCTATCATCTGCTCCAAGCGTATCTTGTTTTTTTCGGAAATGTTGTTGTCAATCAAATACAGATTGAGTTCTTCAACCTTTTTATTGTGCTCCAGCAGGGACAGCATGGAAATACCTGCAATTTCACAGTAACTGTCGCTGGAAGAATAAACGATATCCATATCTGCCTCACAATCACTTTACTATACTTTCTGATTATTTTCATATTTCTGCCACCATCAGATCCATCTGATTACGGACAACCGAATAAGCGGGAACATCCTGAGAAATAACGCATCCCGCGCCAATCACGCTGTGCTCCCCGATTGTTACTCCCTTCAAAATGACGGCATTGGAACAAATCCAGCACCCCTTCCCGATGTTTACGGGCGCAATGCTGTAACCCTGATTGCGAATGATTTCATTTCGTTCCGCAAACCGGTGATTCTGGTCATATATTTTTACATTTTCACCAAAAATGCAATTATCACCGATTTCCACACTCTCCAAGCAATTGATAGAGCATCCGCGGTTAAAAAACACATTATGTCCAACCGCTATCCGAGTGCCCTTTCCCAGATATATGCCGAAATTGTGGCGGAAAGTAGAGTCAAACGGAAATACAAATCTCCCTCCAAATAAGATTCTGTACAACAGAGTCTTAACTAAAGAACGGATTCTCCAGTAAATTTTCAGTATAATCATTTTTGTTCCTCTTAGAGATTCTTATAGTCCTGAAAACTCATCAAATTGAGATCCTTCTCACTGATAATCAGATTCTCTTTCCCACCGATCATCTCAAAAGGCCATTCAATGCCGATATCCGGGGCATTGTACATGATACCGGAATCACCCTCGCCATAGAAAACTTCTGCGCACTTGTAGCTGACAATGGAGTTCTCAATCACCAGATAGCCGTGGCCAAAGAACTTGGGAACCAGCAGCATATTGGTGTTCTCGCCGGTCAAATGAAAGCCGCGCCACTGACCAAAGGTGGGAGAATCCGGACGCAGGTCAACGATGACATCATAAACGTGACCGGAAATGCAGCGCACCAGTTTGGGCTGCTGCTTCACCAGCTGGAAGTGGGTCGCCCGAATCACACCACGCTTAGAAATGGTATAGAACACCTCTTTAAGGTCATGGTCAATCCCATTAGCCATGAAGGTATCTACGTTATAGTCCTTGATCAGACCGCCGCGGTTGTCTGTAGCGTAGAAGGGCTTGATAAGATAGGCGCCCTTTAAGTACAGTTCCTGAAAGTCAAATTTCTGTACCATTATTTTTCTCCTCTGATGTACTCTGCTGTCATGCGGATGCCCTCTGCAAAGGGAACCTCATTCTGATATCCGGTATCCCGTTCGACCTTCTTCAAATCGAACTGGTCGTAGGAAATGTCCACACCCTTAAACGGAATGTCACCCAAGCCAAGCTCTGCTTCCGGGTCAACAATGTCCCGCATCTCCAGCAGGAACTCCCGCAGCGGCTTCGGCTCTCCACTACCAATATAGTAGCGGTTAAACGCCTTACCCTTTTCCGCCACAGCGATGATGGAGTTGATGGCGTCTGTGATATAGATGAAATCGTAGGTCTGGTGGCCTGCTGTGAAAGAGCAGTGCTCCTTATGCACCAACTTATTGATGGAGGTATAGATCATCCGAGCAGACTTCTCACCCACACAGTAGATGTTGGTAATAATCACGGGGATGAACTCAATTCTATTGAGTTTGGCCACCGTCTCACCCATCAAGTGAGCAGCCAGCTTGCCGGTGCCATAAATATAGCCTCCAGCGGGTTCAATATCGTCGGACTGGAGATACTCATAGGTCTCCATCTCGTTGATGCTGGAAGCATACACTACTCTCTTGCAGCCAATTTCACTACACAGCATGATATAATCACAAGCCAGCTTGACGTTGTTCAACTGCACAGTGTAATCTGCCCGGGCGGGACCGGAAGTACCAGCCCATGCCAGATGGAAGAAGCAGCGATACTCCTGGTGAGGAATATCCTCCGCCAGAGCCGCAACCTCCTTATTCATTACGTTGACACAAGTGACACGGTTGTCATTCGCCAGGACATCATCAAACCGAATATCCAGCGCCACCACATGATACCCCTTCTCAAGCAGCGCATTGACCAGCGTCTTGCCGATAAAGCCATTTGCTCCTGTTACGATTACATTTTCCATCATTATTCCCCATCTTTCAGAAAAGCATCAATTTCTCTATCCATGCAAGCCCGAATATCGCCGCCATCAGCCCAGCACTTGCTCCATTCCACTACCATTTCAATGGCGGTATCCAGATTCCAGTGGGGCTTCCAGCCAAAGGTCGTCTTCAGTTTGGAGCAGTCCAACTTCAGGAAGTTCGCTTCATGAGGGCCGCCGTCATAACGGTTAACCCATTTCATTCCCTCTCCCCACTTGCTGACGAACAAATCAACCAGTGCGCCGGTCTGGAAGCAATCCACATCGTCCGGGCCGACGTTATAATATCCTGCATATTTGCCATCCTCATATTGCATCGCCGCAATCATGAGATAAGCATACAGCGGCTCCAAAACGTGCTGATAAGGTCGAGTGGAGAACGGATTGCGCACCACAATGTCCTCATGTTTCATCGCCGCCCGAATACAATCGGGGATGATTCGATCGTTGGCAAAGTCGCCGCCACCAATCACATTGCCAGCCCGGGCGGTAGAAATGGCGACACGCCCATCCGCAAAGAAGCTATTTTTATAGGAATGCGTCACCAGTTCCGAGCAGGACTTGGAGTTGGAATAGGGATCATAGCCATCCAGTTCCTCATTTTCACGGTAGCCCCACGCCCATTCCTTATTCAGGTAAACCTTGTCTGTGGTCACATTCAGGAAAGACTTAACACAACTGCTGTTGCGCACACACTCCAGAATGTTCACCGTACCCATAACATTGGTCTCATATGTATAAGCAGGATCTTTGTAGCTGTCCCGAACTATAGGCTGCGCTGCTAAATGCAGAACAATCTCCGGCTGCGCTTTGTCAAATGCTGTTTTCAGCGCAGGATAGTCCCGGATATCACCGATGACAGAGTGAACATCCTGCTCAATCCCTGCGATCTCAAACAGGGACGGATTTGTTGGAGGATTCAGGGAGTAACCCGTCACAATCGCACCAGCATTCGCCAGCATCTTGCAGAGCCAGGAGCCTTTGAACCCCGTATGACCGGTGACAAATACTTTTTTCCTTTATAAAAACTCAAGTCGAAATTCATTTAGTCCTCCCACACCTTCCAGGGTGCTTTGCCGGATTCCCACAGAGATTCAAGTTTCTGCTTCTCCCGCAGAGTATCCATACACTGCCAGTACCCCTTGTGTACGTAGCCGACCAGCTCACGCTGCTCGACCAACTCCGTCAGAGGCCCCTTTTCAAAGACCGTAGTGTCTCCCTCAATCAAGTCAAACAGCTCCGGCTGGAATACCATGAAGCCGATGTTGATGAGATCGCCGTCCATATCGGACTTCTCACGGAAAGCATCAATAACACCATTAGCACCAACTTCCACCACACCCTTGTTCTGACCGAAGTTGTACATAGACATAGTGCCAATCTTCCCATGGGCCTTGTGGAATTCAAGCAGTTCTGCGATGTTAATATCACCCACTGCGTCACCATAGGTGAGCATAAAAGGTTCATTACCGATATACTCCCGAATTCGCTTTACACGCCCGCCAGTCTGCGTATTCAGGCCTGTGTCCACCACGGTAACCTTCCAGGGCTCAGCATGCTTGTTATGGACGATCATTTCATTGTTACCATTTGTATAGTCAAAGGTAATATCCGAAGTATGTAGGAAATAATCTGCAAACCACTCCTTAATCACATGCTGCTTATAACCCGCACAAATGACAAACTCATTGAACCCATATGCGGCGTAGGTCTTCATGATATGCCACAGAATCGGCATGCCACCGATTTCAATCATTGGCTTTGGTTTAAACGCAGATTCTTCGGAAATTCTTGTTCCAAAGCCACCAGCAAGAATAACAACTTTCATAGTATTCTCTCCCATAAATTCAGATTGACTTTAGAACAATCCCTGACCATTGCAATCATTCAGCCAATCTTTGAATGTGTCCTCAAAGCTGTAGTGGAACGTATAGCCACAAGCAGCCAGCTTTTTGCCGCAGATGTTTGTGCTTACCATCAGCTTCTTTACCCGCGCCGGATGAATGCCGACCTTTTTGCCTCCGATGGGCCCCAGAATGGTCGCAGCCGTCATAAGAAGTCCGCCCGGAATCAGCGGGATTCTATATTTCAAGCCGGTTGCCTTCTTCATTGTTTCGCAAATCTGTTCGATGTTATAAGCCGGCTCAAAGGTACAGTTGAAAATGTCCGTTCCCGGGAAGGAATTGTCCATCATACGATATTTAAAGAACAGCACAAGCTCTTTCACATAAATACTGGCTTTAATCGTGTCCTTGCGACCCGTATACATGAAATAATGGCCCTTCATTCCCTTGTAAAGTCGGGTCATATTCCCGTGCTCGCCTTTGCCGTACACAATGCCGGGGCGGACAATGGTCAGTTCTCTTTTCTCGTCCTTGACTTGCCACATCTGATGAATTTTCTCTGCCACCAGTTTACTGATGCCATAGGGCGTGCTGGGGGTGGGCAGAGTCGTTTCTTCTTTCAATTCTTCCGCAGCACCATAAGGTGCAATGGAGCTTGTAAAGAGAATCTTATTGATATTGTGCTTCTCCGCAAATGCGGTGACATTCTCAGCTCCACGAATATTTGTCTCAAAATACTCGTAATCCGGATGACCGGGAGTGCGGTGCACAGCTGCCAGATTGAAAATCACATCGTCAGCAGTCGGGGTAAAGTCAAACTCAATCGGCTTGCGCACATCGAGCCGAATATACTCCACGCCATCATTCTTCTCGACAATACCAGGAACAACGCCTTCTTCACCCGGCATCACAATGTCAAGATCGTATACCCTATCCCCGGGCTTCACGCACTCGTTTTTCAAAAGATGAATCAAATGCGTGCCAATAAAGCCCGATCCACCAAAGATGATATAATTCATACTTATTTCCCCTCATTTTCCATTTGAGTAGTCTTGTTCTTATTGTGCGCCCTCTCTTTTGAGAACAGTGATTACGGTCTTGAATAGTATTTTTATATCCAGCCAAGCAGAAGCGTGGTGAACATAATACAGTTCCATTTCCTGGCGCTCACCGCTTTGATATGTAGCATTATTCCGTGCGTAAGCTTGCCAGTATCCTGTCACACCCGGCTTCACTGATAGAAGCTCCTGATAGGTATCTGCGTAGTTCATCTGAATTTCTGATTCAATAAGCGGGCGCGGTCCAATCAGGCTCATGTTGTTGAAAAGAACATTGAATAACTGCGGAAGTTCATCCAAACTTGTTTTTCTCAGGATGTTACCAATTTTCGTAATGCGCGGATCATTGTCTATCTTGAACTCTGTATAGTATTGCTTTTTCTGCTCCGGGGTAAGTTGATCAATCATCCTATCCGAATTTTTGTACATACTCCGAAACTTCCACATCTTGAACGGCTTTCCGTTCTTACCAATTCGGATTTGCCCATAAATCACAGGGCCAGGGTCTCCCAGATAAACAAACGCAGAAACAAGCAAAAAAACTGGCGATAGAAGAATAATGGCTACCAGCGATGCGCAGATATCGAATACTCGTTTGACACCTTCGTATGTGTATCTACCAATTCTTTTCTCCCTATAACTCTGTTCAATTTCTGGTGCAATCTCTCTAGCAAAACTTTGCATTCCTCTCCTTGCCTTTCCCCTTTTCTTTAGTCCCTGCCAAACAGGTCTCTCGTATACACTTTCTCTTTCACATCATCAAGGCATTTGTCATATCTGTTTGCGATGATGGCGTCACTCAGTTCTTTGAACTTCTCCAAATCGTTAATCACGACTGATACAAAGAACTTCTCGCCGTCCTCCAGCGTCGGCTCATAGATAATCACAGTTGCACCCTTCGCTTTCACACGCTTCATGACGCCCCGAATACTGCTCTGCCGGAAGTTGTCGGAATTACTCTTCATAGCCAGCCGGAATACTCCGATGCCTACGTTCTTCTCATGATGCTTATCCCCCACTGGTTATCCTCGCCGTAACCGTAGTACCCAGCCAGCCGCAGCACCCGGTCTGCGATAAAGTCCTTTCGTGTCCTGTTGCTATCCACTATCGCGGACATCATGTTCTGCGGCACATCCGCATAATTGGCTAAGAACACCTAACAAAACCGAAAAGCGATCAAAGCGGCAGCAAGGGCGAAAAAAGCCAAATGGATATCAGCTCTGCGTTCATATCGGACGAGCAGGCG
>NXNN01000155.1_pt1 | contig 12275 bp, 13 predicted proteins | sample 2041041 | NCBI WGS metagenome assembly NXNN01 (sample SAMN07660617, study PRJNA407663) | chicken gut metagenome | isolation source: caecum content treated with Lincosamide | host: Gallus gallus domesticus | place: Czech Republic: Brno | collected 2016 | reverse complement strand
CCCGTGAACAAGAAGGGCAGTGCAGCACCCGCCCCGAAGAAGCGGAAGATCGAAGCAGCTGTCCCAATCGGAACGGCGTTGGCGAACGCTACCGCTGTGGGTGCGACGAAGAATAAGATTGTCGTGACGCGTGTGACATCCGAGAACGCTCCCGGGCGCTATGTCCGAACAGAAGAGCGGCTGTATTACGATCAGACCCCCGAGAATATGCGTAGGATCGCGAAAAGCGGTATTACCGTCAGAAAAATCGAAGGCAAGAGGTGAGGGAAATGGCAAGTAAACCCGTAAGATCGAATACGAAGAAGGCAAAGGAGATCATCCGCCAAGAGATCCGCTGTTGTTTTGCGCCCAAGGTGCGCGGCTATGGGAAAAGCTCTCTCGACAATATGAGAGAAGCCGCAAACAGCGCGTCGCACGATATTCCGAAGTGGAAGAGAAACAACTATACGGACGCTTTGCGGGTCGTGGACGGAGCCTATATGAATATCGCTACGCAGGGCGATATGCTCGGCAAGATCTATGGCAAAGATAAGGTCAAAAAATGGGATGGGGAAAAGCGGCATGAGGTGTATCGGCACCTTGTCGCACGCGAGTACGACGCCATGAACCGCGAGGAAGCAGCGAAAAAGGCTAAGGCAAAACGCACAAGATTCGCCGAAAAGCCTGTCTCCAAAAAGAAATAGGAAAACCCTGCCAGCGGAAATGAAGGCAGGGGGGATGCAAAAATGAGCAAGCGAAGGAAAAAAACAAAAAATCTGGATGAGTTCCGAAAGCTGAACACCAAAGAAGCCAAAGGTCATTTGCAATATGTTTTCGGCAAGACGGGCAGTAAATTACAAAGTCTGGGCGTGACTCACGGAAAACGGACGAAAGGAGTCAATAATATTCCTTTGAAAAAGAATCCGAACCCGAAGGACGAAAAACAGGCATACGTGCGCCCGAAAATTACGCAGGAACAGGCAAAATTATACGGAAAACAGTTGGATGGTCTTGGCTTATCGGCGGAAGATAAAGCTGTCGTGTGGGAACTTATCGAACGGCTGCGAAAAAAAGGGCAATAAAAAAGAAAGGCGGCTGCCCGAAACCTGATTCGTCCATAGCCCCGCGTCTGCAACCCCGATATTGAGGGAGACACAAACCTTTCTATAAGCATTATACGCAATTTCTGTAAGTTTGTCAATAGAATTTGAAAAACGGAGGGGCATATCCATGAGAAAAGTCATTAAAGAGGAGGAAAAAGAGGAGCAGACGCCGCAGTTCCGCGTGCTGCGAGTCAAAAGCGACCTACGACGTCGCCCTTATGGACTTTTGGAGGGTGTCGGGATGAGTACATCCGGTATGAGCCCGCGCGAGGCATGGGCGGCGTGGAACGCGTATCGCAAGGAGGAGCGTGCTCGCCGGAAAGAAGGGAAGTCAAAGGGCAAGAAGTCCTCGAAGAAAAAGACTGCCTCCGCTCCTATGCGCCCCATTTTGGAGCCGAGAAAGCCGCAGGTGGCGCTCCCGAAAGCAGTATCGGCTTTGCCCGTTCCGGTCGTGAGCGGGGGAAAAACGGAACTCACCGCGCCGATGAAACGGGAGACACAGCCCGCCGAACAGAAAAGCACCGTCGTGATCCCCGAGCTGAACCGGCGGGACATTGAAACGGCAAACGGGAACAGCATGTTCAATCGCGGCGATAATTCCGCGCGGGATTATCAGCGTTACGTCAATCGGGTTTTGGGTTGGGATATTGCAGACAGCAAGAAACAGCAGATCATCGATCAGATCCATAAGCGTTGGACGCGTAAACTTTCGCTCGAAGCACAGCATGTTCCCATCACGGTTGCGGGACCGGCGCGATACAATGCGAAAAAATACGACAAGAGCGAACAGATCCTCCGCGATGCGCATGATTTTGTGACGTGGTTCGAAAAGATCGAAGAGAGCGTTAGAGAAAGCAAGCGTCAATATGAGGATACGAGCGCAAAGGATGCGAAACGGGCAGAAGAGCATTTCAAAGAAGCTCTCGCGCGCGGGTGGTTCACATCGCCCACGACGATCGCAAACGCTTTGACGCCCATCGCGCAGTACGATCCCGCGCGGTTTGTCGAACTGTACGACGAAATGGATAAAAAATACCGTTTCCGCAAGAACACGACGGCGGCGAAGATCTACGATAAGATCAAGGCGGGCACCTATCAGGGCGCGCCGAAGGCGCAGAAACTCCTCGAAACGGACAATCTGAACGCTTACCGCAAGCGGATCGACGCGGGCGAGCGCGTATTCATCAAGTTCACCACACGCCCGAAACCGCAGCTCATTTACGCGTTGAAGAAACGCGGATGGCATTGGAACGCATTGGAAAGCGCTTGGAGCGTTCCCGCCGATAAGTACGACAAGGAATTTGTCGCATCCATCGATGACCGCTACGAAAAATACTTGTGATATATGGAAACCAGGGAACAGAAGGAACAGGAACAACCGAAAAAGAAGGAAAAGATCGCAGATCGTAAGGTCAACGTCGTCGTATTGATCGCGGTGTGCGCGGCGATCATATTCTTTCTCGGGGTATTCGTCGGGGTAAGGCTATGAAAACGCACAGCGATGAGTGGTTTGCACGGCAACAAGCCCGGCTTTTGGAGCCGTACAAGAACACGAGGCGGTATAACTACATTCCCGCCGTGGTTTTTGTGGCAGCGTACTTCGTGACGAAGGATTATTATCACGGCTGGCAGAATCTTCTCTATTCCTTTCTCGATGTCTCGATCTTTTTCCGTTGGCGGTGGGAAGTCTCCTTCATTGCGGACGTGGTATTGTGGCTCGTCGCATTGGTGGTGCAGATCGTCGCGCTGGTGTTTTTCATCAAAACGTTCGTCAACGTTGTCCGATGTAAATATTACGAGAACGTCGCGCGCGTTCAGGCGATGGATTATCTCGGATCGGCGCGCGTGGTAACGCTTACGGGCGTTCCGGGGTGTGGCAAGACATTTTCTGGTGGCGCAAACATCGCGATCGCCGTGGCTGCAAGCCGTTGGGCGAAGCTGAAAAGCGACTATTTCCTGCAACACGGCATGGTGACGCGCTGGAAGCTCGAGGGCAACACGGACGCCATCGAAAAGTTTGCGGCATTGGAAGAGAGCTACATTTACTACGCAGAACGGGAGGCGCGGTATATTCCATGTCTTGTCTCTACGATCCCGCTCCGCGACCTTCTCGGGCGGTTCAGTTACGTTATGACGCCCGAGGTAGAGGCGCAGGTCACGAGGGTACCCGAATATTCCGTGCTTTTTAAGGACGAATCGGGATTGGATAGCGGCGCGTCCCGTTCGCGGGATATGTCGCTCGCAGAACAGGCAACATATCGTTTTATCCGTCATTTCGGCGACTTTACGTTGATCAATACCGATCAGCGGGAGACGGGAAACGCCGTCCAGATACGCGGCGTGACGGATTATAACATCAATTTGCAGCGACAGGAAACGATCATGGCACCGAATTTTGCGTGGAAGATCTTCCAAAAGCAAAAAAATCGCTATTTTCGGCGGCTGCAAGAGGGCAAAATCAGCCGTGAAAAGGCGCAGTATATCGGTGAAAAGTATTTTTATCGAGAGAAATATCTTGAAACGATCGGATTTCGGAAAATTCCGTATACGCATGGCGGAGCAAACGGGCAGGGTACCGTGTTCGATCGCGGTACATACATTTTTCCGCGCCGCGGTATGGCGGACTATGACGGCAGAACATGGTGGAAAATGTATCAGGCGAAGGATAAACCCATCGATCTTGCGACGTGGGAAACGCTTTTGGTGGGCGAAGATGAAGTGCGCGTCCGCGATCAGGACGACAAGCCCAAACGGCGCACGGCGTAAGATTGCGTAACGCGGAGCATGGCTGCATCAACGGCGCAGCGGTGTTGTTATCCGTTTATTTGTATTTGCGCGATTTTGAAAAGAAAGAATGACATTAAAAATTTTCAAATTCGAGACGAACCGAAGGCGAATTTCGCCCGATGGGGCGAAATTCGTTTGAAAATTATGTCATTCCTTCCAAAATCGCGCAGAAAATAAACGGACGGCGGTACTAAATCCCGCGCGGCTTTGTCGCGCGGGTGCTGAGAAAGCGAAGGTACCGCATGGAATTTCTCGAAAATCCGCTGAATAGCGGATTTTCGAGCCGCCCCGAAGGAGGGGGCGAAAATCGGGAAAAATCGGCAAAAAACGGCGGTGGAGCCGCCGGAAGGAGGGGAACGATGGAAGGCGCGATCACGAGGCTGGAGAACTACGAAACGCGGCTGTATTGTCTGCTTGCGGACGAGCTTGCGGAGGGCGCGCGCCGCGTGGACTTTGAGGATATCGCGCGCCGCCTGGGTTGTTCCCGATCCACGGTCACCTATAATGTCGGAAAACTGATGTCCGCCGGCGTGATCGGCTGCACCGACGGCAAGCTGTACTTGAAAAAAGAATAAACGCCCGTACAGGCGTTTGAGGTAGGAGTATGAACGATGGGATGATTTTGCGAGAGTTGCGGGAACAGAGCGGAAAGACCCGTGCCGACGTCGCCGCCGCTTTGGGTGTGAGCGTCTCGGGATTTTCAAATTATGAGAATGGCAACAGAAAAATTGGGATAGAACAAGTTCTTGTCCTTGCAAATATATACGGGGAAACCGCCGAAGAGATTATTAAAGCGCAGATTAATAGCTGTCAGACAGCCCGATTAAATAATCGGATGTAACACAATAAAATTTGCAGATTTCCACAATAAGTTCGATTGGCGGTTGTCGGGTTCCATGCTCATAATTAGCATACGTTTGAAGCGGAATAGACAACGCAGCTGATACTTGTTTTAAGGTAAGTCCGCGTTCTTTTCTCAGTTCGGTGAGCCTTTCCGAAAAAGTATTCATAAAATTCATTTTATTCAAAATGAAAAATAATACTTGACTTTATTCAAAATGAGTAATATAATTATTCAAAACGAATAAAACAAGGAGATGCGAATATGACGGAAAAGGCAAGGGCGAAGCTCACGAGGCAGATTATCAAGACGGTGGACAGGAACAACCACAATTGGACGTTCAACGGGCAGAGGTTTGAAACATGGATACCGCTTTGGTATGAGCATGTCGGATATCAGATTCGCATCCAAAGCACGATAGACGAGGTAAAAACGGAGTTCTTCGTGCGGAAAGTATGCGGCGAGACTATCGATCCCGAAGCTTATTTTCGAGAAGTGGAGTTCAGCGGCAAAACGAGTTATGCGGACGCGGTGCAATGGATCGCGGAGAGGGTCGCGGAAGTAGCGGAACGGTTTGAAGATCAGTCGGCAGTCTATCGTCTGCAAAGCGCGTATCGCGCCGACGTCGAACAAACGCTCCGCAGAATACTTTCGTAAGGATGAAAAAAAATGAAACATTTATCGCTATGCACGGGGATCGGCGGGCTGGATCTTGCGGCGGAGTGGGCGGGGTTCGAGACCGCCGCCCAATGCGAGATCGACGAGTACGCAAGCAGGATACTTGCAAAAAATTTTAGGGGAGTTCCGAATCTGCATGATATACGAACAGTTACAAATGAGCGGCTTGCCGAGCTCGGCATCGACCGAAGGGAGATCACCGTCATATCGGCAGGGTTTCCGTGTCAGCCTTATAGCCTTGCGGGAAAAGGTCGCGGCGATCGCGACGAGCGTGACCTGTGGGGCGAAGTTGCAAGAGTTGTCGGAGAGCTCCGCCCGAAGTGGTTCGTCGGTGAGAATACGCCCGGTCTTTTCGCAAGAAGCAATCAGCGGTACTTCCGTCGAGTGCTCGATGACCTTGCCGCGCTGGGGTATTCGGTTGGCTGGGGAATATGGGGCGCTTGCGACGTCGGAGCGCCGCATAAGCGGGATCGCGTGTTCATTATGGCGCACGCCGATGGCATCGGACGGGATGTTTTCCGAACGGAGAACAGAGAGCTTAGCGCAGCGTTGGGAAAATCAGAAACAAAAACATCTCTCCGAGCAGGTGGCTTATGCCGAAACCCGCGGGGGGGGGCAGACTTTTCGGGAAACCTTTTGTACACCGATGGCGTTGGACGGGGAGCGAACGAGGCTTCCGAACAGCGCGCTTGCACGGCATTGGATCAAAAAGGGCGGGGGAACAAACCTTGCGGAACAGATAGCGCATCAAGAGGTGTTTCCCACTCCAACAGTACAGGACAGCAAGAACATAGGATTCAACGGTTCTCATCAGTTCAATCTGCACAAGTATGTAGCCATATTTCCTACGCCAACGGTATCGGGGAACTACAACCGCAAGGGGAGCAGCAAGAAAGCGGGAAACGGGCTTGCGACGGTCGTATCTTGTGGCAATGGTGGGAAGCTGAACCCGACGTGGGTCGAGTGGCTGATGGGGTTTCCGCTCGGGTGGACAGACTGCGATGCCTCGGGAACGCAGTAGTCCCGCAGCAGGCATATCCCATCTTCCGCGCGATCGCGGACTTTGAAAAAAAGCGTATAGCGGGCGCGTAAGACCCGCCCCATTCCCAGAAACGGGAACGAACGAAATATCCCGCGCGGGGCGGGAAAGCCCCGCAGCAAGGGATATTGAGAGGAAAATGCTATGATGAATACGGCGGAAAAATTAAATCGGGCGGGAGGCTCGCACAGCGGGTTTGTGCGCGTCCCGTACAGCCTCATGGGGCGCACGGTCATGCGGAACGGGCGCGAGCGAAAGCTCTGCGGCGCCGCGCTTTTGGTGTGCTCTGCCATTTTCAGTTTTTCCGCCGACGGACACAAGAGCGATTTTACATATTCCGAGCTCAACAAGCGATACCGCATCTCCCGCGCGTCTGTATCGCGTGCCATCCGCGTCGTCCTGGATAACGATCTCGCCGAGCGCGGGGATAACGTGCACGAGTATCAGAGCAAAGGGATCAAAGAGGACGAGCCGTATTTATACATCGATGAGTGGCTCTATCATGCGCAATTCGAGGCGGACGGCGTGCTGCGCTATCTGACGAAGAACGAAGTCCTTGTGCTAAGCTATCTCATTTCATTCTGCAAGAACAAAAAGGCATGGTCGGGATCCTGCCGCGGGATCGCGCGCCGCCTGCCGTTCGGGAAGGATACCGTCATCAAGAGTATCGATCGCCTGAAGGCGATGGGGCTCGTGTACGTTGAGGGCGCGGCAAGAAATAACTACCAGCGGGCAAAATTCCATGTCAACGGAAAGCTCCTGCGCGCAAAGCGTGAGGAGATCGTCAGGCGCGCAAAAGGAAAGGACGAAAGAACGCGGAACGCGGATGCGAGAGCGGAGCGGGAGAGATTCTATGCATTGCGCCGGAACGCCGCCGCAAGCCGCGCGGAGGAAATGCGGGCGCGCGCTATGGAGGACGCCCGCTTTGCAGACGCAGAACGGGAGTATCGCAGTCTGGATATCCGGATCGGCAAAGCGGAGGCGTTCTCGCTTCCGGGCTTGCAGGAGCTGATCCGAAAGCAGAAGATCGCCGCTGCCGTCAAAGCCGAGCGCCTGGCAGCCATGAACATGACGTTCGAAGATCTGGAGCCGAAATATATATGCCCGAAGTGCTCTGATACAGGCTATCTTCCGGACGGTCATTTGTGCGACTGCTATCCCGAGAAAAGGGGGAAGCGGCGAACATGACGGATTTAAGAAAGTGCAGGCGAACTGAATAAAAAGAAAAGCGCGAGCGATCGCGCTTATCGTCGTGTGATCTGACCCGGGTTTTTGAGAAACGGCGCTCCGCATCGGAGCGCCGTTTCCTATGTCCTGATTACTGTCCGAATTTGATACTTTTCGCGCGCTCACGATTCGCCGCTAACGCGCGCAAAAGCAGACACTACTCTTTGAAAAAGCAATCAAAAACAGACACTATAAGTATAGTATCTAAGTATTCTGTAATCATAGGACGGCGCTCCGCCCCCGTCCGTACGAAGGAAAGATCGGAAGCCGCCCGCAGGGCGTGTTATGTGCTCGCTGCGTTCCCCCGGAATCGTCCGATCGGCGGGCGGCTTGGATTTGCAGCACGGCGCGGGCGCGCCCGCGCAAGCGGATAGATCAGGACTGCGCCCGAGGATCGCGGAATGTCCTGCAAGCGGTTATCCCTATGGCGCCGATCAGGAAGAGAGGGGAGCGGCGCCGCCCGCCGCGCCGCGGTTCTTCCAGGGCGCGGTGCCGGCGCAGAAAATCAAAACCGCACCCAAGGAAAGGTGCGGGAGCAAAAACGGATTTTCGGTGATTGGGGAAAATTGGGGAAATGTGAATTATGCTATATATTTCAATTTGCTGAAAAAAAGAAAAAAAACGACCATTTTTAAGCGAAACAGCTCAAAAATGACCGTTTTTAGATGGTGCCGCTGATCGGGGTCGAACCGATACGGTATCACTACCACAGGATTTTGAGTCCAGCGCGTCTGCCAATTCCACCACAGCGGCAAAATGCTATATTAGTATAGTATAATTATATGGAAAAGGCAAGCGATTTTTGCGATTTCCTTGCAAAAAACTGCGCGGCGTGTTACAATAAGAATATGGATAAACTTGTTCTCATCGACGGCAACAGCCTTTTGAACCGTGCATTTTATGCAATGAGCGTGTTTACTACAAAAGACGGACTCCCGACGAACGGCATTTTCGGTTTCGTCAAACTGCTCTTAAAGATCATCGACGATGAAAATCCGAAATACATCGCCGTCGCGTTTGACCTGCATGCTCCGACCTTCCGCCATAAATTATATCCTGATTACAAGGGTACGCGTAAACCTATGCCGGAAGAACTTGTCGTACAGGTGCCCGTTCTGAAAGACCTGCTCCGTTCGATGGATATCTGTATCGTTGAAAAAGAGGGGTACGAGGCAGACGATCTCATCGGAACGCTCTCTAAAAAATTCGAGGGCGTCGATTCCCTTATCTATACGGGCGACAGAGATTCCTATCAGCTCATCGGCGAACACGTGAGCGTTTGCTTTACGAAGCGCGGCGTGAGCGATCTTATACGCCTTACAAAGGATAATTTTACGGAGCACGAAGGTATCGAACCGTGGCAGGTCATTGAGCTCAAGGCGTTGATGGGCGACAGTTCCGATAATATCCCGGGCGTGAAGGGGATCGGTCCGAAAAGCGCGCTCTCGCTGCTGCAGTCTTACCGCGATCTTGACGGTGTGTACGCCCATCTCGACGAATGTTCCGCGTCGCTGAAAACAAAACTGACGGAGCACGAGGCGGAGGCGCGTCTTTCAAAAACGCTTGCGACGATCGATACGCATGTCCCGCTCGATATTTCGCTGGAAAACTGCATGCTTCGCATTCCCTTCCCCGAGGAGGCGCGCAGGTCGTTTGCAAAACTTGAATTCCGTTCGCTGGTCGGAAGTGAATATTTCCCGAAAGAGCAGGCATACGAACTGACATGTCATATCTGTACGTCGGACGAGTTCAACGACCGCGTAAAGGATGCCGAGGCTTGCACGGAGTTTTCTCTGTGTGTGGAATCGGACGGGCTGCACCTTGCGATCGACGGAAAAGAGTATCTGTTCCCGCTGCGTACGAACTTTCTTGAACCCGGATTTTTCCTGGAAGAGCTCAAACCGCTGCTGACAGCCCTCTTTCAGCGGGATAAACTCGCCGTTCTTGCCGATTACAAGGCAATCGCGCACCTTCTTGACGGGGCAGGGATCGCGATGTCGTGCCGCGTGGAGGATGTTACGCTCCTGCGTTATCTTATCGATTCCAACCTGCGGCCTTCGGGGGCGAAGGCGTTTGCGCAGGATTATTCCATGCCGGAGGACTGCTGCGCCTGTGCGCTTGCACGCGCATACCGCGATGCGCTGGAACAGACGCGCGGCACGGCGGAGGAGAAACTCTACCGTGAACTGGAACTTCCGCTCTCGCAGGTGCTCTTTGAAATGGAGCGCACGGGCGTAAGGGTGGATATCAACAAATTCTCTGCTTTTTCGGAAAAATTCAAGTGTGCGATGGCAGAGCTTTCCGCACGCATTTTTGAAATTGCAGGCGTTGCGCCCTTTAATCTGAATTCTCCGTTCCAGCTCTCCGAAGTGCTGTTCGAAAAGCTTGGATACAGCGCCAAAGGCGTTAAAAAGAACATTCGCGGCGGATATTCAACGAGCGCGGAGGTTCTGGAAAAACTTGCCGAGGATCATGAGATCGCACGGCTTATCCTGCAATACAGAGAGGTACAGAAACTTCAGTCGACCTATGTGGACGGCATCCGCCCCCTCGTGAAAAACGGCATCGTGCATACGACGTACAATCAGACGATGACGACGACCGGGCGTCTTTCGAGCGCGAATCCGAACCTGCAGAATATTCCCGTCCGTACGGAGATGGGCAGAGAACTGAGGAAACTTTTTATTGCCCGTGAAGGGAATATCCTCATCGACGCGGACTATTCCCAGATCGAACTGCGTCTTCTGGCGCATTTTTCAGGGTGTAAGGCATTGCGCGAGGCATACAGGGCGGGCGAAGATATCCATGCGGCAACGGCGGCGCGTCTTTTTCATACGCCGCTTGCGGAAGTTACGCCCTCCATGCGCCGGCGGGCAAAGACAATCAATTTCGGCATCATTTACGGCATGAGCGCTTTCGGTATGGCAAAGGATCTCGGTTGCCCGCCCGATGAGGCGCAGCGGTATATCGACGCCTATTTTGCCGCGCACCCCGAGGTGAAGATTTATATGGAGGAGAACGTCCGCCGCGCCAAGGAGGACGGGTTCGTTACAACGGTGCTCGGACGCAAACGGTTTATCCCGGAGCTCAAATCCGGAAACTATAACCAGCGGATGTTCGGGGAGCGCGCCGCCATGAACATGCCTTTGCAGGGCAGCGCTGCAGACATCATTAAAATCGCCATGCTCCGTGTACACGACAGGCTGAAAAAAGACGGATCCCGCGCGCAGCTTGTCTTGCAGGTGCACGACGAGCTTGTGCTCGACGCTCCAGAAGGCGAGACAGAGTACGCAAAAAAAATGCTGAAAGAAGAAATGGAGGCGGCGATAAGGCTGGATGTCCCGCTGATCGCGGATGTTTCCGTCGGAAAGAGTTGGTATGACGCAAAGTAAAAAGATCGCCGTAACAGGCGGCATCGGGAGCGGGAAGTCCTTTGTCTGCACGCTGCTCAGAGAATACGGATACGCCGTCTTTTCCTGTGACGAGATCAGTCGTACGCTTTGGCGTAACGCAGAGTATTGTGCCGCCTTGGGAAAACTGTTTCCCGATTGTACGGAAAACGGCAGGATCAGGAAAGAACTGCTTTCTAAAACGGTCTTTTCTGACCGCAGCGCGCTTGCTCGCCTGAACGATTTTTCTCACCCGCGTATCATGCGCACCCTGATCGGGGAAATGGAAAAGGCGAGCGGAATTTCGTTTGCCGAAGTCCCTCTGCTTTTCGAAGGGGGATATGAGAGCCTCTTTGACGAAGTGATCGCCGTGCGGCGCGATGCGTCGGCTCGGATCGCCGCCGTTTCGGCACGGGACGGGCTTTCGCCCGAAGAGGTGACCGCCCGCATGAGAGAGCAGTTCCCTCCGGAACGGCTCAGCGAAAAAACCTGTCATATCATTGAAAACAATGGGGATAGGGAGACGTTGAGCCGTCAGCTCGGGATAATTCTCAAACAAATTCTTCCGCAGTCGTCATAAAAGAGAAAGAACGGCGCGATCGGCGCATACTGCTAAAGTATGAAAGTCTATCGCGCCGTTATCGTCTGTATTTGCATCTTTTTTGTGTCAGCGTTCGGGTTTCTCCTCGTACGGACGACATATCCGCGCCCGTATGCGGAGGAAGTTCAGAAAAGCGGACTGCCTTCCGCGCTCGTCTATGCCGTGATCAAAGCGGAAAGCAGTTTCCGCGAGGACGCCGTGAGCCGTGCGGGCGCTGTCGGACTCATGCAGATCAGACCTGCGACCGCGGAATTTATCTGCACCAGACAAGGGATCGCATTCGAAAGTGCGCGGCTGAAGGAAGGGAGTTATAATATTTCGGTCGGGTGTATGTATCTGAAATATCTGATCGAACGGTTTACCGTACTCGAAACTGCGCTCGCCGCATACAACGCGGGGGAGGGAAAGGTACGTTCATGGCTGAAAAATTCTGACTTTTCTGCGGATGGCATCGTCCTTCGGAAGATCCCGTATCCCGAGACGGAGGAATATATAAAAAAAGTTGCAAAATTTCGGAAAAATTACGAAATTTTCTATGGAAAAACTTGACTTTTGATTTTGTTTGCGGTACAATAACAAAGCTGTCAGCGAGATGCGGTCGTGGCGGAACTGGCAGACGCGCAAGACTAAG
>NXNN01000153.1_pt1 | contig 12348 bp, 8 predicted proteins | sample 2041041 | NCBI WGS metagenome assembly NXNN01 (sample SAMN07660617, study PRJNA407663) | chicken gut metagenome | isolation source: caecum content treated with Lincosamide | host: Gallus gallus domesticus | place: Czech Republic: Brno | collected 2016 | reverse complement strand
ATAAAACGTAAGACAAAGCGTTATCTTATACTTTTGGGCCTGGCAGCGGCAGTTATCATTCTGGTGCTCATCATTGTTCACGGAGTGAGGAGCGTACTGCGTCCGAGTACAGATACCTCTGCCGGACTGGAATATATCCAGCAGGAAGAGGCGGGAAGCGGTTCAGCGATCGAAGACAAGATAAATCTGCTGGAACAGCAGGAAAGAGCGGCAGCCGGGGACAGCGAGGATACGCGCAGCGTGAAGGAAAAATTCAGCGGTGCGGTCGTGATCGGCGACTCGGTAGCACAGGGATTTTCAGAATATGATATCCTCAATACTTCCAGTGTGGTCTCAAAGATCGGGGTGCATCTGTACGAGGCGGATGAACTGGTCACCCGGGCGGAGGCTCTTAGTCCGGGAACAGTCTTTCTCGCCCTGGGGAGAAATGATCTGGCAGCCACAGAGGGGGATGTGGATGAGTTTATATCCCAGTATACAGATGTGCTGGATCAGATCGCGAACGATCTGCCGGATGCAAATGTATTTGTCAACTCTATCTTTCCGGTACAGGACAGCGCGATAGAGGATGATCCCTATCTGGCGGATATAGCTGATTATAATACAGCCCTGAAAGAGTTGTGTGACAGCAGGAGTATCGGGTTCATCGATAATACTGATCTTGTTGAGGATCAGTATTTTGAACCGGACGGCCAGCATTTCAGAGCAGACTTTTATCCGATCTGGGCGGAGCATATGGCGGAGGTGGCAGCACTATGACATCAAAAAAACCAGGCATTGCCTATATCATGAAGTATGTTGTGTTTGTCCTGATCATAGGGTTTGTGGTGCTGCTCATGCTGTTCATGAGCGGGAGCAATAAGCCGTTTGAGGAAGTCAGCAAATCTGTAGAAGATTCCCTTGACACGGAGGCGCTGACAGTACAGGATGCAGCTTTGTTTAAGCGTAATTTTGGACTGAATGCAGCGGATTATACAGGTGTCATGTATTATTCTTCCGGAGCGAATATGTCTGCGGAGGAAGTGCTTCTTGTAAAGGTAAAAAGAGACAGCCAGGTACAGGAAGTAGTGGATGCCATTGATGAGAGGATCCAGTCGCGCATCAATGATTTCGAGGGATATGCACCCGACGAGGTAAAGCTGCTCCAGGATGCAGGACAGAGTGTGAGAGGGACTTATATCTTTTATGCCTGCTCACCGGATGCGGATCGTTATCTGAGCATTTTCAGCGGCAGCCTGTGAGAGGGCGATATTCCACATCAGTCTGTAAGACGGCAGATACGCCGCATAAGCCTGTAAACAGAGAGGAAAGAACGGATGTTATTCAGCAGTATTACATTTTTGTTTATGTTTCTGCCGATCGTGCTGGCAGTTTACTATCTGGTCCCGTATAAAGTGAAAAACATCGTCTTGCTGATCGCAAGTCTGTTCTTCTATGCATGGGGAGAGCCTGTCTATATCATACTTATGATACTTTCCATCGTGTTCAATTATTTCTGCGGGCGGGACATAAAAGCGAAGGAAGAGGACCCGCGCGGGGCGAAGTTTGCCGTGATATTTGCGATAGCAGGCAATCTGCTGATCCTGGGATTTTTTAAATATTACGGGTTCCTGATCGAAACGATTAATTCAATCCTTCCTACAGATATTCCGTACAGGGAACTTGCCCTCCCCGTGGGAATTTCATTTTATACATTTCAGGCAATTTCCTATATTCTGGATGTGTACTGGAAAAAGGCGGAGGCACAGAAGAATATCCTGTACTTTGCACTCTATATCAGCATGTTCCCGCAGCTGATCGCGGGACCAATCGTCCGGTATGCCGATATTGAAGAGCAGCTCATCAAAAGGAAAATGAGCGCATCAAAAATCGGCGTGGGTGCAATGTATTTTATCATGGGTCTTGCCAAAAAGGCTGTCCTTGCCAATACGGCAGGTGCAGTCTTTGAAGAAATTTCAGAGATGGCTGCAGGAAATCTGTCTATCCTTACGGCGTGGATCGGGGTATTTTCCTATGCATTCCAGATTTATTTTGATTTCAGCGGTTATTCGGATATGGCGATCGGACTGGGGAAAATGTTCGGATTTGATTTTAAAAAGAACTTTGACTATCCGTACATTTCCAAGAGTGTCACTGAATTCTGGAGGAGATGGCATATTTCCCTGAGCACATGGTTCCGGGAGTATGTATATATTCCTCTGGGAGGAAATCAGTGCTCAGTTTCAAGAAATATATTTAATCTCATGGTCGTGTGGACACTGACCGGAATGTGGCATGGCGCTGCATGGAATTTTGTAGCGTGGGGCGTATACTACGGCGTGATCCTTGTGATGGAGAAATATATTTGGGGAGCGGTGGTCGATCAGCTGCCGAATCCGGTGCGCCATATCTATACAGGGATCATCGTGCTCGTAGGATGGGTATTTTTCTTCAGCCCCAGCCTCGGATATGCAATGCGGTATCTTCTTGCCATGATCGGCGGCGGGGCAGGTATTGTGGATGCGACAGGAGTGTTTTATCTGTATACTCATTGGCTTCTGTATCTGCTCGCAGTACTAGGATCTTCCCCGCGGGGACTGAGTATTATAAAAGCGGTGATACGGGCTTTCGGAAACCGGTACGTACAGATGGCGGCGGCAGCAGTCCTCTTTATCGGAATGTTCCTGGTCTCAACTGCATTTCTTGTGACAGGTAGTTTTAATCCATTTTTGTATTTCAGATTTTAGGTGGGATTCTTATGATGAACAGAAAAAGAAAAGCGAGGATCGCAAATCTGATCGGGAAAATATTTATTATACTCCTTTTTCTTGTAATGATCATAAATGTGATCGTACCTGACCGGGAGGAATCGGAGCTGGAGAACCGTGCGCTTGAACAGAGACCCCGGTTTAACCTGACGACGATCCTGTCCGGAGACTTTATGGAGCAGTGGGAAAAATACTTAAGCGACCAGTTCGCCGGCAGGGATACGTGGCGCAGTCTGAAAGTCAGTCTGGACCGGCTGGGCGGGGCCAGGAAGGAAAACGATATTTATATCGGAAAAGACGGACAGCTTATGGAAGACATTGAGGTGCCGGATGATGGACGGCTGGAAGCTAATCTGACGGCGATCAGGGATTTTGCCGAAACCTATGAGGATATCCCGGTTACGATGATGCTCGTGCCGGATGCAGCGTGTATCCTGAACGACAGTCTTCCGGCATTTGCCAGAGTGGAAGACCAGCGTCAGATGTTCAGTATGGCAGAACGCAAGCTCGGCGATACTGTCAACTGGGTTGACACAGTATCCATATTGAATAATCATAAATCGGAAAAGTTATACTATAAGACAGACCATCACTGGACTACACAGGGAGCTTTCTATGTGTTCCAGGATGCGGCAGAGACACTGGGGATCGAAGGAGATGTGTCGGATGATTTTGTGTCCTATACAGTGACTGACAGCTTTAACGGTGTCCTTGCAGCTTCCAGCGGTGTGGGGCTGGATGAAATGGAACAGATCGATATCTATGCGCCGACGGGAGGCGATGACGATGTTGTGGTAAACTATGTTGATGAGGGGCGGAAGACGACATCTCTGTATGATTCATCCAAACTGGAGACACGTGACAAATACGGAGTTTTTCTTGGGGGAAACACTTCTGTTGTGGATATCAGGACTGTATCTACAAGCCAGAAACGTCTGCTGGTAGTGAAAGATTCTTTTGCTGACTGTTTCATACCGTTCCTCGCCCCGTATTACCGGGAGATCGTTGTTGTGGATCCCCGGTATTACAGCGGCACCATGCAGGATATCATGGATTCTTACAGGATCACAGATGCATTGATCCTGTATAGCGGCAATACATTTTTTACAGACAATAATATCAGCGGAGTGTTTACAGGTGAGTAATCGAATCAGAGAAGAATTTTTACAGAAAAAGGAACCGGTAAGACTGAATAAATATTTAAGTGAGGCGGGCGTGTGCTCCAGGAGGGAGGCAGACCGCCTCATTGAAATGGGGCGGGTGACTGTAGACGGAAAGACGGCGCAGACAGGGATGCGGGTCATTCCGGGACAGAAAGTATGCGTAGGAAAGAGGATTATATCTAAAAAGGATGAAATGGTCGTCCTGGCGGTCAATAAACCCCGGGGGATCGTCTGCACGGAAGAGAAGAGGGAAAGGAACAGCATTGTCCGCTTTTTAGATTATCCTATAAGGGTCACTTATATAGGGCGTCTGGATAAAGACTCCCGGGGACTTCTGCTCATGACAAACAACGGAGATATCATTAACCGGATGATGCGGGCATCGAACCACCATGAGAAGGAATATAAAGTTACGGTAGACAGAGAGATCACGGATGAATTTCTTGAGAAAATGGCTGCCGGTGTCCCCATACTGGATACGGTGACAAGACCGTGCAAGGTCAGAAAGATCGGGAAGTATACGTTTTCGATCATCCTGACGCAGGGCCTCAACCGTCAGATCAGAAGGATGTGTGAAGCTCTCGGATACGAAGTGAAAGACCTTCTCAGAGTGCGGGTAATGAATATCCGGCTGGGCAGCCTGAAAGAAGGAGAATACCGGGAACTGACAGATGCGGAATTGGAAGAGCTTTACGAGATGATACAGGATTCGCCCGCCAGATAAGAGAAGATCCGGGAGCGGACCAGAGGATCAGAAGATCAGATAAGAAAAATATGGCAGAAAAGGCAGATATAAGATATGGAAGACAAAATGGTAAACAGTGTGAAGACAGAGTCTGATGACAAAATGGAACATATGCGTGAACTGGTGGATCTCCTGAACCGTGCCCGGCGCGCATATGAGCAGGAAGACCAGGAGATCATGAGCAATTATGAGTATGACCGTCTTTATGATGAACTCCAGGAACTGGAGAAGGAGCTGGGGACGACGCTTGCGGCCAGCCCTACGGTCAATGTGGGCTACGAGGTTCTGAGCGAACTTCCGAAAGAAAGACATGAGCGCCCCATGCTCTCGCTGGACAAGACGAAAGATGTGGCACGGCTCAAAGAATTTCTCGGCGGGCAGAAAGCTATGATCTCATGGAAGCTGGACGGGCTTACGATCGTCCTGACCTATCGGAATGGCACTCTTGAGAAGGCTGTCACCCGGGGAAACGGGGAAGTGGGAGAAGTGGTCACGAACAATGCAAGGGTGTTCAAGAATATCCCGCTTACGATCCCCTATCAGGGGGAGCTTGTATTAAGGGGCGAAGCAGTCATCTCTTATAAAGACTTTGAGAAGATCAATGAGGAGATCGGGGACGCTGATGCAAAGTATAAAAATCCGCGGAATCTCTGCAGCGGTTCTGTCCGTCAGCTCAACAACGAGATCACGGCAAAGAGAAATGTGAGGTTCTATGCGTTCACTCTTGTGCAGGCCGGCGGTGTGGACTTTAAAAACTCCAGACTGTACCAGATGCAGTGGCTTAAAGGACAGGGATTTGATGTGGTGGAGAACCATCCGGTCACAGTGGATACTATTGAGGAAGAAGTGGCATGGTTTGCGGAGCATATCGAGAAGAATGAAGTGCCGTCCGACGGACTGGTACTTGTCTATGACGATATTGCCTACGGACAGTCATTGGGGACGACGGCAAAGTTCCCCCGGGATTCCTTTGCTTTTAAATGGGCGGATGAGATCCGCGAGACTACGCTGACAGAGATTGAATGGAGCCCGTCGAGAACAGGGCTGATCAATCCGGTGGCAATCTTTGAGCCGGTGGAACTGGAAGGGACGACTGTGAGCCGTGCCAGCGTCCATAACATCAGCATCATGGAGGAACTGGAGCTGGGAGTGGGCGACAGGATCACAGTGTACAAGGCGAACATGATCATTCCGCAGATCGCGGAGAACCTGACAAGGAGCGGCGTGAAAGATATTCCGAAAGAATGTCCGGTCTGCGGCGGTCCCACAAGGATCTCGATGGAAAATGAGACGAAGACGCTCTATTGTACCAATCCGAAGTGTCAGGCAAAGCATGTCAAATCATTTACACTTTTTGTGAGCAGGGACGCCATGAATATCGAAGGACTTTCCGAGGCGACTCTGGAGAAATTTATTATGAATGGATATATAAAAGACTTTGCGGACCTGTTTCATCTGGACAGATATGCGGATGAGATCCGGCAGATGGAAGGCTTTGGAGATAAATCTTATGAGAACCTGCAGAACAGTATCAAAAACGCACGGACAACGACACTTCCCCGTCTCGTCTACAGCCTGGGAATCCCGAATATCGGTATCGCCAACGCGAAGATGATCTGCGGGGCGCTCGGAAATGATCCGGAGCGTATCCTGAATGCAACGGTAGAGGAGCTGAGCGAAATTTCCGGAGTGGGCGGTGTGATCGCGGGAACCTTTGTGGATTATTTCGCCGATGAAGAGCACAGAGACCTGTTCCGGCGTCTGCTTGGGGAAGTTGAGATACCAGAAGAGGAGATTACAGAAGACTCCAGGAAATTTGCGGGAGTGAACTTTGTCATAACCGGGAGCGTGGAACATTTCGCTAACCGGGCAGAGGTAAAAGAAGAAATCGAAAAGAGAGGAGGAAAAGTGACAGGAAGCGTAACTTCAAAAACGAATTATCTTATCAACAATGATGTGAATTCCACTTCTTCCAAGAATAGAAAAGCGCGGGATCTTGGAGTTCCGATCATTTCGGAAGAAGAGTTTCTAAATATGTTGAACGGATAGTATGAAGAAAGGCAGGTAATGCGTGAATTTCAAAATTGCAAAATTAAAAGAAAAGTTACTGGAAAAACTAAATGAGACTCTGAAAGCAGTACTGCCGATCATTGCGATCGTACTTGTGCTGTGCTTTACGATTGCTCCGCTGGAGCCCGGTATCCTGCTGGCGTTCCTGCTGGGAGCCGTATTCCTGATTGTGGGAATGATGTTTTTTACTCTGGGTGCTGAGATGTCCATGACGCCCATCGGCGAAAATGTGGGGACAAGTATGACACAGACAAGAAAACTGTGGTTAATGACAGCCCTGACTTTCATCCTCGGCTTTATCGTGACCATATCAGAACCGGATCTGCAGGTGCTGGCCGAGCAGGTGCCCGCAGTGCCGAACATGGTCCTTGTGCTGTCTGTGGCGTTCGGTGTAGGTATCTTCCTTGTAGCGTCTCTTTTGCGCATGCTGTACAATATTTCGCTGGCGCATATGCTGATCGTGCTTTATATTATAGTGTTTATACTGGCTTTTTTGGCGCCGGATGAATTTGTGGCTGTTGCATTTGATTCCGGCGGTGTGACGACAGGACCTATGACAGTGCCTTTTATTATGGCATTTGGTATCGGTATCTCTGCAATCCGAAGTGATGAGCGGGCAGAGGACGACAGTTTCGGCCTTGTGGCGCTTTCATCAGTGGGACCGATTCTTTCCGTGCTCGTGCTGAGCCTGATCTACAGGCCCGACAGTGCTTCTTATGTGCCGGAAAGCATTCCGGATATCGGTAACTCAGTAGAACTCTGGGGAATATTTGCAGAGGGACTTCCGGAATATATGAGGGAGATGGCGGTTTCACTTCTGCCGGTCATTGTATTCTTTATCATTTTCCAGATTGTATTCCGGCGAGTACAGAAGAGAATGCTCATCAGGATCGCAGTCGGCATGGTCTATACTTACGCGGGACTTTTCCTGTTCCTGACAGGGGTAAATGTAGGTTTTATGCCTGCCGGTAATTATCTCGGGCAGGTGTTGGCGGACAATCCGTATAAATGGGTGATCGTTCCCATCGGCATGATCATCGGATACTTTATCGTGCGTGCAGAGCCCGCAGTGTTTGTCCTGACACGTCAGGTAGAGGACATTACTTCAGGAGCCATAAGTGCGGGGGCTATGGGCCTGAGTCTCTCAATCGGTGTGGCGGTATCTCTGGGACTAGCTATGGTGCGGGTGCTGACCGGAATATCCATCTTCTGGTTTGTGATACCGGGATATGCCATTGCACTGATTTTGTCGTTTTTCGTACCAAAGATCTTTACAGCTATCGCGTTTGACTCCGGCGGCGTGGCGTCAGGGCCCATGACCGCGACATTCCTCCTCCCGTTTGCCATCGGGGCATGTACGAGCGTAGGCGGAAATATTGTCACGGATGCATTTGGCGTGGTTGCTATGGTCGCTATGACGCCTCTTATTACAATACAGATACTAGGACTTGTGTTTGAACTCAATTCCAGATATCTCAGGAAGATGGAAGCAAAAAAAGCTGCTGCTGCATTTGCCCGGCTTCCGGATGATGAGATCATAGAACTTTAAGGAGGAAGGACTATCGCTATGAGTGAGATAAATATGTTGATGACTGTCACTAAAAGATCTGTGGGACGCAGACTGCTGGCATGCTATGAGGAGATCGGTCTTTCTTCCACCCTGTGTACACTGGCTCAGGGGACGGCAACCAGTGAGACGCTGGACTACTTTGGGCTTGAAGTTACAGAGAAGATGGTGACGCTGACTGTAGTATCGGACGACACATGGAAACAGGTAAAACGAGAACTTGAGGACAGGTTTCAGATCGACGTTCCCGGTACAGGGATTGCTTTCCTGATGCCATTGTCCAGTGTAGGCGGTAAGAAAGTACTGCAGTTTCTGATTGACGGGCAGAAGGTTGAAAAAGTAGAGGAGAGTGTCATGAAAAATACAAATTATGAACTGATCATCGTAGTCGCAAACCACGGGCACAGCGAGGAAGTAATGGATGCTGCGCGTGCAGAGGGAGCCGGAGGCGGCACTGTGATACATGCGAAAGGAACAGGACTTGAACGGGCGGAGAAATTTCTCGGAGTATCCATTGCGGATGAAAAAGAGCTCATCCTGATCGTCACAAAGACAGAGATGAAAAATGCGATCATGCAATCCATCATGGACCATGCGGGGCTTGAGAGCAAAGCGCGAGCTGTCGTATTCTCTCTCCCTGTGACGGATACCGCCGGACTGAGACTGCAGGAGATCCAGTAACAATAGCTTTAGAAAAAGTTCATTTGTATAACCTGCCCATGTGTACTATAATAAAAAAGCCGGATGAGAACGCGTTTTCCTGCAAAATGCGGTACATTTCCGGAGATTAATCGATTGCAGAAGGGAAGTATTATGTCAGATCAGGATTTCATCTTAGTGGATGAGGAAGATAAAGAAAAAGAGAATAACGGACAGGACGGCCGTTCCAAAGAGGAGCAGAAACAGGAAGTTGTTTCTGCCGACAGCAGCAGGAAAGACGGCAGCAGGTCCGATCAGAAAGATGACGACGGATATGAAAAGGTCTGTTTTATCTGTCACCGTCCGGAGAGTGTGGCGGGAAAGATGATCGATCTTCCCAATAATATCACGGTCTGCCCGGACTGTATGCAGAGAAGTTTTGACGCCATGACCAACGGCTCGATCGATCTTAACCGTCTTATGAACATGCCCGGCGTCCAGTTCTTCAATATGTCAGACCTGGAGAATATGCAGCCGAAGCCGCAGAAGATCAAGAAGAAAAAAGAAAAACCGAAAGAATTCCACAAGCTGGATATCAAAAATATCCCGGCACCCCATAAGATCAAAGCAAAGCTGGATGAATACGTGGTGGGACAGGAATATGCAAAAAAGGCGATGTCCGTTGCCGTGTACAATCACTATAAGAGAGTAGCTACGGACACGATGGACGACATTGAGATCGAAAAATCCAATATGCTCATGATCGGCCCGACAGGAAGTGGAAAGACCTATCTTGTCAAGACGCTGGCGAGACTTCTCGATGTGCCGCTCGCCATCACGGACGCCACGTCTCTTACCGAGGCCGGCTACATAGGCGATGATATCGAAAGTGTGGTATCCAAGCTGCTTGCAGCTGCGGACAATGATGTGGAGAAAGCAGAGCAGGGGATTATTTTTATCGATGAGATAGACAAGATCGCCAAGAAGCGCAACTCCAACCAGAGGGATGTAAGCGGAGAGTCTGTACAGCAGGGAATGCTGAAGCTTCTTGAGGGAAGCGATGTGGAAGTGCCGGTGGGCGCCAACAGCAAAAATGCCATGGTGCCGCTGACTACGGTCAACACAAAGAATATCCTTTTCATCTGCGGAGGCGCTTTCCCGGATCTGGAGGAGATCATCAAGGAACGTCTCCAGAAGAAGACTTCCATGGGATTTAATTCAGAACTGAAAGATAAATTTGAGCATGACAAGGATCTCCTCTCAAAGGTTACGGTCGAGGACCTGAGAAAGTTCGGCATGATCCCGGAGTTTTTGGGACGTCTCCCGATCATATTTACACTGAGGCCTCTTGACAAAAATATGATGGTCAAGATTTTAAAAGAGCCGAGAAATGCGATCTTAAAGCAGTATCAGAAACTGCTGGCCCTTGATGAGGTCAAACTGGACTTTAACGAGGGAGCACTTGAAGCGATCGCGGAAAAGGCGATGGAAAAGGATACCGGAGCCCGTGCCCTGCGCGCTATCATAGAGGAGTTCATGCTCGATATCATGTATGAGATACCAAAGGATGACAGCATCGGCGAGGTAGAGATCACGCGAGAGTATATTGAGGGGACCGGCGGACCGGTCATACGGCTGAGAGGGCAGGAAGTGCCGCGGCTGGGATAAGCCGGCGACTGTTCAGAAAAATAGTAAAAATGTCAGACAGCGCATCACACGGAAGCAGTTTGTGTGATGCGTTGTTTTTACAGCTGCCGCATTGTCTCAAACGTATTATACAGATTGAGCTGCCCGTATCCCCATTCCCGGTTGGGATACTCCATTGTCTTCGGGCGCACTGCCCCGAGGATCAGAAGGCTCTTGATCTGAAAGGAATCAATGCCCGGGACTTCCTGGATGTCAAGAAGCCATTCCAGCATCAGCGCCACAGCGCCGGATGTGACGGCGGCTGAGATACAGGACCCGGTGCGGGGCGAGAATCTGCCGCCGGGGAAGGCGCCTGTGACATTGACGCCGGGAGCAGTGATGTCAGGCTTGAGCCGTCCGGTGCGTGTGTAACCTCTGCCCGAGGACTGGGAAACTGCGCCTGTCGTTCCGTTGTAATAGGACACGACCACGGGACTGTCAGCGTTGGCCGGATTTGTCAGAGTGTAGTACGGATCAGATTCAAGGAAGAAGACTTCCCCGGTCAGGAATTCTGTCAGGGGAAGCCACATATGGAAGCGTCCGTCTGCGATCGTGAGAGGCTCCACAATGATCTTCCAGATACCGGGAGCGGGCGCATCAAAGCGGAAGAATACCAGCTCGGAACTGCTCTTCTCTACAAGAAGCCGGTAGTCTATGGAGACCTTTGTGCGCTCGAAGAGAAAGTCAATCTCGGCACTGGCGCCGACCCGGAATGGGATACGTGATGTGTTTTCCCCCGAAGGTGAGATGATGGATATGGAGAGAATGTTGGGCACTTCGGTCCACAACTCCATAGAGAAGCCGGTTACATTTTCTCCAACCCTCAATTCTACTGTCTTTGTATCTTCTGTAGTTTCCAGTGTATTGAAATAATGGTGCCGTTTGTCCGCTTCATTTCCGGTGCCGATCACTGTGATGTGGTTTGCCCTTGTGCTGTAGCCCTCAATCAGAAAAGAAAAGGGCAGTGTGCCGATGTGTCCGCCCATGCTGGAACCGCACGTAATGCAGACGACCAGCGGCATCCCGAGACTGTCGGCAAGATCGTTCAGATATTTGAGCCCCAGCATCAGGTCGGTTTCCTGGTAGCAGACTGCATTGTCAGGGATAAAATAATAGTCTCTCAGGTACTGCTTCGCCTGTTTCAGTTTGACCATGGCAATGGCTGCTTCCGGGGCGGCTCCGAGAAACTGTTCCCCGGCGTCAGCACCGCCCGCAGCAAGACTTGCTGCATAAGTGCCGTGCCCGCTGTCGTCTGTGGAGGGAACCAGTGTAAGCGGCTCGTCGGAACGGAGAGCGGCATCGATCTGCTCCTGTGTGTATTCACTGCCATAAGAGAAATCCCGGGGCGGAGTGCCGCTCTGTACCGTCTGATCCCAGATGGCGGCAATCCGGGTGGATCCATCGAGATTCCGGAAAATATCATTAGTATAGTCGATCCCGCTATCCATAAAACCGATCAGGATTCCGTTCCCTTTTAACTGCAGGGTGGGATAATTCTGGACAGGAAGGATCCCGGTCTGATTCAGTGTCTCCATACTGACCGGGGAGTAACATTTCGGGATGGAGTTGTAAGAATATTTTGGAAGTGTGATCGGATCGGCTGCCGCGGCAGAGAGATAGATGCATTTATATCCGAATCCGGCATCCTGCTCGCAGTGGGCATCCCGGGTAATGCTGTCAAAAAAAGAAGTCCGTACATGATTGCCGATAAAATCACGGTAATCCTCGGAC
>NXNN01000151.1_pt1 | contig 12432 bp, 9 predicted proteins | sample 2041041 | NCBI WGS metagenome assembly NXNN01 (sample SAMN07660617, study PRJNA407663) | chicken gut metagenome | isolation source: caecum content treated with Lincosamide | host: Gallus gallus domesticus | place: Czech Republic: Brno | collected 2016 | reverse complement strand
GTGGTCAACGGGGGCAAAATCGGCCCCCTGGCCCAGAAGCTGTACGACACCCTCACCGGCATCCAGTGGGGCACCCGGCCCGACCCCTTCGGCTGGGTGGTCAAGCTGTAACCCTCATCCGCATTCCACACCTCCCCATATAGAAAACAACCGCCCGGGGCCGCCTCAGATGAGGCGGCCCCGGGCGGCGTTTAACCTGCGGTTTCAATTTCCCGCCCAAAAGCTGAATACGGCGCTCTTGTCCCCGCGCCGGCCCTCTGGTAGGATAGAGGCAGAAAGGGAGGCGTGGTATTCATGAAGCTGAGCGCCAACATCCGCCGCATGCGGAAGGAAAAGGGCCTGACCCAGGAGCAGGTGGCCCAGGCCCTGGGGGTGACCGCCCCGGCGGTAAACAAGTGGGAGCGGGGGGCCAGCTGCCCCGACCTGGCCCTGCTGGCCCCCCTGGCCCGGCTGCTGGGGACGGATCTCAACACGCTGCTCTCCTTCCGGGAGGAGCTGACGGGGGAGGAGATTGCCCGCATGACAGGGGAGCTGTACGAAATTGCCCAGGCGGAGGGCATCGACAGCGCCTTCCGATGGGCGGAGGCGCGGCGGCAGGAGTGGCCGGGGTGCGACAGCCTGGCCATCAGCCTGTCCATGACCCTCAACGGGCTGATCTTCACCCTGGCGGTGGAGGAGCCGGAGCCGTACAAGCGGCGGCTGGAGGAGCTCAACGAGGCTCTGGCGGACAGCGAGGACCGGGACGTGCGGGATCAGGCCCTCCACCTGCTCATCGGCCGGCACATGGAGCGGGAGGAGTACGGCCGGGCGGAGGAGCTGCTGGGGCAGCTCTCCGACCGCTGGCCCTACCGGGACTCCCTGAAGGCCGGGCTGCTCCGCAGGACGGGCCGCACGGAGGAGGCGGCGGAGCTGTGGGAGCGGCACCTGCTCAACGCCGCCACCGAGTGCTATGAGGCCCTGGTGAGCCTCCAGGAGCTGGCCCTCCGGGCCGGGGAGCTGGAGACAGGCCGCCGCCTGACCGCCCTGATCACCGAGACGGCGGAGCGGTACGCCATGCCCCCGGGCACCGCCCCGGCGGGGCGGCTCCAGCAGGCGGTGGCGGAGCGGGATCGGGACGGCGCCCTCTCCGCCCTGCGGGCGCTGGTGGAGGGGCTGAACCAGCCCTGGGACGACGGCGGCCTCTATCCCCACCTGAACGGCGGGGACGCAACCCCCGTGGGGGCGGTTCTCCTGCCCGGCATGGTCAAGTCCATCCGGGAGGACGAGGAGCTCGCCTTCCTCCGGGACGATCCGGAGCTGGAGGCCATCCTGGCCCCCTTCGCCCCGCCGGACGGGACGCACCGGCCCTGACGCAGACGCGCCGCCCCTGGAGACAGGGGCGGCGCGCTGCTGTCTGCCTCCGGGAGGTGCTGGACGGCGGCTGTACCGCTGTGGTACAATGTGGGCGGATTTACCGCCCCGGCCGGGTCAGGCTCCGGAAGCCCCTGGGCGGCTCCGCCCGGAAGGCCCGCTCCTCCCCGGTGAAGGGGTCGGTGAGGCGCAGCTCGTGGGCGTGGAGGCACAGGCGGCCCAGAGGGTCGGCGGCCGCGCCGTAGGTTTTGTCCCCCGCCACGGGGCAGCCCAGCTCGCTGAGGTGGGCCCGGATCTGGTTCTTCCGGCCGGTGTCGATGTCCACCTCCAGCAGGGTATAGCGGGAGCCGCTCTGAACCGTGCGGTAGTGGGTCACCGCCTCCTTGCCGCCGGCATGGACGGAGTAGACCTTGTGGGCGGCGTTTTCCCGCAGGAGAGTGCGCACTGTGTCCGCCTCCCTGGGCGGGCGGCCCTCCACCACCGCCAGATAGCCCCGGCGGCGCACCAGGGCGTCCCACTGCTCCTGATAGGCCCGCTTGGTTTCCTCATCCCTGGCGAAGAGGAGCACGCCGGAGGTATCCCGGTCCAGCCGGTGGACGATGAACACCCGGCCCCTGGGGTCCCCCTGCCGCACATAGTCGGTTGCCATGCGGTAGGCGGTGCGCAGCTTTTCCCTGTCGCTGGCCATGCTCAGCAGCCCGGCGGGCTTGTCCACCACCAGGATCCGGCCGTCCTCATAGAGCACCGGGAAGGGGGCGGCGGGCCGGGGCGCGGCCAGCACCGCCACTCGCTGTCCCGGCGTCAGGGGATGGTCGTGGCGGGTGACCGTTTTCCCGTCCACCTCCACCTGGCCCCGGGTGAGCAGGGACTTGACGTGGTTGCGGCTTCCCCTGACCCGCTCCAGCAGGAAGGGCAGCAGGGGGCCGCCCCCCTCCACCGTATATTCCATTTCCTTCATCCTTATCACATCCTGGGAGGAATTTTATCATGAATGAGGTTCTCGCGCAGCTCCACGCCCGCAAGTCCGTCCGGGCCTTTGCCGACACCCCCGTGCCGACGGAGGTGAAGCGGGCCGTGCTGGAGGCGGCCTGCGCCGCCCCCACCGCCGGCAACCAGCAGCTCTACACCATCCTGGATATCACCGACCAGGCCCTCAAGGACACCCTGGCCGACACCTGCGACCACCAGCCCTTCATCGCCCGGGCGCCCATGGTGCTGATTTTCTGCGCCGACTGCCAGAAGTGGTACGACGCCTTCGCCGCCGGGGGCTGCGCGCCCCGGAAGCCGGAGGCGGGGGATCTGTGGCTGGCCCTGTCCGACGCCAACATCGCCGCCCAGAACGCCGTCACCGCCGCCTGGAGCCTGGGGCTGGGCTCCTGCTATATCGGGGACATCCTGGAGCACGCGGAGCGGCACCGGGAGCTGCTGAACCTGCCGGAGTACGTGGTGCCCGCCGCCATGGCGGTGTTCGGCTACCCCACGGCCCAGCAGCTGGAGCGGACCAAGCCCGCCCGCCGTGCCCTGGAGCACATCGTCCACGAAAATGCTTACCGGCGCATGGATGCCAGCGAACTGGAGGCCATGCTGGCTGGCAACGCCGGGGCGCGGCCCTACGCCGACTGGCTGGACGCCTTCTGCAGGCGCAAGTACAACTCGGACTTCTCCAGGGAGATGAGCCGCTCCATGGCGGTGTACCTGGAACCCTTCCGGCCCTGACCGTCCTATTGTACGCCCCGGCCGCCCCCTTGGCAAGGCCGCGCCACAGAGAATGTGGAAATTTTCTCTTTACAAACCGGGAAAAGACTGCTATAATAATCAGGCACGTTGAGAAATGCGCCCGTAGCGCAATTGGATAGAGCGTCAGATTCCGGTTCTGAAGGCTGGGGGTTCGAGTCCCTTCGGGCGTACCACAGGAGAAGCCTGTAACCACAATGGTTACAGGCTTCTTTTTTGTTGTCTGGAGGGCTGTTTTCCCTTGCGTTTTCCCTTATAAGCCTTTTTTGCGGTGTTCAGCCTGTCTCCAGCTTGTCCAGAAAGCGGTTGATTTTCTCTGCCCCCTCCCGGCGCATCTGTTCGGTCACATGGCCGTAGGTATCCAGGGTAAATGCCGCGGCATAATGACCCAGGTTTTCCTGCACCGTCTTGATATCACAGCCGGATTGCAGGGACAGCACAGCGTAGGAATGCCGCAGATCATGAAAGCGAAGGTTTGGAACACCCATGGCCGCAAAAATCCGCTTGAGGTTCCGGTAAACTACATCGTGCTTGAGGTGTTCCCCCAGCTCATTGGTGAATACAAGTCCATCCGGATTGCTCCATGCCTCACCCAGGGCCAGCTTCATTTCGTTCTGCAAGGCTCTCTGACGTCGGAGCGCCTCAACCGCCCGGTCCGGCAGCACGATGCTTCTGGCCTTGTTGCTTTTCGGGGTAGTATACTGATAACCCCCATGGGAGTAGCCCCCATGGGAGTAGCCAAGATATTGGAGCTGCCGCTTTACTTCAAGTGTCTTCCGCTCGAAATCAATATCCTGCCACTGGAGGCCCAGCAGCTCGCTCTGCCGCATACCCGTGAAGAGATCCAGCAAATACAGATACTGGTACCGATGGCCCTCAATGGCTTTGAAAAATTCTGCCATCTTGGCGCTGTCCAGGACATGGATCTCCGCCTTGGTGCGTTTGGGCAATACAGCTAAATCCGCTGGATTGCTTTTCAGATAGCCACATCTGACGGCCTGGGCCAGTGCACTGTGCAGCACGCCATGGACATTCTTGATCGTCTTGGGGTTGACCTTCTGCCCCAACATCGTATCCTTGGTACTGCGAACCCCATTGAGCATCTTTTGCACCTGAATCGGTGCCAGTGATGCCAGCTTTACCGCCCCGATTGCCGGTTTGATATGATTATCGATGATACTTTCATAGGATTTCTTTGTGTGGGGTTTTGTGTTGCCCAGATATTCCGCCGTCCAAATATCAAGCCACTCCCCTACTGTCATTTTGCAGGGCTCCTGATAGCCGCTCTTCTGTATTTCTGCAGCAGCCTGTTGTAATTTTTGCAGCACCTCTTTCTGCGTTTTACCAGTAAAGGATTTCTGTACCTGCTTGCCGGTACCCGGGTCAAAACCGACTGTAACACGAGCTTCCCAATATGTATATTCCTGGCCCTTGCTTTTTACGGTTTTCTTCCGGATGCTGCCTGCTCCGGCGGCGTTGCGACCGGCCGATATTTTTCTTGCCATTTGGGACAATACCTCCTATAATCGAAGTTGAATAAAGGGGATGGGGCAGGTGTCTCACCCGCCCCATCCGCAATCTCAGGCAGATTCCCCAAGGAATCGGAGCAATTCACTCCGGGGGATCCGGTAGGAGTTTCCAATCCGAAGCGCCTTGATCTTGCCGGAGCGGACCAGGTCGTATGCCGCGTTGCGTCCAATCTTGAGCACCGGCATGAGCTCATCAACCCGCAGAACCATCGGCAGTTGTTCACGCGATGTGGAGATATCATTCTTGTTCATGACGTTTCCCTCCTGTTTTAGATATAATATATATCCAGTTTTCCTCCGATTCCGGATTTATGCGCACAAATCGTTGTGTTTGACGCAATAGACGGCATTTGGGCCGCGTCCCCGGCGCTCCACGCCATATCTTGCCAGCAGGGCCTTGGACTTTTCGCCCTTGAGGAGCTCTTTCCACGCTGAGTCAGTGATCCCCAGCCGCTTTTTCAGGTCAGACACCCTGACCGCGGCGCCGTCCCAAGTCTCCAGGAACTCCGCCAGCTTAGCGTAGGCCGTAGGCTGCCCGCCATAGATACCAGCCCTGGCACGCACAGCCTCCACACAATCCGGAAGGTCCTCGTATTCCTCCACCTTACACCCCCAAAACCGTTGGTGGAGCAGTTCCCACACCCGTTCCGGCGGGCAAAATAGGAAAACGTGGATGTCCGACTCACAATCGGGGTTGCGGAGGGCACACCGATAGATTTCCTGCTCCAAACGGGCGGCCAGGTGCCGGCACTCATACTCTGACACCTGCGGCAGACACCGGAGCCCATCCTTCCACGGACGGTCCTTCCACCGCTCCGCTTCGACAACACGCTCCATCTCCAGCCGGAAGCCCTCGCCTTGAACTGCATAGGTGCGGGCTAAATAGGTCTTAGGTTCCAACCTTGGGTATCCTAATAGAATTACATTAGTGCAATCATTAAACTCGTTGCTCCCATTGGTGCCGCCAAAGTATGGGACACAGTCTGGGGACTTGTCAGGCATCATCTTGATCTGTGCCCGGGTATTCTCCTGAAGGTTTTCGGCAATAAACCTGGCATATTGCTGATAGGAGCAGAGGAACGTCTTACCTGGATAACGCGCTGTAATCTCATCTACAAGTCGGCACATTGCCTCCCGCACTTTCGGGCTTTTAAGGGCATTTTTTGAGACGTTCAGCCGCTCATTCCTGAACAGGTGGAATGTGACCATCCCCATGTTTGCGGGCGGAGATGGCGGAATCCATTGCAAGTCCTGCCTCTGCTGATAGTCACCGTCCACAGGCGCCGTGGCGTCAAATATCAGAACCTGCCTGTCCTGCAGCTCCGCCATCCCATCCCGGATGGCATACAGGGTGAAGCCGCCCGACTTGCAGAACAGTACCGGAGAACCCTGATACAGCCGATCCATGACAGTCAGGCAATCCTGTAGTTCCCGACTGATAAGATCCGGCCGGCTTTCCAGAGACGCTCGGAATTGCAGATATTCGTCTTTGGCATCAGTCTGGTCGGCCAAGGAGCAAAATCCTGCCAATTCATCCCGGGATAAGTATCCTGCCTGCTCGATTCGCGTGGCCCGACGCAGCCCCTGCACCCGGCGGCTGACTTGAAAATTAAGCCCAGTTTGTAAATTACATGCCTTGCCGTCCCGCAGCCGGTTGTCGGCAACCAGCTTTTCCAGGGCAGTGGAGGCACTGTTGATCTTCTTCGTGTCCAGTCCACAGATCTCGGTCAGCTCCGGCTTCTCATCGAAGATGACGAAGCGTCTCGGCACCTTCCCTTCCCCGGTTTCCCGGAGTAGCAGGGAATCCAGTGTCCCATCCCGCCGCATCCCATAGAATCGTGCCTGCGTGAGCCCGAGGATAAAGGTACAGGGAGCCTGCGCTTCCAGTTCCTTCAGGGGGCATTCAGCGGCGTAGGGGCAGCGGAGCCTGTCGCAATCCTCGTAGCCACCCACATCCGGATTCGGACAGAAGCCCCGCTTCTTCCCGGATGCTGTCAGGCTCTGAAGTGCAACCACAAGTCCACTGGTGCCTGACGGAAAGGCTGCCTCCAGCGTGTCCACACATTCGTTCAAATCCTCCACCTTCTGGTTGACCAGGATGACACCTCCCAGTGCCTCAGCCAACGGGTCTCCGGTGACCCACAGCTCACCCAACGCCAGCAGAAACGCTTTGATCCAGGTAGTCTTCCCAAAACCGGCTCTCGCCGGGATGACCTGAATTCCTGGACCGTCGGCAGCGAATATCTGACGCGTGACCTTCTTCCAATAGCTCGTGTCGAGGTTGCCTTGCAGCTGGCGAAGGTGTTTCATGGTCAGCTGGGTCAGCTTCACAATCTGCGGCTCGGCCAACCGTGTCACTCCCGCCTGCGGATCCGGGCAAATGGGATGGAGAGATCTCGGAGCACCACATTGGATTTGTGCGTCAAGTGCCCTCCCGGGGGGGATCTCGCCATTGCCCAATCCGGACGGGCTGAGCATGGCGCTTTTATTTGCCGAAATCCGCTGATTTTTGTTTCCTGGCAGTTTCTTTCTATTTCTGCTCATAAACGCATCCCCTTCTGTAAAAAGCAGTTGATTTTGTTCGAGATTTTGGGTGTGGTTTTGGCGGGAGTCCCGACAAACGCCTTTGCCGGCGGGCGGGAGTATCCGCCGGGATTCTTGCCGAGACTCATGGCTCTGTCAGATGTCTGGCCGGGATGGCCACCACATAGGTAGAGTCCCGCTTTCCTGTTCCATACAGGTCGTAGCGATAGCGATACCCGCTGCTGGGCACCTTGATGGCTTCGGCCTCTGCCAGGATTTTTTGCAGCTCACGCTCCCACAGGCCTCGCTGGAAGAATGTAGTGTCGATGTCCTTATCCGCTCTGGCCGCCCTGGAGTAGACCTTCTTCCACTCAGCCTCTGGCATAACCAGGAATTGCTCTCCGGAGATGATACGCCAGGCGCCCAGAAGCTTGTCCCCCTTCCGGAAAGGATCTTCCAGCCCCGCTATCTTCTCTGAGGATGCGAGGTCACGCATGACTCTCAGGAAGACCGGAGGATCTTCTGCATACTGCGGCGGCTTCTCCTCCACAGGTTCCGGGTCATACACCCCCTTGACAGCTGCCCGGTAACGCCCCAGTTCCTCGGCTGCCAGGAGCCCTTCTACCTCCAGCCAATCCAGGAAGGAACAGAGTACCCGATGCCGGATTGCCCTGTTCAGCAGCTTGGGGTCTAGCTGGATAGAGATGTAGCGGCTGTCTGGCTTCCCGAAGGACGCCTTGGCTTCGGCAACGATCTGCCGGGCCCAAGTTACCTCGTCTTCTTCGACTGCCCACCAAGCACATAGAAGGGCCGCCACAGAATACCGCTCCTCCTCCATGCGCTTGACCACCGCTGGGTCATACTCGGCCAGTTCGGCTGTCCGCAGCCTGCGTCCGCCCCAGTCGTTGCTTCCGCAGTTGAGCAGGAGTACGGCGGCATTCTCCAGATATGGTGCCGCCTCCCGGAGTTGGGCACTGTCCGCTCCGATGACCAGCGCCACAGTGTCGATGTACGGAACCGGTATCCGCGGGGTCGGATGCCCTTTGACCTTAATTTTCAAGCGGCTGAAATCTTGAATATGATGGGGAAGGCCACCCGGCCTTGCCCGCCAATCTAGCACTGCCAGGCGTTTGATCCGCCCATTTTTCCACTTTTTGCGGGTAACCGCAGCCCCGGCCAGGGTGGTGAGCGTCTCTTCGATCTCCGGCGCAGTTGAGCTGATTTCCACCACTGCCCGGAAACCTGTCTCTGCCTCCCGCAGCGATTCACAGCGCATACCGGCCAAAACGGTCGCCAGCAGGTCACACCCCGCCTCCGCACTTCTGAACAGCCCGCAGACCGGAAGCAGCGCCAGCGCCCCCGCACGGAAGTCCTCAAAGGCAGCTGCCCGCCTGTGACCATCCTTGCCTGGCAAACTTCTCCGGGTGTTGACCAGGTAACGTGGGACTGATGCTTTCTCGATCGTTGTGCACTTGCCAAGGTACTCGTTCCGGACCTTCTCTCTGGCCCGCTCGTTCAGGTTACGGAAGCCGCGGGATACACGAGCCAAATGGACCTCATCCAACAGGACATACCCGGTCTTGGGCTCGTACACCCAGTACTCCACCCCGTCTGCGTGTCTGATACGGACGGCCTCTGGCGGGCCATGTGAATACTTCATTCTGTCTCCTCCTTTCAGTGGGCCTATTTTACCGCTGGCCACGGGTCAAACAGGTAAAACCAGACCCCCCAAAAAACTCGTTTTTTGCTTTCAGCGCCGAGTGCCTGATGCGGGGGCATCTCTGGCGGGCCATGTGAATGCTTCATTCTGTCTCCTCCTTTCAGTGGGCCTATTTTACCGCCGGCCACGGGTCAAACAGGTAAAACCAGACCCCCCAAAAAACTCGTTTTTTGCTTTCAGTACCGATTCCCACATCGCGCGGAGACAACGTTGCTTTTCACCCGGACAGGCACATTACGGGCAAGACCAAAGCGTCAAGAAATGCAGTTTATTCACATGCTTGATCTGGCTAAAAAATGAAACCGCCGGTCTTGGCCGGACGGTCTATAAATCAAAACAACAGGAGGGCAATACGGAGTGCCCTCTGTGTGGTACTCCGTACATTGTAATGCTATGGACTCTGAATTTAATTTTGGGGATATCAAATCACGGCGGAAAAAATGGCAAGAACTATTTGGAAGCAGCCTTCCCCAAGACCGTTTCCAATGCATTTCCATGCTGGAGGATATTGTGAAACGGAAAAAAGGCGCATATACAGAATCTGATCGGTTCATGTGGCTATATATCATATTGGCCTGTATGTACGCACCGGACAGCTATTTTTCGAAGCAGCCGGCCTCTGAGCCAGCTTTATTGCAGGAAAAGCTGCAGTATTTCTTTGCTTGTTATAATGATATGCGAATTTACAGCAGCGGGCTCTATGCCTATATTGACTGTGCCAAGAGCCGCTTTTTGCTTTCTAAGAAAAGAAGAAAATCATCAGATAAACCGACTCAATTTCAGGCGGCATTGCTGAATAAGTTTAAAGAGGAAATAAGGGCGCAGGCCATGCAAAAGGGCAGCGCACAAACCGAAGCCGAGAAAAAGGCATTGAAAGACCGCACTGATGAAAAGTATAGAGACTTCTATCTCAGCATCGAGTCTGGGACAATGTGGTTTACAGATCCCATTTTGTTTGTCTTCCTTCCCTATATCCTATTCTATGAGCTTTCCACATGCGAAGGGCTCATTCCCGAGGAGCCCCCTAAGCTTGATAAAAACGGAAACGAAGATTACTCAAATGCAGCTGGGCCGTTTACAATACCACAGTTGAATCCGGATACACTTCGCTGGTCCATCCGCAGTTCTCCGTTCAACATTATGAACGAGGACAGCTATCGCAAGCTGGTGGAACTTTATGAATTTGTTGAATATGTTGTGTATAAAACCGCCATGGATATTGACCCTCATTCTATCGGTCAAGCCGCCTGCCAGGCATGGTTTCATTACTTAGAAAAGTATAAAGAGGAATACGCAGAATATCTGGAGGAACGGCGCCAATCATTTCGTAAAGCAGGTCTCGCTTCATCGGATGAGAAGTTCAAAGAAATTATGGAGGAACGAGACAAGAATTTCCAATCTCTGTGGGAATGCTCTACTGATTTTGAGGATGAAGAAGCCTCCTTTTGCATACCACTTCTCAATCATGATGTGTGGGCCAGCCGAATCTATGATCTGCTTGCGCCAGGAGCAATGAGCAAGAAAGAATTAAAGCAAAATATGGAGAACATTTTTAGCTTAACGCTCCGGCAGGAATCTCCTCAAACCCCTAATACACTGAACAGGGAAAACCTCCCCGCATATTCCAAGGACGATCTTAAGATTGTTTTGGGAAAATCAGAAGATAAGACATTGGTTTCTTTTTTCGATTTCTTGGTAGCAATTGGCAGGATTTATAGTCCAGCATATTTTCAGAAGGAAAATCCGTTCGATACCCCAGATCTGAAGCAAGCGATCGAAACAATTGCGGGGGCTTTATATCCAAACTGTAGGAATGAATTTTCGCTGGAAACGATGTGGTATCATATCCTGAGCAGAAGCAGCGGCACACATCTGCAGTTTATGGTGAACCCTAGCGGGATACTTGCAGAAGCCATTCTACTTCAAGTCATGAAATCTGTACCGAATGGGAGCGGGTTTGCTCCTGCTGGACATAGCACGTTTGAAATCCTTAACAGCACTTCTTTTCTTGCGTTACTTGAACGGGAATTGTCATCTTGTATGCTCTCCGATGATACCATCATGTCTGATATTAAACATATGACCGGCGTTGCTGCTCATGGTTCTGGCACGTGTGCCTATGACACATTTCGCCTATGGGAATTTTGGGTTCCTTTAGGGAAAAAATATAAAAAATCATTTGATGCGATCGTATATGAAATAAAAAAGAAACCCCATCTGGCATATTCTGTGCTAACCAAAATTGCACAAGAGGAAAAAGTGGATCTAAAATTTAACTTGCCAAATCCAGACTTTCCAGGCACCTTGCATTACCAGAATACACCTGCGCTTTTGGAACAAAAGGAAAGGCTGCTTGCCGCAATCAATCTGGAGTATGCCAAAACATTTGAGGCCCAAGCATTAGATGATGTCCGCTATATAATGCTGCTCTACCATTTATTTGAAGCGGCAAGAAATGAGATGTATTCCACCATCTTCAAACTGTGTCTAAAATTTTTGCCGCTTCTATGAAATGGAGAAAATGCCCCCGAGGGGGGTAATTCCCTAAATATCTTTTTTATAGAAAGTTCCCCCCATTGAATACCAAAGGCGCCCGTATAGGCCGGAGAGCGGCGGATTGCTGCTGGACGGATATACGGGCGCAAAGCATTTGAGGCTGCACGAACATCGGACAAAAAGGGATGGGCTCGCCGAAGGCTCGCTGAGGCCGTAGGCTGGAGACCAGACATGTTTGTCCGATGTGAGGTTTTGGTGAGCGCAGCGCTTTTTGTACGATGTGAGAGCAGCTTGAAAAAGATCTGTTCTACACCCCCTCCTCCCTGGGAAAATTCCCTTATTTCAAGCTATCATTCATTCCTTTGCAACACAGGATTTCTACTATGCGGGTTTGTGTACTGCCTTTACATGACGATAGAACGTTGCCTTGCTCATACCCAAACGCTTCATGGCCTGGACAGCAGTAAGTTCCCCGCTCCGCCATTGTGCGGTTACCTTGTCAAAATCCGGATGGACAACCGGCTGTCTGCCGGTGTACTTTCCTTGCCGCTTGGCGATCTCAATGCCCTCCCGTTGGCGCTGCAGGATATACTCCCGCTCCAGCTCCGCCACAGCTCCAAATACCGTGAGCATGAATTTCCCAGTGGGCGTGGTGGTGTCTATGGACTCCTTCTGGGACACAAATTCCACCCCTTTGGTGGTCAGGTTCTCTACCAGTTCCAGCAGATCCCTTGTATTACGGGCGAACCGGCTGATAGACTCCACAATGACCGTATCGCCCTTCCGCACATATTCCAGCATCCGCCTGAGCTCCGGACGGCCGGCGTTCTTACCGCTCATGCGGTCAATGTAGACCTCGTCCACGCCCAGAGACTCCATGAGGGCTTCTTGTCGGATGGTATTTTGCTCCTGGGTACTCACTCGGATATAACCGATTTTCACGTTTTGACGCTCCTCTCCGGTTCGACTTATTTTCTTTTTGCTTTATGTTATATTAGGGAAGAGTAAAATAAGAAGTGAATATGATATGTTACTTTCTCATTTACTTTCTTATGTTTTTGTGATAACATAAGAGAAAAG
>NXNN01000150.1_pt1 | contig 12608 bp, 8 predicted proteins | sample 2041041 | NCBI WGS metagenome assembly NXNN01 (sample SAMN07660617, study PRJNA407663) | chicken gut metagenome | isolation source: caecum content treated with Lincosamide | host: Gallus gallus domesticus | place: Czech Republic: Brno | collected 2016 | reverse complement strand
CCCGCCGATTTTACCGATTGCGGAGACGGTAACAGCGCGAAAATTATCCGTTTAGCTTCCGGATGCACGCCTCTTTAACGCTTTCCGTGATGCCGCTCTCCGGTTTTGTAAGGATCAGGCGATCTTTCGGAAATACACGGCTGTAAAAAGGCTCGTCGTCCACCGCAACGAACGTTTCGATCTGGGGTCGCTTTTTCAGATATGCCATAATTTCATCGCCCCGTTCGTCCCGGAGGGGCGTTCTGCCGAGGAAATTCTCCTTCGTTATCCCGAACAGTTTGAACTGCCGGAACATGGAACGAATGCTTTCGGGGAACAGTCGCCAGGAACTGGACAGCACCAGCTTACAGCCCGTTGCGGAAACGATTTCTTTCAGGCGCTTGCAGCAATCTTCATCAAACACCTCTTCGTCATTATCCCAATTTTTCTTGTCTTTATGCAGGCAGACAACACCGTCGATATCCAAAAAAATTACTTTCATTTTTTTAACCCGCAAAAGCACGGAAAGCCCCGTTTTGCAACGAGGCTTTCGTTTTTTAATGCACGAGCGAGCCGATTTCGGCGTCGTCGGCGGCGAACAGGATGCGGCAGGTGCCGTCGGTATTGCCCGACGCCAGAAGCATACCGTTGGAATATTCGTTGCCGAACTTGTGCGGCTTCAAATTGACGAGCACGACGATCTTTTTGCCCACGAGTTGTTCCGGTTCGTACTGGTCGGCAATGGAAGATACGATGACGCGCTCGCCCGCGCCGTCGTGCAGGGTGATCTTCATCAGCTTGTTCGTCTTGCGCATGGGTTTTGCTGAGAGCACCTTGCACACGCGGATGTCGCACTTGTCGAAATCGCCGATCTCGATGATCTCCTTGAAGGGAGCTGCTTCGGGCACATATTTATCCTCGACGGGTGCGCTCTTTTCCTCCCTGACTTCCTCTTTGACCTCCTCCTTTGCGTCGGGGTCTTCCGCTTCGGGCAGGGAGAAATCGAGTAGTTTGAGATAGCGGGACGGGTCGACCGCGAACAGGTACAGATAAAGCCGCGGCCCCTTGTCGCGCGCAAGCGTCAGGTTGTAGACGTCCTTGAAGAACTTGCTCTGCACCGCTTTGAGCGCGTTTTTATCCTCGGCGATGTCGGGGAACACCTGCTTGGGGATGGCGTACAGCTCGGATTGCAGCGAATCAAGGGTGTAGCCGCCCTTTTCGATATACTCTTTCAAGAGGCGGACGCACTCGCGCTCTTTGTCGTTCATGGTGCGCCAGTACGGCCAGTTGCGCTTTTCGAGGATGACGTACTCGCTCTCGGGCGAACAGGTGCGCAGCCAGAATTTGGCGCGCTCGAACAGTTCCTTGAAGTCCTCGATCTTATACGGCGTGCCGATCTTTTCGAACAGCTTTTCCATCATTTCGGGGTTGAAATCGACCACCGAACCCAAATCGACGAGCTGGCTCATCGGCACGGGTACGAACTTGCGCCCCTCGATGAGGCTGTTTTCCATGACGCGCCTGGTGTTCTCGTCCGCAGTGCCGTTCATATAGCTCGTGAGCATCTTGCCGAACTCGAAATACTGGCGCAGGATTTCGTCCGAAAGGCAGAAGTCGAACGCCTTCAGCGGTTCCGTCTTCGCGTACAGCCACAGGATAAGTTCGGGCGGGTACAGCTTTAACAGGAAATCGGGCGTCATGTTCAGCCCCGAGGAGCCGCTCATCTTGCCCACGTTGACGTTACCCTTGATGCCGATGAACTCGTAGCCCTGGAACAGCGGCGGCTCGTAGCCGAACACCTCGCGGGAGATGTCCTTCGCGGTGTCGTAGCTGCCGTTCTTGGAGGCATGATCCTTCCCGCCCGGCTCGAAATCGACCCCCTCGACCATCCAGCGCATGGGCCAGTCGACCTTCCACTGCAGCTTGCAGTTGAAGTCCTTCGTGAAATCGAAATCCCCTTCATGCCCGCACTCGCAGGTATAATGCGCCTTGGTGCAGTCGTCGGAGAGGGCGACGATCTTTGTCGAATCCTTGTGGCAGTGCGGGCAGAAGATGGACACGGGGTAGTAGTTTTCGCGCTCCTCCTCCGTGGCGTCCTGCGTGCGGTGCTTATCGAGGATGTCGAAAATCTTTTTGCGGTTCTTGAGGGCAAAGATGACATGCTCGGCGTAGCGGCCGGAACGGTATTCCTTCGCCTGATAGCGGTAGTCCATTTCGATGCCGAATCTTTTAACGGATTCCATGAACTCCTTTTCAAAGTGCGCGGCATAGGACTCGTCCTTGCCGAACGGGTCGGGAATATCGACGTACGGATAGCCGATGTACTTCTCGAAGGAATTGTTGCCGAGGTAGTCGGAAACGTTTTTCGGCACCTTGCGCAGGCGGTCGAACTCGTCCCACGAAAAGACGAGGCGCGCCTTTTTGCCCTTTTTGAGGAGAGCGCGGTATACGAAATAACTCGTAGCGATATCGCGGAAGTTGCCGATGTGCACGGAGCCGGAGGGCGAAATGCCCGCCGCGCAGACGTACTCTTCCTTGTCCGGCTTTCTGCGGATGACCTCGTCCGCCAGTTTATCTGCCCAATACATACTCTTAAATCTCCAAAAAATTGCTTGAATTTGCAATATTATACCACAAAGAGAGCACGAAATCAAACCGTATGGCAGGGAAATGTTGAATTTACGGAGCAAAATTCGTTCACAAGCATACTTGTTTATGCTATAATAGTATACCCGCCGTCCCTGCGGGGGAATTTTACCAAGGAGAGATGCCCATGCGGTTTTCGCGCGGCTTGCGTGACGGTCTGCCCATTGCGCTCGGCTATGTGCCGGTAGCGTTCGCCTATGCGATGAGCGCCGTGGCGCAGGGCTTTCCCGTCTGGTTTCCGATCCTCGTTTCGGCAACCAATTTTACGGGTACCGGGCAGTTTGCCGGTACCAATCTCATCGCCGCGGGCGCGTCGCTCGCGGTGCTGTTTGCGACCATGCTCGTCATCAATATCCGCTATGCACTCATGTCCGTTTCCATCTCGCAGAAGCTGGACGGAAATTTTCCGCTGTGGAAACGGCTGATCGTATCCTTCGGGGTGACGGACGAAAACTATGCCGTCGCCGTGCAGCGGCCGAACAGGCTGAAGTTTTCCTACCTCATGGGGCTGATGGGCTGTTCCTTTGCGGGCTGGCTGGGCGGAACGGCGCTCGGCGCGGGCATGAGCGCACTGCTCTCCGCCCTGCTGACGGGCGACGCCGCCGCATGGTACGACATACTCATGAGCGCGTTCAATATTTCGCTGTACGCGATGTTCGTGGCGATCGTCATTCCGCCCTCGCGGGGAGATAAGAAAGTGCTGCTTCTCGTCGCTTTGAGTATCGCGGGGAGCTGTTTGTTCTACTTCGTGCCCGTTCTGCATTCGCTGCCGAGCGGAGTGGACATCATCGTCGTATCCGTCGTATGCACGGCAATACTCGCCCTGCTCTTCCCGCGCAGGGACGAGGAGGACAGCGAACAGAAACTGACCGAAAAGCAGGAGAATGACGGCGCGCCTCCGGCGGGCGAGGGGGGCGGAAAATGACGCTCGCGGATATGCTCATCGGGTGCGGCATCATGTTCGCCGTGACCTTTGCAACGAAGGCGGTCGGTCTGCTGTTCGTAAAAAAACAAATCAAAAATCAATTTATCAAATCCTTTCTGTACTACCTGCCCTACAGCGTTCTGGCGGTGATGGTGTTCCCCGCTATCCTCTTTTCCACCTCGACGATCTGGTCGGGCATCGCGGGGACGCTCGTCGCTCTGGTGCTGGCGTACTTCCGCCGCGGGCTGCTCGTCGTGTCGGTGGCGAGCATCGCAACGGTCTTTCTGGCGGAAATGTGTTTTATGCTCTGCGCCTGAACAGAAAAATCAGCGCCCCTCCGGAATTCCGGAGGGGCGCCCGCATTGCGGCGGCTCCTTTGCATTTCAGAAAGTGTATACCCCCGCCCCGACCGTTTTCTTCCTGCCGTCGGGCAGCACGATTTCCGCCGATGTGTTCGCGGGGACTGATATTACGTATTTCCAGCCGTTTTCCGTTCTTTCCCAACCGCTGGAAACTTTGCCGTATATGCTTTGATATTCCGCCCTCGCGTAAGTAAGGTCGCCGCCCGGTTCGGGAGCGATTACGAATTTGTTTTCGCCCGCGACGTTTATTCCGCACATTGCGCGCAGCAGCCATTCGCATACCGCTCCCTTGGAGTAATGGTTCAGAGATGCCAATCCCTTCGCCTTTACCGTATTGCCCTCCCACGCTTCCCATATGGTGGTGGCTCCGTTTTTCGGCATGGAAAGCCAGCCGGGCAACTCCTCGTTTTCCAAAAGACGATATGCGTACTCCGTGTTCAGCTCCGCCAGAACGTCGAGAATCATCGGCGTAGACAAAAACCCCGTACCGAGCCGCCAGCCATAATTATCCATCGCTTTTATAAGGCGCTTTTTGGCAAACTCTTCCTGCTCTTTTGTCAAAAGCCCCATATACAGCGGGCGTACCAGTTTTGCCTGCCTGTCGGTATCGAGAGTATGCGCTTTTTTTGTTACAAGCTCCCGGTAAGCACGCTTTGCGCCTTCGCTGTATTCCCGGATGCGGGCAAGCCGTTTATCCGCTTTTTTTCCGAGAACGTCGGCAACTTCGAGAACACGCTTCAATGTGAAATATGTATATGCCGTAGATTCTTCGGGATGCGGCGAAGCGAAATCATACCATTTGAAGGCGCAAACATCCTCCGGCTCCGCCCATTCGCCGTACGACTGCCCGCAGTTGACCGCGTACTTCCTGTTTTTGTGCGAAAGATGCATCGGTTTTGCATAGGGGCCGCCCCATCTGCCTGCCCGCCTGATCATAAAATCAGCATACCGCAGCATACCGCCGTAATTTTCTTCGAGTATTCGTTTATCCCCGTACATTCTGTAAAAGTACAGCGGAATGTACACGCCCGCGCATGCCCAGCCGACCGAGCCGTTCATCACCCACATGAACCAATCCTCGTTGGCAAACGGCGCGATCTGCGGCAGCCTGCCGCTCCTCCATTGTCTGTCGAAAATGTCGCGCACATGCTTGCGCGCAAATGCCGCATAATCGACCATGTACGCTGCCGTGTTGAAGAAAATTTCGCTGTCGCCCGTCCAACCCATCCTCTCGCGCGTCGGACAGTCGGTAGGAACGTCTGTAGAGTTGCTCTTTAAAGACCACATGGTATTCTGATACAGTTTATTGATCAGCGGATGAGAACAGCGGAATGCCGCACGCTCTTCAAAAGCACTGTATACGGCGACTGCTGTAAAGTCCGTTTTTTCAAAAGGTATGTCCGTATCGATCTGCGCGTACCGGAAACCGCCGTAGAAGAATTTAGGAGAATAAATATTGATACCTTCCTTGCAGGTATACTGTATCTCCTGCAGCGGAGTGCGTTTGCCTTTATGGACGCACTGAATGTTTTTCAGCGTCAATTCCCCGTCGGAATCCAGCATTTCCCCGAGCGTAATGTGTATTTTCTGTCCCCTATGCGCCGTCAGATGAAAAGTGAGATACCCCGAAAGGTTTTGCGGAAATTTTAATACCTTTTTTCCCTTGGGAGTCACGATGACCTCCTCGGGAGAAAACCGCTCCATTTCCTTAACAGGCAGGTTATTCGAAGCAGTAAGATCGGCGGCGAATTTTACCTCTTTCGCCCGGTTGCCGTATGTAGGGTTTCTGCACGCATCGACGATTTCTCCGTCTTTAAGGTCTGCAAAGCGAACGGCTCCGTCATTGCTCCACCTCCAGCTTCCGTCCGTACATATTCGGGCGGTTTTGCCGCCGGCGGCGGTAAGTTCAAGCTGGGCAAAAAGCCTGGTCTGTTTTCCGTAAGTGTTCGTGCGCCCCTTTGCTCCGTTCGACCCGCGGTACCAGCCATCTGCCAGTTCAACAGTCAGTTCGTTCGTGCCGTCTTGCACCAACTCCGTTACATCGTATGTCTGATACTGGATCCTTCTCCTGTAATCGGTTGAACCAGGAGCAAAGATAAAGTCTCCTGCCCTTTTTCCGTTTATTCTCGCCTCGTACAGCCCGCAGGCGGTAATGTACAGCCTCGCCGCCCGGACGCCGTTTGCCGTAAAACTTTTTTTGAAACAATCCACGGGATAGCGTTTCCTTTTATTGACGCGGTAATCGCCCGCGATCCACTTTGCCTGCCAGTCTCCCGCTGACAGAAGCCCCGTTTCAAAAAAAGCCGTTTCCGACCAGTCTCCGGCATTATCGTTTTCATCCCAAAGCTGCACCTTCCATTCCATGCGACGGCGGGAAGGCAAGCAGTCGGGATATTCGGCGCGCATGGACGAGGAATTTACCTTTCCGCTGTCCCACACCGTTTTTCCGCCCGATACGGCAACGATGCGGTATGCCGATTGCTTTATCCCACCTTCACAGTTCCACATCAGGCGAGGCTTTTGGATATCGATGCCGACGGGATTAACCAGATATTCCGTTTTCAGATCGATCGCTTTCATTTTGTCACCCTGCAAATTGATATAAAAATTCTTCCATTTTCGGAGTCCACCATTCGAGATAACCCGCCTTAGTGGGATGGATTTCATCCGCCATATAGAGAGATGATTTTCTTTTTTGATTTTTCCTTGCTCATCTGCAAATACACTCAAAATTTTCAATTTTTCTTTGCTTCGGCATTGGCGAGCGTTTTTTGCATTTTTTCGTAACAGACTTCGCCTTCCGCCCTTTCCTTCTGCCACTTCTCTTCGTCGCGGCGCGCTTTCTTCTCTTGCCTCGCATCGTATTTTGCGCGTTGTTCGGGCGACATCTTTGCGAGTTTTGCCGCCTTTTTGTCTGCGGAAATTTTTGACTTTTCTTCCGCCTTTATTTTAGCGAGCCTCTCCTTTTCGGTCTGCTTTTCTTGCTTAACGCGCACAGCTTCGATATGCTTCTCAAGTGCGGCGTCATAGTCGATGCCTTTCTTTTCGCACCGCTCTTTCAATTCTTTGCGGTAAATTTCTTCCGCCTCTGCATCCATCTTTTTCTGCTCTTCGGCGGCTCGGATTTCCGGTTCCACCCAAACCTCGCCCCTCGCTTCGCATTCAGCCTTCTGGCGGGCGCGAATGATCACAAGTTTTTTATTGACCGTCTTTTCGACCGTTACGGGAGTGAGCATGAAAGCATACACCAGCCCTGCAATCGCTTCCAGCCCCACAAAGAAGAACGTAAAAATCGTATTCACCGCATCAGGCTGATTGAAGATGACGGCAAAAGTACCGTCCGCATTGGTGATAATCTTCTGCATCGCATCGGTTAGCTCGGGCATTACGGAAACCGTTTCAGGAGCGAGGTATCCCGCCGCGGACAAACCGCCGTTGAATATCCCCGTAACCAACCCCGCCGCCGCGGTTATAATGACGGAATATACCGACATTGCGGTTCCGTCGCAACGGAAACCGTTCTTCCATTCGAGGTTGTCCAGCGCGTCGGAGAACAGCGCCATGAACACATACGCGCAAGGCAGACCGCCGATATTTTTAATGAATTGCCCGACGAGCACAATATATAAATTGGTGGGAGCCGTCCAACATACCGCGCTGCCGAACGCATAGAGGATAAACCCGACGACGGTTATATTCTTTTTGCCGAATTTCTTTGCAAGCGGCCATACCGCAAAAATGCCGATCCCCATCGGGATACCGCCGAGAACTGATACGAGAGTTTGCGTGATCCCGTCCGAATAGGTACCCAAAACATAGTTGCAGTAATACGGAAGCGCTACGTTTTTCAGCTGGCTCGTGAGCGTGTAAAGGAGAAAATATCCGAGCAGCAGCAGCATGTATTTATCCGTAAATACCGCTTTGAGCTGCATAAGAAACGGGACTTTCCTTTCCTCTTGTTCTGCAACTTCCGCCGTGACGCGCTCTTTTGTGTAATAATATTCCAGAATCACGCAGGGAAGGGATAAACACGAAATGACAGCCATGCAGATGATCCACGTCGTCTGGCTCGTTCCCAATATAGGATAGATCAGCATCGGGAAAATGAGTGCAACGACGATGCCCGTCATCATGATGGAACTGATGTTGTTGAACACCGCCAGCACACCGCGCTGCGAGGTATTGCGCGTGGAAAGCGGAACCATAAGATTATGGCTCATGGAATACATCGTATAGGCGAGCGAATAGTACAAATTGTACGAAAGCATTACCCATACGATCTGCAATGCAGTATTCCCGCTTGGAACGATAAAAAGCAAAACGCCTGTTATCGCCAGAAGCGGTGCCGATAAAAGCAACCACGGGCGCGCCTTCCCCTGCCTGGTATGCGTGCGGTCGATGATCCAGCCCATTACGACATTCGTAACCGCGTCAAGTATTTTCGACAATATCGGGAAGACGACCAAAAACATCCCGCCCCAAATCGTACCGAAACCCAATACGTCGGTATAGAACAGATTGAGATAGGTAGCCATGACGGCGTTGAACAGCAGCGCGCCGCAAGGCCCGAGTAAAAATCCCAACCATTTTTCTTTGGCGGTCACGTTCTGCGACTTTACTTTGCTGTTGAAAAACCGCCCCGACAGCATTTTCCCCTGCGTCATCTTTTATCCTCCTCTGTTTTCGGCAATGCCGGAACTTGTATTTTTGTACAGAAGCATTTCAGCCCCCTGAACAGTTTCCCGTTGGCGAGATAAACGAACCCCTGCGCGAAATTATACGGAAACGATTTTCCTGCCGACATCGACATACAGATGAGCGAATTGGATTCAAGTATCCGCTTCATGAATGTTGCTCCCTTGATCTTATTGTCCCGTTCCGACCCTTCGGGGAGTTTTTGTGCCGCTCGCAGCTGCCGCCCGGCGACCCCGAGAACGGCGTTGAACAGAATTCTGCCCATAAACGTCGCCCGCAAATCGGTGAACCGCGATTCGAGACGCACAGGTTTTTCCGGCGGCGTCGGGCGGATTGTCTGCCCGCTCATCCTTTCAAACAGAGAATCGGTCAGCCCGGCAAACGCCGCCCCGCCGTAAACTTTTTTGATTTCCTCGCTGTACGGCGCAAAATTTTCGCCTTCCAGGCGGACGGCTTTTGAAAAAATTACGGTCTGGCTGTCGGAACAAAGCTGCAGTTCGTATTCCCCGCCTTCCAGCACCCAGTCCTTTTTTTTCGCATCGAAATATCTTAACTCCGCTTTGGGAACGGTCAGTTCAACCTTTACGCAGCCGCCCGCTTTTATATAAACCTTCCGGAATGCGCGCAGTTCGCGTTCCGGCTTGAAAACATCGCTTTGCGGAGCCCTGACATAGAGCTGCACGACTTCTGCGCCGTCGCGTATGCCGGCATTGTTTACTTCGCAGGAAACGATGAGCGAGTTCTTCTCCTCCCGCACCTGCATACCGCGATACTCAAACGACGTATAGGAGAGCCCGTAGCCGAACGGATAGCGCACAGGTTTCTTCGCCGTCGCATAATATCGGTAACCGACAAAAATACTCTCCCTATACACCTCGTTGACGCCCTTGCCGAACTCTTCCCCGAAGGGTACGTCTTCATACCGAAGGGGCCACGTTTCGGCGAGCCTGCCAGAAGGATTCGCCCTGCCGAACAGAAGGTTTGCGCACGCAGTGCCGCCGTTCTGCCCGGGAAGATACATATTGAGAATCGCGCCGACCTTTCCGGCAAACGGAAGCTCCACGGGCGAGCCGCCGAACAGCACCACGACAATTTTCTTCCCCGTTCTGCACAGCGCGTCGATGAGGGCAAGCTGATTTTCGGGCAGACGCATATGCTCGCGGTCACAGCCTTCGCTTTCGGCATAATCGGTAAGCCCCGCAAACACGGCTATCGTATCATATTGCGCGGAGGCGGCGACCGCCTCGTCGATCCATGCCTGCTGCGGCTCTGTTTGGTTTTCTGCATAACCGCGGCTATACCCGTAGGATATGCGCATGGCGTCGAACGCAGCCTTCGGCGAGGTGATCTTCGTCGGGTTGATCATCGAACTCCCCGCTCCCTGATAGCGCATCTTTTCGAATAGGTCGCCGACGACAAAGATTCTTTCGCCTTCCGCGAGGGGAAGGACGCCGTCGTTTTTCAAAAGAACCGCGCAGTCCTCCGCAATTTCGCAGGCAAGGCGATCGTTCGCCTCAAAATCGGCGTCGTCCGCAATTTTTTTTGCGAATCTGTCCACCGCAGTCAATACGTTTTCCGCCGCGCTATTCAGGCTTTCCTCCGCAAGCGTACCGTCCTTCAATCCGTCCAGAATCCATTTGCGGCAAATTGCCGTATCGCCCGGCATTTCCAGGTCTAGCCCCGCGTGCAAAGACGCTACGCGGTCGTGCATTGCGCCCCAGTCGGTCATGACCAACCCGCCGAACCCCCATTCCCGACGCAGCACGTCGGTTAAAAGCCACTTGTTGTGTGAACAGAATTCGCCGTTTATTTTGTTATATGCGCACATGAGCGAGGCAGGCTTGCTCTCTTTGACGATAATTTCAAAAACCTTCAGGTAAATCTCGCGGATGGCACGCAAATCGGCTATGCTGTCCCCCATAAAGCGATAGTTTTCGCTGTTATTGAGCGCAAAATGCTTGACGGATACCCCGACGCCCTCACTCTGTATGCCTTCGACCTCTGCCGCAGCCATCTTCCCCGCCAGCAGCGGATCTTCCGAAAAATATTCGAAATTCCGCCCCGCCGTGGGGTTCCTCTTGATGTTTGCTCCCGGGCCGAGAAGGATATGTACCCCGTATTTGTGGCATTCCTGTGCAATGGCTTTGCCCATTTTCCGCACATTTTCAGGATTCCAGCCGGAAGCCGTGCAGGCGGCAGTCGGAAACGCCGTTGCCGGCAGACTGCCCGTAACGCCGTTATCTCCCCCTTCTGCCTGCACGCGCAGCCCGTGCGGGCCGTCCGACATGCGAAGAGACTTAATCTCCAGCCTCGGTATGGGATTGGTATACATAAAATCCGTGCCGGCAACGAGCGCGGCTTTTTCCTCCGCGGTCAGTTCGCAGAGCAACTTCCGGACATTCATTTCCGATGCCTCCTTTTTTCAATACCATTATAGCAGTAAATTTTTGAATTGTATTGCATTTTTGTGCCGTTTATGATACAATTGTTACCAGAAACGAGCGAGGTGGCGAAACATGCGCGCGAAAAATATCGATTTGCAATATTTATGCACGGCGATCGGAAACCTTTCCGGCATTCCGATCCGCCTGTACCGAGGGAGGGAACTGCTGCTGTATTACTCCGTTTCGCCCCTGCCTAAAGACCCGATATGCGTATATTTCGACCAAATTATGGCGATCGAAGATCGCGTCGGATACTTTATGACGCAGCATTTCAATTATTACGGAGTAGTTACGAGCGGAGCGATGCGCGTTGTTTTGGGGCCGTCGCGGCAAACGACGGCGAACGAACAGGAACTGCGCGAATTGGCTTTCCGCGCAGACGTGCCGAAAGAACAGATCAACGAATTCGTCCTCGGCATGAAAAATATTGTCAGCATGCCGCTCGGAAGCATAATACAAATTTTACTTACACTCAACCATGTTTTGAACGGGGAGAAGCTCTCCCTTGCCGACATCACCGTATACGACGGCGACCGCGAGAGACTGAAAGAGCTTTTAAGCCGTGAGCAGATCAAAGAAACGGAAAAGCGAAGCATGTCCGACGAGGCGAATCGGTTTAACAATTCGCTGGCAACCGAACAGACAATTCTCACGATCGTCCGGCATGGAGATACTGCGGCGCTGAAAAAATGGCTCGCCGATGCACCTGCCGTCAATTCGGGAATCCTCGCAAAGGAGCTGATTCGCCAGCAAAAAAACACTTTTATCGTTACGGCGACCCTCGTATGCCGTGCTGCAATCCGCGGCGGCGTCGATATGCAGGACGCGCTTTCGATGAGCGATTCTTATATTCAAAAATGCGAATTACTCCAAGACCTGACTTCCATTACACATCTTCTGTTCCGAATGGTTTTCGATTATACGGAGCGCGTGGAAAAAATGCGGAGAAACGCCGCGCCGTCGCAACTTGTTTTCGATGTGCGGAACTATATATTGCACCACCTCTCCGAACCGATCCGCACATCCGCGATTGCAGAAACGCTCTTTATCAGCCGAAGCAAACTTTCCTCTAAATTTAAAAGCGAAACGGGTGAAAACCTCTCCGATTTTATCCTGCGCGAAAAAACGGAGGAGGCGAAATATCTGCTCCGCTATACCGATAAAACTTTGGTTTCCATAGGCACTTACCTCGGTTTTTCTTCGCAAAGTCATTTTACGCGCACATTTAAAAAATACGCAGGGCTGACCCCCGCCGAATACCGCGAACGAAACCAGTAAACAGACGCGCCGCACTAAAAGGAACGAGCGGGGAGAACGTATCTCCCCGCTCGTTCCTTTTTTTGTCGTCGCTTCACATACTCCCGGTTTTGCACGACACACGCCAAATTGCTCAAACCCTTTTTTATCCGCGGACAATCCGCGGGTTTTCCTGTACAATAAATGGCAAAAACCTCGGTAAAACCGAGGTTTTTGTTGGCAATATCTTTTTTGTTGCCAAATTATGTACAAAAATTACAATAAAGATATTTTTGCCATTTTCAGTAAGTCAATGAACTT
>NXNN01000149.1_pt1 | contig 12633 bp, 12 predicted proteins | sample 2041041 | NCBI WGS metagenome assembly NXNN01 (sample SAMN07660617, study PRJNA407663) | chicken gut metagenome | isolation source: caecum content treated with Lincosamide | host: Gallus gallus domesticus | place: Czech Republic: Brno | collected 2016 | reverse complement strand
ATGCAGGCGTTCGCTTAAATCGATTGAATTTTTCTTCCTCGACGAAGGTTTCGGCACGCTCGACGGCGACCTTATCGATACCGTACTCGGCGCGCTGGAAAAACTTAAAAACGAAAACTTTTCCATAGGTCTTATAAGCCACGTGGAAGAGCTTAAACATAGAATAAGCAGTAAAATTTTAGTAAGTAAAGCAACTGAAAGCCACGGTTCAACCATTAAAATCAGTTGCTGAGGAGCAGATTTGTCCACTATTTTGACCCCTGTTTCACTCTGGAAAGATTTTGACGACAGCCTTGATACGTCGGCAGAACTACTTTCGGAGAAAAGCGACGGCGAAATCAGAACTGAATACCTTAATTTTTACGGCAGGGATACGGGCGCGGGTCGCGTTAAAATTTTTGCCGCTTTTTCGAGCAACAAAAACGCCCCTTCGGACAGCGCGGTAATTCTGTTGCCCGACAGTTCCGCCACAATAGACGAAGTTCTTTTAAAGTTCTTTGTAAAGCGCGGATACAGCGTGCTTATGCCCGACTATCGCGGAAAGGCGGAGGGAGCGGAAAATTTTACCGTTTACCCCGAAAACGTATCTTACGCCAACCTTTCGGAATGCGGAAGGCACAAAGATTTTGTGGACGAAGACGCTTTTAAAACAAGCTGGTACGAATGGGTTGCCGTTGCGCGCTATTGCTATAAATACCTTTTAAGCAGAGGCTTTGAAGGCAAAATAGGCGTGGTGGGAATTCGCGACGGCGGCGAAATAGCTTGGAAACTCGCGGCGGGGGTAAGCGTTTCCTGCCTTGTTACCGTATGTGCGGCAGGCTGGAAAACTTACAGCGGATTTTATAAATTCGGCTCACAGGAACCTGTCCTGGACGACGAACGCTACCGCTACATTGCCGGCATAGATTCTCAGGCGTATGCGCCGTTCGTGCGTTGCCCGGTACTTATGCTGTGCTCCACAAACGACGAACGGTTCGATTACGACAGAGCTTACGACACATTTTCGCGCATCAACGAAAAATATGTGGGAGACAGCGTCATATCTTATTCGGTGCACTGCAACGGCTGTATCGATTTGGACGGAACAAAGGATATGTTCCTTTTTCTGGACAAATTTGTAAAGGGCAGACACGTATTTCTGCCTAAGCCTGCGGTTATAACTGTTATGACGGATAACGAGCAGAACCTTATCGCACGCGCCGAATTCGACACTCAGGGAGTACCGGAAGAATACGGACTTTATATGGCGGAGGACTGCATAGACCCCGCCGCGCGCGAATGGACGCCCGCGCCTTACAAAGGCGGTGCGGGGCAGACGCGCGACTTTTATCTTAACATATACGAAAAGACTGCCGCGGTATTCGCTTTCTGTTACGCGCGCTACACAAACGGATTCACAGTTTGGTCGCGCATGGCGGTAAGAAAGGTCAGCGGCAAGTTCAGAAACATGCGCAGAAAATGCCGCGTGCTCTATACCGCAAAGAACGGCGCAGACAGTCTGTCCATATCCGACCGCTCGTTTGCGCTCGGAGGAGTTTTCTTGACAAGCGACGCCGTAATGCCTCAGGTCGTTGAAAAGCCAGACGGACTGAAAGGCGCGTACTCTGTGTGCGGACTTATGACTTTCAGGGCAAACAGTTCGTGCTACGCACCCGAAGACGATTCCATTTTAAAGCTCGATATTTTCTGCGATAACCCGGCGGAAGTCAGATTCTGCATTCAGGATATGACGGCGGGCGTAAATTATTATACGCATTCGCGCATAGCGGGCGGCATATGGCAGAGCGTTCTGCTTGAAAGCAAAGATTTTAAAAATGAGCAGGGACTTCACCTGCAAAGCTTTAAAGGAAAAATTAAATTTACTATAACGTGCGGCGAACAGTACGCCGTCAATAACGTTATGTGGCTCTGACAATGGACGAAGACAGATTGCTGGGGCGGAAGCGGTACACCCCTTACAAAGACCCGCTTACAATATTTTTAATAATTGCCGCGTTAATTCTTTTGTGCAGCGTGCTTTTTGCCGTAAGATTTGTGGGCATTTATGTCAAAGGCAGTTCAATGTCGCCCACATTGACGGGCGCAGAGGATGAAAACGGACCGGGCGGAGATTATCTGTATGCAGATACCTACGCCATGCCCGACTACGGCGATATAGTGGTAGTTAAAAAGCCGAACACGACAACTCTTATCAAAAGGGTGATTGCGATGGGCGGCGACGCCGTTTACATCGACCACGGCACTGTATTCATATCTTACGGAAACAGCGGAGATTTTGTTGCGCTTGAAGAGGACTACGTGCTTGAAGAGAACAACGACCCGGATCTGCCGCATAACACTTACCGCTCGGCGGAAGACCCGCTGATAGTAGGCGAAAATCAGCTTTTCGTTCTTGGCGATAACCGCGGGAACAGATATGCTACCAGCCTCGACAGCAGGACGTACGGCACATTCAGCTATGACGAACTTATAGGCGTCGTGCCCGATTGGTCTGTAAACATGAAGGGCTTTTTTACCGCCATCTACACATTTTTTGCATTCTAAGCGTTTTATTAACGCTTAAGTTTCCGCAAAATATCGTTGCGGAAAAATATAATAATTTTACAGGAGAACTAAAATTATGCGCGCAGTCGTAACTGTCGTAGGCAAGGACAAAACAGGCATCATTGCAAAAGTAAGCGCTTTTCTTGCAGAAAAAGGCGTAAATATACTCGATATCAGCCAGACTATTCTGCAGGACTATTTCGCCATGATAATGCTCGTGGATATGTCGGGCGCCGCAGAGGAACTTTCCGTTCTCGCACAGCAGTGCTCTGATATGGGCAAAAAAATAGGCATGAGCATTCACCTTCAGCACGAAGAAATTTTCAACGCTATGCACAGGGTATGAGAGGCGCAGAATGTTCAATAAATACGACGTACTCGAAACTATAAACATGGTCGAAAAGGAGCACCTGGACATAAGAACCATCACGATGGGCATATCACTTTTGCCCTGCGTTGCGGGTTCTGCGGACGCAACCGCTAAAAAAGTTTACGACAGAGTGTGCTCTCAGGCAGAAAATCTTGTAAAAGTTGCCGAATCGCTTTCAATGGAATACGGCATTCCCATAGTTAACAAGCGCGTTTCGGTAACGCCCGCAAGCATAATTTGCGCGCCTTTTGCCGCGCAGTCGGCAAAAATAGGCAAAGCGCTTGACGACGCCGCCGCAACGCTTGGCATCGATTTCCTCGGCGGTTATTCGGCGCTCGTGCACAAGGGAATGGCTGACTATGAAAAAACTTTCATTGAAACCATACCCGAAGTGCTCGCTACCACAAACAAACTTTGCTCGTCCATAAATATAGGCTCTTCCAAATCGGGCATAAATATGGACGCAGTCCGCCTTATGGGCGAAATAGTTAAAAAGACGGCGGAACTTACAAAGGACAGAGACGGTTTCGGCTGTGCCAAGCTCGTGGTATTCTGCAACGCGGTAGAGGACAACCCCTTCATGGCGGGCGCATTCCACGGCGTAGGCGAAAGCGGAACGGTAGTAAATGTAGGCGTTTCGGGTCCCGGCGTAGTTCAGCACGCTATAGAAAGCATTCCTAATGCCGACCTTACCGAACTTGCGGAAATGATTAAGCGCACGGCGTTCAAAATCACAAGGGCAGGTCAGCTCGTTGCAAGGGAAGCGGCAAGAAGACTTGGCGCAGAATTCGGCATAGTAGACCTTTCTCTTGCACCCACGCCCGCAAGAGGCGATTCCGTAGCCCAGATTCTTGAAGAAATGGGACTTGAAAGCGTAGGCACTCACGGCACGACGGCGTGCCTTGCAATGCTCAACGACGCAGTAAAAAAGGGCGGCGTAATGGCAAGCTCGCGCGTGGGCGGACTTTCGGGCGCGTTCATTCCCGTATCGGAAGATATCGGCATGATAGAAGCCGCCGAAAAGGGCGGACTTTGCATAGACAAGCTTGAGGCAATGACGGCTGTCTGCTCGGTGGGACTGGATATGATAGCCGTACCCGGCGACACCTCCGCAACCACGATAAGCGCAATTATTGCCGACGAGGCCGCGATAGGTATGATAAACAACAAAACTACCGCGGTGCGCATAATTCCCGCGCCCGGCAAGGGAGTAGGCGACTGCGTGAACTTCGGCGGGCTTTTAGGCAGAGCGCCCATAATGCCGGTTCACGGCGAATCGAGCGCAAAATTCATAGCAAGGGGCGGACTCATTCCCGCACCAATTCATTCAAATAAAAACTGATATTAAAGGACGATATATTATGGAAAGAAATCAGGTTGAAAAGCGTTATACTTGGAACACAGACGACATTTTCTCTTCCGACGAGGAATGGGAAAAGGCTTACGCAGACGCCGAAAAGAGCATTGATTTTTCTGCATACGCAGGCAAGCTCGGCGACAAAAAGCAGCTTCTTGCACTTTTGAAAGCGGGCGACGAGTTCTCCAAAAAAGTTGAACGCGTATTCATTTACGCTTCGATGAAGCACGACGAGGATACAAGAGTTTCCAAATACATGGCTTACGACTCCAAGTGCATGGCGCTCATTTCAAAATACAGCGCCGAGATGGCGTTTTTTGAGCCCGAAATGGCCGCTCAGAGCGAAGAATACCTCAATTCGCTTTTAGCCGACAAAGATTTTGCCGACTACGACTACATGATATCCACGCTTATAAAGCGCAAGCCGCACGTTATTCCCGAAGAAGAGGAAAGGCTTGTCGCAATGGCGGGCGAAACTTTCAGTTCGTTCAGCGATATTTTTTCTATGATAGACAATGCCGACCTTCCTCTGCCCGAAATGGAGTTCGAAGGTCAGAAAACAAAGCTTACTCACGGCACTTACGGCGTCATAATGCACTCTTTGGACAGAGAAAAGAGGAAGGAAGCTTACGAAAAATATTACGGCGCATATCAGGGTCTTCTGAATACCATTACGGCGACCTACTACGGCAACGTAAAAAAGGACGTTTTCTTAAGCAGAGCATATAAATATAATTCATGCCTTGAACGCGCGCTTGCTAACGAAGACGTCAAAGACTGCGTATACCGCAATCTGCTTGAAGCCGTTAAAAAAGGCTTCCCCGCAATGCACCGTTACATTGCCGACAGAAAAAAGATTTTTGGCTACGATAAGCTTTATTTCTACGACGTGTACGCTCCGCTCGTTTCCGACGCCGACGTCAAAATGAATTACGACGACGCTTATGCTTACGTAATAAAGGGACTTGCGCCCCTCGGCAAAGATTATCAGGCGCTTTTAAAGCGCGGACATGACGAGCGCTGGATAGACGTGGAGGAAACCGAAGGAAAGCGCAGCGGCGCATACAGCACCGGTTGCTACGGCGTGCACCCTTACGTGCTTTTGAACTACAAGCCCACGATAAGCGATATCTTTACAATCGCGCACGAAATGGGACATTCACTGCACACCTATTTCTCGTCGCACAACCAGCCTTACGCTAAAAGCGATTACAAAATATTTGTAGCAGAAGTTGCAAGCACGGTAAACGAAGTTCTTCTTCTCAAGTTCATGCTCGGCGATACCGAGGACGAAAACCTTAAGAAGTTCCTTCTTAACTATTACCTCGATACAATCCGCGGCACGCTTTACCGCCAGACCATGTTTGCCGAATTCGAATACGAAGCGCACACTCTTGCAGAAAAAGGCGAACCGCTCACAAAAGAACTTCTTTGTGAAGTTTACGGCAGAATAGGCAAAGACTACTACGGCGACGCCATAGAACACGACTTTGCTATTTCATGCGAGTGGGCAAGGATTCCCCATTTCTACAGAGCGTTCTACGTTTACAAATACGCAACGGGCATAACGGCGGCTATAAATATCGCGCACAGAATTCTTACCGAAGGAGAACCTGCGGTAAAAGATTACTTCAAATTCCTTTCAAGCGGCTCGTCTTCAGACCCTGTATCGCTGTTAAGGCTTGCAGGGGTAGACCTTGAAACCAAGGCGCCGTTCGAATTTGCAATGAACGAATTCAGCGAAACGCTTGCCGAATTCGAAAAACTTATGAAAATATAAAGTACTATGTCAGACAAAACCAACGTTTTACCTAACAATCTGGAGGCAGAACAGGCGCTTTTAGGCTGTATGCTTATAGACAGCGACGTTCTTTCGGAAGTAGCAGATAAGCTTACGGACAGAGATTTTTATCACGAGTCCCATCAGCTTATAATGTCTGCCATTTTGAAGGTGTTCAACCAGAGAAAGCCAGCAGACATTGTCACCCTGACCGACTGCCTTGAAAAGGACGGCAATCTTGCCAAAGTGGGCGGAATTGATTATATAACCACGCTCACCCAGACGACGCCTTCCGCCGCGAATTATAAGCATTACTACGACATCGTAAAGCGCGACAGCGTCAATCGCGAACTCATACGCGCCGCTCGCAACATCATAGAAAATTCAATGAACAGCGAAGACGGCACCCAAAGCGTGCAGTACGCGGAAAAGCTTATATACGATATCGCAAAAAAGGGCGACAGCTCTACTATGGACGATATCCGCGAAAGTTCCGTCGTGGGCGACGTAATTGACAGGTTCGAAACGATTGCAAGCAATAAAGACGCGCTGCGCGGCATAACCACGGGCTTTCCGTTTCTCAATAAACTTACAAACGGTTTTCAGCGTTCCGACCTCATAGTTGTCGCGGCGCGACCCGGCAGCGGCAAAACTTCGCTTGCGATGAACATCGTGGAAGCTGCGGCTTTTCAGGGCAACGTCTGCGCGGTTTTCTCGCTGGAAATGCCTAAAATTCAGATTGTTCAAAGGCTTCTTTGCGCAAGCGCCAAGGTAAGCATGTCTAACGCTCTTTCAGGCAAACTTACGCCCAACGACTGGAAAGCGCTTGTTAAAACCAGCGAAGAACTTAAAAAACTTTCTATAATTATCGACGACTCTTCGCGCGTTACGCCTGCGGAAATACTTTCCAAATGCAGGCGCATAAAAGCAAAGAACGGCGGCAGACTGGACCTTGTAATGATAGACTATATCCAGCTTATGTCCAGCGGTTCAAAGCAGGACGAAAACCGTACGCGCGAAATAGCTCACATAACGGGCGACCTTAAAATTATGGCGAAAGAGCTTGATGTACCCGTAATAGCTCTTTCACAGCTCCGCCGTATGGTCGGCGAGCCTCAGCTTACCGACCTGCGCGAATCGGGCGCCATAGAGCAGGACGCAGATATGGTTATTTTCATTAACCGTCCCGACATGACTGCAACGCCCGAAGAAATAGAAAAGAATAAAATAGTCCGCGGCATGGCTGACCTAATAGTAGCCAAGCACCGTAACGGCGAGCTGGGCAGAACTCAGCTTCGCTTCAAGGGCGAATACACCAAGTTCGTCACCCCCGACCCCAGCGAGCTTAAGCAACTTGCGCGCGATGCGGGAAAGGGCGGCAACAAGCACGACGACGAGGAAGAAGAGACTGAAAATGAAGAGACGGAAGAATATTCCGACAATATGCCCGATGACGGCATGGTTTTCAGCGATGACGAATATAACGGCGAGGAATAAGCCGCCCCGCTCAAAAACTTTAACGGCAGAAATATGCAGACACTTATACTTAAACCTGACGAAAAAAGCCTTGCCTCCGCAAAGCAGATAATAGCAAGCGGCGGTCTTGTGGCTTTCCCCACAGAAACGGTTTACGGACTTGGCGCAAACGCCTTCGACGGGGACGCAGTAAAAACAATTTACGAGGTAAAAGGCAGACCTCAGGATAATCCGCTGATCGTGCACGTACATAAAGATTACGACATTTCGCGCATTGTCTGCGATATACCGGACTACGCAAAAAAGCTTGCGGAAAAATTCCTTCCCGGTCCGCTCACGATGGTTTTCAAAAGCATCGGCAGTGTTTCGCCCGTAGTTTCGTGCGGGCTGGATACGGTAGGCATTCGCGTGCCTTCGCACCCCGACGCGCAGAAATTTTTAAAGGCGGTAGACCTGCCCATAGCCGCGCCGTCGGCAAATGTTTCAAAACACGTCAGCCCTACGACCGCAAGGCACGTCTACGCCGACCTTAACGGTAAAATTCCGCTCATACTCGACGGCGGAAAATGTACTGGCGGCATTGAAAGCACCGTGCTAGACTGCACGGGCAAAGTTCCGTGCGTTTTAAGAAGCGGTCTCGTAACGCGCGAAATGATAGCCGAAGTTGCGGGCGATTGCGGCGTATTCATACCTAAAGCGGGCGAAAAAGTCCGTTCGCCGGGCATGAAGTACAAACACTATTCGCCCAACTGCCTCACAATGCTTTTTTCGTTTGCCGAAAGAAACAAGGCGTTTGAAGAATACGAAAAACAGCGTGCAAACGGCGTGAATGCTTATCTTATGTGCGACGGCGAAGTCGCGCGCGAGTTCAATCCGCAGCACATGCTGTTTTTAGGCAACAACGAAGATGAAATTGCGGCAAACCTGTACGATAAACTGCGCGAAGGAGAAAAGATAGCGGAGCTTATCATAGCCGTCGCGCCCGAAAAGCAGGACGGCGTTATGACGGGCGTAATGAACAGGCTGTCAAAGGCCTGCGGGGGTTAAAAATGAAACGCAAAAGAATTCTGTTCGTATGTTCGGGCAATACCTGCCGCAGTCCTATGGCGGAAGTCATTCTGCGCAGCAAAATCAAAGAGCGCAAAATAAAATGGTGGGACGTTTCATCCTGCGGCATATTTGCCGAAGTGGGCGGAACAATTTCACCAAACAGCGAAAAAGCGCTTGAAGAAATAGGGGTAAAGACGGGGAAATTTGCACCCCGTCAGCTCAGCCAGAGCATTATGGACAGAAGCTTTGCCGTAATCTGCATGACGGAAAAACAAAAGCAGATTCTTGAAGGTTGCGGCAAAGTATACTGCATAAAAGATTTATGCGGATTCGACGTGCCCGACCCTTACGGCGGCGATATGCAAATTTACCGCGCAACGCGCGATTTTATTGCCAAAGCGTGCGACTGCATAATCGAAAAAATAATACTTGCTGATAAAACTTAAATTAAGGAGAACATTTTTATGAAAATTGCGCTTGCCTGCGACCACGGCGGCCTCAACTTGAAAGGCGAAATCATAAACTACCTCAAAGACAACGGCTACGAATACAAAGATTTCGGAACCTACACAAAGGACAGCTGCGATTATCCCGATTACGCTCTTCCTGCGGCGGAAGCCGTTGCAAACGGCGAATGCGAAAGGGGCATAGTTGTATGCTCCACAGGCATAGGCGTTTCCATCGTAGCAAACAAAGTTCCCGGCGTGCGCTGCGCGCATTGCCACGATACTTACTGCGCGGAATTTACCAGACTGCATAACGATGCGAATATGCTCGCGCTCGGCGAAAAAGTTGTCGGCGCAGGCTATGCGCTCAAAATAGTTGAAAAATTCCTTACCACCGACTTTGAAGGCGGCAGACATCAGCGCAGGGTTGATAAAATTTCTGCAATAGAAAAGAAATACAGCAAATAACAGCAAAACCCCGCGCGGCAGAATTTTTCTGCCGCGCGGGGTTTTAATTTCAGCTAACTTTGTGTTATAATTCGTTCGGGAGAATTTACATGAACGAAAAATTTGCTTCAATAATGGAACTTCACGAAAGCGAAGATAAAAGCGCTCTTTCGGATAAGGTCTTAAGAAGTGCCGTACTTAAAGAGTTTTCAAACGGCGCGCTTATTCTTGCCGAGGCGGATAAACAAGGCTATACTTTAGCCGAATTCATGCTCCGCGGGACATCAGGACTTAAACTTTCTTTTATGCCGATGCGCACAAGTTCGGAGTTTTCCGTTAAAAAGCATACTTCAACGCAGCGTCCGTATATGCACGCCCACGACTTTTACGAGCTGATTTACGTTAAAAGCGGCAAATGCATTCAGAGAACTGACGGCGGCATTCTTACGGTTGAGCGCGGTGAACTTTGCGTAATTCCTCCCGATAAAGCACATATGATAGAGCGGTGCGGCAAGGGCGATGTAATACTTAAAATGATTGTACCCGTACCGCTGTTTTTAAAGTCCGCGAAAGACTTTACTAACTTAAGCGAAATTAAAAAAATAATTCTTCCGCGCACGGCAGAATATATAATTTCCAAGCTCGCTGCAGAAGAATTTTTCCGCGACAGTCTGCACGAAGGCGCGGTGAAAAGTTACCTTTTTTTGCTTTTCGCAGAAGCCTCGCGAGCTGAAAATCCGCACGACAGCATAGAAATCAGCCTTTTAGCTTATATAAAAGAAAATATTAAATTCGCAAAACTTGAAGATTTTGCCAGTCGCTCGGGTTATAATCCCGTATACTTAAGCCGACTGATTAAGGCGCGTACAGGGAGGAGCTTTTCGGAAATAGTTACTCAAAACCGCATAATTGCAGCAAAAAACTTGCTCGCCGAAACGGATATGCCCGTTTGCGACATTGCCGCCGAAACAGGTTACGCAAATCCTTCGGGATTTTACCGACAGTTTTCAGCATTCTGCGGCATGACGCCAGCGGAGTACCGCAAATCGGTTACATAAAAGTAAAGTTTGTATACTAATCAGTAAAATAAATGTATGGAAAATAATCGGAGCGCGCGATAAAATAATTACATAAATTTATTGCGAGGCACTGTAAATTATGAAAGTTGAAAGGACGGCAGCGGTGCCGTTTGATAAAAAACAGGCGACGGAATGCGCAAAATTTGTTGCGCGAGAGATGTGGAATGGCGAAGCTGAAAAAGTAAAATATCTGGGCGGCGGCTCGTTCGGCAGGGCGGTGAGCGTAGCGCGAGGCGATAAAAAAGCCGTAATAAAATTTCTGCGAGCCGACGGCATGATGGAAAAAGAGGTAAACGACCTTGAACTTTTAGGCAGGTACTGCACAATCAGAATTCCCGCCGTGCTGTATACCCGAAAAGCTGGCGGTGCGGTACCCGCAGATTGCTATGCGATGGAACTTATCGAAGGCAAGAGCGCTCTGTTTGCTCTCGGAATGCTGCTAATCGGCAAAAAGCGCAGATTGCAGTTTGCCGATGAAATTACTTCGGCTTTGCATGCCGTGCACATATGTACAAACGATAAATTCGGCGATACCCTGCACCCCGATTGTGACGACTGGCTCGACTTTTACAGACCTTTCGCCGAAGCCGTGCTAACCGAGGCTGAAAAGCTTTATTCGCGCGGACAGCTCCCCGAAAAAGTAATTAAAGCAATGCGTGCAGCATGGAGCAAATTCGGCAAGATATTTTCTGAAAAAGTAAAAACTGCCTGCCTTATTCACGGCGACCTGAATGTAGGCAATGTAATGGTAGGCAGAGGATATAAAATCACAGGAATAATCGACCCGCTCAACTCTATGTACGCTGACAGGGAATACGACCTTTTTCAGTTCGATAACCTTACGGGAAAGCGCTTTTATCTGAGGGAAACTTATGTAAAAAAGTACGGTGCAAGCAGATTTTGCATGCAGAAGCTCGCATTTTACGGATTATGGAACGAAGTTTACTGCTACATAAAATCCGGTGTTTATGTATCTCTGATAATGAACCCGCTCGTAAAAAATATGCATAAAAGGCTGGCCGAGCTGTGATTTCTTTTGCAGCGCGTGCAGTAAGATTAATTCTGCGTCTTTATACTTATCCGTACAGAAAACATCATAAATCGCTTTCTCGTTCCATTAAATTAAAAAATAAAAAATATGTTCCGCCTAAAGGTTACGGTTACAGCATAATCAGCGCGGGCGGAGTAAGAGTTGAAATGCTTTCGCCGCCACACCCCTCAGGCGCAGTTATACATTTTCACGGAGGCGGGCACACCGCTGGCATGAACTCCATGTACCGCGCTATGGCTGAAAAATACTCGAAATTGTGCGGTGCAACCGTCTTTAGCATAGATTATAAAACAGGCAGTAACCTCGTTTACCCATCTGTGCATGACGAAGCGTTCAAAGCGTATGAGTATATTTCACGCACGCTGTCCGATAGCCCTTTCGCGGTCGCGGGCGACAGCTTCGGCGCAAACATTATGCTTTCTGCCTGTCTTAAAGCAAGGGAAAAGGGGTTGCCTTTGCCGCGGGCAATCGTGTGCATTTCGCCGTTTGCCGATATGTCGGCTTCTGGCGATTCTTACAGAATAAACTGCCATAATGACCCGCTGTACGCTCTGCCGCGCAATCAGTCGTTCGAGGAACACGAAAAATATATAAGAAGGGTTTCTCCTTATTGCGGCAATACGCCGCCGAAAGATAAATTTCTTTCTCCCGCACTTGCCGATTTAAACAGCTTTCCCGATATGCTAATAATTTGCGGAGCATTGGAAACTTCCGCAAGCGATGCTTATATGATTTATAACAATGCCTGTGCGGTAAAAGTAAATGCAAGACTCGGCGTATACGAGGGTATGTGGCACGATTTTATGTATCTTTTCCCCCGACTTAAAGAAAGCAAAAAGGCGTGGAACGATATTGCTCAGTTTATTCGCCATCACATCGAATGATTTTGCAATAAGCTAACCCATATTAATACACAACAAAAAAAGAGTCCGCGGATGGTAGCTACTCATAAAACAGCATCAACAATCAACTGAAACAGGGTAGCTGCCATACGGATTGCCACAAAAGCGGGTAAGAGGTCAAAGACTTCTTG
>NXNN01000148.1_pt1 | contig 12637 bp, 14 predicted proteins | sample 2041041 | NCBI WGS metagenome assembly NXNN01 (sample SAMN07660617, study PRJNA407663) | chicken gut metagenome | isolation source: caecum content treated with Lincosamide | host: Gallus gallus domesticus | place: Czech Republic: Brno | collected 2016 | reverse complement strand
CGAAACGCACGAATTTTCCGTGAAGTCTTTGACGGGCGGCGAAGTGAATTACGACGTGAAGGTCGTATCGAACAGCGCGAATAATTTTACGTTTGTTTGCGACGGCAAGCCGCAGTCGTTTTGCGGTACGGACGAAGAACTGAACGATTATTCGGAAATATTCGGTTTGCAAAAGAACGCGGACGGTTTTTCGCTGTCGTTTCCCGACGGCTTTACCGTTGAACAAGCAGTTGAAGAAAAGTTCGGCGGCGAGGTTCTGTTTGACGAAGAATTGCAAAGCGACAAGGCGTATTTTGTGATTTCCGTTGTCGCGGACGAAAGTTCTGTTGATTTATGGTTCGTGTTCGGTGCAAAAGTCACGGGTGTAACGCTTGACCCGCCGCAGATAGTCTTTTGAGGGGTGAGCAATGAAAAAGATTTTGAAAGTACACTTTCAACGGATATTGTCGTTGTTCGTCCTCTTTGCGCTATGTGTAGCAATGTTTTTGGGCGGGCAATTTACCGCCCCTGTTGCTCATGCCGCAAGCAACCGCGATTTGGAGTTCGACAAAACAAACGTAATGGAAGACTTGACAGGCGCAACGGTGAACGGCGAGCCGTTCAATCTGCTGAACTATCCGTTTGACAGTACGGGCATTGTAAAGCACCCCGAAATTATGAATGTCGTCGAATACTGTTATTCGTTTCAAGCAAACGCTCGCGGCAATTACGGTCTGTATCTGTATTTTTATAACCCGCAAGCGTTGGATATTGATACCGACAGCGCGGCAAACAGGGTACATATCGCGGTTGAATGGACGACAAATAGCGAGGGCGAAGTTGTGCCGTCAAAGTACGATTACTTTGATTTGAAATTCTGTTCTGTGTCGGAGGGCGCAAGTTACGCGCGATTGTTTTATAAATTCCGTGTTATCGACCATGTTGGCGAGGACGGAAAGACGATTGCTGAACGTGTGAACAGTAACGAACGCCGTTACGATATTGCGGGCGTTGAACTTGTAACGCGCGGCGACAGCAATGCCACGGAATATAAGGTCGGCGGTACATACCTGTTTACAGGCTATGCAAAAGGTTATGGCGCGGACGTAAACGCTGAAAGCAATCTTGCTTGCGATGTCCGTAATTTGGAAACGATTACGCTTGATTTGGCGGGTGTAACGGACGGCGTGGATAAGCGTACATATTGGCGCAGTAATTCGTCTGCAACAGGCGCGCATCACCAAAATCAAATTAACTCCGTGTTTTTCGCCATTGACAAAGATACGTTGGAAAAGTACGGTTATACCCTGCAACGAATAAAGGCTGAATGGTGGGAATATAAAACCCGCCCTGCTGTCGTTATTAGTGATAATCGTATTTACAACGAGCTTTTGAAGTGGAACGGCGTTAAGATTTCCGAAGATTATGATAGAACGCGCGGCTGGACGCTCTATAATTCCGATTTTGATATTGTCGGCGGAGTTTTAGGCGGCGGACAAACTGTTACTTATCAATGGTCTTGGAACGCTGAATTGAGTACAGGCGTAAATTCTTGGTTTTCGGAAGATATAGACACGCTTTTGCCCTTGTTGTTCCCTACAAACGGCGTTGACGTGAATGATTATGTCCTGCTCCCCGAAACTCTGCAAGCGTACTTCGAAACGTATAATAAGAGTTACGAGAAAGGACATTTGCAGTTTAAGAATAAAGATTACAGTGCCGATTTGTTTGATGATACCGTTGATGAAGGGCGCACGCGCGGTTATAACTTGCGAGAATTTGATATAAGCAACCCCGACGATATGTGGGATATAAAGTCTTATGACGATACGCACAGTTGGTGGGATAAACTTTGGGACTACGGTTTCGGCAGTATCACGACGGACGACAGTTACAGGGATATAAAGCCGATTGAAATGGTAACGCCCGAACTTATGGCGCAATCTGATTTGGCAAATAAGTTGTTTATCAACCCCGATGACGTGGATACGTTCAAAGATTATTATAATTCCGTAAAAAAAGATTACGAGGTTTTTCTGTTCCGTTATGCCGTTACCGATTATTGGGCGGAAGATTTGACGATGTTTGAAATCGACCAAAACGATTACGGCGGCGAACACCATACGGGCGTTGGCGAAATTCGACAGGGAACGCAGATTTTTGATTTTGACATTTTGGAATTTACGTTCAATAAGGACGGCGAATATACCGTAATTCCTGTTGTTTCGTCGCCTATCGACCATATCACAGGCTATACGCCGTCCATTGAACCCGAATATCCCGATTGGTGGAAAATTGTTTTGCTTGTTCTCGGTTTAATCGTTCTGCTTGTTGTTCTTATGCCGATTTTGCCCTATATCATAAAAGCGGTCGTATGGGTTATCATGCTCCCGTTTAAGTTGATAGCGGCAATCGTGAAAGGCGTACAAAAGGCAGTAAAGAAAAAGCCGAAACAAGCGGACGTTTCCCCGCCGAAAGTGCCAAATGCAGGAAAGAATAGACGATAGTTAAAATGCCTATCGGGGCGTACCCCCTTTCGGCATTGAAATAATTTACGAGGTGGTTTCATGAAAAAGAAAAAATTCCGTTGTAGGTCGGAAGCACAAAAAGCGGCTATTCGCAGGAGTTACGCGATTAAGTCGAAAACGACGCGGACAAAAATTGCAAAACCGCGGCGAGAAGCTCGTGAGCGGTATGTCAGTGTAATGCGTCAAGATTTCCCGAATGATTTTCTCGACGATGATTTTTTGGACGCGATTGAAGATTTTGCGCGACGTTGATTTTTATTTATAAATTTGACGGTAGTCAATTAGGTTTTGAAATGGATATTTTTATTAAAGTTTTGATTTATGCCGCTTGCGCAGTCGGTACATTTTTGCTTTTGTTCGGTTTGTATAAGCTGATACGGTTTTTGCGTTCAAAAAATATCCATATCCCGAACACGGTCAAGCGGGTATTGAAGTTATTGCTTTTATTGGCGGTTTTAGCCGTTGTCGGTTATTTTGTTTTTACGGGGTTTCAGATATGAAAGGATTAAGTCCCGAAGAAAAACGATTTGTTATTCTTTGGTGTGTAGTAGGAATTTTGGAATTAGTATTTTTCACGATTTGTATTGTTTTGGATAAGGTTTTATAATGAAAAGGTTTGATTATCGGCATATCATTTGCATAGCAATTACGCTCGGCTTTATAGCTTTGGGCGTTTTTGTGTTTTTCGGCGCGGTCGGGCGGCTTATCGAAAGCTGCCGCGATGTCGGTCTTTCGGCGGGGTTCTATTTTTGCGAGTTGTTCCAAATTCCGCATAATATCACGCCGACCGTGAACGATTTCCCGAAAGTTCCGTTTTTCGACTTTATGGGCGGCACGGAAGCGCCCGAAATACCTATTCCCGAAGATTGGAAAGCCTTTACGGAAGAATGGTCGCTGTATTGGAAAACATGGGCGACAAAGGAAAATTTCTTTGCTTATCTCGCTTTCCTCGGCAATCTATTGTATTTCCTTTCCATGTTTATTCTTTGCTTTTTGCCCGTGATCGTCGTCGCTTATTTTCTCTTGCGAAAGTTCGCAATGACGGAAAATAACGATTGGGCAAAAGACACAAAGCCTTTGCGGGTATTCAAGCGCATTTCCTCGGTTACATACCGCCCCGTAAAGGCTTGGCTTGTTTCTTTTTTCGGTTTCCTCCGTGAAAACGAAACATATTGGAAAATATGGCTTTGCCTGTGGCTCTTTTATTTCAACGTTTTTACGATTGCTTTGGAATTTATCGCCTATTATCTGTATTTCGTGGTTTCATTCGATTTATCCACATTGTATCGGCAATTCTACAAGCTATTGTACGACTTATGGGCGGCGATCTCTTTCATTCCCCTTTGGGGTTGGCTTATCCTTGCGTTATTCCTTATTGACCGTATGTGCAAAAAGCGCGGCTATGCTGTTCTCAATCACAATGAAATGAAAAACCGCGGCTTTATCAATGCCCGCCCCATTGTCCTCATGGTATGCGGTACAATGGGCAAAAAGAAAACGACCATGATCACGGACATGGCTCTTTCGCAGGAAGCAATGCTCCGCGATAAGGCTTTTGAAAAGATACTTGAAACAGATTTGAAATTCCCGTATTTTCCGTGGATTTTACTTGAACGGACAATCGCCGTCGCTATGGCGCGGCATGACGTATACAATCTTGCAACTTGCCGCAAGTTTATCAAACATCTTGCGGGGTGCTTTTATACGGCGCATGACCGTTCCGAATACGCAAAAGCGATTCGCCGCCATTTGCGCAAGCACTATGGTTTGAAGTACGATAATCTTTGCTTCGGGTATGACTACGAGCAATACGGCTTTATTTATGACGATAAATTGAAAATTGTAAATGTTTGGGAAGTCCTCGAAACGTATGCACAGCTGTATTTTATCTATATCATACAGTCGTCGCTCATTATCTCGAATTATTCCGTTCGCACGGATAATGTCCTGTCGGATATGGGCAATTTCCCATTGTGGGACACGGACTTTTTTAAGCGCGACAGCCGATTGCAGGAAGTCTATTCCCGCCATGCGCATATCCTCGATTTTGACAGCTTGCGCCTCGGCAAAAAGGTTGTTGAAAACAATCCATTCGCCGATTCCTTTGAGTTCGGCGTTGTCAATCTGACGGAAGTCGGGAAAGAACGGAAAAACGCGCTCGAATTGCAGGGCATAAAGAAAATGGAAGAAAGCGCGAACCAAAAGAACGACGGCTTTAATGATTGGCTGAAAATGATTCGCCATTCCGCAACGGTAGATAATTTTCCGTTCGTGAAAGTTATTACGGACGAACAGCGACCCGAAAGCTGGGGCGCGGACGCGCGCGATCTGTGTGAGATCGTTCATATCCGCGAGAGCGGCGAAACGCGCCTTGCCATGCCGTTTTTCTTTATTGCCGAACTGCTGTATTCTTTCCTGTTCGGAAAGTTCGTCAATCTGTATGCGAAGTATCGCTATACGCGCGGGGATAATACCTTGTCTATGTATATTCTCAAAACGTTTGCCGCAAAAATTCAGCATTACTATTCAAGGATATATAATACTTTCGGCTATTGTACGCTTAAAGTGCAGATAGAAAGCGGAACGCAGGACGGACAGCTCGATGAAAGCAAGTACTATCTTTCCAACAAAAAGATTTACAGCAAGCGTTTTTCTACGGACTGCTTTTCCGATTTCTTCACGAAAAAGGCTTTGCGTTCTCCCGTCGGGTTAGACGATTTGCAGGAATACGGAACGGAAAAGGCGACGTTCGGGGAAATGAGCTTGCAACACAGCTATTTCATCAGCGGTATGGAAAACAAGGACAAAAAAGGAACGGATTGACCGTTCCTTTTTTCTTGGCTTGACAAAAGTCCCTAAATGTTGTATAGTATCATTGCTACACAAAAGAATAATGTTTAAGCGGTGATACGTTGTCAAAACGGTATCTCTCTTTTTATATACCTCTTGAACGGTCTTTTGTGTAGCAACAAAGCAAAGAGAGTACGTTTTGGAGAGGTACGCTCTTTGCGTATCTCTTTTTTATTGTGGAGGGTTTTATGGTAAAAGAATTGGTATGTTTTGATTGCGGGTGTGAAGATGTAAAATTGATTTGCCAAACACAAAAGATTCGTAAAGGATATGATGTCCTTTTTTACTTTTGGCTTGGTGTTTGTTTGCTTGTTATGTTAATTGGAATATTTTTGATTGTTCAATTTATTTTTACTTCTTCGGAAGTAGCAGAAACAACAGTCATTGCGGGATATACACCGTCGGTTGAGCCTGATAATACTTTTATTTCGCGTAATATCGGTATTATAATGTTTCTTGCGGGAATGGTTGCAACGATAGTGACTATGCTTGTCTATATATTTAGTCCTTATAAGGTGGTAACTCAAATAAAGGTTATTTGCCCAAATTGCGGAAAAGTTTGGAATGTTTATGAATGTTCGGGTAGAATTTCTTTTTCGTCGAATAACGATTAAACTAAAATTTTAAGGCAACGGGCTGGCATTGGGCAAAAATTTTAGAGGACGGGAAAATCTCCCGCCCTCTTTCATTTGTCAAACGCAAATTCGCTTGTTACCTTGTTCCCGTCTGCGTCGAAAACGGTTGTATCATCTTCGGCAAAGTCGTAAAAGTCGATAAGGCTTTGCGCGTCCTCTTTTCCCCATTGGCTGTACGTTTCGGGGCGTTTTCCTTTCGGGTGCCAGATCACTACATAAAGCATTGTTCTATTTCTCCCATTTTGATTTTTCGATGTCTTTTTCCGTTTGGATATTCGGATATTGCTTTTTAAGTTCTTCAAAGCGTTTTAATGCCGTGTGCCGCTCCGTACCTTTGTATTCTTCGGAAAGTATTTCAATCGGTCGGGTGTTCGGCGCGTTTATGATTTTAGCGACGGTAATATCATAGTATCGTTTATTGTGCCAACTATCGACGCGGCGGCGCAAAGTCAATTTCATTGTATAATCGGCGGCGCAAAGTTCCTGCGCCCGGGCGTAAAGCGTTTTGCGGTATTCCGTCAAAAGTTCTATCCACACATAAAGCGAGGCAATTTTTTCTTGCGCGTCCTTGTCGGCTTGTTGTACCCTGTCAAAAGTTTCGATTTTGTCCGCGCGACGAAAGCAAAACCAAATTTTTTCGTTCATCTCGTCGGCGGAGTAGCCGTATCGGGTGAAAACTTCGTCAAGCGTTGCCATTGTTCTCCCTCCTTTGGGCGGCTTATATCGCCGCCCGTATCTTTTTATAGGTGGGGTTCAGTTTCTTTTCCTCGTCGTCCTTTATCACGGTAGAGCCATGCAAGCGGCGTATTTCTTCAAGCGTCAGTTTGTGGCGGTTTTCGGTCGGTTCTTCCGCCCATGCCCACGCCTGTTTTTTGCTACACCAAAAAAAGCCGAGTTCTTTAAGCTGGCGGCGGTACGGGTACGCATTAAATACCCATATCCACAAGCCGCAAATTTCAATTTTGCAATGAAAATTTATAATTGCGTTTATTATCTCTTTGAAACGGTCGGGAACGTCGGCGCGGCTTTCCTCTTTTTTGGTGTAGGTCTTGCCATCGGCGGTCTTGTGTACGTTGCGAACGATTTTTAAAAGTTCGTCATATTCGGCATTGATACGTTGCATTGCTGAAACGCTCCCGCCCTCGCGGTCGGGGTGGTATTTGAAAGCAAGTGTTTTATATTGCTTTTTCAGTTCTTCCACGCTGTCCACGTTTTGAAAGTAAATGTATTTCATTGCTTTGCCTCCGTTTTATAGATTTCCCGCAAACTTTTGCAATACCGCCCCACGCCGCAATAATAGAATTTTTTGCCGCCGTCAACGCTTGTAAAAATTTGCACGTTGTACTTGTAACCATGCGCCCGCGCGGGGTGGTTTTGCTCTAATTCGTCCACGATAATTTTTTTGATACTTTCCATTTTGTAACCCCTTTCCGCAGGGCTTGCGCCGCCTGCGGTCGGCTGTTTTTTTAACAGTTGAGATAAAATCGCCGTAACATTCTAACGATAACATCAGCTTCCGCTTCCCCGAAATGTCCATGCTCCTTTCCTGTTAGAACGTTCCAAAGATAATCCGTATCTATGGGCAATTCATATTCTTTGCATTGGATAATTTCACCATTGCCCGAAATCCATTCGCGGGCATCGGCTTCGGACGTTGCGGGGACAAAATCGGTTATTGCTTTTGTGTCGCCGTCAAGGATTACACGATAACATTTGATACACGGTTTCATTGTTTTTACCTCTCAAAAAATATTTTTCGGCTTTTTGCCGTTTAGGTCTTGCTTTTTCGCTTTTGTTGTGGTACAATCTTTACATAAGATTTGCACGGGGAGCGGGGCAGGTTGTTAGCTCCCCATGCGGTCAGCCGTTCGGGGTTTAGTTGGAAGCTGTCGCCCCGTTCGGCTTTTTATGTTCTTTTGAGCCTTTTAGCCGTTAATGATGGATTTGATGAAGTCGATGACTTCTTCAAGCGTCCACCCTTGCGGCATTAGTATTTCGATAATTCGCAACGCCTCTTTTGCCGTCAATTCGTTCATTCTCCTTTACCTGCCTTTTTTATTTCTTTCCCCTTTGCAGGGTATCGACTTTCGCCCGAATAACCAACCAACCGAACGGCTTTTCCATTTTTGGAAGCCTCGCGGGGTCAAGGGGTAAGACCCCTTGTTTGTAAAACCGCTTATGCTCGTATATTTATATCTGGTTGGTTTTTCTTCCTTTCCACTTCCGTTTAGCCTCGCGGCTTTCAATATTCAAGACGGAATGACTGTCAAGGGATAAGCATGAAAATTTGAGAAGGATAAGCTACCGCATTATGTTCGCAAATTTTTATGCCCCTTGACAGGCAAGACGAATTGAATACACTAAAAGCGAGGCAAACGAACAGAAGGGAAAGGGAGAAAACTGACCGTAAACCCATTGACGAGCATAAGCATACGGTTTTACAAAAACAGGGCGCACAATCGAAGAAGAAAGTCCGCCCCTGCCGTAACGCATTATAAATAATTCCGACCAAATAAAAAGAAAAGGGGGCGACTCTCTGCAAGCGATTTAGCGCAGAGATCGCCCCCTTTTTATTTATCGGAATCCTTATAATGCTTTCGCTCGGCGTACTTTCAAAGGGGAAACACTATGCAGGAAAAGAAACGGCACTTTAATCATCTGTCCTTTGAAAAACGACAGGAATTAGAAAGAATGCTCAAGGCAAAATTGCCCGTTAAGCAAATAGCCCTCGCCCTCGGCGTTCATAATACGACCATATACAGGGAAATGAAACGCGGAGAGTGCGTGCAACGCAACCCTGATTGGACATACCGGACGGAGTACGCTCCCGAACTCGCGGAAACGAAGTACCGCGACAATCTCAAAGAAAAAGGCGTTCCGCTTAAAATCGGTAACGACCATAAACTTGCAAATTATATCGAAAGCCGTATCGTTGACGACGGTCTGACCGTGCGGGAAGTATTGGGCGAGATTAAGCAAAAACGGATTCCTTTTTCTACAAGCATATCCGTGAACACTCTCTACAACTACATAGAAAAAGGATTGTTTTTGCGGCTCTCGCTCAAACACTTGCCTTTCCGCGGCAAGCGCAGAAAAACAAAGCGGAAAGAGAAAAAACAAAAGAAACTCTATACCCGCAAATTAAGTATAGAAAAACGCCCCGCGGAGGTCGCGGAGCGTAATACCTTTGGGCATTGGGAAATGGATTGCGTTATTGGTAAACGGGAAAGAGGGCAAGTTCTTCTAAACCTTACCGAACGATTAACGCGAAAGGTGGTTTTGTTCCTCTTGCCGAACAGGAAAACCGAAAGCGTTGTAAAATGCTTGAATATCCTTGAACGAAAGTACGGTCAAAGGTTTTACGATATATTCAAAACCATAACCGTCGATAACGGCTCGGAGTTTGCCGATTGCAAAGGCATGGAAACAAGCCGATACGGAAAGAAAAAGCGGACACAGGTTTATTATTGCCACCCGTACAGTTCATGCGAACGCGGCACGAATGAAAGGTTAAACCGTGAAATCCGAAGAAAATTCCCGAAAGGTATGGATTTGAGTGGAGTTACTCCCGAACAGGTGAAGCAAGCCGAAACATGGATAAATGACCTGCCGAAAGGCATTTTTAAGTATGACACATCTTCAAATCTGTTCAATCATCACATTTCTAACATAAAATAATAATTTTTTTAACTTTTTCTGCATTTACTCTTGACTTTTACGTTTTTGCTGTACTTTTGCCGCCGACGTGTTATAATTGAAGAAAAAACGGAGTTATTTTATGGACATTCGGGAAAAGATGCACGCGGGCGAGCTGTACGACCCCGCCGACGTAGCGCTCGCGCGCGAACAGGCGGAATGCCTGGAAAAACTGTACGACTACAACGCCACCCGCCCCTCCGAAGGGGAAAAACGCGCAGAGATGCTCCGAGAGATGTTCGCCGAAATCGGCGAAGGGTGCTACATCGAGCCGCCCCTGCACGCCAACTGGGCGGGCAGGCACGCGCATTTCGGAAAAAACGTGTACGCGAACTTCAACCTCACCCTCGTGGACGACACGCACATCTATGTCGGCGACGGCACCATGTTCGGGCCGAACGTCGTCGTTGCGACGGCGGGGCATCCCATCCTGCCCAACTTGCGCGGCACGGCGCCTCTGCAGTACAATCTGCCCGTGCATATCGGCAAAAACTGCTGGATCGGCGCGGGCGCGCTCATCCTGCCCGGGGTTTCCGTCGGCGACAACACCGTCATCGGTGCGGGCAGCGTGGTGACGAAGGATATCCCCGCGAACAGCGTGGCGGTGGGCAACCCCTGCCGCGTACTGCGTGAAATCAACGAGCATGACCGCGAATATTATTTCAAGGGCAGGAAGATCCCCGGCGAACTCAAATAACGCAAACACGGATCGATTGGAAGAATCCGCACATCTTCATCCGGCATAACCGCCCACATTTTGTACATACCATCCGCGCCGCAAATTTTGCGGCGCGGAATTTTCGCATATTTTTGTACCCGCGCAAAGGCGCAAACCTACGCCCCGAAGGCGTTTTCGATGTGGTTGATCGCATCGGCGAACACTTCCAGCACGTCGAAGCGCACGTTCACGTCGTCGCGCCCGAGCTTCATCAGAAAGTAGCGCGCGATGTCGATATACCGCCTCTGCTTGTGCCGCTCCACCGCCTCGGCAGGCGTGCCGAACTTTTCGGAAAAGCGGGTTTTGACCTCGCAAAAAACGATCGTATCCCCGTCCGCCGCCACGATGTCCGCCTCGCCGAAGGGGGTGCGGTAGTTCGTTTTCAGAATTTTGTACCCGAGGGATTTAAGGTATTTTGCTCCTCTTCGCTCTCCGCTCTTTCCCAGAATTTTTTTGTGAACGTCCTGCGGTGAATTTCGCATAATCCGTACTCCCGTATCGCGTCGGTGTGCCGCTTTGTGCCGTAGCCTTTATGCACGGCGAACCCGTACTGCGGATAAAGTTTATCGTATTCGCACATGAGCGCGTCGCGGTACACCTTGGCGAGGATGCTCGCCGCGCCGATGGTGTACGAGAGCGCGTCCCCCCGCACGATGTTCTGCTGCGGCAGATCGATCTGCAGACGGAAATTGCCGTCGGTGAACACCACGTCCGGCTGCACCGCAAGCCCCTCGACCGCGCGCTTCATGCACAGCCGCGTCGCCTCTAATATATTGATGGAATCGATGGTCTCGCTGCTCTCTTCGCATACCTTATAGGCGATGGCGCGCTCGCGGATGAGCGCCGCCAGCCGCTCCCGCTCCTCGGGTTTCAACTTTTTGCTGTCGTCGATGCACTCGATGAGTTCGCCCTCGCCCAGCGGCATGATAACCGCCGCGCACACCACGGGGCCCGCCAGCGGCCCGCGCCCCACCTCGTCCGCGCCGGCGATGTACTCCGCGCCCAGCGCAAGCATCTCCTTTTCGTACGCGAGTTTGTCGATGTCAATCTTCTTTCGTTTCTGCATGTTTTTTCTTTCGTGTCTGTTCTAATTTGCCGGATACGTTTCGCCTTTTTGCGTCTTGCAACGCTGATCAGCGCTGCCTCGCTCGCTATCCGTGCCGCGCTTTCAAAACGCTTTTACTGTGGCACGCCCTTGCGGCTCCTTCCCGCACTGCGCCGCACATCGGCAGCGGTCACACCGCCAAAACCGTTCTTCGCCTGTTTAACGGATGTACTCCGCGAACGCCTCGGCGCTCTCCAAAGAAATGCGCCCGAGCCGCCCCTTGCGGAAATCGTCTATGATCGCCTTCGCGCCCCGCTCGTAGTCGTACTCGCCGCCCTTTAAGAGAAATCCGCGGCTGCGGCAAACCTGTTCGTACATGGAAAGCGGCGAGGAAAAGTCCTCGATTTTATAGCGTTCGGTCAGAAATTGCGGATACGTTTCCGCAATTTCGCGCAACAGCTCGAGCGCCACGTCATCCATATCGAGGATGTCGTCGTTGATGCTGCCGATGTACGCGAGGTGCCGCGCGAGCGTCTGGTTCTCGAAGGAGGGGGGCATGGTGCCGGGGGTATCGAGCAGCTCGAACCCCGCGCAGCGGATCCACTGCTTGCCGCGCGTGACGCCCGCCTTGTCGCCCGTGACGGCGCGCTTTTCGCCGCTGAGAGCATTGATGACGGTGCTCTTGCCCGTGTTCGGAACGCCCGCGATCATCAGTTTGGGCGGGCGGACGATCCCCTTCTTTTCGTCCCGTTCGAATTTTTCGCGCACGAGTGCGGAAATTCTGGCGGAAAGCTGTTTCGCCGCGCCCGCCGCGTTGGCGGAACACTTGACGGCGGTCAGCCCTGCCTTGGAAAATTCGGCGAGGAAGGCGTCCGTCCTTTTATCGTCGGCGAGGTCGCTCTTGTTGAGGATGTACAGAACGGGCTTCGCGCCGAAGAGCGTATCTAATTTTTTGTTCCTGGTTGCAGCGGGGGCGCGGGCGTCGAGCACGGCGAGCACGCCGTCCACGAGCTTGACCTGCTCCTCCATCATGCGCATAGCCTTGGTCATGTGACCGGGGAACCATTGGATGTGTTTCATGCTTCTCCTTCGCGCAAAATCTCTCAAAAGAGATGAGAGCTTTTGCTTGATTTCAGAGAAAACCCAACATTCGCCGCATTTCCTGCGGCTCTGTGTTCGGTTTTCT
>NXNN01000147.1_pt1 | contig 12644 bp, 3 predicted proteins | sample 2041041 | NCBI WGS metagenome assembly NXNN01 (sample SAMN07660617, study PRJNA407663) | chicken gut metagenome | isolation source: caecum content treated with Lincosamide | host: Gallus gallus domesticus | place: Czech Republic: Brno | collected 2016 | reverse complement strand
GACTGCGTGCCCATATCGACGATCAGGGAGATCTCCTGGTCGTCGGACACCGTGTCCGGGAGCTTGTAAACGACACTTTCGTCGTAAAATTCTTCCGCATCCGTCTCGACGGGAGCAGAAACCTTATTGATCGTGCCGTCTTTGCCGGCTCCCGCCCCGGCTTTGCCGGAATAATCGCCGAAAACGGTGCCCGTGAACAGGCACGCCGCACAAAGCAGCGACAGCAGGCTTACAGCGGATTTTTTGAATTTAGTCATCGTATCTTCCTTAATTAGTTCTAAAGTTTTTTACAAAAAACAGAGGGAAGGGAGAAGCAGCAATCAAGCCGCCTCTCCGGTTTCCGTATCATCAGTTACTTCTTCGGCGGGAACTTCCTCTATAACGACGGTGCCGTTGTCTTGCATCTGCACCGTATACCTGACCCCAGCCGCCGAAGTTGCGGTATACGTCTTTGTTCCTTCGTCGTACTCGCATTCCGTAAAGGCAATACCTCTGTTTGTGCTTTCGGAGAAGATAATCCTGACATTATTATTGGCATCAATATCTACATAGAACGAACCGTCGGCAGTATAATAAGTGCTCACCGTTTCAGAAGTAACAGTAACGGTGCCGTAAGCGGGGACGATGTCTTCGGCGGGGATATCCCCGACGGTTTCGCCGGTCTTGTCGGTGAACACCAATTTATAATAAGTGCTGGACGTAATTCTGCCCGGCTCGTCACCTTCCGTCTCTTCGCGCTCGCGCACGATATAGTAGAGGTTTTCGCCTATATAACCGATGATGTCATAGGTCAGAACCTGCCCTGCAGCATCGGTGAGTTCGAGCGAGAACACGCTGCCCGGGGCATAACTGTCAGAGCCTACGACCCTGCCGACCTTCACCTTCATGCCGGTCGCTTCATCGGTAAGTTCCTGCACGCGGACGATCCCAGAGAGCCGGAACCCGTATGTCCCGACGTAGTTGTTATAAGCCACTACAAAATGCAGTTCGTAATCGTACCCATCTGCCCCTGTGAAGGAAGCAGAATACTGGCTGTTGCCTTCGCTCTGGTAAGGAGCCTTTTCGATGGTGAACAGGTTGCCCTGCGTATCGTAAATCCCCCCCGCTTCGCCGAACCAGGCATTCACATACGGCTCGCCCGCATCGCCCGCTTCGTCGAACTCGGTTATCATCGAAATCTCACCGAAAGCGTTGGTGAAGGTGTTCGCCGTATTTGCGCCGTACATATAGTATATCAAATAGTACATGGTCAGGTACGTATCTGACGGCAGCGTGCAGAAATTCTGCATCGCTGAGATCGTATAAGTGCTGCGGCCCTCTTCATCTCCGCCCGCGGCGCTGCCGCTGTAATTGACGGAAATGTCAAAGCGGAAATAATAAGGGCTGTATGAGCTTGTGGGAAGCAGGATATACATCTCATACTCGCCATCGGCAACTTCTTCGCGGACGACGGAACAATTATATTGCACATCGCCGACATACAGCCTGCCGGACACGTTGAATTCAGACGCACCGGACGGCTGGAAATACAGGTCGCCGAGAGGCTGGTGGGTAACTTCGCCGTCCGAACCTTCCACGGAAACGGGGAATCTCCCTGCATCTTCTTCCGCCCGTCTGAAAGAGAGGCTGAAGCCGTTGTTCTCGTAGTACGTCTTGTCTTCATAGGTGATCTGCGACGTAAAGAAAGGGATACTCTCCGAATCCTCTATAAAGCCGTACTCGTTTGCGTCGGGCGAGGAAGGATCCTGCAGATAAATCGTGACTCTGCCGCTGTCTACGGTGTAATAGTAGCGCGTTTCGCCGTTGAAAATCGCGAAACCGTACTCTGTGAAGAGCAGGGATTCGAGATCCGACGTGTAGTAGGCATGCGCCGTAAGGGAAATCGGGCTCATAGAGCCTTCCGCGATGTTGTAGGAATACAGCGAAGCATCGCTTCCTTCTGCATTTGCGTAGTAAAGCAGGCCGTCTTTGATAACGGTGTAAAGACCGTTCTCGGCGTTGCCTTCCGCATCGTAGCGGGTAACATTGCCGTAACCGTCGAGGATGAGGACAGACCAGTCTTCCGTATTGACGAAAGTGCTGACGAACTCTTCATACAGTTTGACGAAAACAGGAATGCTCTGGGTGCTGCTTACGGTAACGACGCCCAGCGTACCCGTAACGGTCGTCGTAACGGCAGACTCAGAGGATTCTTTATACATCACGGACACGGTGCCGTCTTCATTGAGAGTATAGGACGCATTCCTGTCGATATAGTTATAGACAGTTTCGCCTTCTTCGCCCGTTGAAACCGTGTACAGAGCAGCTCCCTCGTAGCCGTCAAGGCGGATATAGACCCCCTCCACTGCCTGGTTGTCCATATAAAGGAAGATGCCATACTCCCAGCCGCGGACGGTGAACTCCCCTGCCGCAAAATCGGTGTAATCGAAATAGAAGGTCGCACCCGTCTCCGTAGAAAGGACAAGGACATTTTCTGCCCATTCATCGGAAACCAAGAAATACATTCCCTGATAAGAGTTGCCGTCGACATCGGTATACTGCGCATTGGCATATCCGTCAAGCACAAGGCGACCCGCTTCTTCGGAATAATACTCCCCTGCTCCCATCTCCGTATTATATTTGATAAAGTAATAACGGGAATTGCCCGAAAGCTGCAGGAAGGTAAAAGTCATGTCTTCCGTATCGGAAGTAAAGGTATAGACGAGATACCCCATCGCAGTCGTACTGCTCTGCGTTACCGTACCGGTGTACTGCTGTTCTCCCAGCGTATAGACCGCGCCGCCTTTCCCGTTAAAGGCGAGTGTTTCCGTAGAGGAGAAAGACCCGTCGGACAGGACGGCCTGTGCGGTATACGGAGCCGTATCCATAGAGTAGTAGGTACCGCCGTCCGGATCGAGTTCGACATAGAGATACCCTGCGACGGAGCCGTTTTGCAGAACGGCGATGGCAATCAGATTTTCATTATCGCCGGAAACAGTCGAATAGGTGCCAAAATAACGGTTGCCGTTCTCTTCAAGGATTGCAAAATCGGCGACGAGGGTCAGTCTGCCTCCCTCTACATTCTGACAGGTATAGACCTCGGCATATTCTTCGTTTATATCCGCAGAGCCGTCTTCGGACTCAATGAGGGCTGAATACCAGTAATTGACCTGATAAGAAGCATCATCCGTCGTCGTCACCGTAACGGCAAAGACGATCTGCTTAACCTTTGAAAGGTCAATCTGAGACGTGGATACGTCCGCATCGACAGGTTCGCCCTCCGCAATAAAGGTGTAAAGCTCGGATTCTTCGTCATACGACCAGGAACCGGTAAGGACGACGGCATAGGTCGACGTTTCCGCATTATAGCCGTATACGGATGCCTTTCCCTCTTCAAAATCGTTGAGGACAATGAGGGGAGCATAGTAAATGGTCTGATTATTCTGATACTGATATTCGGCATAGCCGATAGGCTTTTCCGAGAACGAATAGGTGGTAACGGTATCACTGCCCGTACCCGTACTCTCGGAATCGACGATGAAGACGCGGTTGACGCCGCCAAGACTGGTATAGGAGAGGATCACACCGCCGAAAGCGGAATTGCTGTATAAACTGAAATACCCTTCTTCCGGTACTCCGTTCCGGGTATAGGTCGCCCGGTACATACCATCAAGGACAAGCGTACTGCCGTCTTCGGCGGTATACGTCGCATCATAGCTGCTGTCATAAAGCATATAACCGCGGCTGCCGTTCAGCTCGACGATCCGTGCGGTGCCGACCGTAGTACCCAAAGCGCTTAAAAGCGAGATCTGTGTCCCGTCTTCGCTCATCACATAACGATAAGCTGTCTGCGAGCTGCCCACATTCATGGATGCAGTCCCGAAGCCGTTCAAAGTAAGATCATAAATATTGTCTCTATAAGAAACAATCTCTACGGAGCCGTTTCCGTCTGCATCGCCGACGGCAAAACGAGGCAATGCACCGAGAGCAACTTCATCTTCGTTACGAAGCTGGAACGCCGGGCTGCCATCCGCAGTGCCGACGATCATATACAGCGTCTGCCCTGCAAAATCGCCTTCGGAGAAAGTGACAACGTATTGTCCTGACTCATCAATACTGTAAATGCCCCTGCTGGAGGAAACTGCAGTATCATCATCATCGTAAACAATATATGTAAGACCATTCAGACCATCGAAGTTGATGGCCGTCTTGTTGTCGAGTCCCTCACCGGGAACATAGAGATGCGCGACATAAACGCGGGAGTCGTTGAAATAAACAAAAGTACCGTCTTCGTTCAGCCTGCCCTCAAGAAGTTCGTCGTCGGTGATCCGGAAAGAGAACTGACTGTTCGACAGATAATCACCGCGGAAATAGACGCTCCCCCTCTGCAGATAGACGGACGCATCCTCCTCGTTCAGATGGAAGATGTAGTCGTTTCCGCCATACATATCGGCATAGCCGCTTGTCCATACCGCATACAGCGCCGTGTTCCTTGTGGGAGAGAATTCGACGGGGTCATATACCGCACCGTCTTCTTTATTATATATGACAGAGTCAATATAATCGAGCGTATAATCTGCCTCACCGTCTATGGAAGCAGACCAGCCCGTAAGAATATATCCTCCGCAAGCGAAGTCAATGGGCAGTTCGACAGATGCACCGTAAACGACAGAAACCGTAACGCTCTCCCCCGAACCCGCCTGGGCATCCGCCGGATAGTTAGGATTAAACGTAACGTTGTAGCTCTCCCTGTCAAAGTACAGTTTGAGAATATTGCCGGCGGCGTTCTCAGTCAGCACAAAGGAAGTAACCGCATCATCGTTCTGCGCCGCGCGGAAACCGGTAAGAGTGACTTCGGGAGCGACGGTCGTACCGACATAATCGTAGTATTCCCCGCCGGTCAGCGTATCGGACAGCTCGTAGCCGTCCTGCGTCAGTTTCTGCGTATAAACTTCTACCGAATAGCCGACTTTATACTCCGCCGTAAGCGTGATGCCGCCTTCCGGCATCCTCGTATTGCGGGCGAGTTCTTCGTCTCCGTCGAACCATGCGCCGAAGATAAAGCCGGACTTCGTCGGGATATATGCCTGCATGAAGTCATAGACGACCTCCCCGCTCTTGAGATAGAGCGTGGCGCCCTCCGCCAGCGTCCCGCCGTTCAAGTCGAGCGTGATGACGCTGAGCTGTTCCCATTTTGCATAGAGCGTGGTGTCGCCCGTGGCCGTAATCGTCGTGACCGGATCGCCCGAGAAATCTGCAGTAAGGTACCAACCTTCAAAGCTGTACCCCTCTCTCGTAGGGACGGGAAGCGTATACTCTTCCCCTTCCTGTACTTCTACGGCAGAAATCTCTGCCCCGCCGTCCGTATCGAATGAAAGGGAATACGTCGTAGCGCCACAGGAAGCGGCAAACAGACCGAACGCCCCTATCACCAATAAAGACAGCGTCAGTAAAAGTTTTTTCATCAAACAAAATCTCCTTGAAAAACTCTGTCTATACTTTATCGCGGTAAATTATCATTGATATTATATTCTTTTACCGCCATTCTGTCAAACAATTCACACGCCGAACATCCTCTATAAGGATTTTTCCGAGTTTCATTTCATTAATCTTTGTTATAATCGGAGATTATATCTGCAACCATACCGCATAGAGGGTCGTCCCTTCGCGCACACCGCCAATCTCCCCGGCACCATACACGGCTTCACCACCCTCCGTGACAGCCCAACCGCCAAAGGTATAACCGCTCCGTTCGGGAGCAGAGACTACTATACTTTCATTGACATTGGACCATGTCCCGCCGCCTACAGTGACTGAAACCACATATGAACCGTCTTCAGACAAAGTCACTCCCCACACGACCGGGCGGAAGGAGGAGTTCCAGAAGCCGTCCCAGCCGGGAAGCCCGGACGGAGCGTCGGTATAGACGGTCGCATTATTGCAGCCGTAGAAAGCATGGACGCCGATATGCTCCACGCTGCCGCGCAGGATCACGGACGTGAGCGCGGAACAGCCACGGAAAGCATAGTCGCCGATGGAACGGACGGTGGACGGGATCACAAGTTCCTTCAGGTTTAACATACGTGCAAAGGCACTGTTGCCTATGGTCTGCACGGAACCGAGATCAAGCTCTGTAACGTTTGAGCATCCGTAGAAAGCATAATTGCCGATCGCCGTAACGCTGTCGGGAAAAGACACGGAAGTCAGTCCCGTGCAGTTGCCGAATGCATAGTCGCCGATTTCGGTAATGCCGTTTCCGAGGTCGAGCGAGGTCATGCCGCTGCACCCGAAGAAGGCGCGTTCGCCCAGACTTGCGAGTGTATCGGGGAGAGCCACGGAATCGAGCTTCACGCAGTTATAGAAGGCGTAGTCACCGATTTCGGTAAGCGAAGTTCCGAACTGTATAGACGGCAGATTAATACAGCCATAAAAGGCATAGGCGTCGATCGTTTCCAGTCTGTTGCCCGAAAAAGTGACCGTATTCAGGCGGCTGCAGCCGTTGAACGCCGACCTGCCGATGCGTTCGACGTAGACAGGTATGCTCACCGAAGCGACGCGCTCACAACCATAAAAAGCATAATCGGGAATCTCCGTCATGCTTCTGTTCAGATTTATGGTACCGAGCCTTGCACAACCGAGAAACGCCGCCATCCCCATATAGCGGGGGGTAGACATTCCGTCCATCTGTTCAAGATTCGCGTGGCCGTAAAACGCATAATCTGCAATGCCTCGCGTATCGTCGCGCAGCTGGATGTAGGTGACATCGGAGAGGGTCTGCTCCAGCTGAGCAGCCGCATCTTCTTGTCCGGAAAGCAACGCTGCCATATACTGTACGGCATCATCATAGCCTTCGTATCCCACTGCCCAGTTGCCCGCATACACCACGCCGTATTCGTCGGGATTTTCATAGAGTTGGGTGCCGAAGAAAGCGAGCATGCCGATACTCGTGACCGACTGCGGGATGATGGAAGTAATCGTGTTGTTCGTCAGCACTTCGCAGCCGTAGAAAGCAAACGTCTCTATCGTTTCCAGCGCGTTGCCGAGATACAGCGTGCTCAACGCCGTATTGTCCATAAAGGCGGCAGAACCGATGACGCGCAGGTTCGAGTTGTCCGACGCCTCAAAATACCACAAAGAGGAGCACCCCCAGAATGTGGAGTTGCCGATGATCTCGACTGAATCGGGCAAAAACACGCGGGCAATGTCGCCACAATTAGAAAATACGGCATCGGCAATCCCGACAATGTCTCCACGCAGAGGGACAAAGCCCTCCCCCTGCATACTCTCTTCGACGGTGCTGTCTCCGACGACGGTAAGACCGACCATCTTTAATTCGACGAGTTCTACCAGCCAGTCGTCCGCGTACACATAGGTTTCATCGTTTTCGAGCGCGTCATTATAAAGCCCGGATTCCAGGAAGGCGAACTGTTCGATCTCCGTGACAGTGGAAGGGAGTTCTACCGAACGCAACTGCGTGCATTCGAGAAAAGCAGCGTAGCCTATCGTTTCTACCCCTTCGGGCAGAGAAACAGACTCGAGCGCCGCCGCGCCGCTGAAAGCGTAAGTACCGATCTCGCGCAGCGAACTTTCTTCCGCAAAAACTAGCGTATCCAATGCGGCACAATCTGTGAAGGCACTGCCGCCGATCTGCACGAGTGATTTTCCGAAGGTGACGCTCGTCAGCGCGGTGTCCTGAAGAAATGCGGCGCTGCCGATACTGACGACACTGTCCGGCACGACGAAAGAATCCAAAGACGAGCAGTTGGCAAAGGCATAGTCGCCGATCGTCTGCAAGGCGGAAGGAAGCCGGATATTCTTCAGCCTGCGGCAAAAGTTGAATATATTGTTGTTCAATGCCGTAACGCCGTCCGGAATAGCGATGCTTTCCAACGCATAGCATGCCTGAAACGCAGCCTCGCCGATGGATGTGACCGATTCGGGAATGGTGACGGAAGTGAGATACGCGCAGCCGAAAAAGGCATTGTTGCCGATGGACGTTACATTATTCCCGATGACGACGCTCGTCAACGTAGCTTCGCTCCAGAAAGCGTCATCGGAAATCTCGGTGACAGGCAGCCCGCGGTAGGTATCCCCCACCACGACGTCGCCGGTAGCGCTGCCCGCATCGCTCAAAGCAAAGGCCGTACCGCCGTCAATCAGCACGTAGACACAGCCGTTTTCTTGCTCTTTGTGCAGGAACAGCGCTTCAGACCACTCGGAATCGGAATACCCTCTTTCTCCGACGGCCTTGACGCGGATCTCGTAATCTCCGGGCATCAGGCGCTCCAAAGAGAATTCCGCGTGGTGAGCCACCTCATCGGAACTGACGCCGCTGCCGTCCGTCCATGTAACCATATAGCCGCGCGCCCCTTCGACGGCATCCCACGTCATGTTATATGTCGCTGTGTCGATCGAAATATTGTTTGGCACCGGCAAACTTCCCTTGCCGCATGACACGGAAAAGACGGAAACTGCCGCCAATACCGTTGCCATCAATATTGATGTCAATATCTTTTTCATCTTTATACCCTGTCGTTGCGAGTGTTTTGTCAATAGCGCCCGGAAGCTTTCCGCCCGCTTGCCTCAGCGTCCTTCTTGCCGGACTTTTCTTTTCGCTCACGAATGATCTCGTGGATCCATTTGAATTTGAATTTACGCACTGCGACATCGAGCAGGAACAACACGATCGCCGCGATAATAAGTGCCATACGGGGATCGCGCGTCACCGCAAAGGTCGTTTCAAAGGTATCAAAAATTTCTACCGGCTCGTCGTGATCCGTGATTAGTACACCACTCCCGCCGGCTGCAAGATCCTCCATCAGCCCCATAGGATTAGGGATGGTTTCGTCGTATGCGAGGTCATATTCCAGCGAATACGAAAAATTAAAATACGTCTGATAGGAAGAGACGACGTTGCCCGCCGAATCCTGCACTTCGAGTGTCAGGAGATAGACGCCGCCCCTTTTCAGGACAAAGTTTGCGCGGCTGTAAAGGTTCCCTTCACTCAATGCCGTCGTGACATAGCAGTCGTCCGTCGCGCCTTCTCCCGTATTGAGAGAAAGGTTCAGGGAACCATCCGGAGAAGTCAGTCTGCCCTGCACTGTCTGCCCGTCTTCTAATTCGGCATAGATGCTCAGCCTGTTTATGAAATTGCCTCTGTCAAATTCTACCGTAAACGGATCCGGTTCGATATCCGAGACCGGCATCAGCGAATTGACCATATTCCATATAAACTGCTTTCCGTTCACGTCCGACATAAATGCTGCAGACCAGCCGCTGCCCGTCAGGTCACACATGAAACTGCCGACCGTCCCTGCGCCATATTTCCACAGCGCATACAGCGGCACGTCGTATTCCCCTGCCAGCACGAGATAATCATTGTCTCTGACCCTGCCGCCGTAGAAACCTCCGAGCGTGACCGTCATAGTATTGTCTTCCAACGTAACGGAATTGAAGAGGTTTGACGAAGGAGAATACGCGACAGGATAAAAACCGTTTTCGTATTCGTTGACTTCTTTGATGTCCGGCGCGTTGAGATCCTCACGCATTTCGCGGACGAGCTCCTCGCTGTCGGTTACGGTGTGCAACCTGCCGCCGCCGAGATCGCAGGCGGTCTGCATCTGCTGCGCCGCCGCCGAACCGGTGGAAACGCCGATCCCCACGACAGAAAGTGTGACGCCGTCAGTATTGTGCAGGTTTTCGATTGCCGCCAGATACTCTTCTTCGTCGTTCTGCGACACGGCGCCGTCCGTGACAATAATGATATGGCGCTTTGCAACGTCTTCCTGCCCGCGCAGAGCGATACCTGCACGGTTTATCGCCTCGGAAAAGATGGTGCCTCCGCCCGTTTCCGTCAAAGACGCAATGGCACGGCGGATCGTCTGATCCTGCGTACGCCGCGTGAGAGGCAGAATAAAATCGTAACTCGAGTTCAGCGCCATGACGCCAATATAGTCCCTTTCTGTAAGGGCGTCGAGACAGGCAGACGCGCCGGCGCGCGCCCATGCGAGCATGGAATCGCCGCCGTCGAAAGATTCTCCCATTGAGCCGGACGCATCAATAATGATCATAACCGCGACGGGAGGCGTATAGTTGATCGCTTCGATCGGGAGCATGGCCTGATACGTCGTGCCGTACATATCACTGCGATTATAGGCGTTGGCGGTTTTACCGTCGTCCTGTTTACCTCCGAGCGTCAGCATCCCGCCGCCGTAATCATTTACATATGAATGCAGCACGTCGATGAATCCGACGGGCATATCGGCATTTGCGATATTGTTCAGAATGACTTGGTCGTATATGCAAAGTTCAAGCCCGCTCTGCGGAATCTCCGCTTCCGGATCGCTCAGATTGAGGACGGTCGTTTCGTATTCGCCCTCTTCCAGAACTTCGACGAGATTTTCGGACTCACCTTCTTTTCTCTCTACGATCAGGACTTTATTGAATTCCTCCACATAGTAGTAAGAAATGTACTCGTTATTCTGTTCGATCAGATCCCCCGCATATTGAATGGAGAAGCGCATTTCGTGCAGGTCTTCGCTTTCGAAAGAATACTGCATTTCATACGTCTGCGACCCTACACTGACGTCGACCGTTTCCGTCGCGACCTGCTCATCATTATCATAAACGTTGACAACAACAGACGCAGAAACCGTGCTATATAACGTATAGTTGAGCGTGAACTCGTCACCGACGTTGAGATGATAATCCGGATATTCCACGCCGACCATCTGCACATCACTGGCCGTCGCGTTACCGGTATAGGAAGAGGGTATGTACACCGTATCGACGGTAGTACCCTGCGCCGCGATCGCACGGATGACCGTCATCGCGCTTTCGTCCGTTTCTTTACCGTCCGTCACGAGAACGATTTTCCCGGATGCGGGATTATTGAAAAGTCCCCTCGTATAAGTAAGGGCGGCGGCAATGTCTGTCCCGCCCGTTTCGGAGGGGCGCTCGCCGGTCCTGTATGCGTCAAAGATGCCGCCCACGTCTGCCGAAAGCGGTACTGAATATGCCTGATCAAAACCGAACGTGACGACGCCGATACGGAACCCTTCATACCAACGCGCGGTTTCCGTAGCGTTCTGCAGAAACTCGTCACGCCGCTGCGCCGACTGTTCTTCGGAATCGGAAACATCTACCAAAAAGATGATCTCGTTGGTTTCATTCGGAACATCGTACTGAATGTAGATTCCCGCAAGAACGGATACGCACAACACACACGCAACACAATGCAGGATGAGAGAGATAATACGATTCCTCGTCCGCCGGTACTTTTTCTTTACCCTGAAATAAAGCAGCAAAGCAACGCCGATCAACGGAATGATCAACAGAAGCAACCAGGGATGTGTGAACTGAATGGGAAAATTGGGCATAATTTGTTCTCCTCACCCCTTACAGATTTTCTCTCGATTGCAAAATCCATTCGACGAACAGCAGCGCGACAAAAGCTGCGGCCACGTAGAGAATGATATCTTCATAGTAATCGTCGTTTGTCTCCGCAAGGAAAGGATTCCGGAAGGTATCTTCCGTACTCCAGATATTGCTCTCTGCGGAAGGTATCTTTACATAGATATTTTCTTCGATCTGTTTACCGAAGTCAGTCGTCTGAGACAATGTATATGTACCGGGCAGGTCAAGCTCAAGCGTCGCCGGAAATTCGGTAAACACAATGGAGGAATCGCCGATACTCGTACTCGTCACCGTCAGAGAATCACCTCGCGCGTTGAGGGAAACCTGTTCATATACGGCAAAGGAACTGCCCGTTACCGTAGAAGGAATCCATGTTTCAAACAGATTATAAAACAATGCGACGTAGTCAACAAAACTGATGCCGAAATTAGAGTAATGCACACTGAACGGCATGACCACAACTTTGGAATCCCCTTCATTTTTGGCCAACAAAACAGGGGAAGAATCACAGCTAAGCAATACCTGATAGGATGGATCGTACGACAAGAACGTCGTGAATCTTGAAACCGAGATGTTCCCGGCCGTGACATTTGCGAGCAGCGGGCTGTCTTGCTCCTCTGTCAGATAAAGCCCGACACCCGTGCTGCTGTAATCGCGTATTTCTCCCAACGCCAGTCCTGAACCGACAGGAGCGGTGTCGAGATCCCACAATATCACGATGCCGTCCTGCGGCATTTCGCTGGGCATGGTGTGCTCGAAGATATAAAGGTCGAAGCCGGTCGTCGCGGGGTTTTCATGGACTTCCGTAATCTGGATATCCCAAACATTCTTTTCCGTGCGATAATATCTCGCCATCGCCGTGAGAATACCGTTTACGAAGTTGTTCGGCTCGGGGGAGGCATATTGTACCTTCAGCACCTGTTTTTCGCCGTCATAAAGGGAAAAGGTGTCGTCCTGCCTGAACGAATCTTCTACATCGAGGGAAATACGGATGCTGCCGTAAGAATAGAAACGATCGTTCGACGCAATAGAAATAAATACAATATTTTCTGCGTTTTCTTCCCAATCTTCCATCTGGATATTCCCGTTACGGAATACGACGGTCATCGTTTCGTTTGCGCTGCAGTTGACAGTCGTGCGAAGCGTGACCGTTTTGGACGCAACAGGCCCGCCTTCGCCGTCAGTATTTTCTGCCGCGTTGACATTTTGTACCTGTACCGTCAAGGGCAGGGAATCAGACGCGCCGTAGC
>NXNN01000145.1_pt1 | contig 12678 bp, 13 predicted proteins | sample 2041041 | NCBI WGS metagenome assembly NXNN01 (sample SAMN07660617, study PRJNA407663) | chicken gut metagenome | isolation source: caecum content treated with Lincosamide | host: Gallus gallus domesticus | place: Czech Republic: Brno | collected 2016 | reverse complement strand
GCTGTAGGCTTTGCAATACAATATTACTATTTACAGAATGTCATTTATTGGCACTGCTCAGCTTTTAATATGTGCGGGCGGAATAGAATTCGCCCGCACATATGCCTTAACTATTGCCATTTTCCCCTTCGCTTGCACCTTCTTCGGCGTAAGGTACGGGTATGACCATCTGCAGCGTGAATATGCCCGCTTCCGTGCCGACAGCTATGCTGCCGTCGTACTTTTCCACTATTCTGCGCATGCTGTCCATGCCGAAGCCGTGATAAAACTTATTGCTTTTGCTTGTGAGCGGCATGCCGTTTTTAAATTCAATTTTGCCTTCGTAGTAGTTATCCGTGCGGATAAGAACTATTTCGCCCTGCTCTGAAATGCTGAAGTTTATGACCTTCCTATCCTTATCCTCTATGCGCATAACGCTTTCCACCGCGTTATCCAGCGCGTTGCCAAGCAAAGTATAAATATCTACGGGGTCCATAAACTGAAGCTTTTTGCCGCTGCCCGATGTATACAGCCTTATGCCGTTTTCCGTACAGTAAAGCGTTCGTTCCGTAAGTATGGTGTTTATGACCTCGTTGCCGGTATCTATAGACAAATCGTAGAACATTATGCGCTTTTCGAGCTCGCGGATGCGCTCGTCCTGCTCGGGCTTGGTCATGCGGCGCAGAGCGCCTATCTGATGCTTTAAGTCGTGGCACTTGCCGTTTATTATGTCTATAGTCTCTTTTTTGAACTTATACTGTTTCTGCGAGTCTATGAGCATCTGGTTTATTATATCGTTGCGCCTGTCGCGCTCGCGCACGCAACAGAATGCGTAAAGTATAATAAGAACGAATATGCAATTGAAAATATCGGCTATTCCGGCAATATAATTGGGGCTTTCAAGCGCGTACTTATCCTGTCCGTTAAGGAACAGAATCTGCGCCATGAACGCCGAAGTTATCAACATTGCAAGAAGCAGACTGTAAAAAAGAAGCGACCTTACGGTACCCGCGAACTGAAGTTCGCCGAGCACGTTGAGCTTTCTGCGGAACACAAACCCCACGGCGGTACACAATACAGCATACGTTATTACGATAATTGCCGTATACAGCGGGATATTATCATTAATTTCGGGATAGAGCCACAGAGCGAAAGCCTCGTTGACTATTACGTACTCTATATGCTGAAGCGCATAGCCCGCAATGCCGCAGAACAACAACCAGCCGAAGGATATGCGGTAACAGAACAGAATGCAGAGCAACGAAAGAACGGTCAGGCATATATACCACGCAATGTGTATAATCGAGCCGAAAATAATGTTATTGGTAGAAATCATCTGCACAAAGTAATACAGAAGAGAAACGCCCATGCAGAACAGCGTTCCGCCTATGCAGCGGAGCGCAAACTTATCGCGTCGGCGCACCGACGGAGTAACGAATAGAAATTCGGCGACGAGCAACTCGAGAATAAAGCGCCATTCTTCCAACACGAAAAGAGCGGTCATATTTTACCTCTTCTGCGCAAAATGCGCGAACTCCTGCATGAAATCTGCCTTTTTTGCGCGACTGATTTTGATTTCCGTTCCGTTGACGATTATGGAATCGCCGCGAACTGCCGACACGTGAGATAAATTTACAAGATAGCTGTGGTGCACCCTGTAAAAAGAATAAGGTCTGAGCTTTTCCTCCACCTCGCGCATGGTGCCGTGAGACTTTATTTCACCGCTTACAGTATGGTAAATAAGGTCGTGCTTTATTACTTCGACATAATATATGGTTGAAGCAGATATTTTGACTATACTGCCCGTCATTTTAAAGGTTATGATGTCCTGGTCTTCGGTTTTTACGCGCTTTACCGCCTTGCGCATTTTCATGTAAAAGTCTGCATACGTTACCGGCTTTACGGCAAAGTCGCAGGCGTCCACCTCGTACCCCTTTATTGCATACTGCGCCATGCTCGTAACGAAAACTATTACAATTTCCTGGTCTATGGCGCGCAGTCGGCGCGCGGCTTCAAGTCCGTCTATGCCGACGAGCTTGATATCCATGAAAACGATGTCGAAATGCGTTTTGTAGTTGAGCAGGAAAAGTTCGCCGTCTTCAAACACCTAAACATCCGCCGAAATGCCCGCCTCCTTTTCGTACTGCTTTATGTAGCGGGCCAGAAGCTCCGCATCCTGCACGTCGTTTTCAACGATGGCTATTTTGAGCATTTACCACTTTCTCCTTATCCTACTTTTAAAAGAACGCAGAAAAAAAGGACGCCACATATCATCGAATTAACGCAACAATTACAGCTCTATGCGCCCTTTTTTTTCAAATTCCTTTTAATACAGCTTACGGTATACCCCGAAAAAACGGGGTATACCGTTGCTTTTTGTTTAATTCAACGACCTATTGAAAAATCGCTGATTTCAGCCTTGCGACTTCTTTTTGGTCGTTATTATTATGCCTGCGCCCCACGCCGCAAGACCTACGACAATTGCAACGTCTACGCAAATCATGACCACAACCCAGACGGGCGATTTGTAACCGTCTACCTTTATGCTCATTACGTTGCTGTTTGCAGTGGTGTACAGAACATTTTTGGTTGCCTGACGCAGAAGCGTTATCTGATTGGCGTCGTCTTCCTTTGCAAAAGTCTTTGTAGCCTGAGTAAGGAACAGGTCGCCGCCCGCGCGGATCATGAGGTCTACCTGGGTATAGGTGTTCATGCTGTAGTCGGTGATTACAGCGCCGCGGAAGCCCCATTCGTTTCTGAGCACTTCTGTAAGGAGGGCATAGCTGCCGCCCGCCCACGTGTTGCCTATGCGGTTGAACGAGGACATCATGCCTGTAGCTCCGCCCTCTTTTACCGCGATTTCAAACGGCTTTAAGTAAATTTCGCGCATGGACTGTTCGTTTGCCCATACAAGTATGCCGTTGTATTCGCGGTCGGTTTCCTGATCGTTTACCGCAAAGTGCTTGAGGTAGCAGTTGACGCCTTTCTGCTTTGCGCCCTTTACGACGCTGGCGGCAAGTTTGCCGGAAAGCAGACCGTCTTCGGAATAATATTCCCAGTTGCGGCCGCCGAAAGGCGAACGGTGAATGTTGACCGCGGGAGCGTACCAGCCCGTATAAGGCATTCCGTCGCCCTTTTCGTTGCCGACAAGCGCTTCTTCGCCAACGAGCTCGCCCATTCTTTCGGCAAGGTCGAGGTTCCACGTTGCACCCATGACGCATTCGCCCTGATATGCACAGGTATCGTAAACCACGGAGTCGGAAACGAAGCTGGTGAAGCCCGAAGGGCCGTCGGAATCGTTGGTGATGGGTTTGTTTACAACGCCGTTTATGCCGCTTATTGCACCCGTGCGGAATGCAGCGTAGCCAATGAGCGTCTTCATTTCGTCGAGAGGAATTTCGTTGAGAAGAGTTTCCCAGCGGGGGTCGTCGTAATCAACGCTGCCCACATAGTTGCCCTCTTCATCGTAAAGCATATCCGCGAGAGAAAGCCCGCTGTCCACGGGGGTCGTGGAAGGCGCTTTGCCTGTTACTTCCCAAGGCATGCCCGCGTCAGACTGAGTATAATTGCGGCGAATGGAAAGGTCAAGCACTTCTTTCTGCGCTGCGGTAAGAGTGCGCTCGGCATCCGTAAGATAATCGGTGGGAACGGTACCCGCAAAGTCGCTGCGGCTTACGTACGAATCGTAAGTAAGGTTTCCGCCTATGCCCGCGCTGACGTCGTCGAAACGATTTTCTACGGTAACGGTATTTCCGCGCGCGTCGGTTGCCGTGGGCAGAGTTATGTCGGATTCTATGTTATAAGTTGCGCTGTCGACTGCGGTATGCGCATCGGAACGCACGCTTATTATGTAATCGCCCATATCCAGCTCGTAACCCTTGAAGCCGTTGGTGTTTGCGTCGGCGTAGTCGTAAGACGCCATGTCGCGCACCTTGAGGGTGAGAGTAACTTCCTGGCTGTTGAGCTTATCCGTGCCGTTTGCCTGGTCTGCGGGATACAATGTATCCGTCTTGGCGAAATCTGCAAGCACTACCTGAGCTTTTTCAATTTCCCCGTCGTAATAAGGCGCGGTATAGTAAAGCTGAACGGTATCCTTGCCCGCATAATCGCCCGTATTGGTAACCTTGACGGTTACGGTTATGGTATCGTCGGCGGTAATCTTTTCGCCTTCATCAAGGCTATATTCAACGTCCCAGTCGAATGTGGTATAGGAAAGGCCGTAGCCGAAGGGATAAACAACGTTTTCGCTGTACCACGCAGAATCGGGATCAGCCTTCTCCTCTTCGTAGCCGCGGGTCCCCCAGTAGCGGTAGCCTGCATATATGCCCTCTTCGTAATTTACGAAGGCGTAAGCCGTTTCGCTGCCGTCGTAAAGGTAGCGGTTGCCGCGTTACGGTCGCCGAGTTACGGTCGCCGTGCTACGGTCGCCGAGTTACGCGCCGAGTTACGCGCCGAGTTACGGTTGCCGAGTTACGCGCCGAATTGCGTGCCTAACTACGCGCCTCCACGCCAAAATAAAAAAATGCACGGCAAAACACGTACGGCAAAGCAAAACCGCGCATTTTAAATGAAAAGCAAAAATCCACGTTAATTAAGGCATATATCGGGGGCAATTGGGACATACGCGGGAGTTGCTTGGGTTATATTGGGGCGCAATTTGAAAAATATCAGAGGGGTTAATCGAAGCATATTCACGGGGTTATTCCGTGCACAACTGATGCATGCGCAGAGGACAATTTAAGCATATGCGCGGGGTAATTGTGGGATATGATGGGGTCAATGACTAAAAAAACTATCAAGGCAAAAAAAGAGGCGACCGCCGTAAGGCGGTCGCCCATAAGCACAGCCAGGGAATTGCTCTTTTTATAACTACTGACCAAGATTTGTTTATTCCGTTTTTTTATAGCGCACGTACAGGAATATTTACAAGTTGCTCCCCCGCTGTTCTTGACAAATTATATGCGCCCAGCGCGCAAATATCGCTTTACTTTTTCGCCGCTCTGACACGCAGAATTTTGAGCACTTTTTCTTTATCGTCGCGGCTGAGTCCGAAGTTGAAGCGCTTGCCGTTAAGCTCGCCGTGCTTGAAATGGTAACACGACTGCGTTTTTATTATAAGACCGAGCGGACCGCAATCGGTAAAGTCTTCTATATCGGAATAGAAAATCATGCATTTTTTTGTGTTGCCGCTCAGCACCGCCACTCTGTCGTCGTAAAACTCGAAATAATTTTTGCGCATTGAAAAAATGCAGTACACAAGCAGAAATATATACGCCGCGCTTAAAACTACGGCAAGCGTTATGCCTAAAACATCGCCCGCTACTCCGCCGACCGAAAACGCAAGCAGAATTACCGATACCGACAAAAGCCCTGCGTATATTAACGAAAAACATACTATGCCCATTATATAGTCCTTAGGCGATTCCTTTACCAATAACCTTTCTTCGTACATAAGCTTATCTCCGTTACGCCGCTGAAATTTTTCCCCTTTGCGCACATTGCAAGGCGTTGTTTGCGGGATATATGCGGTCGTTTTTTATTTTTAAGGCATTAAGGCAATTGCGCTTTTGCCGCGCGGCGGCTACGATATACAATTGCACCTAAAGTCGCAGCCACATTGTATGATTGTTCCCCGCCCGAAAGTTTTTTATACGGCAAAAAGCCAGGCATTGCGCCTATTTTTTAATCTTTCGGCGAGAACTTTTACAGCGCTTAAAACCCTGTAAAAAAGGTCGCGGCGGCTGTTTAAAAAACGCTTTCATATCTATGACTTTTTACAAAAACTTTTTAGTTCACCATTTTTTAATTTTTGTGCACAATATACATTAAATTTTTTTATTTTACGCTTCTGAAGCGCCACGCTACCGAAAAAATTATAAAAGCAGATAAAAAAACGCAGAATACCCCTACGCCACTCCACCTCTACCACGTCGCGCCGCAAAAGTTGCAATGCGCGCGTACAGAAATCAGCGGAATAAAAAAAAGCTTGTTTTTGCCGAAGCAAAAACACGCTTAAATTTTCACGCGCGCGCGATTTATCGCGCGCGGCATAAACATAAAAATAAGCGGCGGAATTTTTATTCCGCCGCTTGGGTACAGATTTTATATTATGCTATATCTGCAAAAAGCAATCAGCCCTTGTTGTAGTTAACCTTAACGCCGGGGCCCATCGTGGACGTAAGAGTTACGCTCTTGATGTACTGACCCTTTGCAGCGGCGGGCTTAGCCTTTACGATTGCATCCATAAGTGCATTGAAGTTTTCGGCAATCTTTTCTGCACCGAAAGACTTTTTGCCGATGGGGCAGTGAATTATAGCCGTTTTATCGAGACGGTATTCAACTTTACCGGCTTTAACTTCCTTAACGGCCTTAGCTACGTCCATGGTAACGGTACCCGACTTGGGGTTGGGCATTAAGCCCTTGGGGCCGAGGATACGACCGATACGACCTACAACGCCCATCATATCGGGAGTGGTAATCATAACGTCGAAATCGAACCAGTTATCGTGCTGGATGCGCTGGATGGTTTCTTCTGCGCCGACGAAATCTGCGCCTGCAGCGGTAGCTGCGTCAGCTCTTTCGCCCTTTGCTATAACGAGCACCCTCTTGGTTTTACCGGTGCCGTTGGGAAGAACGAGAACGCCGCGCACCTGCTGGTCTGCCTGGCGGGGGTCTACGCCGAGACGAACGTGAAGTTCTATGGTTTCATCGAACTTTGCCTTCGCGGTGGAAAGAGCGAGGCTAACGGCTTCTGCGGGTTCGTATGCCTTGGAATGATCGTAAGATTTTACGCTTTCTGCGTACTTCTTGCCAACTTTCATTATTTTATTAATCCTCCGTGTGGTACTTCCGAGGGGGTCGACTTTTTTATGTTTTTAGTCCCCTCTCCCACATGTTCAAAAATGCGCTTACTCTTCTACGGTAACGCCCATAGAGCGCGCGGTGCCCTTTACCATGCTTATTGCCGCCTCTAAGGTGGAGCAGTTCAGATCGGGCAGTTTGGTCTTAGCTATCTCTTCAGCCTGAGCCTTGGTAAGCTTGCCCACTTTGTCCCTGTTGGGGCGGGCGCTTGCCGTATCTATGCCGAGCGCCTTTTTGATAAGCACGGGCGTAGGGGGCGTTTTAAGAACGAAGGTGAAGCTTCTGTCCTGGTAAATGGTAACTACGCAGGGAATTATAAGGCCGGCCTTATCCGCAGTTTTTGCGTTGAATTCCTTGGTGAAACCGGGAATGTTGATGCCGTGAGGGCCGAGGGTGGAACCTACGGGGGGCGCAGGGGTGGCCTTGCCGGCAGGAAGCTGCAACTTTACTACAGCGGTAATCTTTTTTGCCATAAATAAAATTCCTCCTATGTGGTACTGACGAAACGCGCCATGGAAAAAGTGTATTTAACGCGTTCTCCCACTGAAAGCTCGCCGTAAAACTTTATGCCCGAAGCATTTTTTGCGGCGATTTATAATACCGTCGGTAAAGGCTCAAGCGCCCGTACGCGACATTATTATCTGTATTTATTGCGCGCACGCGCGCGCTTTATTAAGCCCTTTCATGCCTTTGGTTTGCGCATATGTGCCGCGCAATTTACTTATTCCATGCGGATACCCGCCCGGAACATAAGGCACTTTTATTCTTCCGCGGGAGCTTCCAGTTTCTTTATCTGGATGTACTCCACTTCCACGTCGGTGTTGCGGCCGAAAAGTTCTACGTTTACAAGCGCTTTCTGCGCAGTGTCGTTGAGTTCCTTTACGGTGCCTTCGAAACCTTCCAGAGGGCCTGCGTCTATGCTTACCCTGTCGCCTACGGCGAAATCTGCATTGACGGCTACTTCTTCAAGGCGCATCTTGCGTATTTCCGCTTCCTTCATGGGAATGGGTCTGCCCTGAGGGCCTACGAAACCTGTTACGCCGCGCGTGTTGGTAACCCAGTACCACAGCTGGTTGGAATATATCATCTTGATGAAGACGTAGCAGGGCAACAGCTTGCGCTCTACAAGTTTGCGCTTACCGTTCTTTTCTTCTATGGTGGTCTCCATGGGGATCTTCACATCGAAAATCTGGGTCTGGAGATTGTTGTTTTCTATAAGCCTTTGAAGGCTGTCCTTCACCATAGACTCGTAGCCGGAATAGGTATGAAGGATATACCAGCAAGGCTGAGTCATATCTGCCATGGCTTTACGCTCCGATATTCGTTACAAGGTCCAAAAGTGCCTGAAGTCCGAAATTGATGCCCGTAACCACTACGAGGAATACGAGAACGACTACAAGAACCACGCCCGTGGACTTGAGCACCTTGGGGAATGTGGGCCACGTTACCCTTTTCAGTTCGGAAAAGGTTTCCTTGAGTTTTCTGCCCATGCGGACGAAGATGTTGGGCTTTTTAACGTCGTTTTTGTTTGATGCCGCCATAATTTAACCTCTTGAAAGCGCCATTTGATATGCGCGCGGATAGCACGGCGCGGTTGTGCGCCGATTTTTAATCTTAAAAAAACTTACTTGGTTTCTTTATGCTCTGTGTGCTTTTTGCAGAAAGGGCAGTACTTGGACATGGTAAGCCTGTCGGGGTCGTTACGCTTATTTTTGAAACTGTCGTAATTCCTGTTCTTGCACTCGGTGCACTCAAGGGTTATTTTGGCTCTTACTGATGCCTTTTTCATTGTAGAAAAACTCCGTACAAAAAAATTACACCCCTTTGAGGAATGTGCAGAAATTTTAACACATAAAAGGGGCGCTGTCAATCAAAAATGCCCTTTTTAATAAAATTTGCCGTTTTATTTTGCGTTTATTATATATAATAGTAAAGAAGCGGCAAGCACACCACAATATGTTGTATGCCCTTAAAAATTTACACCGGCTGCGCGCGGCAAAATCTGCCGCGCGCAGCCGGCTTGATTCAGACAAAATGCAAAAAACGCTTTGCCGCCGCGCTTTATGCGCAAAAGGGGCAATTACTTTTCGTAAACCTTGCGGGAAAGTATGCCGATGTAGGGCAGATTCCTGTACTTGTTGGCGTAGTCGAGGCCGTAACCTACGACGAACTCGTCGGGAATGTCGAAGCCGACGTAGTCTGCCGTTATCTGAGCCTGTCTGCGCGAAGGCTTGTTGAGTATGCAGCACATTTTAACGGAGAGCGCGCCCTCGGCGAGCAGTCTTTCGCGCACGGCGTAAAGAGTGTGGCCGGTGTCTATAATGTCCTCCGCGATTAAAATGTGCAGTCCCTTGGCGGAAAAGCCCCTTGAAATCTGGATGCTTACCTCGCCCTGAGGGGTGGTGGCGTTTTTGTAGGAAGAAGCTTCTATGAAGGAAAGCTCCATGGGAACGCTTATGTTCCTTATGAGGTCTGCGCAGAACACAGCGCCGCCGCGCAGAACGCCTATTACGGCGAGGGGCTTGCCCTCGTAATCGCGGGAAATTTCTTCGCCGAGTTCCTTAACCCTGCGCGCGATTTCTTCTTCCGAATAAAGTACCTTTTCGATTGCCGAATCCATAATCTCTCCTTGAAAGGCGCGCCGCGGCGCGCAAAATTATTTTTTCTGCTGTAAAAGCAAGCAAGGCAAGCGGCGCCGCGCGCCGCTTGCCGCATTTTTAAGTTTTAAAAATCAAATCAGTTGAGCTTGTCCTCGCCGCCTACCGTGAAAGCGTAAACGTCCCTGTCTTCGGGGAAGATGGGTCCGTTGAGCACGGGAAGGTTGAGGGGTGCAACGTATGCCGAAGCCGTAAGGTTGGTAACCGCCGCGCGGAGATAGGGGAACAGAAGCTTGGTGCCCTCTATTACGAACTCCCTCTCCTGCTCGCTGCCTGCAACCATGTCTTCCACTTCGAAAGTGCCTACAAGCGTTACGTGCAGGTCGAAGGGCTTGGGTTCGGCTTCGGTGCTTTCAACCTTAAGGGAAAGGGCGATGAAATTGAGCTTTTCGTTATCCTTTACCTTGCGCACCTGACGGGAAAACTGGGGCTTTATATCCAGACGGGAATTGGGCTCGAGCTTTACCCTGTTCATTTTGAAAGAAAGTTCTTCGGCGCCTACGCCTCTGAAATGAATTTTCATTGTAAATATCTCCTCTGATCATGTAATTGCGCGGCGCCACAATTTTTTGCCTTATGGTTCCGACAGTTATATTTTAAACCAAAAAACAGATAAACCAAACAGTTTTTAGGCGGTTTTTGAAAATTATCCGCAAAAATATTAAAATTGCCAGCCGCAAATGCGTTTTCCCGCTTGTAAAACGGGCAAGCTTATACTATAATAAGTCTGTGAAACCTGTAAATTTAGACGGCATAAGAAAATTGCTTTTAAAATGCGAAAAACCTTCGCGCTATATCGGCGGAGAATTCGGCGCGCCCGCGCCCGAGTGGGGCGACTTTAATTTCTGCGCGTGCTTCCCCGACCTTTACGAAGTTGGAATGAGCAACCTCGGCATAAAAATCGTAGCAAAATCGTTTGAGGACCGCGGTATGTGCGCCGACTTCTGCTTTGCGCCCGCAAAAGACTTTGCCGACGGTATAAAAGAGGCGGGCGTACCCCTTTACTCGCTCGCGCTCAAAGCGCCGCTCGGCGATTTTGACATGCTCGGCTTTTCACTGCAGTACGAGCTGTGCTATACCAATATGCTGTACATGCTCGACCTTGCGGGCATTCCGCTTACGCGCGAAGAGCGCCGCGGCGGACGCTATCCGCTTATAGTTGCGGGCGGACCGTGCGCGGTAAACCCCGAGCCGCTCGCCGATTTTGTGGACATATTCTTCATAGGCGACGGCGAAAGCGTGGACGCAGACGTTGCGGAAATTTATAAAAAACACGGCGGCGCGACCGAGGAGTTTTACAAAGAAATAAGCGCGCTGGACGGCGTTTACGTGCCCGAACTTACAGACCCCGTTTACGGCGATGACGGAAAGCTTGTGCGCTTCGACGGCGTGAGCAAAGTAAAAAAGGCGCTCATAAGCGACCTTGACGGCGCTATATACCCCGAAAAATTTGCCGTTGCAAACTGCGAAAGCGTGCATGACAGGGCGGTTATAGAGGTAATGCGCGGATGTTACCGCGGGTGCAGATTCTGCCAGGCGGGATTTATTTACCGACCCGTGCGCAAGCGCTCGGTAAAGACGCTTACGCGGCAGGCGTGCGCGCTGATTAAGAACACTGGCTACGGCGAAGTCAGCCTTAACTCGCTTTCGACGGGCGATTACGGCAGACTTGCCGAGCTTATTTCCTCGCTCAAAAAAGAGCTTCCGCCCGAAGTTACGCTTGCACTTCCCTCGCTGAGGGTGGACAGCTTTGAAGGCGACTTTGCCCAGGACGCAAGAAAGACTTCGCTTACATTCGCGCCCGAGGCGGGCACGCAGCGGCTGAGGGACGTAATAAACAAAGACATTACTGAAGAAGAGATTTTAAACGCCGCGAAAAGCGCGTTCAATGCGGGATATTCCGCGGTCAAATTGTATTTTATGATAGGTCTGCCCACCGAAACTTACGAGGACCTTGACGGCATTTGCGAAATCTGCCGCAAAATACAGGTGCTGTACTCTTCGGAAAAGCGCAAAAAAGCGCTACGGATTTCCGTTTCGGCGGCGACGTTCGTGCCCAAGCCCTTTACCCCCTTCCAGTGGGAAAGGCAGGCGGACGAAGACGAAGTAAAAGCCAAACAGGACTACATTTTGAAGCGGCTGCCGCGCGGGGTCAAATTCAGCTGGAGCGCCTACTACCCCTCCTTCCTCGAGGCGGCTTTGGCGCGCGGCGACAGAAGGCTGGGCAAAGTTATACTTTCCGCGTATAAAAACGGCTGCATTTTTGACGGCTGGGACAACTTTTTCAATGAAGAAGGCTGGAAAAAAGCCTTTGATGATTGCGGCATATGCGGCAGCGAATACGTGCGCGAGCGCGGCGTTGACGAGCTTTTGCCTTGGGATTTCATAGACGTGCTGGTAAGCAAAAAATTCCTCGCTCACGAACGCGAACGCGCGTACGCGGGCAAGGTTACGGGCAGCTGCTCGGCGGGTTGCAAGGGCTGCGGCATGCAGAAAGCATGCCCCGCCGCAAGGGGTGAATATGATTGCCTTTAAATATACCAAAACGGACGGCGCGGAATTCATTTCGCACCTCGACCTTTTAAGGCATCTTGACCGCACTCTGCGCCGCGCGGGAATCGAGGTGGAATACAGTCAGGGATTTCACAAGCACCCGCGCATATTCATGGGCAATCCGCTTGCGCTCGGCGTGCGCTCGGTAAGCGAATACTGCACCGCCGACACGCATTTTGACGGAGATTTTTTAAAGGCGTTCAACGAATGCGCGCCCGGCGGGATAAGATGCCTCGACTTCAAAATCACAGAAGAAAACCCCAACTTTGCAGAGAGCATAAAAGCCTGCCGCTACGAAGCGGTGGGCATAAACAAGTTCGACCCCGAAGAAATACTTGAAAAAGAGAGCATAATAATTACCGACATGCGCGGGCGCACGGTGGACATTCGCCCCAGAATATACTCGATTGAACGGCGGGAAGAAAAGCTCGTTTTTACGCTGTGCTTCGGCGAACAAAAACTGCGACCCGACCTTTTCTTCGCATACGTAAGTTCGCCTTACCGCGGCGAAGGCGCATACCTTTTTAAAAATTTCAGCTTTTTCCGGGCGGTTTTTTTAAAATTTTACGCGGAAGGGGGCACAGCCCCTGTCTTTTCTGGGAAAATTTGACACAAAAAAATTTTTTTT
>NXNN01000144.1_pt1 | contig 12732 bp, 8 predicted proteins | sample 2041041 | NCBI WGS metagenome assembly NXNN01 (sample SAMN07660617, study PRJNA407663) | chicken gut metagenome | isolation source: caecum content treated with Lincosamide | host: Gallus gallus domesticus | place: Czech Republic: Brno | collected 2016 | reverse complement strand
CGCGGTGCCGTTCCGGAAATGCGGAGAAGAGTTATATAAACAAATGAGTTACCATAAATTGACAAATCGGGCAGATTTTTCTGCCCGATTTGTCTTATAGCAAAAGATCCCCGCGGATAGATTTAAATTTAATATTGCTTTTTTTGTATCCGCATGGTATAATAATTATCGCCACACAATTTTATGAAAAGCACAAGGGTACAATTTCGGCATATTGTATCTCTTTTTTTCCTTGTGCTTTGAGGAATTGTGTGGCAACAATCGGGGATACAGATATGTAGGTGTGTCTCTGCGAGGCACGCCTTTTTTGTGCGCCATTTTTCCGGTACGATTTATTCGTGCCGCTGTTTTTTTGTATGCCGTCCTTGACAATTTTGCGCAAGGAATGCTATAATAAAACAAGAAATCGTTATAGGGAGAAAAAAGAAATGAGCGACCGTTCGGACGACCTGTTCGGCTTTGACGAGGAAAGCGCGGCGAGCGCCGCGCAGGCAGTGCCTGCGGAAGAGCAGGGGGACATGGCGGAAGAGGTGGAAAACACTACATCCGTCACCAAATGCCCCGCCTGCGGCGCGAATATGGTGTACGACTCGGAGAGCGGCAAGCTGTATTGCGAGCATTGCGGCACCACGACGGACATCGATTCCAAGAGTGCGGAGGAGCAGGACTTCGAGCGGCTGATGCGGGAGGATAATTCCTGGGGCGCGGAGACGCATGTGTTCCGCTGCGAAAACTGCGGCGCGCGCGAGGTTCTGGGCAAGGGCGAGATCGTAAAGACCTGCCCCTTCTGCGGCACGAGCAACATCGTGGCGACGGACGAACTTTCGGGGCTGAAACCCAACGCCGTCGTACCCTTCCGCGTTGGCAAAGAACAGGCGGGGGAATCGGTCAGAAAATGGGCGCGCGGCCGCTGGCTTTCGCCCGGAAAATTCCGCAAGAGCGCCAAGCCGGATAAGCTGGCGGGCATCTACGTTCCCGCGTTTTCCTTCGATTCCAAAACGGATTCGGCGTATGTCGCCACGCTGGGGCGGTATTACTACACCACCCGCCGCGTCAACGGCAGAACGGTGCGCACGCGGCATATACGCTATTTTACCGTGCGCGGCAACTACTCCATGGCGTTCGACGACGTGCTCGTCTCCGCATCCGAAAAGATCGACGAGGCGTCCCTCTCCAAGCTTCGCTCCTTCGGCACCAACGACAGCCGCGAATACACGCAGGAATATCTGAGCGGCTATGCCGCGTCGCAGTACACCAAAAACGGCCTGACCTGTTGGGAAGAGGCGAAGGACATCATGCGCGGCAGGCTGCGTTCCGCCATTTTGAGCGGATACTCGTACGACGTCGTTTCTTCCTTCCACATCTCCATGCGCTGCAACGACATTACATACAAATACCTGCTCATCCCCGTGTACGTCGGGCATTGCAGCTGGCGCAAAAAGCTGTACAACTTTTTTGTGAACGGCGTCAACGGCGCCGTCACGGGCAAAGCGCCCACCTCGCCGCTCAAAGTTACGGGGCTGGTCGTTCTCGGCATCGCCGTCATCGTGGGGCTGTACTTCCTCTTCCGTTGGTTCAACGGGTAATGCCGCGGCGGCAGGGGCGCCGGGGTGCGCCGTCGCAGCGAGGAAAGCGGACAAAAAAGTTTATTTATAATAGCAAAGCGGTTCTCCGTACGGGGGATCGCTTTTTTTGCGCGGCGGGCGGCGCAAATTATGTGGAATCCGTTTCCTTTTGCCGTTCCGCCCGTGCAGATGTAAAAAACGTTTCTTTTCTCTATTATTAAACGGGCGGTGATCGGGCGGATTCATTTATTACAATTGTTTACAAAAGGCGGGGAATTGACGGAAAATTTTATTACAAGTGCATGGTATGATAGCGATAGTAAAAATCAAAGGAGAGTCTTATGCAGACAAAAAGCAAACACACGCAGTTGCTCGCAGCGGCGCTTACCATCGCATTGCTGCTGGCGGGCATCCTCACCCTGCTGCACGGAATTCCTCTGTTCCGCGCGGACGCTGCGGAAGCGCAGAGCGAAGAGGCGAACGTCTACGCGGACTGGAAATTCAGCGAAGAAAATTCCTCCGGCTCGCTCGAGGACAACACGCTCGTGATCGAAGACGCGAGCGGGAAAGGCAACGATCTGGAAATCGTCACCTCCGACAACGGGGCGAAAGCCTCCGACTTCCTCGCATTCGAGGATATTTCGATGACGGGCGACGCGCAGAGCATGAAGTTCAACGGCTTCAAAGAGGAGGATCAAAAGCAACTCGACATCCTTACCGGGGATGCGCGGGAACAGTATATCCTCAACGACCTCGAATACGCATACCTGCGCACGGCGGACGAAGCCCCGATTAACGAAGAGACGTTCATGAACGGCTATACCATCGAACTCGTGTTCATGATGCCCGTCGACTACGACGCTTCGGACGCATGGATGAATATCCTGGCGCGCGAAGGCTCGGGCGCGAACCTCGGCAGCGGGCAGTGGGACTATGAAGGGCATCACGGCACGATGCAGATCAACATCTCCAACTGCAAAGAGATTCAGTACATGACGCAGAACGGCACCAATACCAAGTTCAACAGCACGCTGTGGGGTCTTTCGATGGACAACGGCGGCGCCTGGTATCATATCGCCATCACCTGCGACGGCGACGGGAGCGAACTGAAGGCGTACACCAATTCGGGCGACTCCTTCCGCAACTATACGGGCGGCGGCATGGACGGCATGTATGCGGCGGCAGACGGCGGCAATTTCCGCGTCGGCGCGGTCATCTCCAACCACCTCTACAAATGGGCGGATTCGGCGGAAAACGACCTCGTAACGAAACTTCTGCGCGGCAATCTGCAGGAGATCCGCATTTCGGAGGGCGCGCTCACGCAGGAGCAGTGGCTGCTGAACCCGAAAGACCACGTCGGTTCGTTCGGGAACAATGAGGAATACGAGCTGAAGAGCGAAAATAACTACACGTTCGCCTTCCTCCCCGATACGCAGAACACCATCAAATTCACGCCCGAAGTTTCCGACGCGGCGACGGCGTGGCTGATCGAAAATCAGAGCGAAATAAACCTCAAAGGGCTTTCGCATGTGGGCGACCTCGTGGAAAACTGGAACGACGACGTGCAGTGGCAGAGCGCCGAGCAGGCGTTCCTTCCCCTCGCACAGGCGGGTATCCCGATCACCTTTGTTCCCGGCAATCACGACTTCAGCGGTTCGAATCTGACGAGTTATCAAAAATATTTCGGTGCGGACAGCGCTTACGCGCAGGCAATGGAGGGCAACGGCAACGAGGTATACTTCGAAGCGGTCGGCGGAGACAGCCGCCAGGTGGGCAGCTACACCTTCGTGGAGGGCGGCAGCTACACCTATCTCTTCATCCAGCTGATGTACGAACCCAACGACAGGGAGCTCGCCTGGCTGGATGGCATCCTCTCCAAGTATCCCGATAACCCCGCCGTCATCACCTCGCACAACATCTTCTCGTGCAGCGCTTCCAAGCCGGACGAGTGCGACCTGAACGAGCAGGGCGAGCGCATCTGGAATGTGGCGAAAAAACACGACAACGTGTTCATGATCACGGGAGGGCACAACCACGGCTCCGGGTTCATCGACCTTACGAACGACTTCGGCAATCCCGTCGTCGGTATGCTCGTCGACTACCAGTTCAGCTACAACGGCGGCAATGCCTGGTACCGCTTCATGGAGATGGACGAAACGAACAACAAGATCTATTTCTCCACCTTCTCCCCGTACGAGGCGTCCCTCACCGCGGAGGAAAAGACCGGGTATTTCGACCTGAACTTCATGACGGGCAGCGGCAACGAACGCGAATACGATTTCGATTTTGAAGACCGCTTCGGTTTCGCGTTCGACACCGTCTCCCTTTCGATCGGCGCGCCCGCAAAAACCGTCTATACCGTCGGCGATACGCTCGATCTGACGGGGCTCGTCGTAACGGCGCATTCGGCGGATGCGAACCGCGTCGTAACCGATTACACCGTTTCCGAACCGGATATGAGCACGGCGGGCGCCAAAACGGTCACCGTCTCCTACGACGGCGCAACCGCTTCGTTCACCATCTATGTGCAGGCGGCGGACAGCAGCGGGTCGGACAATACGGACGGCGGCAGCGGGTCGGACAATACGGACGATACCCAGGTCACGGACGAGGGCGGCTGCGGCTCTTCGGTTGCGGCGGCAGGCTGTGTTGCCGCGGCGATAGCGGCAGGGGCAGCCGTTGCGGCAGCGGTTCTCATCCGCAAAAAGAAGCGCGCCGAATAATTCCGCATTATCCCGCGCGGAACGAACAAGAAAGAAAAGGATAGGCAATTTGCCTATCCTTTTCCGGTTTGCGTCGGTTATCTCCAAATCCCGAAAGGGGAGGAGGCGCAGCACAAGAGGGTCAGTTCGAACAGCTTGCCGTGCCGCATGGCGGTGCGTATCACGTCCGCATTGACGACCGTCCCCGCCCGCGCAAGCACGCCCCCGCGCGCATCGGGCAGATCCTGCGGCAGTACCTTTCCCGTCAAAAGCCCTCGCCCCGCCGCCTTCCGCGGGCGGTTTGCAGGCGCCGCGCCGCTTGTTTCCGCCGCAGCCTCCGCCTTTGCCGCGTCGTCCGCCGCGGATTCGCGCTCCGCTTCGTCCGCCGGGGAAAACGCCGCGCGAACGGTCAAAATTTCCGCTTCGTCCGCGGGGAAGATGTCCGCATTCGCCGCCGGGTTCTCCGCTTCGTCCGCGCCTGCGGGGGCGTGTTCGCCGATTTCCGCGGGCAGTGGGTTCGCCGCGCCGGAGTTCGCTGCGGCGGTTTTGCCCTGCGCCGCCTTCCGCTTTGCCCGCGTTACGGGTTTGGGTACGAAGTCCTCCGAAAGGTCAATGAGCACCGTGTCCGTCACGCCCGCTATGCGCCCGGCGGCGAGTTCCCGCCCGTCCGAAAGCACGAGCGTCTGAATTTCCGCGCCATCCCGCCCGAAATCGCGCACGCGGCCGAGCGGCGCGCCTTCCGTGGAAAACGCCTCCATGCCGAAAGGGGCGGGCAGGCAGTTTTTGCACCCTTTCGCCGCAGGGCTTTTCACGACGATCGCGCCCTCGCCGAAGGTCGCCGCCGCCGACAGGGGGAGCGCGAATTCCTCCTCGTCCTCGCCGCAGCATTCCAGATTGCGCACGCGGGTCAGGTTTTTATCCGTCTGTACGTTTTTTACATAACCGATCCGCTCGCCGCCGCGCGTCAGGAGCGGCAGTCCGATATAATCGCTCACATATTCTCGCATGTTTCACCTCAAAAAATGCGCCGATGCGCTTGTCTACGCAATTACTATATTCGCTTGTCCGCGCAAAAATGTATAAAAAGAGCGGGGTATTTTGTCGTTTGCCGTCCGATCGGGCAGATTTTGCGCCCCTCCGCGTTTGACATTTCCGCCCGGAAGGGTTACAATATTTTTATCCGGGCAATGCCCGCGGGAGGAGTGCAAATGAAAAAAACAGAGTTCAGGCTCGTGCCGCCTGAAGAGTACGGTGCGCTGGAAGGGGAGATTGCCGCCCTCTGGCATTCGGCGTACGATGCCCTGCTCGGCGCCGGGCAGGTGGAATACATGACGCAGAAATTTCAGAGCGCCGAAGCGATGCGCGCGCAGGCGGAAGGGGAAAATTATCTCTATTTTCGCATTCTGGCCGGCGGCAAAGTGTGCGGCTACTGCGCGCTGAAACCCGAAAAGGAAAAGCTGTTCCTTTCCAAGCTGTATTTATGCGAGGATAAGCGCGGGCAGGGATTGGGGCAGAGCGCGCTCGCAATCGTCGCGGAATACGCGCGGCGGCTGGGGTTGCGCGCCGTGTATCTGACCGTGAACAAGGGCAACGCGCGGGCGATCCGCGCCTACGAAAAATTCGGGTTCGTACGCTCGGGCGAGGGCGTCACCGATATCGGCGGCGGCTATGCGATGGACGATTATTTTTACGAATACGCCGTACTTAGCTGAATTTCGCAAAATATTACCCTTTTTTCGGGGTTGTTATCCTTTCGAGAGCAAAATATTACCGCTTTATAACAAATAAATCGCTATCATTTTGAATTTCGGTGTGTTATACTATAACAGGATAAGGCGAGCGGGCAGCCAATCCGTTCCGCGTTGTTTTGAAATAGCAAAAATAGGAGTTATCCATCAGGAACAGGAGGATTTTATGGCAAAATTTGAAGAAATTTCCACGCTGTTGCAGCGCGGCAAGGCAAAAGATCTGGCGGCTCTCGTGACCGAAGAGCTGGCTGCGGGCGTTGCCCCGAAGGATATCCTCACCGAAGGACTGATCGCGGGCATGGGTATCGTCGGCACGAAATTCAAAAACAACGAGATCTTCGTTCCCGAAGTTCTTATTGCGGCGCGCGCGATGAACGCGGCGCTTGCGGTTCTCAAACCCGCACTGGCAGATTCGGGCGTTGAACCGGTCGGCACGGCGGTCATCTGCACCGTCAAGGGCGATTTGCACGACATCGGCAAAAACCTCGTCAAAATGATGATCGAGGGTACGGGTATCCGCGTCATCGACCTCGGCGTCGACTGCTCGGCGGAGAAGATCGTGGAAGCGGTCAAAGAAAACAATGCGGACATCGTCTGCCTCTCCGCTCTTCTCACCACCACGATGATGTATCAGAAAGACATCATCGATGCGCTGAAGGCTGCAGGTCTGCGCGACAAGGTGAAGGTCATGGTCGGCGGCGCGCCGGTAACGCAGACGTTCGCGGACGAGATCGGCGCGGATGCGTACACGCCGGACGCAGCGAGCGCTGCGGAAAAGGCGCGTTCCTATTTCGCATAACCGAAACGAATCCGAAAGAAAAAAAGGCAGCGCTTTTCCGCACTGTCTTTTTTGTTCTGTTTTCAGCATAAACATGCGGAGGGGAAGGAATATGCGTATCACCATTCGCTCGGGAGAGCGGGAATTTACGGTAAATTGCGCGGCGGGCGAGGATTTGCTCACCGTTTTGCAGTCGGCGGGTCTGAACGTCCCTGCGGGCTGCGGCGGCAGGGGTGTCTGCGGCAAGTGCAAGGTGCATGTGTGCGGCGGCTCTTTCGGCGCGGAGGAGCGGGAGGCGCTCGCCTGCCGCACGGAAGCGGAAGAAGGGCTGACCGTCCGCGTGGGCGAATACGTCGGCGGCGGACTGACCGAGGGCGGAAGGGAAGATGCTGCCGGAGGGTGCGACGGCGAAGAGGGGTTCGGTCTTGCCGTGGATATCGGCACAACCACCGTCGCCTATGCGCTTTGCGATTTGCGGAGCGGAAAAACGCTCAAAAAGCACGCCGAACTCAACCGCCAGGCGTCGTTCGGGGCGGACGTCATCTCGCGCATCATGAGCGCGGAGGCGGGCAACGCGCAGCTTCTTGCAGAGGCGGTGCGCGGGCAGATCGCGGAAACGGCGGCACGGCTGATGTCTGAATTTTCCGTACCCGTTCTGAAAAAAGTGACCGTCTGCGGCAATACGACCATGCTTCACCTGTTCTGCGGGGAGGACGTTTCGGGCATCGGGCGCTATCCCTTCACGCCCGCATTCACCGAATTCCGTTCCATGCCCGGCGGGGCGCTGGGGTTGGCGATGGCGGAGGAGGTTCAGCTTCTGCCGTCCGTCTCGGCGTATGTGGGCGCAGACATCGTCGCCGGCGCAATTGCCGCGGGGCTGGATAACGAGGACGCCCTGCTCGTGGATATAGGCACGAACGGGGAAATGCTCGCGCATTCGGGCGGCAGGTTTTTCTGCACCTCCACCGCGGCGGGGCCGTGCTTCGAGGGCGCAAACATCGAATGCGGCACGGGCGGCGTTGCGGGCGCCGTCGACAGCGTGCGCATAGAGGACGGAAAAGTCGCATTCACCACGATCGGCGGGGAACCGCCGCGCGGCATCTGCGGCGCGGGGTTGGTCGATGCGCTCGCCGTCATGCTCGGCACGGGCGCCATCGACGAAACGGGCGCCTTTGAGGAGGGCGACAAATTCGTCATCGGCGGCGGGGTATATATCTCGCAGAAGGACGTGCGCAACTATCAGCTGGCAAAGAGCGCTATCTGCGCAGGAATCCGCATTCTGGCGGAGCGCGCAGGACTTGCTCTGGCTGAAAAAAATCTGTATATCGCGGGCGGATTGGGATTCTATCTCGACGGCGCAAATGCGCGGAAAACGGGGCTTTTGCCCGCCGAAGGCGCGGAGCGTCAGAAGGTCATCGGCAATGCGGCTCACGCGGGCGCGCGCCTGTGCATGATCAGCCGTGCCGCGCTCGAACGGGCAAAAAAACTCGCCGCGGAAACGGAATACATCGATCTTTCCGCCGACGCGGAGTTTATGGACGAATACATCGAAAATATGAATTTTTGACCGCTCGCAGATTTTGTTTTGAGCTGACAAAACAAAATCTTGCGATATTGAGGGGAAACCCGAGCGGCTTTCCCCTTACAGCGGCATTTTTTAAGGGCACACATATTGTTTAATGCCGCTGTTTCACCCTTTCCGTGAGCCGAGGTATCGGCAAATAGGGGTGCGCAGCGCAAAAGCGTGGTTTTGTTTGCGCGAGTAATTATTGGGTTCTCACAATTTGTTTTGAGCAGACAAAACAAATTGTCGAGAGTTTGCGGTGGAAACCCGAGCGGTTTTTACCTGCAATATTTACCTCTTGCAAAATGCGGCAAAATGGTTTATACTGTAATGCAGTAAGCAACAGACGGGGAAAAAGGGGCGCCCCGCAAATTGTGCGGCGCAGCCTTTCGGAGAACGATGAACATTAAAGACGTGAGCCTGCGCGAGATCCTGAACTTTCGCGAGCTTGAAAAGCTGTTCAAAAACTATTCCAAAACGAGCGGACTGGATGTTTCTCTCTATGACCTCGGCGGCGCCGAGCAGATCAGCGTGCGCGGCGAGCGGTCGCTGTGCGAAATTATGCGCGGTTCCTGCATTTGCCGCGAAAAGATCGAGCAGAGCGGGCGCAAGGCAGACGAACTTAAGTCCAGCTATATATACGAAACGCCGTGCGGTCTTGTCATGTGCATCGCCGCCGTGCGCATAGACGGGCAGGCGGTAGGCTACATCACCACCGGCCCCGTCGTGCTGTGGGAAAAGGACGAGTATTTCTATTCGGAAATGCGCGATAAGTGCCTCGGCATGGGCGTTTCGGTGGAGCAGGGCGTCTTCGACGCGGTGCGGCAGGTAGACTGCGACTTGATGACGAGCATCTCCGAGATGCTGCGCGTTCTGGTCGAATACATGGCGGGGGAGGAGCGCAAATACCTCGAACAGCGCCTGGAAATTTCGCGCATGAACCTCGAGCGGCTGCGCATTCAGCGCGAAATGCAGATCAAAGAGAACCAACCCTGCTACAACAAATATCCGACGGAACTGGAAAAAGAACTCATCGCCTATGTGCAGCTGGGGGATAAGACGGGTGCACGAGGCATCATCAACCGCTTCCTGAACGAAATTTTCTCCTATGCGAGCGGAGATCTGGAGATCATCAAGGCAAAGCTGTACGAGTTTTCCGCCTTCCTTTCGCGCAGTGCGGTCGAGGCGGGCGCGCCGACTTTTGCCCTCACAGACATCGTCAAAAAGAGTTCGCGCCTTTTGTTGGATAACATCGATTTTCAGGATCTGTGCGCAAGCACCATCGAAATCATGGAAAACTTTATCGCCGCCGTGTACGAGAGCCGCAGCAAGCGGGTATCGAGTGCCCATCTCGCCGCGGCGATCCGCTACATCAACGCCAATTACAGCGAAAATATCGACCTCGAGTCGCTCGCGCAGAACGTGTTCGTCAGTTCCTGCTATCTGAGTCACCTTTTCCGCAACGAAATGGGTACAACGTTCAGCGATTATCTTACGCGCGTGCGGCTGGAGGCGGCGAAAAAGCTGCTCATGGAGGGGGCATCCGTCGATAAGACCGCCGAGGAGGTCGGCTACAACGACGGCAACTATTTCATCAAGATATTCAAAAAATACGTCGGCGTAACGCCTGCAAAGTACAGAAAATCGCTGATGCAGAACTGACGGCTGCGGCATTGTCCTTCTTATTTTCGTTTCAATCGTTCGATATTTTTATGGATAGAGCCTCGGATTTTTGACCGTTCAGGCATAAAAAGCGGAACGCCGCCGGGAGGAGATAAATATGAAAGGGTATACAATGCCTTTTTTGTGGATAGCGAACAACGACTACGAAGCAATCGGAAGGGAGATCGAAAAAATTCGCGAGAGCGGTTCGGAAACCTTTTGCGTCGAATCGCGTACCCATTCCGATTTTTGCCGCCCGCGGTGGTGGGAGGTAATGGATTTTATCGTCAAAAAGGCGGATTCTTTGTCCATGCGCGTATGGCTTCTGGACGATAAGCATTATCCCACCGGTTTTGCGAACGGAGCCGTCGAACGCTTCCCTGCACTGCGGCAAAGGCATATATTTTCCGAAAACAGAGATCTGTGCGGCCCAGCATCCGGGAGGCTGATTATTCGCAGCGTTGCCGAACAGGGGCGGGATGCCCGCCTCGTATGCGCAGTTCTGCTGCAAAAGAAGGGGCGCGGATGGGAATATCTTCAAGACATTACTTCCCAAGCGGAAGGGGAATTTCTCCGCCTGTCTTTGCCGGGCGGTTTTTTCCGCGTTTGTTTTGTTTGGGAGGGGACGGGGTTTGATGAGACAGGTCTGTTCATTGATATGCTGAATCCCGATTCGGTTCAGCTGCTGATCGACGAGGTCTATGCCCCGCATTACGAGCGATACAAAGGAACTTGTTTTGCGGGTTTCTTTTCCGACGAGCCGCGTTTCGGAAACGGCATTTCCGATCAAAACCTCAACCATATGTCCTGGTACGGCGGGAATGTCGGGATTTTAGGACTTTCGTATCCGTGGAAGGATTCCCTGATAAAAGAACTTGCGGAGCGCGCGGAAGGTTTTGAAAGGGGACATCTGGCGGCGCTGTGGAACGATACCGGTCGGTTTACGGCGGCTGTGCGCGCCGCATATATGGACTGCATTACGCGTGCATATGCAGAAAATTTTTCAGGGGCGCTCTCCGCATGGTGCCATGCCCGCGGTCTGTCTTATGCCTCGCACATCATCGAGGATATGGGCGCACACGCGCACACATTCTGTTCGGCGGGGCATTATTTCCGCAGTCAATACGGGGCTGATTATGCGGGCGTGGATGTGGTTCTGCATCAGATAAAGCCGTTTTGCGGAGAAGAAAAGCATATTGCGCCGATTGCAGACGGGTATGCCGACCCCCTGTTTTTCGACAATACATTGGCAAAATTAGCATCGAGCTGCTCGCATATCGACAAAAGCAAGTGCGGGGCGCTCTGTGAAATCTTCGGCGCATACGGCTGGGCGGAAGGCTCGGAGGAGATGCTGTGGCTCGCAAATCATATGCTTGTGCGGGGGATCAATTTATTTATTCCGCATGCGTTTTCATCCGTTTTCCCCAACGACCGCAAGAATGCGCGACGAGCTGTCGAAATACAGTCTGTTGCCGCCGACCGGTATCGTAAAGGCGGAAGGAACTGCTGCGGAAGCGGCGCCGTGCGGGGCGGAGATTCCCCGCGGTTAGCTGCATTATCCCGATAGGCAGTCGGTGCGGCTGTTCAGACGCGCGGGGGCAGAGAAGACGGGGAGAGAACCGTCCGCCGGCGGCGGAAAATGCAAATAAAAAAGCGGAGCTTCGCAAACGGCGAAGCTCCGCTTTCGGCTCTTATTTTGTTATACGTCTGCCGTTTTTGCGGCGAAACGCTTACTTTTTATAAAATTCGTTCACCGCTTCGAAGAAGGCGTCGATGTTCTCCCAAGGAGTCGCGGGAGGAATGTCGCAGCCCGACGAAATAACGAAATTTTTATAGCCGCAGCAGGCGCCCATGATTTCTTTCGTCGCCTTTTTCACCGTTTCGGGGGTGCCGTTGCGCAGTACGCCGGCGGGGTCTACGTTACCCATCGCGATTTTGTCGGCGGGCATGTGTTTCATCATCTCCGCCATGTCGATGGCGTTGCCGAAATGATACGCGTCCGACCCCGTTCCGAGGATGGAATCGATGGTGAGGATGGTCGTGTTTCCGCAGTTGTGGTAGATAACGATAAAGTCGTCGCTCTGCACCGCTTGGTTGATCTTTTTAACGTATTGCGAGGAAAATTCCTCCGCCAGGTCGGGGGAGAGCAGACCCGCCAGAGGCTCCGCCATCACCACGCCGTTCGCGCCCGCTTCCTTGTATGCCTTGATGTATTCGATAAGGAATGCGGTCGCTTTTTCCAGCACCGTATGCATCATTTCCGGTTCTTCGTAACAGTAGATCATCGCCTCCGTCACGTCCACGAGCCTGCCCGTGAGCGAGAAGGGGCCGATCACGCCCGCAAACACCGGTCTGTCTTCGATGAGCTTTGCCGCCTTGCGGATGGCGTCGATATAGATATCCGTCCTGCCCGCGCCGACGGGGGGAACTTGCAGCGCCTCCGCTTCCTCGGGCGTGCTGACGACGCAGCCTGTTACCGTAGGCACTTCGTCTTCGGAAATGTGGATGGGCGCGCCGAAGCATTCCGCTTCGACGGAGAGATCCATGAGCGAAACGGACGCGGAAGCATCCGTACGTTTTGCAACGGCTGCCATCGCGTTTGCCTGGTTGTCGGCGGAAAAGATAAGCTCCTTCACGTCGATGCCCAAAAGGCTCGCCCCGGGGAAGGAGAGCACGGGCATCGCCTTTTTGGTTTTAGCGTTCAGCATATCGC
>NXNN01000143.1_pt1 | contig 12763 bp, 10 predicted proteins | sample 2041041 | NCBI WGS metagenome assembly NXNN01 (sample SAMN07660617, study PRJNA407663) | chicken gut metagenome | isolation source: caecum content treated with Lincosamide | host: Gallus gallus domesticus | place: Czech Republic: Brno | collected 2016 | reverse complement strand
GATTGGGGCCGTGTATTTTCTTCGAGAATGCTATGAGCCTATTTCTGATACCTTGACCCATATTCCAGATATCATATTTAGAGGGTATCACCCGGAAACTCTGGATGACGATTTCTCTATACTTTTTTGTGGTTGGATTGTCACTGAGAGTGTACTTATGTGTATGCTCCCAAAATGTAACGAAGAAGAGTAAAAGTTCTTAGAGGGGCTATTTCCATGAAATATGAAGTTCCAATTTGGGAAAAGGCCAATCTTACACTGGAAGAGGCGGCCGCTTATTTTGGTATAGGAATCAATAAGATAAGACAGCTCACAAATGAAAAAAACTGCCCGTTTGTACTGTGGTGCGGCAGCAAAAGACTCATCAAGCGAAAGGCTATGGAGGATTATCTTTCAAAAGAATATTCCATATAGCTGGTGCTTCGCCATGGGCAAACGCTGGACAAAGAGAACATCTCGGGGTATAATTCACCTGAGCGTGTTCTCTTTGCTGTTATTATGAGGGGGTTAAAATCTTTGGCAGTGGAGAGACGAAAAGATAGTAAGAACAGGGTTTTAAAGGAGGGCGAATACCAAAGGGCAAACGGAACGTTTGAGTATAAATGGCGAGACCGGCGGGGGAATAGGCATTCTGTATATGCCAAAACCCTGCAAGAGTTGCGTGAAAAAGAGGTTGATGTATTAAGAGATGTTCTTGACGGAATCCGACCGGAAAACTGCAAGTTGACCATCAATGACCTATATGAAAACTGGGTAAGGCTAAAACGTGGACTTAAGGACAATACATTCCAGAACTATCAATATATGTATCGCCAATACGTCCAACCAGATTTCGGTCGTTCAAAAATTGTTGAGCTAAAGCGAAGCGACATACGTGCATTTTATAATCACTTGAAAGATGAATGCCATCTAAAGACATCAACAGTGGATTGTGTTCATACTGTAATGCACCAAGTCCTTGAGCTAGGAGTTGAGGATGGATACATACGGTATAACCCTGCTGATAATGCTTTAAAGGAGTTGAAAAGGGCACATGCTAATGACACAGTTAAACGAAAGGCACTGACACTGGAAGAACAGGAAATTTTTGAAAATTTTCTTAGACAACCAGGGGAATTTAACAAGTGGTATCCTATCTTTACCGTGATGCTATGGACCGGAATGCGCGTAGGGGAAGTCACTGGCCTTCGATGGTGTGACATCGACCTTGAAAAAGAAAAGATTGACATTAACCACACTCTCGTATATTATGACAAAGGCCAAAATAAGGGGCTAAGTTTCGCTGTCAACACACCAAAAACCAAGAGCGGTAGGCGTGTCATAGATATGCTTCCACAGGTTAAAGAGGCGTTCCTACAGGAAAAAAGAAATCAAGAGGAATTTGGAATCAAGTGTACAGTCACGATAGATGGGTACACTGACTTCATTTTCATAAACCGCTACGGCGGCACACAGCACCAGGGAACCCTCAATAAAGCCTTGCGACGTATCATCCGAGATTGCAACTACGCACTCATGGATGCGAACAGTGGGGACAGTGATAATCTTGTGCTGTTGCCTAAATTTAGCAATCACTCATTGCGGCACACCTTCACAACTCGCATGTGTGAAGCTGGAGTGAAAGTTAAAGCCATGCAGGATATTCTGGGTCACGCTGATTCAAGGACCACAATGGACATCTACGCGGAAGCAACACCAGACCTGAAACGGGAGGAAATGAACCGATTAGGTGCGTACTTCTCAAAGGGTAGCGGCCAGACGTAACTTACGACCAACTTACGACAGGCTTACGACTAAATATGCTGAGTTATGTAGAGTACCAAAAACAGACGGGCGTGATTGAAGTTGAGCAATAATGGCTGTGAAGGGATACGTAGAGTTATGCCAAATTGCGCTTTTATTCCCCACGATGAAGCCATTAGACTGACGGACAGCCCGCAAACCCGCATGAAACCTGGGTTTGTGAGAAATCAGGTTTACTACAGTTACAACAATTTTACTACAAATGAAAATCCTTGGATGAAAAGACACGGGACCGCCGGTACGCTGGCGGTCCCGTTCTGCTATTACGATATGGGGTTGAACAAACAATGAGAGAGAATTTCCATAAAAGGCTTGCGGCCGTCAAAACCGCAGATGCGATCAACGCGATCAAGGGTGTACCAGTTTCTGCGGATGCAAAGCTCCTGTCAGAGAAGTGGGTCCGAGGGGAATTGACCGGAGAGCAGATGAAGCAGGAGTTGCTAGACCTCCATCGGAAGATTGCGGCAGAGGAGAATCGGAGCGATTATTGAGTTCAAAAGGCTGTGGGGCATGAAAAGCGTTATAGCAGCAGACCTATGGGGGAAACAGGATTGATTTCCCTTACAGACGTATAGTATCCCTTAAAACTGATATACTGATAAGGGAAAGGTTCCTCCTAGAGTTGAATTTTCCCTTATTTTATGATAAAATTTAAGGAAATGAAGGGAGGATAAGGGTATGCGTGCATTCAACTACTCTGCGATCCGGGAGCAGAAGTGGGACTCGGAGATTTTGGGCCTGATTGCGGCGATCTATAAAGAAGCCGGAAAGCAGGAACTGTACCTGAAACAGCGGCCAGAGGAATTGGAGAAACTGGTAGAGATCGCAAAGGTGCAGAGCACCGAGGCATCCAATGCCATTGAGGGCATCGTGACCACAAACACCCGTATCCGACAGCTTGTGGAGGAGAAAACGATGCCGAGAAACCGGGATGAACAGGAGATCGCTGGTTACCGGGACGTGTTGAACCTCATTCACGAGAACTTCGACGCCATCCCCATCACCCAGAACTACATCCTGCAGCTCCACAAGATCCTCTACAGCCACATGAACAATCCCATGGCGGGCAGGACCAAAAGCGTGCAGAACTACATCAGCGCCACCTATCCCGACGGCCATGTGGAGACCTTGTTTACGCCACTGGCTCCCTATGAAACGCCGGAGGCCCTAGACAGAATCTGTGAGGAATACAACCGGGTCATTGGGAACATGGAAGTGGAGCCGCTAATCGTCATTCCCGTGTTTATCCACGACTTTCTCTGCATTCACCCCTTCAATGACGGAAACGGCAGAATGAGCCGCCTGCTGACCACGTTGCTGCTCTACCGCAGCGGGTTCTATGTAGGCAAATATATCTCACTGGAGGCCAAGATTGCAAAAAACAAGGAGCTCTATTATGATGTCCTGGGCCAAGCGCAAATTGGGTGGCACGAAGGCACCGAAGATGTGGTTCCGTTCATCAAGTATCTGTTGGGGACTATTCTTTCCGCCTACAAGGACTTTGAAGATCGCTTTGCTCTGGTGGAGACCAAACTCCCTGCCCTGGAGACTGTGCGCCGGGCTACCATGGAGAAAATCGGCCGCTTTACGAAGCAGGACATCCGTGAGCTTTGCCCTTCGCTCAGTGTTAGCTCCATCGAAGGGGCACTGCGGAAATTAGTGGCATCCGGCGAACTGAAACGGGAGGGCGCCGGAAAGAACACTTGCTATTACAGGTTAAAATAATTCCCTCAGCCTTTAAGTCTTTCCCTTAAAATTAAGTGCAGGTTAAGGGGAAAATGTTTTGATGAGGCGGCAGAAGCTGTTGGTTAGACATCGCCGTGTTGCTGCGGGTTTTCGTCATGTGAGATACCATTCAGGAGCGATCACGATAGCGAAATACAGGCGAGTCATATATACTATATTTAATATTTCTTAAAAGCGTCGTTTCAGATGACGAGTATCACGATGGGAGGAATGCGGATGGCATTGCAGGCAGATTTGCTAGAGAGCATCCCGCAGACAAGATATTTGTCCGCGGAGAGCTACATTTCCTACCGGGCCATCATGCGTACATTCTATCTGGAATATCAAAAAATGCACTATCAGCTGGATAAGGACACCATTTTGACCCTGTTGCACAAAGATCCTCTTTTCGTCGAATATACTGCGGAGCAGCTCATATCAGACCTGGATCAGCTGGCAAAATGGAAAAACCTGACGCCGATTCAGGACCCCCACAAGGCATACACGATCACGGATTTTAAAAACCGACAGTTTCAGTACATGATGACGGAGGCCGCGTTGGAAGTGGAGCGTATGACAATCACGCTGGAAAACCTGTATACGCGGACGACAGGACTTTCCTCCAGCGCGTTCCGCCGTCTCCAGGCGGCTCTGCATACGGCTGAACATCTGGAAGGGATGTCCCTGAAAGAGGTCGGGGAATGGTGGCAGGAGCTGCAGGAGGATTTCCGCCGTCTTCGCCAGAATCATCAGGATTACCTGCGGGAATTTTACGGTCCTAACGCGGAAAAACAGATGAAATCGGCGGAGTTCATTGCCTATAAGCAGCATCTGATCCACTACCTGGAGGATTTTATTCAGGACCTTCAGAGCAGCGCGGCACAGATCGGCGCGCTGCTGGAATCGTTTACAGGGGATCAGGTCAACCGTATTCTCACGCTCGTCCATCAAAGCGCGTTGGAGATTCCACGCCCGCACTCTGAGCAGACCCCTCTCTGGCAGGAAGAACTCTGGCAGAAGGAGCAGGGCGTATGGCAGTCGTTGATGGGCTGGTTCACCGGAAAAGATTCAACAGCCAGACAGGTCATGGATGTCACGAATGAAGTGATCCGCAGAGTGGTTCAAAACGCGGCGATCCTAGTCCAAATGCAGAACATGGGCGTCAGCAACAAAGCGGAATTGCGCCATCTGATGACGCTGTTTGCGAGTGCCGCGTCCATCGAGGACGCGCATAGGCTCTCGGCCCTGGTATTCGGTGCCCAGCAGTGCAGGCACTTTACCGTAAACGCAGAGCGTGAGACAGAGCGCATCGACTTGAGCACCTATGAAGAACCGCCCATGGACTACGCCCTGCAGCCAAGAGTGCGGACCTATAAGCCCCGCATGGACCGCAGCGGATTCGCGGATAAAAGCGCGGAAAAAGCGGCGCAGCGGCAGAAGATCCTGGAGGAAGAGCGCCGGCTCCAGGAAAAGGTCATGGGGTATATTCGGGATGGAAGGCTGGACTTTTCCGCCCTGTCCGATCCTGTCCCGCCTGAAGTGCGGACGGTATTTCTCTCGTGGGTGGCCATGGCGAATCTCGCCCCGGATGGTTGCGGGCACACACCGTACGGACAGCGTTTTTCGCTGCAGAAGCGGGGGAAGGGCACATGTGACCTGATCTGTACGGATGGCACACTGACCATGCCGGACTGTACGCTGGTGTTTGAGGGAAATGGATATGTATGAGTTTCGGTATTTGCTGGACCGGTTCTGGGTGACGCGCGCAGATCACAAGGGATTGTATTTTTCCGTCAAGCGGGCGCTGCCCAATTACCGCCGCCTTGTGAACGAACAGCTGGGCTGGAATCTGATCGTCAATGAATCGGTGATAAAACTGGAAAAGGTGCCGCCGAAGGCAATGGCCTGGATGGGGATACAGGAATTTCAGGAAAAGCTGGATTACTGCCTGCTGTGCGGTATGCTGCTTTTCTTGTCCGATCTGGATGATGGGGAGCAGTTCCTGCTCTCCTCTTTGACCGAAGCTTTGGAAGCGATCCTCGCGGAGGTACAGCCGGTGGATTGGACCCGGTTTCCCCATAGAAAAGCCCTGGTGCGGGTTCTCCAGTACGCACAGCGGACCGGGATGCTTTTGGCCTATGACGGCGTAAGCGAGGGATTTGGAAACGATCAGACACAGGAGGTCCTTTATGAGAATACGGGACTATCCCGCCACTTCCCCGTTCATTTTGGCCGTGATATCATGAAGTGCAGATCCATTGAGGATTTCGAGGCCTTCTCGTGGGAGGGAGAGGAAGCGGAACGCGGACGTCAACGGATCCAGCGGGTATACCGGCAGCTGACACTGGCGCCGGCGCTCTATTGGTCTGAACAAAACCACAGCGATTACGACTATGTGAAAAACCAGCGCTCATGGCTGAACCGGTATCTGGGAGAAGCACTGGGCGGAGAACTTCAGATCCACAAAAACGGCGCGTTTTTTGTGCTGGATGAGGAAAACCGCTTTGGACCGGTCCATCCGCGTGATGCGGCCATCCCGGACGCAGCGCTGCTGTTGTGCGCGCAGCTGCGGGATCAGATCACGGCGGGCGTCTATCCCCGCGGGGAAGATGATACCGTTTTCCTGACCCGGCGGGAATTTCAGCACGAACTGGTCCAATGCCGTGGGCAGTATGGAGATGGGTGGGGCCGCCGCCTGCGGGAGCTTCCGCTGGAAAAGCTGGTCCAGGAGCTGACCGCCTACATGGCGGGCTGGATGCTTTTGGAGGAGCGGGCCGAAGGCGTTGTGCTCTGCCCCGCTGTGGGAAAATGGACAGGACACTATCCCGCCCGGTATCAGGGCGGGCCTGGAGAGGAGGCTGGGGATGAACCGCTGGAAGATGAATAAACTGGGATTTGTGAATTTCTGGCTTTATGACCATGAGGAATTCCAAATCAAGGATGGACATATCCTGCTGCGCGGTGATAACGCCTCCGGAAAATCCATCACAACCCAGAGCTTTATACCATTTCTCCTGGATGGCAATAAAAGCCCGGAACGCCTGGATCCCTTTGGCTCCAGAGACCGTAAGATGGAGTTCTATCTCCTGGGAGACGGGGAGCGGGAAGAATCCACCGGCTACCTCTATTTGGAGTTCAAAAAAGCCGATACAGAAGAATATCTCACCATCGGCGTTGGGATGCGGGCGCAGAAGGGGAAAGGGATCGATTTCTGGGGATTCTGCCTGTGTGATGGGCGCCGCATTGGGACAGGCGGCATCTCGCTCTACGAAAAAATCGGGGGTCAGATGCTTCCTCTGAGCAAGCAGAAGCTCCGCAATCTGATTGGCGATGAAAACAACTGGGCAGAAGCACCCGGTACCTATAAGCAGCTGGTCAATGACCGGGTGTTTCAGTTCCGGGATATCCGCCAATATGAACAGCTGATTCAGCTTCTCATCAAGGTGCGCACGCCAAAGCTGTCCAAAGAGGCATTCCGCCCCTCTGAAGTGAAGAAAATTTTGAACGAATCGCTTCAGGTGTTGACAGATGAGGATCTCTCCGCCATGGTCAGCACCATGGAGCGCATGGATGCCCTGGAGGACACGCTGCGGGATTTTCAGGCGGCCATGCGGGATGCCGCGATCATCCGTAATGAGTACAGCCGCTATAATCAGTATATGCTGGGCATGAAGGGACGGGCCTACCTGAGAGCGCATACCAAAACACTGCAGCTCCAAAACCAGCTTCAGGATGTGAAAATGGATCTGGAAAAACTGGAGCAGGAGCTCCGTGATCAAGCCCAGAAGCAGGAAGATGCGGAGTCCCGGTTCCGAAAGGCTAAGGCCCAGTATGCGGCCCTGGGCGAAGACGATCTGGAGGCTCAGCGGAAACGGATGGAGGAGGAAGAGGCTGCCTGCCAGCAGTTTGCAGAACAGCTGGCCGAGGGGGAGCGTCAGATAGAAAACCTCCAGCACAGCATTTCCCGAAATGAGGTGGACTTGCGGCAGAAGGAGCACCAGATGTCCGACGCGCGGGACCGGGTGGACGCTGGGATCCGAGATCTCAACGAGCAGAATGAGCTTCTGTTGCTGGGAGGGGAGCACGATCAATATGTACAGGCGCTGCGGGTAAAGGACCCAAAGTCCGACAGCCGGACCCTGTCCGCCGCCCTCCTGCAGAGGAAAAAGCAGATCGGACAAATGCTGACGTGTTTTCGGGAGCTGTCCCAGGCCAAAGATACATATGACGCCGACTGCCAGGCGTTGGATCTGGCAAATACGGCGGAAGTCCAAGCAAAGGGCGTGCTGCGCGACGCGCAGCAGCAGGAACAACAGGAGCGGGATCAGCTTCTGGAAGCGTTTTCGCGCCGGCAGGAGAGCAATCAGGAGCTCCGCTTTCCCCAGGAAGACATGATGCGCTTAAAAAGGATGCTTGCGCAGTACCGCTCCCCCGCGGACTGGACAGCGGTCAACGACTCGATCAACTCCTGTTATCTGGACCGGCTTGGCCAGATTCAGAATGAAAAAAACAGGGGAGACATGGAACTGAAAAACCTGGTTCAGGCACGGGACGAGATCCAGAGGAACTTGACGCGGCTTCGGGAGCAGCTGGAACCTGTGCCGCCCCGCAGGGATCAGATTCAAGCGACCCGCATTCAGCTGGTGATGCGGGGCATCCCGCATGCGGCATTCTATGAGGTCGTTGACTTTGCGCCGGAACTGGGGCAACAGGAGCGGGATCTCCTAGAAGCGCAACTTACCGACGCTGGGATCCTGGACGCGCTGGTGGTTCCGCAGGAGCATATGGAGGAGATCCGGGAACTGCTCCGGGAATATCCGGACCGGTTTTTGTCTCCAGAACCGCCGGTGGGCGATCCCATAGCCAGCCTGCTCCCGGATGGGGATCCGCGCTTCCGGGAAACGGTCCTTGCCTGCCTGCGCGGCATCTCCCGGTCCGATCTGCGGGCGGGGACTGCCCTGCTGCCGGATGGGAGATTTCGCTGCGGCACCGTCCATGGACACAGCTGTGCGGAAGGGCCTGCCGGTTTTGTTGGCGCCGCGGCGCGCCGCGCCAACCGGGAGCGCCAGATCCGAGAGTGGGAGGAGCGTCTGGAGCGGGCGGAGGCGCTGGAGCGGGAGAAGAAAGCCGAAGTGGAAGCGCTGGAACGCCGGCTGGCGAGGCTGAAGGAGGAGCGGGAACAACTGCCTGCGGTGGTGGATCTGGACCACGCCCTGGAAATGCTGGCACAGGCGCAGGAGGAATTGTCTGAAGCGGAAGCCAGAAAGGAGCGGTGCCTGGATCAGGAGCGGTCAGCTAAGCAGGTCGTTGCTCTCCTTGAACAGCAGAGCCGTGAATTGAGCCGCGGACTTCCCTACATGCGGACAGAAGAAGCCTATGAGGAGGCGCTGAACGCCGCGGAATCTTATCAGGCGTTGCTGGGCTCGCTGGGAATTAGCTACAGCGATTTGCTCCATGCGGCCGACGCGGTTGAGTGGACAGAGGACCGCATTGCCGAGCTCCGCGACCAGGCAGACACGCAGAGCAGGACCAATGCCCAGACTCGGAAACAGATGGAGGTCTCTCAGGCGCGGGTCCGGGTGATCCAGGAGTTCTTGAGCCGACCGGAAAACAGAGCCAGGGCACAGCGGCGCGCTGAGCTGGATCGGGAGATGGAGGACCAGCAGGAGCGGATGAGCGACGCGGGAAAGCGGTGCGCCGCCCTGGAGGCAGAACAGCGCGGCAAGCGGGAGCAGCTTCAGCAGCGCAACGAACTTCTGCGCGGCGCGGTGATAGAAGAGGATGACCTCGAGAAGTATTTTGGGGAGGATCTGCGCCTGAGCCTGTGTTCCGTATCGGATGGGCCCCTGGAACAGCAGGCCGAAGAAGCGGATGGAAAAGTCCGCCCGGAGGATCGGGAACGCACACCCGAACGCATGGGCGAGGCGCTCCGCAACAACTATCAGCAGCACAATAATACGCTTTTGAAGTATCAGCCTAAGATTGAGCTGGTGTTTGACGACGCGGCCAGGCCCGGAATGCTCCGTCAGCGCCTGTGCATCAGCCTGCAGTGGGAGGGGAAGGAACTCTCACTCTACGGCTTTATCCAGGAGCTGCAGACAAAGATCGAACTGACGGCTGCACTGTTGGAGGAAAAAGACCGGGAGCTGTTTGAAAACATCCTGGCGGAGACCATCAGTCATAAACTGCGGGCCCGTATTGAGGAGAGCCAGCAGTGGACCAAGAATATGACCGACCTGATGGGGACGCTGAAAACTTCGATGGGATTGACCTTCCGTCTGGACTGGAAGGCCAAAAAAGCGGAAGGGGAGTCGCAGCTGGACACCGAGCAGCTGGTCCGGCTGTTGAATAAGGACCGGGCGCTCCTGACCCGGGAGGATAGTCAGCGAGTATCCATGCATTTTCGCGCGAAGGTCAAGCAGGCCAGGCAGGATGCGGCGCTTGAGGGCCAGATGGTCAGTTACGCGGATCTGATCCGGGACGTGCTGGATTATCGGGCCTGGTATGAATTTCATCTGCTGTATGAACGGGATGGGGAGCCGAGAAAAGAGCTGACGGACCGCGCTTTTAACAAATTCAGCGGCGGAGAAAAGGCCATGGCCATGTATGTCCCCCTCTTCGCGGCGGTTTCCGCCCAATATCAAAAGGGCGGCCCCCACTGTCCCATGCTTTTGGCTCTGGATGAGGCGTTCGCAGGCGTGGATGAGCGGAACATCAGCGCCATGTTTGAGCTGGTTGGAGTTTTGGACTTTGACTACATCATGAATTCTCAGGCGCTTTGGGGCTGCTATGCCAACGTCAAAAGCCTGGATATTGCAGAGCTGCACCGCCCTGGCAACGCCTCGGTGGTCACGATCCTGCATTACCACTGGAATGGTGCTCAGCGGGTATTGGAGGGGGATGGCCGATGAATCAAGTGACAGCCGACTGCGCATCCTTTTTTCACGAACGTCCCGCATACCGTCGGATTCTGGAGCTGCTTCTCCGAAAGTACCGCAGCTACGGCCGTCCGGCGGGGACGATCTGCCTGCCCGACGCGACGCCGGAGGAATGCGATGCTGTCCGCGGCCTGTTTGGCCGCTCCTTCTCCCCGCCGCTTCTCATCAAAACCGCGGACTTTGAGGCCGCGCTCCAGGGTACGCCCTATCGCGGCGCGGTTTTGAAAGATGTACTAGAGTGTTATTTTGACACCACGATCCAAACCAAGCGTGAAGTCCGGGACCAGATAGATGCCTGCATCCTGCGAGTGACCGATGAGGCCACCGCCGCTGTGCAGAGCCGGCTGTGCCGCCGGTGGCTGGATGAGTTGTCCCATCGGTGCGGAGAAGGGTACCGGCTGATCCGGAAAGCCCTGCCCGAAGATGGGGATGCGGTACGGCGGGCCGTCCTTCAGGCGTGTAAAAGCATAGATTGGCTGGAACGCCACCCGGATGAGAGGATCCGTCTGGCCGTTCTCAGCGCTTACGCGACGTCAGATCCACATGCGCTGGATACCAACACCCTGGGCGGAAAGCTGTTTCTGCATCTCCTGTCCATGCAGGCGGGCGTTGAGCTTCCCACTGGGGCTGAGGAACGGGCCGCCCTCTACTATAACTGCGGAATTTTGTGCGACAGCATATCGAGTCTCGTCACACAAGTGGGAGTCCGTTTGTATACAGACGCGGAAGAACATCCGGCTTATCGCGCGTTTCGCCTGCGGAATGAGGCCGGCACCCTCACGCTCACCAATCTGGCTGGCTTAACAGCGGGAGACAGTCCCTCAGGAAAAGCCTACCTGGTGGAAAATCAGATGGTGTTCACCCAGCTGTGCGATCAGGCCGCTCATTTTCACTCCCCGCTGATTTGTACCTCCGGACAGCTAACGATCGCTGTGATCCGTCTGCTGGATCTGCTTGTTTCCAGCGGGACAGAACTGTTCTACTCGGGAGACTTTGACGGGAAAGGCCTGTCCATCGCCCAGCAGCTTCTGGCGCGCTACTCGGATCGCCTGCATCTGTGGCATATGACGGCGGCAGATTATGCGCAGTGCCGCTCAGAGGTCCGGCTGAGTGAAAAAAGCCGCGCACTGCTCCGGAACTGTGCAGGCACGGTTCTTGCTCCGGCAGCCGAGGCAGTCGGACATAGCGGCTGTGATGGGTATCAGGAGCTGCTGCTGTCTCAGTTGCAGGCAGACTTAATGGAAACTTGATAAGAACGAAATACGGTTTCCTGCTTACGGATCTCCTCTGTGCTGTCTCCAAGCAGCGTGAGGATCGGACAGCAGCAGTTGATCGAGATCTCCGCGGATCGCAGCCTGCATAGGCTGTGTCAGTCCCCCTTGAGGGAAAAAGCTCATAACGCTTTTCTGAACGGAAAATCCAATTATTGTATCTGAATTGCCCACGCAGTACGCGAACATGGCGCAGATTTCCCGTTCATCGCGTCCATAGATCCAAACTTTCATGCAAGCGTCCTTTCCGACTAGTCGGCTATGATTGCTTTTAAGGGTTCTTTTACCGGCGGCTGTCACAGCATTCGGCATTAGCTCCTGTATTTCATTTATTCTGGGCAGTTCACCAATATTCTAAACGTAAGCATATTTTAAACAGAAATCTTAGACGGGAGAACTAAAAAACAACTTGTTATGGAAAAATATATAATGTATAACCCCAAAAGGTCAATGAGAAAAACAAGCCTGTGGAGCAGCGAATTGTCACTCCACAGGCGCTGCTAAATATATTTTGGGGACGCGAATCAAATTAGCTCTAAGTTAACGGTTGTCTGCGCGATTCCCGGCAGGCTTTGTGCCCGGGAAAAACTGTTCCAGCACATCCAGACTGTCCTTGGAGGTGTAGCCCCACAGCGCTGAACTAAGGGCGTCAATGGCCTCCCGCCGCTTGCGGTAGTAGGTGCGGAAGGAGATGTCCCGGATGTGCGGACGCAGGTTCTCGATGATTTCCTCCACATTCTTCAGCTGCTGAGGGGAGAGGAAGGAGTAGTACAGCAGCCAGTAATATGCCTCGCCGTTCTTATGCCGGGTACGGAGCAATTCGACTGCCGAATCCAGGAGCTTCAGCATCTTGTGGCTGCGCTCAATGCACTTGGCATGGTGCTCAATGTTGCTCCCGTTCAGGTCAGCGCCGGCAAGATAGACAGGATCCAGAAATTCTTCGATGGAGGTGCCGTATTCGATCTCGAACTTGGCCCGCACATGCTGGACGGAAATCTCCAAGCTCCAAACCACATCGCGGTATTT
>NXNN01000142.1_pt1 | contig 12962 bp, 12 predicted proteins | sample 2041041 | NCBI WGS metagenome assembly NXNN01 (sample SAMN07660617, study PRJNA407663) | chicken gut metagenome | isolation source: caecum content treated with Lincosamide | host: Gallus gallus domesticus | place: Czech Republic: Brno | collected 2016 | reverse complement strand
CGCGGGCTGGGAAGAGAAAAAATTCACCGCACAGGAGCCGTCCCGGTCGGAAATTCCTCTCAGGCTCGCCATATCCTCCGGCGCCTCCCAGATGCTGTCCGTCCATACGTAACGGTCCGTGTATTCGTTTTTCTCCGCCTTCATGGATTCCCGAAACCAGGGATGTTCCACCGAAGTATGTCCCGGAACCAGATCCAGCAGCACATGCATGCCCCGCTTATGCGCCTCCACAAACAGCCGCTTCGCATCCTCGTTGGTGCCGTATCTGGGCGCAATGGTATAATAGTCCGCCACATCATAGCCGTTGTCATTCTGAGGAGATACGAAAAACGGAGTAAGCCAGATATAATCAACGCCGAGTTCTTTAATATAATCAAGTTTGCTGATCACGCCGCGCAGATCGCCAAGTCCGTCTTTATTTGTGTCGCAGAATGATTTTGGATAAATCTGATATACAGTACTTTTTCTGAAATCTTTCATAGTTGTACAGCCCCTGTCCTTCCTTATTTTAATTATTAATCCCAAGAGATGACGGTTGTCTCTCCTGCTTTTGCATCCATGCCGGAATGCATCCGGATATTAGCAGCGCTTCCCTCTGCAGTCACGATCAGCATTGTCGTACACGGATGTCCTGCTGCTTTGATCTTCTCAGGATCGAACTCGATGAGTTTCTGTCCTGCTTTTACATGATCGCCTTCATTTACAAGAAGCTTAAATCCGTCGCCCCCCATATCGACTGTGTCAACACCGACATGGATCAGAAGTTCCACTCCGTTGGGAAGTGTCAGGCCGCACGCATGGCCTGTATCAGCCATTACAACGCTTACGTCGCAGTCAGCCGGAGCTGTTACAACTGTATTGGACGGTTCGATAGCAACACCGTCTCCCATGATCTTCTGTGAGAACACATCGTCCGGAGCCTCCTCAATGGGTATTACCTTGCCGTCAAGAATTGATTTCAGTTCTTTTACATCCGCTGCGCCTGTATTGGAAACTGCTGCAGAATCTGTTCTGTCTGCTGACTCAATTGCCGGAGCAGCATTTTCTTTGCCGAATCTGTCTTCTTTAGAAAGTTTGATCCTTCCGACGATAAATGTCAGTGTAAACGGAACTATGATCGCAACCGCCATTGCCAGAAGGAAGATCCCCCAGTATTCCGGTTTGATGGAAAGGATTCCCGGAAGTCCCCCGACTCCGATGCTCAGGGCTTCAACTCCGAATCCTACAGAAATCATTGCCGCGCAGCAGGAACCAGCCATACCGCATACAAGCGGGAATACATATTTCAGGTTGACACCGAAGAGTGCGGGCTCCGTAACTCCCAGGTAACAGGAAATGCATGCCGGAATATTAATCTGCTGGGCGCGCTCATTCTTCTTCTGGAGCATGCTCATAGCAAGTACGCTGGAGCCCTGTGCTATGTTGGAAAGAGCGATCATCGGCCAGAGGATCGTAGTATTCGGCGGGATGTTAAGAAGCTGCGAGTCAATTGCATTTGTCATATGGTGCAGGCCGGTCATAACAAGCGGTGCATATAACAGGCCGAATACTGCCGCAAACAGGAATCTGAAGTCAGATGTAAGTCCTGCGTATACTACGTCTCCGATAGCATTTCCGATCGTCCAGCCGATCGGTCCCACGATCGTATGAGCGATGATAACCGCCGGAACAAGGGAACAGAAGGGAACTACGATCATACTGATCACTTCCGGGCATATCTTCTTAAAGAACTTCTCCAGATATGCAAGGACGAAACCTGCCATCATCGCCGCGATGACCTGCCCCTGATAACCGATCATCTCAACCTGGAAGAATCCGAAATCCCATACCGGAATCTCATCCGCCGGTGTGGACGATACGCTGAAGCCGTTCAGGAGCTGTGAAGACACAAGCGTCAGTCCAAGGATGATACCAAGAATCTGAGTCGTTCCCATTTTCTTCGTAATGGACCACACGATACCTACCGGCAGCAAATGGAATACCGCTTCACCGATCAGCCAGAGGAAATTGTACATTCCTGACCAGAACTGGGATACATCCGCAAGGCTCTGTGTACCGTTATTAAAGAAGTTGATCTCACCGATCACATTTCGGAAGCCGAGCACAAGACCTCCGCAGATCAGAGCCGGGATCAGGGGAGCGAAGATCTCACCGAGAGTTCCCATGATCTTCTGGGCGATATTCTGATTCGTCTTCGCCGCTGCTTTGACGGCATCCTTGCTCACGCCCTCGATGCCCGCATATTTCGTAAATTCATTATAAAATACAGACACGTCATTTCCGATGATGACCTGGTACTGTCCTGCCTGTGTAAATGTCCCCTTTACACTCGGCAGATCCTCAATTGCTTTCTCATCTGCTTTCTTCGGATCGATGAGGACGAATCTCATCCTTGTCATACAGTGGGAGACAGCCTGGATATTTCCCTTGCCCCCGACGAGTTCAAGCAGACGTTTTACGTCATTATCATACTTTCCCATCGTTTCTCTTCCTCTCTTTCATACTTGTTTTACCTGAAACATTATTTTTACAAGCCGAACTTGTTTGAACATCTCGAATATACCATTCTTGTTTAAACAAGTCAACTGGTTTTTGAAAAATATTTCTTTTCTGTCATTATTCACAAAACAGCTCAAAAAAATTTGTATACTTCTTCCGAAATAGGTTCTGCATGGATTTTTAACTTGATTTTGGGAATATAGATTTCTATAATAAAGATGTTTAAACAGATAGATGTTTGAACAAGACATGCAGGAGAGAAGTGAGTTTATGCCGAAAGCAAAATACGACTATATTTACAGAGACTTAAAAGAAAAAATTGAGACGGAATACTATACTTATCAGGAACTGCTGCCGTCTGAACACGCTCTGATCACAGAATATGACTGTTCCCGCAATACCGTCCGCCGTGCACTCGCCGAGCTTACCGCCGACGGCTATGTCCAGCCCATGCACGGTAAAGGGGTGAGAAATATCTTCCAGCCCATCGAGCAGACTTCGTTTACCGTAGGCGGTATTGAATCATTCAAGGAATCCGCCATCCGCAACCACCAGCAGGCATTTACAAAGGTGCTTCAGTTTGCTGAGATCACAGCGGATGAAAAAATAGAGAAAAAGACAGGATTTAAGAAGGGAACAGAACTCTATTATCTCCAGCGTCTCCACTCATTGGACGGGAAACCTCTGATCCTCAACCACAATTATTTTTTGAAAGAGCTTGTTAAGGGACTGACCCCGGAGATTGCCAGTCATTCTATTTACGATTATCTCGAAGGGGAGCTGGGTATGACGATCACTACCAGCAAACGGACACTCACTGTGGAACATGTAACACAGATCGATGAGAAATATATTGATATGAAAGACTATAACTGCATGGCTGTGATCACCAGCCAGACATTCAACGATGACGGAGTGCAGTTCGAATTTACACAGTCACGCCACCGGCCGGATTATTTCCGGTTTCAGGATGTGGCGACAAGACGAAAGGGATGACCATTCCGGCCATCCCTTTTTATAATTGCTTCTGTATCTGATTTTATGCCTGTATCTGTTTTCCGGATACTTGGTGCGCGGGATCCGTCCTTCTCGCCTCTTCTATATCAGTGACTCCTTTTCCTGTATTCGGATGGATCTGCGAATACACCGCATCTGCCAGGAAGAAGACCATCAGCACCGTACAGATAACCATGACCTTCCTTTCATTGAACCTGTTTACCAGATCATCTATCATAGGAGCAATCACATATACGATCGCCAGACCGCCGATACCGAATACGAGAAGCCCTTCTGCGCAGATCCTGCCGTTCAGGTTCAGGAAATATCCGCTGTAATCCCACCATTTCGTACCGCCCGTGGCAACCTCCATGACAAGTGAAGTCATATACTCCAGAAAACCGCACAGCACGATCGTCGTCCCGAACTCCAGCGCAGGATTCTTTCGGAAACGGTTCAGCACCGTCAGGATAAGCACCGCTCCTGTGCCGTAGATCGGGAGCCAGGGGCCGTGCAGGGCGCCGCGGTTGACGAACTCGCCGTAAGACACAAGATGCATTCCCACTTCCCACAGCCAGCCGAACACTGACATACTCAGAAAGATTGTTATCAGGGACCACACCGAATAGTGGCGCATGTAATTTAACGACTGTACGAATTTCCGCCTTTCCTCTTCCGGAATCGGATACAGACGTACCGGATATGCTTCCCTCTGTACATCGTCGATCATAGAATGAACCCTGACATAATCTGCCTGGTGCCGTTCATACGCACGCTCCTGCTCTCTTCTCAGAAGGAGCACTCCAAAATTTCGCGCCAGAAAGCCTCGCCAGCCGGTCAGTTTCTCTACCGTATCTTCCGGCTGTTCCATCACTTTGATCACATCCGGATATTTCGCCGCGATCACATAGGACTCTGCTTTCTCGTAGAGGTAAGTGTCATACAGAAGTTCCGATCCCGGAATGCCTTTCTCTATTGCCTCTGCCCTCAGTTCTGCATAATAGCGGGTAAAGGACGCCATCTGATACGGATTGGTATACAGGATATTGAAGATTCCCATGGTAAGCGCTCCGAGCACCTCCCACCCGAGGAAAGAAAGCTCAAACACAAAACACTGCCACTTGTGTCCTTTCATCATTTTTCTGGACAGTGTGATTGCCTGCCGTGCCGTCATGTCCGGATTTTCAGCCACAATATACGGTACAAGGAAATACGAGTAATGCTTGACCACAATCCCCACGAGCGTCAGACACCACAGTGAATAGTAAACATATTTTACAAACATGATCCATGAAGCCTTCAGCCATTTCTTCACACGAAGAAGAAATACAAACCGCTGCGTAGTCACTCTGTCATAGATCATTCCCTCAAGAAATACGCGCCTGATCACTACCGGAAATGTATTCTGGATTAAGAACCAGAAAATAAACAGCCCCAGCGCTCCAATGATGATCAGTATCAGAATTCCCAGATTATCCGAACCTGTGATTGAGCCGATCGCCGCTGCCGCTGTCACGATGATCGAGCCTGAGCTGACCTGATTTACAATATTTGACAGTACGCCCCGCGTACGTCCGAACATGGGATTTCCATTTTCGGAATCTTCGATGGCATTCTGCCGTATCTCCTGCGACATCTCCTTTCCGGCCTGCATGTTGTCCTCTACTATGATCCGGATCACGTCTGCCCAGCCGATACTGTCCACTTTAGTCTTGATCGAATAGGTGCCGTCTCCGTTCAGATCACTTTGCACCTGATCATAGGTTTCCTCATAATTCTGTGCTGTAGAAAAATTCAGAGAGCTGGTAAACTCTGATGCCAGAAATGCCGCGATCAGACAGGCTGCCACGAATATCACATAATGTTTTTTCAGGGCCATCCTCCCAAGACGTTTCATCTGTTTTCTTGTCTTCATCATCTTTTGTGCGCAGCGGACACTCTCAAAAATCCGCTGCTTCCCCCTTTGTTAGTCCACGTACAGTATACGCAGAAAGGTTGGAAATGACAACCCCCTCATAGATGGCGCGCCGATACCTGTTAAATCCGATATTTCCTTTACTGTCATCATAACTGCAGATTGAATAGATCCTATATTTGACATGATATCTATATTAACTTATAATATTTTTATTACATATGTAAGATAAAAGGAGGATTCGCGATGCACGCTTTACCCCATATCTCAGAAGCCGAATTTGAAGTTATGAAAATTGTATGGAAATCAGCCCCGATCAACACAAATGAAATAACAGAGCGACTGTTGAAAACCACCTCATGGAGCGCGAAAACAATTCAGACCCTTATAAAACGACTTGTTACAAAGGGCGCACTGACCTATGAAAAACAAGGCCGGGTATTTGTTTATACTCCTCTTGTGGAAGAAAACGAATATATCAGTCAGCAGAGTAATTCGTTCATAAAGCGTTTCTATGATGGAGATATCAGTGCAATGCTCTCGGCATATTTAGAAAACAATCAATTGTCAGAAACAGAACTCAACCATTTGCGTTCCCTGCTTTCAAAAAAATCAAGATAAGGCATACAGATCCGCTGAAGCCAAAATCAGGAAACAAATCAATGCATTTTCTGATCCGGAGTACATTTTTGAGATAGTTACTAAGGAGCTTAAGAAATTACTGGATCTGTTACCGGCTGGTTTTGCGGCTGCTATGCGCTGTGCAGTTTTTGAGGATGACTTTCCTATCTATAAGGAGCTCGGCTATGGTGAGAGATGGAATACAATACCTATGCCTCCCATAATCCCGAATTTACTGCGTCATTTCAGCAGAAGTGAACGGACAACACCTGACGGAAAGGTTGCTGTTTCCGTCTATGATCTGAATGATGCCATGTTTCTGTTCTATTCCAGGGAAAGCGCAAATGCTTTTAAAAAGCGGTACGAGATTGAAAACTGTAGCATTCTGGTCAAGAGCAACGGTCTTTGGCTCAAGGAAAAAACTAAGAAGAAAAATAACACAGAAGGAGATTAAATAAAGTTTGCAGGAACTGTCCTTTTTGGATGGTTCCTTTTCATAAGGAGGCAGCAAATGCAAATATATATATTACATGGATATGTGGACGGGCTTACAGATCCGGTCGTATCTACAGACTATTCTTTTGTTTATGATGCAATGAAGACAGCGTATGAGGAAGTAATAGACGATGCTGAACAAACACCGGATGAACTGGAATGCAGCTTTCTGGAAGGGTATTCTGCAACAGCCGTGGTCCACGGAGACTGGCACGAATGGCAGATTTCAATTGCCTAGCTTCCATCCGTCGCTTTGATAAAGAATGAAACTGTCAGTCAGTGGTATTATTAATAAGTAATTATATCACGAGCATGTAAAGCCTTGTGCTGCATTTCAGTAAATCTTATGTAATTTTTTCTCAAAGCATACGGATATGCCGCTGCCATCATCGGTCTAAAGAAGTGCGGTTTCTGGATCCGGTCAAAAAGAGCCCCCGTCCCATACAATGTATCTGCAGGGACAAGGGCTGTGATTTCAAAGAGCCTCTTTATAAATTGCCTTTACTTCTTCCTTGGTAAATACTTTCGGATGGTTCTTTATGCTAGCGGAGGATACCCGAAAAGCATTTTCCGTCATCCATTCTACATCTTCCGCCTTCACGCCTTCCGCGGACAGGCTTGTCTCCAGTCCGATCCATTTTAAAAGTCTGCGGATCACTTTCACGCAGTCCTTTTCACTCCGTCCGCCCAACAGGCTGGAAATTCTGGCGAATTTTACCGGCGCCGCAGCCACAGACCGGGCATAGACAACCGGCGTCAGGGCTGCCAGTCCTCTTCCGTGGGTAATATTGCGCAGACCGCTTGCGGGGTGCTCCAGCCCGTGGGGTGCCGCTACGCCTGCCTGATTGATCGCCATTCCGCCGAAAGTACTGGCAAGGGTAATACTGTCCCAGCCTTCTTTATCGCTGTAATCTTCATAGACATTCACCAGGTTTTCCCCGATCAGGCGGATTCCCTCCAATGCCAGAAGTTCTGTCACCGGACAGCAGATTCTGCTCAGATACGCTTCCATGCAGTGGCACAACGCGTCAAAGCCCACGGAAGCCAGCACCGGCTTCGGCATCGTTTCCATCAGTTCCGGATCGATGATGGACGCCTTTGCGATCACCGCATGATCACGCAGAGACTTTTTATCTTTTGAGGCGTCGTCTGTCAGCACGGCAAAGCTGTTTCCCTCGCTTCCCGTACCGCATGTAGTGGGGACAAGGATCAGCGGGAGCGCCCCCGTTCCTTTCTTTTTTCCGTAGATGAAATCGAAGATGTTCCCGTCATTGCAGGCGGAAAAAGCCACCGCCTTGCTGCAGTCCATGATACTTCCGCCGCCAAGCCCGATGATCACACTGCATTTGTTCCTCCTTGCCGTCTCCGCGCCTTCTTTCACCGTAGAAGCCAGAGGGTTCGGCTCCGCCTTGTCAAAGACGACCGTCTCTATGCCCTCTTTCTTCAGGAGCGTTAAGGCGCGGTCAAGCAGACCGCTTTCTTTCGTACTGGACCTGCCGGTAACGATCATGGCGCGTTTCCCGTATTTTGCCGCTTCCTTGCCCAGCAGTTCCGTCTTCCCTCTCCCGAAGATCAGATTCACCGGGAGATAATACTGAAAATCATTCATCGTTTCCTTCCTCCTGCCAAACGCTTTCTCCAGTCACTTGCTCCAGTCACTTGCTTAATTCCTCTACTGCCTCCCGGATCACAGCGGCTGCCGTATCACAGTTCTCCTCTGTCACAATGAGGGGCGGCACCATACGGATCACGCTGTTCCCGATGGCTGTGATCAGAAGTTTTTTCTCAAAGCATTTATGCTTTACATCCACCGCGTTTACCGAACCGTCGAACTCCACTCCGACTAAAAGCCCCTGACCGCGCACTTCTTTCACATGCGGGATCGTTCTCAGTTTATCCATAAAATATGCGCCCATTTTCTTTGCGTTTCTGGCAAGGTCCCGGTCCAGAAGTTCGTTTACCTCTGCCAGCGCGGCTGCGCAGGACACCGGGTGACCTCCGAAAGTAGTTCCATGGGAACCCGGAGTAAACGCTTTCGCCGCCTCTGCTGTCGCACAGATCGCGCCGATGGGCATTCCGCCGCCCAGCGCTTTCGCCATGGAGACGATATCCGGCTTGATCCCGTAGTTCATGTAGGACATAACGGCTCCTGTCCTGCACCAGCCGGTCTGGACCTCATCGAGCAGGAGAAGCATTCCTTTCTCGTCGCACAGCCTGCGTAGCCCGGACATAAATTCCTGCGTCGCCGGGTGGACACCGCCTTCTCCCTGCACCGGCTCTACCATGACCGCGATGGTATCGTCTGTCACGGCGTTTTTAAATGACTCCAGGTCATTGAACTCTGCGTAGGTGAATCCGGGAACCATGGGCTTGAAGCCGATCTGACATCCGTTGTCCGGCTGGCCGGTCGCGCTCATGGAGCCGTAGGAACGTCCGTGGAAAGAATCTTTTGCAGTGACGATATTGTAGTGTGTCGGACCGTATTTCTCCACTCCGTATTTTCTTGCCATCTTGATCATCGCCTCATTGGCCTCTGTCCCCGAATTCTGGAAGAAGATCTTGTCCATGCCGATCGTCGTACAAACCTTCTCCGCCAGAAGCGCCTGCGGGATAGTGTAGGGATAATTAAACGTATGCATGATGTCGTCCACCTGATCCTTCACCGCAGCTACGACCTTTTTGTTGCGGTTTCCCGCGCTGTTTACCGCGATGCCTGCGTAGAAGTCCAGATAAGCCTCCCCGTTTTCGTCATAGATGTACATGTCCTCCGCGCGCTCCGCGATCATGGGGAAACGCTCGTATGTATCGATCATGTATTTTGCAACAAGTCCTTTGATGTCTTCCTTTGTATATCCTGTCTCTGCCAGTCTCATGTTCTTCTCCTCCAGTCTTTTTACAGCAGTCCTTTGATCTGCAAATAATCTTTTATCACTTTTACACAGTTGTCGATCCCGACCCGCTCGCTGTTGAGCGTCATGTCATAGTTTACCGGGTTGGTCCAGTAGTTCCCGTGGGTGTAGTATGCGTAGTAGTCCGCCCGGTATTTGTCCGTGTGGGCGATCGTTGCGTTGGCGACTTCCTCGGTGACTCCCATGTTCGCGATCGTCCGTTCCACGCAGAATGCACGGGGCGCTTCCACGTAGACGCTGACCACGTTGGGGCGGTCCCTTAAGACCCAGTCGGCGCATTTTCCGACGATCACACAGGATTCGGTATCCGCCAGATTTTCAATGATCTGTTTCTCGTACTCGAATAAGGTGTCGTCCGAGACGAACTTTTCGTTTCTGGCGATGTAATGCTTTGCGCGGGGCAGCCCTTTCAGGAAACTGGAGAACCCGCCGTGGGCGCGGATCTTTTCGTTTACTTCCTCAAACAGCTGCTCGTCCAGTCCGCTCAGCTGGCTGGCAAGAGTCAGGATCCGGTTTTCATAACAGTGGATGCCCAGCTCCTTTGCCAGCTTCGATGCAATCTCTTTTCCGCCGGTGCCGAACCCTCTTGCAAATGTCACGACATAGTTTTTCATCTGTCATCCTCCTTGCGTGCAGACAATGGTCAGCCGGCCAGATATCTGCTCAGAAATTCTCTTGTCCTCGGATTTTTCGGTGCGGTAAACAGGACGTCCGGGGGCGCGTCCTCCGCTATATATCCTTTATCCATGAAGATCGTTCTCGTTGACACGTCTCTGGCGAAAGCCATCTCGTGGGTCACGATGATCATGGTAAGTCCGGTCTGCGCCAGCTCCTTCATAACTTCCAGGACTTCTCCGACCATTTCCGGATCCAGGGCGCTGGTAGGTTCGTCGAAGAGAAGCACCTCCGGATTCATGCAGAGCGCCCGGGCGATGGCGACTCTCTGCTTCTGGCCGCCCGAGAGCTGCGCCGGCCTGGCGTTGATATAGGGCGCCATCCCTACTTTTTTCAGATGGGAGATGGCGCGGTCAAATGCTTCCTTCTTAGAGAGATGGAGCACCCTGCGCGTACAGCACATACAGTTTTCCAGTACGGTCATATTGTTGAACAGGTTGAAAGACTGGAATACCATGCCCACCTTTGCCCGGTATCTGTTGATCTCTCTCTGGACGTCCCTGATTTCTTTTCCGTGATAGAGGATCCGTCCGCTTGTCTGATGTTCCAGCCGGTTGATGCACCGGAGCAGGGTGGATTTCCCCGAACCGGATGAACCGACGATACAGATCACTTCGCCTTTATCCACGGATATATCTATTTTCCTGAGCACCTCGTGGTCCCCGAAGGATTTGCTCAGGTCTTCAATGCTGATGATGTTCTCTGCCATAACTGCTGTTTCTCCTTTCTGATCACAGTACGCGCCTGTTCTCTACTGGGCGTCCATATACTCCACCGCGAGAACATAATCCTTCTTTCCTTCCATCTTCTTTTCGATCAGAAGGAAGAGCCTGCCGAATACAAAGCAGAGCACGAAGTAGATTACGGCGATGACGAGATATGCCTCGTAATATTTGTAATAATTTGCCCCCGCTGTCTTGGCTGCCATGAAGAGTTCCTGTACTGCGATGACATTTAACACGGAGGTCATCTTTAAGTTTGTGAGGAACGTGTTCGCCATTTCAGGAAGTATATTGCGGAACGCCTGCGGAAGCACGATAAAAAGCATTGTCTTCAGAGGGGACATTCCCATCGCCAGAGCGCCTTCCCTCTGCCCTGTATCGATGGAATTGATCCCGGCACGGACTGTCTCCGCCATGTAAGCCCCTGTGTTGAGCACCGTTACCAGGACTCCGGCAGCGACGGAAGAAAGCTCCACGCCCGACTGGCGGAGACCGTAATAGACGATCATCGCCTGTACGATCATGGGCGTGCCCCTGAAGATCTCCACATAGATCCGGCACACTGCCTTGATAAGCTTAAGGACAGCTGCCTTTGCAATATTGTCCTCTTTCCTGATCCTGATGTCCTGGATCAGCCCGACCACATATCCGAGGATGAAGCCGAGGATCGTTCCGCTGATCGCTATGTACAGTGTCAGGATCGTTCCCTGGATGAACATATTTGAATATTTTTCGGCGAGAAAGACCACCCATTCCAATGAATTTGTCGGCTCAGTAATGTTAAACAGCATACAGAGTACCTCCCTTTTTTATCCTGTCGTTATCCCGTATTATTCTGACGCCGGCTGCAGTTTGATCACATGATCCATCAGTTCGTCCATAGCGGCTTTATCGTTCCATCCAATGGCGTCCATAGCGTCCTGGATCTTATCGCGGAATGCTGTGTCGTCTTTTCTCGTGGCAATACATACATTTACCATCTCATCGTCTCCTGTGAAAGTATCGGACGGATCAAGGGTGATCACCTTCAGGTCGTCGTTTGTCAGCGCCGCCGACTCCGCCGTCGGAAGATCGACTACACATACATCGGCAACTCCGTTGGAGATCGCCATGAAGCACTCGGATGTAGTCTCATAGTTTCCTGCCTGTACGCCGCCCTCGACCTGGTCAAGCAGCGGAACCCATCCGGTCCCCAGCTGGGTCGTGAGCCTGCATCCGGTTCCGGCAAGGTCTGAAAGCTTTGTCACATTCTCGTAAGCTCCGCCTTTCTTTACAACAATGCAGTTATCCCGATAGTAATACGGCTCGGTAAAGGAATAGGATATCTCGCGCTCGGCAGTCTTTCCCATGCCCGCGATGATCGCGTCGTAGTCTCCTGCGTCCAGGGATGTTCCGATCGAGCTCCAGTCAACTTTGTGGACTTCCAGTTCCATGCCCATCTCGTCGGCAAGCTTCTGCGCTACTGCCACATCGTAACCGTATGCGTAGAAATCAGATCCGTAGATCGGCACCGCCTTCGAGCCGTCTGACAGGTCCTCTGTCTCCTGTGTCCAGTTGAACGGAACATAGTTGCATTCCATTCCGACACGGAAAACCTTATCGTTCTCAGATGCGGAAGCCTTGCTTGTACTGTCAGATCCGCATCCCGCTGCCATCGCCATTATCATCAGGGCCGTCATACATACCGCTGCTGCCCGTCTGTATCTCTTTTTCATAATGATCTCTCCTTCCGATAATGACAAAGGCGCCCATCCCGTCAAATGGGATGAACGCCTTTGTCCATGTGTGTCTGAATATATTATGGCGTTGGGAGCCTGGCGCTCCCAACTATGCTCAAACTTAAGGGAACCTTATCTTCTGCGCGTCTGCAGTCCGGCGGAAGAACAGCGGATATAACAGAAAAAGCGCCCATTTCATTAGAAATGAACGCCTTTGTTTCACACTATCATATGTCTGTCCGATTAAGTTGACTTTATTATATATAAAAACAGAAGGGATTGTCAACGTAATTTCTGCATATCATTTTTTTAAATCCTCCCGTAATTTTATGCATTTTTGCAAAAAAAAGCCTGCAAATATCAAATTTACAGGCTTTTGAGCTCCCCCTGTTGGACTCGAACCAACGACACC
>NXNN01000141.1_pt1 | contig 12976 bp, 10 predicted proteins | sample 2041041 | NCBI WGS metagenome assembly NXNN01 (sample SAMN07660617, study PRJNA407663) | chicken gut metagenome | isolation source: caecum content treated with Lincosamide | host: Gallus gallus domesticus | place: Czech Republic: Brno | collected 2016 | reverse complement strand
GACCGGTACAGTATCGGCAGTCTTCCAGGGATGTAAATCTGGATTCACTGATTGAGAGTTACAGAAAGCAGATTACTTCTCTTCAGGAGAAACGCTTCACATTGAACCTTGATTATACAGATTTGAAAGCTGAATCCGAAAATCCGGCGCTGTCACCTTCTGATTATGACATCTACTATGAAAAGTTGAAACATATGCAGAGAGAAATGACTTCTTTGGCATATCAGATCGAGCAGCTGGAGGCGCAGGTGCAGTATATGTATGCTATTTCCGGTGAAAATGCAGGAGCAAAGCGCGAGGAGGTATACATCTTTGACTGGCAGTACAACCCGGTTGATTTCTCATCCCAGGAACTGGAAGGGATTGAGGTGTATCAGCGGGCAGAAGCCCAGTTGAAGGCAAAGGCAAATGCATATATCAATGCTCTGCGTAACTGCGGCGTCCATGCCAGACGAATGTCGGGAGTGGAACTTCTTGAAGAGATCCGTAGGTATACCCATCCGGTTTCCGCAGCTAAAGGAACCGTGGAAGATATTGTTCAAACGGCCTATGACAGCATTTGTGTGACGAGCCGGTCTCTTCAGAAGCTTGAGGATGAAGTAAACAGAAAGATTGTGGAAGAGATTGCCCGGGAAACCGGAATAGCGGAAGGAGGATTTGGACGATGAGCGTATTGCTGACAGAACATAAAGAACTTTTTATCGTGGCGTTTGTTGGAATCCTCTTTACCGCGGCTGCATTGACGGCAGTTCTGGGCATTATGCTTGCTAAGAGGAAAAAGAATCCCGAAGAGAAAGAACTGGAAGAAAAGAAGCAGAAGAAAGCGGATAAAGTCATGGAGGCGAGGAAAGTAGTTGCGCCGGATGGAATCAATCCGAATCCTCTGTCATATACAGTGGTTCAGGACTGTGGCCATGACATTTATATAAGAAGTTTTACGGTAGATTCCCTGCCGAAACGAACCGTATTTGCTGTGACATTCCCCTCCTTGTTTAATTTTGACCGGATGAATAGTTCGGTTTTTATAGAGCCCATCACAGAGGGAAGAGCATCACACCTTCTGGATGAAAGGATTGTGGAAATTGAGACAAATATCATTACAGCGGAGAAGAATGCGGATCGCAATCAGATAAGAAAACTTACATCAAAATTAAGAGATACGGAAGCCTGGGCACAGCGGATCGAAACGGGAGACAACAGCCTTTATCATGTATATTTCCTGTTTACTATCATGGCAGACAGTCTGGATCAATTGAACAGACGGACGGATGCTTTCCGCAATCTGGCGAAAGAGAGGCAGGTGACCCTGTCCTGCTGTTATGCCCAGCAGGCAGAATGTTATCTTTCAGGAATGCCGCTGATTTACCGCTATAGTGCGTCAATGGGGCCGATACGTTCGTGCGGACTGAAACGGCACACAATGGATAAACTCAGCGTTGCCAGTATTTTTAATCATACTCAGGACAACTTCTTTCAGGAGAACGGCATCATAATCGGACGGAATTTAAGCACTGGGATGCCGGTCGCCTTTGATGTCTATGACAGCAAACACAATGGCTACAATATCGTTTTTGCGGGCATGACAGGCACGGGAAAGTCGGCGTGCATGAAGATCATGGCTTCACGTTACATAACGAAGAACGGGTATCGTTTCGTATGCATTGATTCACAAGCGCGAGGAAACCGCGGGGAGTATGCCATGCTGGCAGATATGATGTGCAGCACCAATTATTCCATAAAAAATGGGTCAGGGAATGTCATAAATATATTCGATCTTGACAAGGAGGAGGAATGGTCGGAACTGAACGGGAGTTACGAGGTGCTCCGCCTTCAGGATAAGATCGCAAATGCGAAATCAGACATTATGACTTTGATTCAGGGGAATAAAGAACCCGCAGATTTTGCATTGATTACATATGTGGAACGTATTGTTATGGATACGGTCGCCGAACTTTACGAAGAACGGAAGATATATGATAACGTAGTCGATTCCCTTTATGAGTCCGGCAAAGGAATCAAAGATGGTGTGATCACCAGCGGTAAGATCAAGAAAAAGATGCCTGTTCTTACAGACTTCTATAAGAAGATTCTGTTAAAAAGCAGAGAGAACCGGATACCGGAGCACAAGGAAGCTTACCGGATCATACTTGATAGCCTGAAAGACAGGGTAAAGGAACTGTATTATTGCCCGAAGTGTCTGACCTTCTACACAAGGGAGGAATGGAAAACAAATAAGAAGAAATGCAGATGTGGAACGGGAATTATCAGGATACACGGCGCAAAGGCATATTATGACGGACAGAGTACGATCCAGATACGGGATAACGAGCGCTTTACGAATCTGGATATTTCTCAGCTCCCGGAGACGGAGCGGCCGATTGCCAGACAGATCTGCCTGAGTTTTCTTAATGAGCAGTTTATCAAGGCGAATGCCACCAACCCGAAAAAGACACAGCCACTTGGAGTGATCGTTGATGAGGTGCATCAGAACTTTTCCATGAAATCACAGGTCGCAAGCCTGGATTATGTGGCAAGGACAAGCCGGAAACGCCTTGTTTCACTATGGACAGCAACACAGGCGCTGAAGGATTATGACTGCTGCAGGGAAACAGAAGCACTATTGAAGCAGGCAGCGGCAAAGTTTGTATTTAAGCAGTCATACAGCGACCGGAAATGGGTCCAGGAGGCCCTGAACCTGACAAGCGGGCAGACAGAGCGAGTTATGGAGCTTGGAGGAGATCCATCAGATGAGTCCGAAAGCCGAAAAGGGGAAGTCTGCATTGTCGATAATGGAAAGATCTGCTTTGTAAAGATCGATTATCTTAAGAAAGCTGAAGCGGTATTTGTAGAAACGGATCCCCGCGTGATCCAAGAGATGTACGCATAAAGGGGGCCGCCTATGAGAAAATGGAGAGTTTTGGGGAAAGTCTGCCTTTTTTTACTCTGTTTTACTCTGATGATGCCGTGCACAATAGTGGTGTACGCGACGGATGACTTGACGAATGAGGTAGATGAAGCGAATGAAGACCGGTTTTCGCAAGGTTCACCCTGGTTGGACGGTGCGGATGACTCTATATACTCGAATGGGGTTGATACTGCTGAAGAAGAACAGAATATTGAACCGGATGAGCCGGGGATGGTTGAAAAGTATTTTTCCGAACTGCTACGAAATATAGCAAGCAGCCTGATTGCTCTTCTTGAAAACATCCTTGGAACGAGTCTTGACGGCATTATATATGGAAGAGTTGGAAGCGGGAAACCGAATTCGGTAAATATATTTGGATTTGAGCTGCGGTCTGGGAATCCGTATGGAGTTACAGCTGCCGTTTGTTATTCCCTGTTAAGGAGTATGGCTTATGTATTTCTCGGCATCATGTTTGTAGCTATTCTTGCGAAAAGCCTTTGGACAGGGCAGACAGCCCAGAGCAGGGAACAGATTAAGTCAAGTATCTTCTCGACTGCTATGAAATTCAGCATCCTTATGCTGATGCCGTTCCTGTTTGATGTGGCGCTTTATGTCCGGGATGTAGCTCTTTATGGGGTAAAAGAGGTGACCGGACAGATGGTTACAGGGGGAGCGACCCTCTCTTTGTCGGAAGCATTCCTGACGAACGCAGAGCAGACCGGCCGTTTTGTTGATGCAGTGATGTATTTGGGAACGGTCCTGCTTACGATGTATTTTGCCATAATCTATATCGCACTGGCAATTGATGTTTTGGTTGCTTTTGTCGCTTTTCCGGTTCTGTGTGTTTTACATTCCCCCAAAAGGGATCTGCTTGGAAACTGGATTATGAGCGTTTTATCGGACATTATTACTCCGCTTTTAGACGCGATCCTACTGATGGTGCCGCTTCTTACCAGTATGATGCTGGGAGACGTGATTCAGGGGATTGCGGTGATCCAGATGATTATGTGTATGCTGATCATCCCGGCAAGGAATCGCATTAAAAGCCATCTGGGAATCCAGAGCAATGAACGGGGAGGCTTCCTGTCTGCTATGGGGCTGCTTGCAATGGGACGGATGATTGCCGGAAAAGCGAAAGGTGCTGTACAGAGAATTGCCGGGATCCGGTCCGATCTTGAAAAGAGCCGTGCTCACGGAGAAATGGCAGAAGTGGATGAGGAAGAAAGAGAAGCGCTGCTGGGTGGATTTGACCGCAGCGGATCAGACAATAGAGCTGTTAGTGATATGGAAGAAAGAGAGCGGATGGCTCAGCTTTCTGGCGGTACAAGAGACTCTGCCGAAATGGATGGTTATGGAAACGGGACACCAGAAGTCGCGGATCTTGACGATGATATGCTGCAGGGAGGAGGCCAGAATGACCTTGCAGGCATGGATGAAATAACAGATGATACGGGAATTCCGGAAGGCATGGAAATGAATGAAACTGAGACAGAACCTGCCCAGGATGATACACCAGAAACCCCAGCTGGTACAGAACCGCTCACACGGAATGAAGCCCTCCGTGATCTGAATAAGACAATGGATACCATGCAGCAAAAGATAGATGATCTCCGGGTAAAGAAGGCAGCTTATCAGAATCAGGAAAAACAGATTGCGCGTAAGATGCTGGATCATGAAAGAGGCAGTGATGAATACAGAGAGCTTGAGAAAGAGCGTGCAGATGCAGCGCTTGGTGCTGCGGAAACTGCCGAGAAGATTGAGGAGCAGTCCAGAAAGCTGAACCAGCTCCGTCAGCAGGAGAAGGAACTGCGCGGTAGCGATCGCGGAGCTGTGCCAACACAGTTTGATGAAGCAAGGGCGAGAATCCTGTGTAAGCGTGCCAATATTGACAATTTTGAACAGCCGGAATTCAGAGGCGTGTTATCGAATGCTCAAATGGAGAAACTGTACCGCAATAGAGCAATCGCAAATGCAGTTAAGGGAGGCGCTGCTGTGGCAGGCGCGGCCGCAGGCGGCATGTTACTTGGCGTCGGAAGTGTATTTTTAGGTACAGGAGCAATGCAGATGGGCACTGTGGCAGGCATGACTTCAGGATCAGCGATCGGCAGTACAGCGGTAGGAGCCGGAATTGCCGGCGGCCGTTTCGTAAAGGCGGTAGGAAGCCGGTTTGTGGATAGCAGCAATGCTTCACCGCCTGTACAACCTGTTACTCCTCCGGAAGCGTCGGTTCCGCCGGTGCCGACGGCATCACCGACTCCGACGCCAGGCGGAGAGAGGATAGTACCGCCGGAACAGCCGGTGCCCCATCAGACACAACGAGTGGAACGGGAAATTGTGATAGAGGAAAGCCAGAATCCACCCGGGGTTGGACCAGAGGCAATGGGATCTGTCGTGGAGCGGAAAGTACAGGTGGAAATCGAAAAAGACAGTGCGTCAGCACTCCAGCAGATTTTAACCCCGGCCGGCGGAATCCGGAACAGTGCCGCTGTAGAGGCGCTCCGGCAGGCGAATATTGAAACAGAAAAATATATTCTGGCTGCCAGGGAATTAGAAGGGACTGTGCTGACAAAACAGCAGGAGCTTGCAAAGCGGACGGAATTCCAAACCGAAAAGCTGACCGATGAGATCATGAAAAGGCTGAGCAATAACCCTGATTATGAGCCGGGAACAGAGAATTATGCTGCGGCACGGGAAACGATATCAGACAAGGTCCGTGCCATCATTGAACGCCAGAACCGGGATCTGTTTTAGGGAGGATGAAAATTGAAACTGAAGAGAAAAATCTGCGTGCTGTTTGTGGTCCTCCTTTCGGCATTCCAGTTCACGGGCTGTGAGTTTGAAGGCAGTGGATACGGAACTGCGAATGTACCGCCCATAGTGGAACAATGGAGGTCCCTTGTCGAGCATTATGCAGAAGAATATGGAATACCGGAATATGTCGACCTCATACTTGCGATGATCATGCAGGAGTCAGGAGGAAATGCCGAGCAGACCCCTGATATCATGCAGTGTTCGGAAAGCGCCGGGATGTCGCCTAACGCGATCGATGATCCGGAGGTGAGCATCCGCCAGGGTGTGAAATATCTGGCATCACTGGTCCGGTCCGGTGAAGCAGCCGGGGTTGACAGGGCGACTGTGATTCAGTCCTATAACTTCGGCGGAGGATACATATCATTTATAGCCGAAAATGGCGGGAAGCATTCGGAGGAGCTGGCAAGGCAGTATTCCGCTTCTATGGCATCCAGATATGGATGGAGCAGTTATGGGGATGTGAAGTATGTGGAGCATGTATATTCGCATATGAATTTTGACTCTGCTGCAGCTGGAGAAGGATATGAAGCAATGTATGCCATTATGAAAGAATATGAAAATGTTCCTTATCATTTTGGCGGGGAAACAAAAGCAGGGATCGACTGCTCTGCCATGTCGAAAAAAATATACCAGGCTGCCGGAATCACAATTCCCCGGAATGCGCAGGCCCAGTATAATGCCTGTAAACATATACCGGAAAGCGAAGCCAGACCAGGGGATTTGATCTTTTTTACCGGAACGTACAATGCAGGAGCGTATATTACCCACGTCGGTGTATACACAGGTAACAATCAATTTTTCCATGCAGGCGGAACCAAATGCCAATTTTCGGATTTTACAGGGTATTATAGAGAACATTTTGTCAGTTTCGGACGGATGTAGTGATATAAAAGGAGGAAATTATGAGTAAAAAGCGATTGTTTTTCGTGTTTGTAGCGATAGTTTTCGTGCTTTTGGCAATCCCGGCTTCCCTTATGATCAATGCAGTGATGGAGCCGGAAGAGAATCAGGAACAAAATCCAGTAAAGGAAGAGCAGGAGATCCTGTCACCGGGTGAGACAATACAGCAGTTTGCAGAGATGATCTACACATATGATACCAGTGAGCGTCCGTTTTATGAGGGGGCAGAAGAGTATATGACGCCGGAGGCTTATGAGGTATTAGTGCCGATGCAGGACCCGGAGGCATCCGATGAGGCGCTGATAAAAATGACATCAAAGTTGGACAGCGTTACCAGTTATTACAAAGTCTCAGACAGCCCGCAGGTGGAAGCCATAGCTGATGTTGAGTATTCCTTGTCCGGAATGGGGGATTTCCGAAACCATCAGCTCCTTAAACTCGTATTGACATACACAGATGGATGGAAAATATCGGAGTGCACGGTCCTGGCTACGATCGAGCAGTAGGAGGCATGGGTATGGCGGATAACAGGGAAAAACTTTACATCCTGTGCGGGCTTGCAGGAAAGGGCGAGGACGATATCAGGAATGCTCTGACTGAAAAAGCGGAGGAAGCCGGGTATGAAGCGGTATGTGTAAGCCGTTACCGGAAAGCTGGGATAAGACAGTATATCGCAGAACATCCGGAATTTAGGATTGTGCTCCTTCAGGAATCCATGCAGAGCAGTTATCCATATACAGCGGAAGAACTTGCAGAACTGATGGATGACTATAACCTGAATATTATTGTTTCGTTGAGCAAGTCACACAGGGCCAACCAGTATATGAAGATACTGTATACGGCGGGGATCTTGAACGCGTTGTATGAGGAGGATGCCACAGCAGCAAACATCATGAATCTGATCCTGTATCCAAGAACGAGGAAGATCTGCAGGGAATATTATCAGATCACAACTGCAGCAGACATCCTGGATACCCTGGAAGTGGTAGACGAACAAAAAATGCAGGGTTTCCTGGAATACATTGAAGAATCTGACTCGGATGATGAAGTGATTCAGAAATACCGGTACGTTGCAAAATCGATAAAAATAATAGAAAATATATATCTGGCACGTCATTTATCTGAACATGTAAAAGCTATCTTGGCGACGGAAGATGAGTTCCAGAAATATCTTTCTCTCCATCAAAAGAAACGGTGGAGACCTTTCGGGAAAAGGAAAGTCCACAGTCGGGAACGGCCGCTCCCGGAACACGGGAAACCGCAGGCACGGGCAGTACAGCAGGAAATGCGGAGCGATCGGGAGGAAGTACAAAAGGAAGACAGGAACAATGTCGAGGAGATGGTGGATGAGGATATTTCTGATCTTCTCGGTTTTGGATCCGAAGAACGAGTCTTTGATACCCAGGAATTTTACCCAGAAGTATTATCTGAACAAGAGAAACAGACAGATGAGACTAAACCGAAAAAACAGAGAAAAACAGGAAAACAGAGTGCTTTAATTAAGGCTGCGGCAGTATTTGGCGTAATGATCTTTCTAGCAGGAGTCATTCTGTTTGGCTTTTTCCTGATTGCAGAGTATCAGGCTTCAAGGGAGGAAACACCGCCGGTCATATCACAGAATACCGGCACAGATGAGCCTGATATATCAGACCAGATAATGGTCAGCAGATCAGATGAGAGACCAGACGAAGAACAGGATGATCCTGAGATAAAGGAGACGGAAGATGAAGATCATTTGGCAGAGGAGGAAGCCCGGGGAGATGAAGAGGAAACTCATACTGAAAATCAGGATACCCAGGTGGCTGAACCCAAGACACAGGCCCCTGTTAAGAAGGAAACACCAGAGGTAAGCCAGGAACAGGGAACAGTGCCTGCAGCACCGCAGCAAAACTCTGATTCGGTCAGTATTTCCACCAGCCAGCCGGAACCTGTACAGGAAGCACCGGAGGCGGAAGAGCAGACGTCATATGTTGGAAAGATACTAACCGGATCGGAAGTTGCGGCAGCCGCAGCAGCAGAGGAACAAAAAGGAGTCCAGTTATATCTGAAAACCCGTGAAAACGGGGAAGGATATTTCAGTGCATCGGTGATTGCCGGTATGGTTGACAGTACCTGCAGTTATCTAGTTGAGGGTTCGGACGGCGTGCACATATCTTTTATCCAACAGTAAACTAAAGACAAAGCACGAAAGGAGAATCTTATGGCAGATACACCGTCAATTGATATGATTACTGCAGATCTGGACAGACTGAGTCAGCACATAAAGGAGTTCAATACAGGAGCTTATCCGGCATTTTTATTTCAACTGCATAGTGTTTTAAAGATTCATGACATCCTCGAAATGCGGTTAAGTGATGTGTATTACTGCGATGACGGCTGTGTCAGGCTGCTCCCTGAAATTGTGTTTGAGGGGGAAAAGGTTCATCTGGATCAACAGATGCGTACGGAGCTGGCCTGGTATGCATTACAGCGTGTTGCTGTGTGCAATGCGGATGAAGAAGCATTGGAGGACTGGCTGTGTGTCAATATACATGGCAGGCAGCTGCAGCCACAGGCATATCGTAAGATGCTGGAGCGGACAAGTTTTGAACTCGGATTCCGTTCCAATTACAGCGTAGGATATCTGCATAGCCTGTATGGCTATCTGCGGATTGCTTCTGGACAGAAAACAATTGCAGAGGTGGCGCGTGAGTACGGGGTAACGCAGTATTATCTTCAGCACAGGATATTTAAGGGAACACCGATTCAATATGAAGACCATATTATACGGCAGGTTGCAAATATAGAAGAGGATAAGGAGAAGGAATGATTTCGGCAGAGAAAATCTATGTTGAGTTATTAGAACTGTATCATAACAGCGGAAGAGAGTTTTATGCGGAAATGGCAGCGCTGCTCGGACAGCAGACAGAGGGGATGGAGCATAGTTTCCTTACCCTTGAGGATGACCGATGGAAGCTGGTCGCCTCTACTGTAAAAAACCGCGACGAGAGGGAATTCTTGAGGAAACAGGCAGATGCAATGGAGGCAGTGAGCCCAAAAGACTTTTTTTGGTTTTCAGAGCAGCGCGCAGTGGTGAGGACTCACCTTGTTATACCTCTCCGGGTACGAAAAAGGTTCATAATGGCGATCTGGATCGTGGAGTCCAGGATCAGAGAACGCATCCCGGAACGGGAAATCTTAAAAATTGCCCGGCTGATTGCCCTGCTCTTTCAGCTTTCCAAAGCAGAGCGGAACTGGTATCTGGATCCAGGCACCGGACTCCCGGGGCGGCTCTATTTCGGTCAGATCCTGGCAAAACTAATGGAAGGCGGGCATCGGATCAATGTCTGTGTTTTCCGGATTGATAGATATCGGGAAAGAGTACGTACAAACGGGTGTCTGGAAATGGAGCAGGAATACCGGGAGATGATTGGCCAGATTAGGAAGCTGCAGATGGGCAATCTTTATGCAGTTTCTGATGATACGGCGGCTGTCATATCGCTTACGGAAGAGAAGGAGGTATATGCCAGAATCGAAAGTCTCCTGGATCAATCCGGGCATGGTATTGCAGCAGCCATTATCCATCCGAATAAAGATGAGGACATCTTTGCAGAGATTGAAAACCGGTTATCTGCCTGCAAAGCTGCAGAAAACCAGAAAGATCCTGAGAAAGAGACGGATGAAAATAAGAAAGAGGATAGGGAAGAGGACACATCAGAGGCCTTCTCCATGGAGGAACTGTTGAACATCATACAGGAGGAATGAGTATGTGGAGGGTATTACTTGCGGCGATTATTGCGGTACTGATCTTTATGTCCTCAGGGGAGTCAGTGCCGGTTTATGCGCAGAGCGATCCCGGCCAGGAAGAAGATATCTATGATGCACTGCAGAACAGCATCAATGAGAGCTGGGAGAACGGCTTTGAGGAGCTGGAAACAGAGGATGAGATCGAAATAGAGGGACCCATTACAGAGCGGATTATCAGGAGTATTGCCAATACTTTTTACAAGCATCTGGTAGAAATCAAGGCGTGGTCACTCATTATCGGGCTCATTTCCATGCTTTGCGGCATTTTTATTGCTGTAACGGCCAGATTGAACAAGAAGCTGCGGAGGTTTGCAGTCATTGCGCTGATTATCACCATACCTGGTCTGTTAACAGGATTTGTATTTGGAATCACAAAACTGATCAGTATATTTATTTAGAAGGAGGACTTTATGGATTTTCAGAATATAGCAGATATGTTTTTAGTCAATAAGAATAATCATCGTCCTATGGCAAAGGGTGATGCCGGCCATATGAAAAAGTACGTTTCAGCATATGAGCAGGGAACGTATCTGATGTTGGAGTTTGAAAAGGTGGACTCCGTCACTGGGGACCTTTCCCTTGTAGATGATGATATCACCGTTATCATGCCGTCCGACCAGATTACCGGGCGGCCCTACGATCTCCGGTATCGTGCTCAAAAACTGGAGGACGTATATTGTGTGAAAGTGACATCCATAGACAGTGCAAAAAAGATCGTCTATGTCAGCCATCAGGAGGCGAGGATGGAGAAGCGGCCGGAGATTGAAGCAGCCATCCAGCAGTATCTGGAGTCCAATACACCGGTGATCGTGACAGGAAAAATCCTTAAGATACAGACCAGAATGGTTGACGGGGCAGCGGTAGATACCGGTGTCTGGCTTGATCTGTGCGGCGTCGGGATCCCTGCATTTGTCTATATCGGGAACTGGAAGAAGACGTATACGGAATCCCTGCGCGGGAAAGCGGCATATGGCGATATTATCGATGTCAAAGTGCTTGAACGGGTTGAGAGGAAGAACGGGATGTACTATTATTCCTGTTCCAGAAAGGAACTTGTGCAGGATCCGTGGGAGAGCCAGGAGCTGTCAGAGAAGTATCATAAAGGGGATATCGTAAAGATCCGCTGCATATCCAAAAGAGAGAACAACTGGTTCGGTGAGATCAATGGTTTGGATGATATACAGGTCTTTGTTGAGTATCCATCGGAGCGCCACAATTTTGCGATCATACCTGGTATGGAGTATATGGGCACGATCTATTACATAAATCAGGATGAGCATTCCCTGAAAGCACGCGTATTTCAGGCATTATCACTGGAGCAGCTGGAGGAAGAAAATACGAACGTGGAACAGACAGACACGGATGAAGCTGATACAGACGAGCAACCGGCATCCGGGGAAGAAGCAGGAGATGCGGGTGAAGCTGCCGCGGAGGTGAAATGATGGAGGGAGCAACGGAGAACAGGGCCGCAAGGGAGATCCTGGAACGGATGGGCGAAAAAGCGCTTTTCGCTTATCAGCAGGGAATGGAGATCACAGTTCCGGAATCAGACTGCCGCAGTTCACTTGACAAGATCGCATTGTACCACCGGGAGAGTCAGTTTGCCCTGTCGGACCTGTACATAGGATATGCGGTATCTTTGTACAGATATACGATCCCCAAAGTGGTTGCAGCGACAATTCAGGTTCTGGGAAATCACTGGCCCAAAAAGAACGTTCCGAAGAATATCAGCAGGGATGCCCTGCTCAACCGGATCAAGAAGATGTGTTCTATGGGGATGCTCCGGAGATTCAAGTATGACCTGAATGGGAATACGATTGTCCTTTATTCTACAACACCGGAGTTTTCAAAAGTCATTTATCAGGCCCTGAAAATGAATACAGACGCAAGGCCGGAAAAAGACATCATCCCTCCGTTAGAGATTATGGAGAAAGCTGCGGCATCTCTGGTCAGTTCTGAGATACTCAAGAGCCGGGACATGAAGAGATTTGACTTCATGCCGGATTTCCGTGATGCGGAAGGCAGGATTATGTTTAACAGCAGGATTACCTGCGAGATAGACGGGAAAATGTTCACAACGATTATAGAGCCTGTGTTTACACGGATTGATGAGAAGCGGTTTACAAAGGAAGAATGGGAACATTATCTCACGCGGAAGATTCACCGGCTGAAAGCCTACATGGACCAGGTCGAAGAGAAGAAGGAGGAAAAGCCGCAGCTGGTCATCGTTTGTGAAGATATGAATGATTTCCGGAAAGTCAGTACGATAATCTGCAATCTTTTCCCGGAAAATAAGCTTGAGCAAATCTATTATACGGCAGAGGGATCGCTGAAAAGCGCGAATTATGACATCCTGCAAAGCCTGATACGGGTAACGTCGGTTAAGCGTATATCCGGGATGAAACTGCCGGAAAGTGTATCTTCGCAATTGGCATACCGGTTTTTTTGACGATGAAGAAGAAAGAGAAAATATTACTCATACTGTTGGCTTTGTTTGTATTTATCCAGATTGTGAGGATTGGATATGGAGTTCGGGTGATTATACTGGCGGCAGCAGGATGGTATGCATATAAC
>NXNN01000138.1_pt1 | contig 13144 bp, 9 predicted proteins | sample 2041041 | NCBI WGS metagenome assembly NXNN01 (sample SAMN07660617, study PRJNA407663) | chicken gut metagenome | isolation source: caecum content treated with Lincosamide | host: Gallus gallus domesticus | place: Czech Republic: Brno | collected 2016 | reverse complement strand
CAGTTTAGCACAAGGTAAATAGCCTTGGGGAATTATAATAAATAGGTAAATAACAGCAAATTCGTTTAACAGATCGCCAGCAGGCGGTCTGTTTTTATATAGATATTAGTGTTAAATACGTTAACTATAAAATCTTATAAGTTTTAAGTAAAAATAAATAAAAATGTGAAGATCGTCGAGATATATCTCGGCGATTTTCTTTATGTAAAAAAGATTGTAAAATAAATGATACAAAAAATATGATTAGAGGTTAGAAAGATTGATCACACAGCAAACGAATATAAAATACATAGATTGGCTAACGCAGTGGCTGGAAAACTATATCCGTCCGTCTGTCAAAATGCGGACTTATGAACGGTATAAACTCATCGTGGAGCAGCATATTAAAGACAAAATCGGCGATATGGAGCTGAACGAACTTTCTCCGCTTGTCCTGCAATCATTCATTACAGGACTTTTGCAGAGCGGCAATAAAAAGACAGGCAATGGATTATCCGCAAACAGCGTCAATGCTGTTATCTCTGTCATTCAAAGCTCGCTAAAAACAGCGCACATGCTAGGTCTGACGGCAGAATATACGGCAGACAAACTCAAACGCCCCAAACTTACAGAGAAGCCTGTGGAGTGCTTTACCATTACCGAACAAAAGCAGATAGAGAAAGCCGTTATGAACGGCAAGAAAGATAAGCTGTATGGCATACTTCTTTGTCTTTACAGCGGACTGCGTATCGGAGAACTTATTGCTCTGCAATGGAGCGATATAGACTTAACGAAAGGCATCTTGACTGTTTCAAAATCATGCCATGACAGTAAAGAAGGACTTATTATAGACGCACCGAAAACTATTTCTTCCCGCCGTGTGATACCGCTGCCAAAACAACTGCTTCCTATATTGAAAAGCATAAAGAAAAAGAGCGACGCTCCCTTCGTGGTGTCAGCAAAAGGGAAACCGGTGTCAGTTCGTTCTTACCAACGAAGTTTTGAGTTGCTCTTAAAAAGGTTGAATATTCCGCACAAGGGATTCCATTCCCTGCGGCATACGTTCGCTACCCGCGCTATTGAATGCGGCATGGACGTGAAAACATTATCCGAGATATTGGGGCATAAAAATCCGACAGTCACGCTCAACCGCTATGCACACTCCTTTATGGAGCATAAAGCTGGTATGATGAACCGCCTCGGAAAGCTATTATAAATTCAAAAGGGGAAGTACATCGATTTTTCTAATCGGTGAACAAATAAAATAGAATTAGTCATCAATTCAATTAACAATGAACAAATACAGACCTATTTATGATGGGATACAACTAAAATCTTGCTTTTGAGCGTAAATTTTGCTATAATAAATAAAGGGAAAGTACACCGATTAGAAAAATTTATGAACACTTTGGCATCGTGCTTGTTCATGAATTAAAACGCCGTTATGGATGAACTATCTTAAATTTTCGCTCTTCGTGGAAAACGATTAAGATGGCATTTTACAGATGAGGTGAGGAATGGAGATTATTGATAACATCAACAAGACCGTTAAGCAGGATTTGCAGGTTGGTATTCATAAAGGAAGCAAGCTCTCCATTGCTGCGGCTTGCTTTTCGATTTATGCTTATCAAGAACTCAAAAAACAGCTTGAACAGATAGACGAATTGCGCTTTATCTTTACCTCTCCGACTTTCATAACGGAAAAAGCATCAAAAGCCCAGCGCGAATTCTACATTCCCCGTATATCCAGAGAGCGCAGTCTTTATGGTACAGAATTTGAAGTGAAGTTGCGCAATGAGTTGACGCAGAAAGCAATCGCCAAAGAATGCGCTGATTGGATTCGGAGAAAGGTAGTTTTCAAATCGAATATCACGCAGGAGCAAATGATGGGCTTTCTTACGGTTGATGAAAGTACTTATATGCCCATCAATGGTTTTACGACGGTTGATCTCGGTTGTGAACGCGGGAATAATGCCTATTATCCGGTACAGAAAACAGAAAGTTATGAGAACGCACAATACTTTATCAAACTTTTTGAACAGATCTGGAATGATAAGAAGAAGTTTCAAGAGGTCACGGATGTCGTAATTGAGAATATCACCGCAGCCTATCGTGAAAATGCGCCGGAATACATTTATTTCTTTGCGCTCTACAATGTCTTTCATGAATTTTTGGATGACGTTTCGGAAGACGAGTTACCCAATGAAGCAACCGGATTTAAGGAAAGTAAAATTTGGGGGCTGTTATACAATTTCCAGCGGGATGCCGTACTTGCCATTATCAGTAAATTAGAAAAATTTAACGGCTGTATTTTGGCGGACAGCGTTGGCTTAGGCAAAACTTTCACCGCGCTTGCCGTTATCAAGTATTACGAAAACCGCAATAAATCAGTATTAGTGCTTTGCCCGAAAAAGCTGTCCGAAAACTGGAACACATATAAGGGCAACTACATCAATAACCCGATTGCCGAAGATCGGCTTCGTTACGATGTTCTGTTTCATACTGACTTATCGCGCGAACATGGGCAGTCGAACGGTATCGACCTCGACCGCCTGAACTGGGGAAATTACGATCTTGTTGTGATTGATGAAAGCCATAATTTTCGCAACGGCGGCGAAGTTTCGGGAGAGGACGCAAAGGAAAACCGTTATCTGAAACTTATGAACAGAGTTATCAGAGCGGGTGTGCGAACAAAAGTCTTGATGCTCTCTGCAACGCCGGTCAATAACAAGTTTATCGACTTGAAAAATCAGCTCGCTCTTGCTTATGAGGGCGATCCCAAGCAAATCAATGAAAAACTTGCAACAACAAAAAGCATTGACGAAATCTTCCGTCAGGCGCAAACAGCATACAATGCGTGGTGCAAACTGCCTGCCGAAACGCGCACGACGGATGCGCTGTTGCGGACGCTTGATTTTGATTTTTTTGAACTTCTGGACAGTGTAACGATAGCCCGTTCCAGAAAGCATATTGAAAAATACTATAATACCACTGGTATAGGCAAGTTTCCGGAGCGGCTTTCGCCTATTTCTCTGCGGCCGTGTTTGACCGACTTAAACGATGCGATTAACTATAACGATATTTACACGTTACTCATATCTTTGAACCTGTCGATTTATACACCATCGAATTACATTATGCCGTCAAGACTTGCCAAGTATATCGACATGACGCACCATAAGGGTACAGGATTAACCCAACAAGGCCGAGAAGAAGGTATCCGTCGGCTGATGAGCATTAACCTACTCAAACGCTTGGAAAGTTCCGTTTACTCCTTTCGGTTGACAGTTGACCGTATCAAAAAGTTGATTGAAGATACTGTTGAAACAATCAATAACTATCAGTCCGGCGGATGTATTCTTGATTTGACGGAACTTTCCGACAGCGAAGATTTTGATTTCGATGATCAGAATACAGATTATTTTTCCGTTGGCAAAAAAGTCAAAATAGACCTTGCCGACATGGATTATTTATCGTGGAAAAAAGATCTGGAAACGGACGCAGAAAATTTGGAACTGCTCTCCCTCATGATTGCCGATATTACTCCGGAACATGATACTAAGCTGCAAACGCTGTTCGGGTTGATAAAAAACAAGATTGCAAATCCGATCAATCCCGGCAATCGAAAAATCATCATCTTTACCGCGTTTTCGGATACCGCCGACTATCTGTATGCGAATGTAAGCAAGTACGCAAAAGAAAAATTCGGGCTTGAAACAGCGGAGATTACGGGTACGATAGACGGTAAAACGACTGTACCGAAACTGCGCGCTGATTTGAATACAGTGCTGACCTGCTTTTCTCCTATCTCGAAGGGAAAATCCGTCTTGTTTCCGGGAAGTAAGGATGAACTTGACATTCTTATTGCTACGGACTGTATTTCCGAAGGTCAAAACTTGCAGGACTGCGATTATCTTGTGAACTATGACATTCACTGGAATCCTGTGCGGATTATTCAGCGGTTTGGGCGTATTGACCGTATCGGCAGTAAAAATGAATATATCCAGCTCGTGAATTTTTGGCCGGATATGGATTTGGATGAGTACATCAATTTGAAAAGCCGTGTGGAAACCCGCATGAAAATTTCAGTTATGACCTCAACCGGCGACGATGACCTTATCAATGCCGAGGAAAAAGGCGACCTCGAATATCGCAGAGCGCAGTTAAAACGTTTGCAAGAGGAAGTTGTGGATGTAGAGGATATGACCAGCGGCATCTCCATAATGGATTTGGGCTTGAATGAATTTCGCCTCGATTTGCTGGAATACATGAAGCACCATGAGGATATAGAAACGGCTCCGAAAGGATTGAATGCCGTTGTCGGGCATACGGAAGAATCCCCGGCAGGTGTTATTTTCGTACTGCGAAACATCAACAACAGCGTGAACATTGACAACCGCAACCGCATCCATCCTTTCTATATGGTCTATATCAGCGAAGAAGGGGAGATCATTTGCGATTATCTCAATCCGAAAAAGTTGCTTGATACTATGAGACTTCTTTGCCGCGGCAAGAGTGAGCCTGTCACGGAGCTTTACAGAAAATTCAACGAAGAAACAGATGACGGGCGGAATATGGGAGAAATATCGGAACTTTTGAGCGAGGCAATCAACTCCATTATTGACGTGAAGGAAGAGAGCGACATTGACAGTCTGTTTAAGAGCGGCGGAACAACAGCTTTGCTTTCTGCGGTATCCGGGCTGGATGACTTTGAACTGATCTGCTTTTTGGTTGTAAAGTAAGGAGAGTTTGCCATGTTCAGTTTCCCTGACTCGACAGAGTTTAACAAACGCATACCGAAGCAAAAGTTTTATGAAAATATAGAGGTTTCTTCTTCGTTGCGTCGGGTATTTGTTGAACAGATTAAGGTTGTCTATTGGCGCAATAAACTGGCTGTATCCACGCTGAATATTGCATCGGGAGAGAACGTAACTGAAATTGAAGTCTTCGAGGTGCGCCTGACGGAACCGCAACTTGAAGAAACCGTCTTGCGACAGATAGATAAAGAGATACCATATCATATTCTCTTTATCTTAACCTGTGGAGGAAAAGCGCAGGCATGGATCGGTTATAAGGAAGCGGCTGTTTCCGGCAGTAACGCTTTTAAGGTCAACCGCTATTATCACACCGAATGGATGCCTGAAAATGAGTTGCGGTTCAGCATTGACGGACTGAACATGGACGCCGTTTATGAAAATCTTGTAAGGCAGATCGCTGGCGAGATATTGCAAACAAATTCCAATGAAAGTCTGAAAGATTCTGTCGAGCGTGATGAAGAGAGGCGTCGGCTTGAAAAGCAAATCGCCGCGTTGGAAAATAAAATCCGCAAAGAAAAACAACTCAACCGGCGGATGGAAATGAATACTGAATTGAAGAGATTGAAAGAGGAGCTGGAAGGTCTTTAATATCAGTGCAACGGTATCAAAGAAGAGTCAATTTACAAAAAGTTATTGACTTAAAATAATCTCAGATAAGTCATAGGAGGATTTTGATGAGCGATAAACCAACAGATAAATCAAGCGGTATTCGACAAATGAAAGAAGCACTACAAGGCATCGATTTAGCGAAAATGGTTACACCTCCAACACTTCCCAATCTAAATACTGAAATGCCCGAATTGGAGGAAATTGAGCCTATTCCTTTAAGGGAACATATTGAGCGGACAGAGGATTATCAGACTCATTGTCTTGAAATTCTTCAGTCGATTGAAGCAAATACTGCAAATTTATATACGCTGGTAGATTTAATAAGTAAGTCTAATGATATGCAGGATGAATTGCTGGCAATCTTATCCGATATTATGGCGATTGCCAAAGCAAAGGATAAACACAATGCAGAGTCGCGTTTTAGAAAGGTAGTCAAAAGAATGAGCGACACCGTCAAAGCGGGGGAGACAGTGGGTAAGTTGTTCAGTTTTGCATTGATTATATACAAAATTGTAATTTCAATACTTCAATAAAGAGGAAGGTATAAATAAGATGGCCAAAATAAAATTTGAAACGCCGGATATGACGGCCGAGAATATAGAAAAAATTGCAGAACTTTTTCCGAACTGCGTGACCGAAATGCGGGACGAAAACGGTAACCTTAAGCGCGGCATTAACTTTGAAATGCTCAAGCAGATGCTATCCCCCGACGTAGTGGACGGCGACGAGTGTTACGAGTTCACTTGGGTAGGCAAAAAGGCTTCTATTGCGGAGGCGAACCGGCCTATCCGCAAGACACTGCGCCCCTGCCCCGAGGAGAGCAAAGATTGGGACACGACCGAAAATTTGTATATCGAAGGCGACAATCTGGAAGTTTTGAAGCTGTTGCAGGAGAGTTATCTCGGCAAGGTGAAGATGATCTATATCGACCCGCCCTATAATACGGGCAACGACTTTATCTATGCCGATGACTTTATGCGCTCGCAGGAAGAGGAAAACGAGCAGATGGGTATGTATGACGAGGACGAAAATCGTCTGTTCAAAAATGCAGACTCCAACGGTCGTTTCCACTCCAACTGGTGCAGTATGATGTATTCTCGGTTGATGTTGGCGAGAAATTTGCTTTCAGACGATGGTATAGTTTTTATTAGTATTGATGACTGTGAGATGGTGGGCCTTCGTAATCTTTGCAATGAAGTTTTTGGCTCGGCTAACTTTGTTGCAGAGTTTTGTTGGAAGTCAAAGCCCCAAGGGGGAAATGATAATAAATACATCGTTTCAGAGCATGAATACATTGTTGTTTTTGCGAAAAACATCTTTGAGTTAAAAGTGAATGGACAATCCCATAAAGGGGAAAAATATAAACTTAAAGATGATTACTATTTTGAAAGAGGGGGATACTCACTTGCAAAATTAGATAACTCCGTTTTGGAATATAGAGTTAACTTAGATTATCCTGTAGAAACTCCTGATGGTACAATGATTTATCCTGGCGGTGTTTCCTTCGAGGAATGGAATAGAAGACATAATGGCGGAAACGCGCCAAGAGATTGGCAATGGAGATGGTCAAAAGAACGATTAGCCAGGTCAGTGGCTTTAGGCTTGTCAGAGTTCAAAAAGAATAAACAAGGTATTTGGCAACTATATTCAAAAGAATATGAAAGAGTTGATAATGATGGTCAACCAATCGAGCGTACTATTAAATATAGAACAGTCATTGACCAATATACAACTATTGATGGAACTCGAGAAATAGATAATATTTTGGGACACCGCATATTCACATATCCAAAGCCAATAAAACTATTACAGTTGCTTGTTCATATCGGAACAAATATAAATGATATAGTTCTCGACTTCTTTTCTGGTTCAGCCACTACCGCTAACGCCGTTATGCAACTCAATGCCGAAGACGGCGGACACCGCAAGTTTATTATGGTGCAATTGCCGGAAACGTGCGATGAACAAAGTGAAGCGTATAAAGCCGGCTATAAAAATATCTGTGAAATCGGCAAAGAGCGTATCCGCCGCGCAGGAGAGAAAATTAAGGCGGAAAACGGGTTGACGGCGCAAAACCTCGACGTCGGCTTCCGCGTGCTGAAATTGGACGATAGCAACATGAAGGACGTGTATTATGCGGCGGACGACTATGATCAGCGCTCCCTCTTGGATATGGTCTCGAATATCAAAGATGACCGTAACGACCTCGACCTTCTGTTCGGCTGCTTATTGGATTGGGGATTGCCGCTTTCTTTGCCATACAAATCCGAACAAATTGAGGGATGCACCGTACATACCTATAACGACGGCGACCTGATTGCCTGCTTTGACAACAACATTCCTGAAAGCGTCATAAAAGAAATTGCTAAACGCAAACCTCTCCGCGCCGTTTTTCGTGACAGCGGTTTTGCCGACAGCCCTTCTAAAATCAATGTATTTGAGATATTCAAACTCTATATGCCGGAAGATGCGGACGATATTAGTAAACGTGTAAGGGTGATTTGAGAGGATTAAATGTTTAGCGAAGAGATCAAAAGGAAAGCCATGGTGGCATGTGGACGACATTGTTGTATCTGTCACAAATTTTGTGGAAATAACATGGAAGTACATCATATCAAAGCCAAAGCGGATGGCGGCGAAGATACATTTGAGAATGCCATTCCGCTATGCTTTGATTGCCATGCAGAAGTAAGGCAATATGATCCCAAGCATCCTAAGGGAATCAAGTTTTCTGAACAAGAACTGATACAACATAGGGATAATTGGTACAAAATTATACAATCTGGAAATCAAAAAGTTAAAGATGAGGATGGTTCTACCGCTTCTATTAAGATATATAGGCAAAAAGATTATCAAAATATTCATTTGTCAAAGATATCCAGTGGACAAGAACTTTTGGCAATTGCTGATAAAACTTGTGCGTTAGAATATAGCTATGATGAGCCGCAAACAGAGAAAGAGGCAAAAGCAATCGCGGACATTGGACAAGTATTAAATGACGTCATAGATTTTATAGAAGTGTATCAAACAAATGAGCGTATATTGTTTGCATATGAGCTGAATGATAAGATAAAAGAATTGGACAAAGCTGGATTTTGGTTGTTTTTAGCCATTGAAAAGCGCGTAGTGACAGGCGGGATTGAAAAACCGGAATGTTTCCCTACGTTACTTGCGAGAGTAGTACGAAAAGGCAATCCTGAGATAATAAAAGTATCGGGAGAAAAACATTCATGAAATTACAATTCAAACATCAGAAGTTCCAAGCGGATGCGGCAAAAGCAGTAGTGGACGTCTTTGCCGGGCAGCCGTATTTAACGCCGACTTATATGATGGACAGAGGCGTCGGTTATCAGCAGTCTATAACGGACGAGGAAGACTTTACTGGATGGCGCAATGAACGCATAGTGCCGGAACTTTCGGATAAAATTATTTTGGAACACTTGCAAAAGGTGCAGCGGGCAAATCAGATCAAGCCGTCTGAAAAGCTGGAAGGACGATACAATCTGACCATCGAAATGGAAACTGGCGTCGGCAAAACTTACACTTATATCAAGACCATGTACGAACTGAACAAGCATTATGGCTGGAGCAAGTTCATCGTAGTTGTGCCGAGCATTGCCATCCGCGAGGGTGTGTATAAGTCCTTTCAGGTGACGCAGGAGCATTTTGCCGAGGAATACGGAAAGAAGATACGCTTTTTTATCTATAACTCCTCGCAGTTGACGGAAATCGACCGTTTTGCCTCCGATAGTTCCATCAATGTGATGATCATCAATTCGCAGGCGTTCAACGCAAAAGGCAAAGATGCGCGGCGCATTTATATGAAGCTGGATGAGTTTCGTTCCCGCCGTCCAATTGATATTATTGCCAAAACAAACCCGATCCTCATTATCGACGAGCCGCAATCGGTCGAAGGGGCGCAGACAAAAGAGCGGCTGAAAGAGTTTCATCCGCTTTTAACATTGCGTTATTCTGCCACGCACAAGACCGACAGCATTTATAACATGGTTTATCGGCTGGACGCGATGGAGGCATACAATAAGCGTTTGGTGAAAAGAATTGCCGTCAAAGGGATCACCGAATCGGGTAGTACGGCGACGGACGGCTATGTTTATTTAGAGGGGATCAATCTCTCTAAAGCCGATCCTACCGCGACGATACAATTCGATTTTAAGGGTGCGACGGGTATTCGCAAAAAAACGGCGAAGGTCGGCATCGGATTTAACCTTTACGATAATTCCGGCAATTTAGATGAGTATAAAAACGGATTTGTTGTCAAGTTTATCGACGGCCGGGATAACTCGGTAGAGTTCCTGAACGGCATCAAAATTTTTGCAGGGGATGTCGTCGGAAAAGTCAGCGAAGAGCAACTCCGTCGCATTCAGATCCGCGAGACAATTCTCTCGCATATCGAGCGGGAGCGCCAGCTTTTCCATAAGGGTATCAAAGTATTGAGCTTGCTTTTTATCGACGAGGTAGCAAAGTACAAGCAATACGATGAGGCAGGAAATCCTTACAACGGCATTTATGCCGAGATGTTTGAAGAAGAGTATAACGATATTGTGGGCAATATGGAGCGCGAATTTGGCGATGAAGATTACATTCAGTATCTTAACGCTATCTCCGCTCACGATACCCATGCCGGTTATTTCTCCATTGATAAGAAAGGCAAAATGACGGACAGCAAAGTCTCCGATAAAAAAGAGAAGACTTCCGACGATATTGATGCTTACGACCTTATCATGAAGAATAAGGAATTGCTTCTCGACCGCGATCCAAAGAGGTCGCCGGTGCGTTTCATTTTCTCGCATTCGGCACTTCGGGAAGGGTGGGATAACCCGAATGTGTTTCAGATTTGTACGCTAAAACAAAGCAGCAGCGAAGTTCGTAAACGGCAGGAAGTCGGGCGCGGTTTGCGCCTTTGCGTCAATCAGGACGGCGAGCGGATGGACGTAAATGTATTGGGCAACGACGTACATACCGTAAATGTCCTTACCGTTATCGCCAGCGAGAGTTATGACAGCTTTGCAAAAGGACTGCAAACAGAACTTGCAGACGCTGTTGTCGGACGCCCTGTTGCGGTTACTGCCGACCTATTCAAAGGCAAGGTCATTACGGATATAAAAGGCAATGAACAGGTTGTGGATAGAGAATTGGCGCAGGCGATTCACTTTGATCTTATCGTCAACGGCTATATAGACAAGAAAGGCATTTTGACAGACAAATATTATACCGATAAAGCAAACGGAGAAATCAAAGTTGCCGAGGAAGTCGCTGACAGCCGTGACGCCATTATCAATATTCTGGATTCCGTTTACGACAGCCGTGCAATGCAGCCTGAAAATGCGCGCGATAAGAATGTGGAGTTACAGGTCGATCCCGAAAAGTTGGCGATGCCGGAGTTCAAAGCACTGTGGCAGCGAATCAGCCCGAAGTCTGTTTACGTAGTAGATTTTGATACCGATGAACTTGTCAAAAAGTCGATTGACGCCATAAACCAAAAACTTCATGTTTCAAAGGTATTTTTTAAGGTTGAAACAGGTACGATGGAGGAAATCAAGTCGAGAGATGAGCTGTTGGAGGGAAGTGCTTTCTCGAAGTCAAAATCTTCTACTTATGATAGCAGCAAGCGGATTCATACAAATAACAGTGTGAAATATGACCTCGTCGGAAAGATTGTCAGCGAAACAGGACTGACGCGAAAAGCCGTCGTAGAAATTTTGGTCGGCATTGAAAAAACAGTATTTGATCAGTTTGCATACAATCCGGAAGAATTTATTATTAAAGCATCCGATTTGATCAACGATGAAAAAGCAACGGCAATCGTTCAGCATATCACCTATAACGTACTGAATGAGCATTACGATACAGACATTTTTACCGAGCCGACCATTAAAGGGAAACTTGGAACAAACGTTATGAAAGCGCAGCGTCATTTGTATGACCATATTGTCTATGACTCTACCAATGAGCGAGATTTTGCTTCCGATTTAGATACAAATACCAACATTGCTGTTTATGTGAAGTTGCCTGACAGCTTTTATATTGCGACGCCGGTAGGGAAGTATAATCCGGACTGGGCGATTGCTTTCTATGAGGGAGCGGTAAAGCATATTTATTTTGTAGCAGAAACGAAAGGTTCTATGTCATCTATGCAGCTTCGATTGATCGAAGAGTCGAAAATCCATTGCGCGCGGGAACATTTCAAAGCTATTAGCAACGGTAACGTTGTTTATGACGTAGTGGATAGTTATCAAACTTTACTAAATAAAGTGATGAAATAAGAAAAAGTCATTTCATATAAAACCAGCGGCGGCCCCGTAAACAGGGCCACCGCTGGTTTATAACCACTCATTTGTTTTATACAATTTTACGCAAACATATACATTACCAATTTTCGCAGTCTTCATCGCCGCAGTCGTCGCATTCGCAGTCATCGTAATGCTCGCCGCACTCTTCGCATTCTTCCAACCAATCTTCGGCCTGTCCCGCAGTGCGCCCTTTCTCGCTCTTTCCGCCGCAAAGCAAAGCCACTAAAATATCACCGAGCAATCCCATATTTCGCACCTCCGATGTGATAGATATGGAATTCACCCGCCCGCGATATCACGCCGTCCTGGGTACGCATGAATTCGGAAAACAGACGATACGACGATAATCCTTTCAGGCAATCGATGCGATTTTTAACAAACTTGCCGACATGCTGCAAAGTCGTGCTCCTGCTCACCGTTATACTCGGTAGGCTACGTTGCTTTTTCGCATGGTCCGATATGCGGAACGTGAGCCATACATCGTCTTTATAAATTTTGTAATACATACTGTTGGTGTTTTCCGAAAAATGCCATTCGCATTCCACTTTATTTTGGCGGCACAAGTCCAAAACAAAGTTATGTATCCTTTCTTTGTTTATCGCTAAGATCATGATTCACTCCTCCCTTGCTCGATATTTTATCTTCTTTTTTTCTTAAAGAACACTTTGTTGAAAATGTCGCAGGTGTCCAAAAAAATATTTATAAGCAACCAAATCATACCGTCTTACCTCCTTTTTTCTACATTATACCATAATAAACTTGACAAATACTGTCAAGTTTATTAAAAAAGTTTAAAAATTTTTTAAATTAAATAGATTTTTACTAGTTTATACCTGGATTGCCAAATCATCTTTTTTATGCTACAATAAACGCAGGCGAAAGGGATATCGGATATTGTCCGTCGAAGCGGCGGATATTTACAAACAGGAACAGGAAAACGGAGTTGCGGTCGGGTATAAACTGCCCGAAGATAAAAGCGACGCCTATTTTCGGCTGTTCAAAGTTCTGTTGGATGCTTCGCTGGACAGCGCGGAACTTGAAAAAGCATACAAGCGTATCTGCCGCAAAAAGTTTTCCTTTTCGGATAAGTACGGGAACGCCTATACCCTCGCCGTCGTCAACGTAAAATTCAATTATATTTATAAGCCGCAAGACGGCAGCCCCGTCAACCTCAAATCTCTTCGTGAATATTTTTATACAGACGGCTTTTGCGTAAACGGCGTTCATTACGTCCGATACAAGCGCAGCGCGGGCAGTTCGCGCGAAGGCAAATGTCTTTTTATCGACGAACGTCTGCTACGCGCCATGAGTAAATGGAGCGAATGCGGCTTGAAACCGCAAAAAGACCTTGCCTCGTGGGAATCATATAAGGCGCTGTCGCTCAGCAGTATCAAAGGTACGGTAGAAATCCCGCTCAATGGTATTCTC
>NXNN01000137.1_pt1 | contig 13147 bp, 14 predicted proteins | sample 2041041 | NCBI WGS metagenome assembly NXNN01 (sample SAMN07660617, study PRJNA407663) | chicken gut metagenome | isolation source: caecum content treated with Lincosamide | host: Gallus gallus domesticus | place: Czech Republic: Brno | collected 2016 | reverse complement strand
TCTGTGACTTCCTCGTCCTCCGCACTGATCTCGTTCTCGTTCTCAACCGCAGAGCCATCGAAGTGCAAAAGTGCGTCTTTTCATCGTGGTATGAAGATAAACTCTCGCGCGATAAATCCGAAATCCAACAGAATGCCCGGCTGAAAAAGGACATCCGCAGACTTAAGGACGCCTCGCGCCAGGCAGCGCGCTGGTCGGATAAAACAGAGGCGTCGAAAATAGGAAACCACGCAGGAGACCGGGGTTTCATCGGACACAAGGCCGCGAAAATGATGAAGCGCTCCAAGATGCTCGAGCGCAGACGTGAGAACGCCGTGCAGGAAAAAGAGGAGCTCCTAAAGGATGTAGAATCTCCCGAGCCCCTGAAGATCAATATGCTCCAGTATCACAGCAGCAGACTTGTCAACATAAAGAATCTCTCGATCCGCTATCCGGATTCCGATACACCGCTTTTCTCCGGCCTGTCCATGGAGATCCGGTCAGGCAGCCGTATCGCCCTGTCTGGGAAGAACGGGTGCGGCAAGTCCAGTCTGATCCGCCTGATCCTGGGAGAAAATATTCCTTATACCGGGGAAATATCCATCGCATCAGGGCTGCGCATTTCCTACGTCTCGCAGGACACCTCGCATCTTCATGGAACACTGTCCGAATATGCACTGCGCTGCGGCGTAGACGCTCCGCTCCTTCTCACCGTACTCGACAAACTGGGACTGGAGCGCCCGCAATTCGAAAAGAGGATTGAAACATACAGCGAAGGGCAAAAGAAAAAAGTACTGCTGGCGCGCTCCCTCTGCGAGCCGGCGCACCTCTTTGTGTGGGATGAGCCGCTGAACTACATTGATATCTTTTCCCGAATCCAACTCGAAGATCTGCTGCTTGCCAGTCAGCCGTCCATGCTCTTCGTAGAACATGACCGGACGTTCCGCGAAAAAATCGCAACAGAGATCATCGAACTGTAAGCGGACGCCAGGATCCCGGGTAAACCCGGGCATCGCGCCCACCGCATTGAAAACAAAGCAGATAAGCACGCTTCATAAAAAACTCTGTATCAGATGGTCTCTTCCATCTGTACAGAGTTTTATAATGATCATTTTCTTTATCTTCCTGTATTTTCTATCGGATCAGATCCTGAAGTTTGCTCTTCGGCACTGCGCCGACCTGCTTTCCGGCAATCTCGCCGTTCTTAAACGCGATAAATGTCGGGATGCTCATAACGCCGTATTTCTGTGCAACTGCCATCTCTTCATCGATATTGATCTTGCACACCTTTACGCCGGTCTCCTCACCTGCGAGTTCCTCGACGACCGGTCCCATCATCTTGCACGGTCCGCACCAGTCCGCATAAAAATCTACGAGCACCGTCTGCCCTGCCTGAAGCACTTCCTGATCAAAATTCTCTGTTGTCAACTTTACAACTGCCATTCTTATATCCTCCTTTAAATTCTCTAAATCTGTATTTATTGTCATTTCATGGTCTTAGTATACCACATTCTTATGACTTTTCAGTGACAAAATCACATTTCCGTTCTGCTGTCTGATACCAGGATGGGCAAAACTAATATCATATCTTTCCCAGTTTCCCGGCATCGATCACAGTAACTCTGCCTCTCGTCAGCTTCACAAGCCCGTCCGCCTGGAACTGCTTCAGGATCCTTGTGACGACTTCCCTCGCAGTTCCGGCGTCTTTCGCGATATCTTCATGAGTGAGCCTCAGCTCATCTCCGCCTTCTATCGCCCTGTGCTCCAACAACGCGCCTGCGATCCTTGACGCCACATTAGAGAACACAAACTGGTTAAACAGCCACATAATATCCGAAAACTTTTCCGAGATCATTTCCATCGTATAGTCTTTCACCGCTCCGCTCTCATCATACAGCTTCCGGTATACTTTCTTCGGGATCGTATAGATCTCGCAGTCCGTCTCCATTTCCATGTCGAGCTCAATGTCCATTCCGTTTAGCATACATGCCGCACTCAGTATGCTCACGTCACCGTCCAGCAGACGGAACAGCGTAATGTCTCCGCCGCCCGGCGATGTGATAAATACACGAGCTCTTCCGGAGCCGATGATCTGCACTCCCGCACATTCTCCTCCTCCGAAATGAAGCTGCGTCTTCTTCTCGCACAGATTTCTGGTCGTATTTTCTACTATCTCCGCTCTCTGATCTTCCGTCAGGCTCTCCCAGAAAGGAAATGCATTTCTAAATAAATCCGCATTCATTGTTCACTCACCCATTCATCCGCCAGTTCCTTGACCAGCTCAGGTTCCAATTCAAGGAGTTCTGCGATCTCATCCAACGGCATTCCCTTCTCCATCTTTTTCCCCACAAGGCGCTTTAGCGCAAGACGTTCTCCCTGTTTTTCTCCCCGTTTTTCTCCGATTTCTTCTCCCTGCTTTTGCCCCAGCCTTTGAGCGCTCCTCATCATAGAATTATGGTCGCGGATCGCCTTCTCCCGCAGTTCATACTCCAACCGTTTCTGTTCATCCAGACTCAGTTTTTTCAGCTCATCGTATGCCTCTTCAATATACTCGTCTTTCTTTGCCATATCCTCAAACTCCTCCCGTCTCTTTCCACCGAGGAATCTCATCCAACGGATGATGCCGCCCTCATTTTGATCCTGCTCAGGCAGCTTCTTAAAATTGTTGTTTATACCCATATTTATTTCTCCTCCATCTTATCACGTTTTCTAAAAAGAAAAAAGCCACTTTCGAGTATCTGGAATTCCATGCGATATCGCCGATGAACTGCACACATGCGAATTTTATTTTATACTTTATTATCAAATCATAATGTTATCGTCACACTTTTGTCACATTTTCGCAATAAGCTATTCGTTGTTGAAGGGAGTATAACAAAATGACTGATGAACAATATTACACACTGATCCATCCGTACCAGGATGCAATGAACCTGATCCTCACCAGATTAAAAATACTGAACCATACCACCTATGAAAGCGACGACTTTCAGCCGATCCACAGTATAACGAACCGTATCAAAGAAAAAGGGAGTATTGAAAATAAATTACAGAAAAAGAACGCTTCCGCAAGTGTCCAGGATGCCAAGGCGCTTCTGCAGGACATTGCCGGAGTGCGCGTGATCTGCTTTTTTGAAAAAGATATCAAACATCTTGTAGAATGCTTAAGAAAACAGTCGGATCTTATTGTGATCAAAGAAAAGGATTACATATCCGCACCGAAGCCGAACGGCTATCGAAGCTATCATATGATCATCGGTGTTCCGATCTATTACATGGACGGTATGGAATACTATCCGGTCGAGATCCAGTTCCGAACTATTTCCATGGACTTCTGGGCTGCAATGGAGCATAGAATCTGCTATAAAAATCAGCCTTTTAACGAACTGGAGATGAAGAACGCATTTCTCCAGTATTCTGAAATACTGGAGAAAATGGAGAAATCATTTGAGGTATACAGCGAGAACTGTAGTTGAAGCTGTATTTACCGGACGAGTTTCCCTTTTATTCTACTTTTGGAAAGCGGATTGACATCTCGAATCCCTTACCGCTCTGAGAACGGGCTTCTAATCCCAGCCCCAGATCATCCGCCATCTTCCCGCAGAGATACAGGCCCATCCCCGTTGCTTTCTTTCCGGTGTCAGCCGGATTTCCTGTAAAGCCTTTCTCAAAAATGTAAGGGAAGTCACATTCTTTCACTCCGACTCCGTTGTCGCATATGCGCAGCACATCTTCCGACTCCAGCTGCTCCAAAGAGATCGTAAGTTCCGGCTGTTTCTTTCTGCAGTCACTGTATTTTACCGCATTGCTTATGATCTGTCCCAGCAGAAATTCAATCCCCCTGCGGTCAGAAAACACTGAAATCTCCGATACATGTACGGTAATCCTGAAATTCTTCTCCTTCAGGAGCAGACTGTAATCTTCCAGCACCTCGCTGACGCAGTCATTCAGATCTACGGGCTCGAACAGGTAATCCTTTCTGCCGCTCTTTAGACGTGCGTAGTAGAGAATCTGGCTGATATGCTCCTGGAGACGGCTTCGGACATACTCCAGCTTAAACGCAGCCGATGCAGGGAGCTCATCTCCCTGATTGTCCAATACCATTGTCAGCAGTGACAGAGGATTTTTCGTCTCGTGGGCCCACGCCTCCACATATTCCTCGTAGTCCTCCGCCGCGGTCCGTGCTCTGCTGCAGGCGGCATCTTTTTCCCGCAGGACAGTTCCCAGCATCCGGACAGACTCCCGTTCCGATGCGCTTACCGCCCGTATCAGATTTTCTTCGTTGATAAGATCAGGATTCTTTAGAAACGCGTGGAACGCATTTCCTCTCTTCTGTTCTGTACGATCCAGAATAAACGCCACAATAAGAAACAACAGAACAGTTCCCAGCACGATCAGAGGAACCAATATTCCAAAGGCAGCCGCATCAGAAAGCCAAAGCAGCAGCGCTGACATTACATCAAGCCAAAGCAGCAGCGCAAGCCATGGGAGATAACGCACTAAATAAAGCAGCCTTTTTCTCATCACTGATCCTCCTCATTTCCCAGGCGATATCCCACACCCCGGACCGGCATGATCTTCTGTTTCATTCCAAGCCTCGTCATTGTCTTTTTCAGCCTTGTCAGATTGACCTGCAGCGCATTCTCATCAATAAACTCCGTTGTCCCCCACAACGCTGTACACAGTTCATCTTTTGTGACCGTCCTGTCGCTGCGTGATAGAAATATCTCAAGCAGTTTTCCCTGATTTTTGGGAAGTACAATAGAACTGTTGTTGATATACAGTGTATAAGTCTGACGGTCCAGCAGAAAGCCCGGGCCCTCCAGCAGATTTGCCCGGCCTTCATACCGCTTAAGAACATTGGACACACGTGCGAGAATCCTCTCCCTGCGGCAGGGTTTCGTCAGATATTCGTCCGCTCCAAGTTCAAGAGCGCGAAGCTCATCTTTCATCTGATCCCGGGAGGTCAGTACAAGAACCGGGAACGAGCTTCTTCCTTTGATCTCCCGGCAGATCTGGAATCCGCTGACACCCGGAAGATTGAGATCCAGCACTGCAAGATCAGGTGAAATCTGTTCCAACTGTTCCGCCACATGATCAAATTCACGGATCTCTATTGCCTCATATCCCGCTTTTCTCAGCATCAGCGCCAGTTCTTCACGCATAAGAGGTTCATCCTCTACTACCGCGATCTGCTTCATTTTTTCCTGCACCTCCTGTCGACAGTTACTCTTTCTTTGCTTTGTATTCAGGCCGTCATTCTTCACGCTCCGGTGCCATCAGTGTCAGCAGATACCTGCTGCTGGATCGTTTTACCGCAGCCATATAAATGCATTCTATCACACAGAGCACAAGAATCATAGCTGCAGAAATAAACATCATCTCTCCGGCTGACCCCCGGGTCACGGATGACAGCAGCCCCGTGAACAGCGCCCGCACTGCAAACAGGCTGCTTACAGCCGCTGCGAATACCGGGATCCCGAAATACCAGTTGATCTGTTTCTTTGCCGACGCGCACAGTGTTTCATACACAGCGCCAAGCTTTATGAGCGTTTTATATCTCCGGTTTGTCTTCTGCTGGTTCATCAGGAACTGGACTCCGATCACCGTGTTTGCCACGATCAGAAAGATGATCGCAAGATAGATCGTAATATAGCTGGCTGCCACGATATAGAACAGCTGCCTCCCCATATTCTGCAGATAACTCTCATAATTCAGCCCGGTTTCATTTAATTTCTCATTCATCCCCGAGATTGCCTGCATAAGACCTGTTTTTTCCGATACACTGCTATCCAGCACTCCGTTGACATACACGTCATACTGCCCCTGTGTGTAATATTGAAATGCCTCATCCGGCAGGATCAGCGCAAAGGAGAGGGTGATCGAATAATCTGTCACGACTGCTGTCGTCTGCACCTTACCTGTCAATCGGAGAGTATTTCCGCCGACTTCCACTTCCGGCCGGTCTGCCAGCACCGTATTCATGATCTCAGCCTGCCTGTCATTAAGAAAACTGCTGTCCATATATACAGCCCCCTCGTCTTCTCCCAGTTCCACCTCAGGAAGTCCTGCCGTGCGAAGCAGTTCATTATACCCGGAAAGAGAAATGAGCGACGGGAAATCCGCGAATCCTAAATTATTTAAAAGCACATCTCTGTCATCTGAAGCAGGAAATTTCGCCGCCTGTTCCAACACCTCATTCATCGAGTATGCATTTTCAAAATCTTCTGCCGTGCGGATATCACCGATCTTCATTTCGAACAATTCCGAAAACGCCGTATCCAGTCCGCTCTTGCGCAGTGTATCAAGTGCATCCGCAGCTGCCTGCTCCTGATTCGGTTCATCCGTATATTCCGGTATAAATGTATAGTCCAGCAGATGAGGATCTGACTGGCCATAGTAAGCCGCGATTGCAACTCCCGCGCCAAAGCAGCAGAGAGCGCCAAGTATCAGCAGCGAGCTGACCGCCATCGTTCCCGACTGACGGACTACATTTTCCTGCAGCTGGCGCACATTGAATACATGCAGCCGCCGGTCCCGTTTTTCGGATTTTATTATCAGGTTAAATATATATCTGAGCCCGTAGAAGAAAAGCAGCGTTCCCGCGAATCCAAGAAGCACCGTAATCCCCATCATCCCGATCTGATACCATGATATTCCCCTGATCGCCAGATAATATGCCGTTCCAAGACAGAGAATGCCGGCAAAGAGCGCCAGGCCATACACAGGCGCCGGATGCTGTCTCTTTGTTTCCTCCGGCTTTTCAGCCAGAAGTGAACCGATTTCCCGACGGCTTATCTTTACGCTCAGAATCAGGAATGCCGCAAGCTTGATCAGGAAGAAACCAGCAGCAGTCAGCAGGATGGCATCAAGCGACATCGTGAACCGGTGCCCGATGATTCCCAGACCAACCAGCCGGGCGGTAACCAGACTGATCAGTTCCGACAGAAGAACTCCTGCGGGAAGTCCGGTCAGCAGAGCAATAGCACTGCTCCGTATGTCTTCCGCCAGAAGAAGGACAAACAGCCTGTTCCGTGTCATTCCCATCATCAGATACACGCCAAACTCATGTCTGCGCCGTTCAAGCTGGAACTTACTGGCAAAGTAGACCAAAAAGAACAGAACGACCAATGTCATCACATAAAAAACAGGGATCATTGTAAGGAGACGGTTTACCGCATCACTTTCCATTGTCTTCAGAAAAAGCATAACATCCTGATGTGAAAGAGAAAGTATAATATAAAATGCGATAACAGAAACGAGAAGCGTCGTAAAAAACAGACCGTTCTCTTTTCTGCTTCTCCTGCTGTTACGGGTAATAAGCTCAAAGAACATTGGCGCTCCCTCCTCCCAGCTGTGACATTACTTTTAATATCCTCTCATAAAAATCCTGCTGCGTTTCATCCGGAGTATCACGTCTTAACTCATGAAAGATCCGTCCGTCCCGGATAAACAGGATACGTTTACAGTAACTTGCCGCATTCGAGTCATGGGTCACCATAAGGATCGTTGTATTTTCATCCTCATTCAGTCCTGCAAGCTTTTTCATCAGTGTTTTTGCATTTTTTGAGTCGAGCGCGCCCGTCGGTTCGTCTGCGAGTATGATCCCCGGATCCATGATCAGCGCTCTTGCCGCCGCAACACGCTGCTTCTGTCCTCCTGACATCTGGGACGGAAATTTATCGAGCACATCCGTGATCTCAAGATAGGACGTCAGCCGCGACAATCGTTTCCGGCTCTCTCCGTCAGATACGTTATGGAGAGACATCGGAAGCATAATGTTCTCCCTGCCGGTCAGGTTATCGATCAGTTCAAAATTCTGGAACAGATAGCCGATTTCTCTTCCTCTGCACTGCGCAAGCTTCTTTCCTTTCAGGGAATGGATTTCCGTACCTTTCATCATGATCTTTCCGCTGTCCGGCTCTATTACCGTCGCAATGCAGTTCAGAAGCGTCGATTTTCCCGAGCCGCTGCTCCCCATAATTCCTAAGAATTCCCCCTCCATTACCTGTAATGTTATCCCGTCCAGGGCTTTCGTCTGACTGCCCTGTCTTCCGTAATATTTCTTCAGATTTTCAATTTCAAGAACCGTTTCCATTATCGGTACCTCCTTCGTTCTCTGCCATGATGATAGCATATGACCGGGTGTGAGAACACTTACAACTGATGAAAGGTTTTAGAAAACAAGACCGGAACTTTTCGGCTAAGTTCCGGTCTTGCTCTTAAATAAAATTTACTTAATCTCCACTCTGAAAATCCGTCTCCTACCAGAGAGCTTTATAAATCCTTATTACATCATCTTTTGTCGGCACTCTCGGATTTGTCGCCGTACATGCATCTTCAAGAGCTGCATCTGCCATACGGTCGATCGCTCCGAAATATTCCTCTTCAGAAATCGTACCGATCTGTGAGATTGACAGCGGGATATCCATTTCTTTTAACATGAACTGTACCCAGTTAACGAGAGATCTCACTGTCATGATCTTATTATAACTGCTCAATCCCAATATCTGTGCCACAGTCGCATATCTCTTTACGGCCGGAAGATACTCCTTGCGGCTTTTGCTGTGCTTATTGATATCACTGTTGAACTCTATGATATGCGGAAGAAGCATAGCATTGGCACGTCCGTGCGGAATATGGAACGTTGCCCCAAGCTGATGTGCCATTCCGTGATTCAGGCCAAGTTATGCTGTATGAAATGCGAGTCCGGCAAGACATGATGCCGAATGCATTTTCTGCCTTGCGTGCATATCACTTCCGTCCAGAAATGCCCTGAGCAGGAACACACCGCATATCTCGATAGCCTTTTCCGCGAGCGCATTAGAGAAATCACTGCGGTTGATGCTGACACACGCCTCCAGAGCATGGGTAAATACATCCATTCCGGTATCAGCCGTCACTGCCGGGGGGACACTCTTAACCAGCTCCGCATCCAGGATCGCTTCATCCGGCATCATGGAATAGGATACGAGCGGATATTTAACTTTTGCTGCAGGATCTGTAACTACTGCAAAAGAAGTCACCTCGGATCCGGTCCCGCTTGTTGTCGGAATAGCGATCAGCCCGACTTCTGCGTAATGATCTACACGCAGTGCAAATTCCCGGATGGACTTTGATGAATCAATAGCAGATCCGCCGCCAACCGCAACAATGGCATCCGGTCTGTATTCAAGCATCTTCTTTACGCCTTCGCTGATCTTCTCGATCGGCGGATCAGGCACAACATCTTTAAACACCTCAAACTGCTTATTTCCTCTTTTCAGCGGTTCTGTGACCAGGTCGATCAGGTCTCCCTGGGCAATGAACGGATCAGTCACGACCAATACTTTCTGATAAGGGATCTCTGCCAGACGGTCAAGTGCCTGATCTCCAAAATAAATTTTTGTTTTAATATCAAAGCTTTTCATAGCTGTCCTCTCTTCGTTCGGATTCCGCGTTCATATGACTTCTCAATTACTGAGGATAGATACACTGTATTCCCGAATCTTTAAATACCTGGAGCCATTTTTCCTCCGGTCTCTCATCGGTTATCACTGCCGTAAGATCATCCAGAGTTCCTATCTCCGTAAATGCTATCCGATCAAATTTACTGCTGTCGATCGCAAGGATCCTGTCCTTTGCAGACTTTAGCATTGTCCTTTTATTGTTGGCATGCAGATCGTCTGAATCCGTAAATCCGGCCGATACATCAATGCCTTTACAGGAGATAATCGCTTTATCAACATGGTAGTTGCTGAGCATCCTGTCTGTCTGCGGTCCTACGAGTGCAAATGACCCTTCCCGTGATGCACCGCCTGTTGACAGGATCGTCCAGTCCTGCACATCAAACAGCTCGATGATAATTTCGATAGAATTGGTGATGATCGTAAGGTTCTTTTTCCCTTTCTCCTGCAATGCTTTCGCAATATATACCGCGGTAGTGCTGGCATCCAGCATAATACTGTCTCCATCATTCACCAGTCCGGCAACCAATTCCGCTATGTGCTGTTTACCTAAAATATTCCGGTTCTTTCTGATATTAAATGGCAGTTCAATATTAACATTCTCATTGATAACAGCTCCGCCATAACTTTTGATAGCATAACCGTCATTTACCAGTTTCTCAAGATCTCTTCTGATCGTCTCCTCTGAGACATCATACAACTGGCTCAGTTCGCTCACAACAACTCGTCTGTCTGTCTGAAGCTTTTCCAGGATCTCGTTACGTCTTTCTATTGCAAGCATCTCACTGCCTCCTGATTATGACAAAACAGACCCTCCGACCGCTCTGCACTTATGCGGGAACATGCCGCATACTGCAGTCATAAGCAGGGGAGAGCCTGTCTATTCATTGCTTTATAAAATTGCATCACGAATCTGGGCATCCGGATGAGCAATAACTGACGAATCGAGGAACATTCCTCTGTCTTTCACTGCTTCTTTCGCCCGTTCGATCGCTGCCTCTACGGCAGCAACTTCGCCTGTCAGCAGCATATATGATTTTCCGCACATACCTCTTGCGATACGCAGCTCGATCAGATCAACGATCGCTGTCTTAGCTGCCTCATCGGCTGCTACGATAATAGATGCAGCGTCATATGTCTCAAAAATACCGAGCGCCGATACATCTTCAATCTTGGATGCTCCATAGATCGCCGGGAAAATAGACTCATGCGGGTTTCCGAGTACAAAACTGTCGATCAGGTGGAAACCGTGCAGCTCTTTGGCATTGTCAACCGCTGCTTTCACGGCACTTAAGTCACCTGTAATGATCGCAATATACTTACCCGGACATACTGTCTGAGCTTCGATTATACTGACTTCAGAGGTCTTTACCATTGCATCTGTTGCGGTAATGCCTGCTGAAACAGTCTTATATTCTACCATTCCAATTGCCTTACTCATTGCCTGCACGTCCTTCCTAAGTTTCTATGATGACATATTTGTCATTTACTTCGGTCACTGTACCTGTCACTGATGCGTGAATTCCCACGCTCAAGCCTTTGCCCGGTTCAGCGATCATCTGTCCCTTTGTTACCTTATCACCCTGCTTAACGATTGGGGAAGCAGGTGCGCCTATATGCTGGCTCATCATGATCTTCACTTTTTTTATTGCGATCTCTGATTCATCAAGAGGCGCTTCTCTGTTATATTTTGTGAGATCGATCCTTGCCATCAGGCGTTCCATCGGAACTTTTCTGTACTCTCTCTCCGGTCCTACCGGCTTTGCTTCCACATGCGGAGCTTTGATTCCGTTCGCCCGTAAACCGGCTTTATATTCAGCCATCAGGCTTCTCGGCGAGAGCCCCTGGAAACAGGAGTACAATTCGCAGACACCACAGGAAGAACAGAACATTGTATTTACAAAAATGTTCGGCTCCTGTATATCCTTGCAGGTAGCTGCAAGCATGAATTTGTTCGGCTCGATCGGATGTCCGAGCAGATGCCGCGGACATAAGTCCGTACACATTGTACACTGGCAGCAGCATGCCGCTGCACGTTTCATATCAATTGAGTTTTTCTTTAATTTCTTCTGAACAATATAATGATCTTCCGGCAGTACGAGAATTGCATTCGTCGTCTTTGTTACCGGCTGGGCGCCTGTTCCGATATTACCCATCATAGGACCGCCTACAAAATACACCGGATTCGGTGTTGTGACGTGTCCTGCGAGCGCTACCACCTCATCAAGAGGCGTACCGATAGGAACGCGAACAGTAACCGGATTCTCTACCTCTGCGACAACAGACACGAGCTTATCTTCAACAGGTGTATTTTCGTGTAAAGCCCTGTACGCATTATAAACAGTCTCTACGTTGAATACCGCGACCCCGCTCTCGATCGGAAGTCCGCCAGGACGCACAACCTTGCCTGTCACTTCATAGATAAGTACGACTTCATCGCCGGCAGGATAAACTTCATCCAGCAATCCAAGTCTCATTTCCGGATATTTCTCAATAACAGCATCTACTGCTTCGATCGTCTTCTTATACGCTTTTTTAATACCGATAATTGCTTCTTTCGCCCCAACAGTCTCTGCGATCGTATGGAACATATCTGCGATCTCGGCGGCGTGCTTTTCAAGAAGCTGTCTGTGCAGCCTCAGGAGCGGTTCACATTCCGCACAATTCAGGATGATCGTCTCTGCGCGCTCATCCAGCTTTGCATATGTCGGAAATCCTGCACCACCTGCACCAACGATACCGTTCTGCTGCAATATGCTGCTTAATTCTTTCATATCCATAATTCCACTACTCCAGTCCTGATCCGTCGTCAATAATTCCCACGATCGCTGCATCGATCGGCGCATCAGGCATACCGCTTCCGATTCTTGCCGCGCTGCCCTGTGCCACAAGCACGTACTCGCCGATTCCTGCTCCGATCTTATCGATCGCGATAAGCTGGTCTGCGCCGGAATGCATATGCTCCAGTATATCCACGATCATAAATTTATTTCCGACCAAATTTTCACATTTACGTGTTGAAACAACACTTCCGACAACTTTTCCTATCAGCATGATATGATCCTCACCGTATCTCCGGTTGCGATTTTTGCAGCATTTGCCTCATCGGTATCTATGTGCATCTCAAGCGTGAAACTGTCGTCCACACGAATCTTTACGTGATTAAATATTGTTCCTCTTTCATTGTCCGCTTTTACCGATACGATATCCCCGTCATGCACGCCGGCTGCCATTGCATCTCTCGGTGACATATGTATATGTCTCATTGCAATAATACAGCCTTCTTTAAGATAAAGGGCACCCTTCGGTCCCACTACGGCGATCGGAGCACTTCCTGCAACATTTCCGGACTCTCTGATCGGAGCTTTAACGCCAAGCTTAATTGCGTCTGTCGCGGAAATCTCTACCTGTGTCTGTTTTCTGACCGGACCTAAAACCCTGACATTTTCGATAGCCCTGAGTTTGATTCCCACGATTGTTACAGTTTCATTTGATGCGAACTGTCCGCCCATCAGCTCCTTTTTCTTGGTCAGCTGATAGCCTTTGCCGAACAGCACTTCAACGTGTTCCTGTGTAAGATGGATATGTCTTGCGGACACTCCGATGGGGACAAGATATCCTGCATCATCGGATGATTTCTGTTTTTCAACGGCTTCCAGAACCAGCTTTGTAATTAATGCCACATTACTGTTATCCATATCTCAATTCTCCTTGTATTTGCA
>NXNN01000136.1_pt1 | contig 13194 bp, 14 predicted proteins | sample 2041041 | NCBI WGS metagenome assembly NXNN01 (sample SAMN07660617, study PRJNA407663) | chicken gut metagenome | isolation source: caecum content treated with Lincosamide | host: Gallus gallus domesticus | place: Czech Republic: Brno | collected 2016 | reverse complement strand
ATTATGCCCGCATTGCCCGCGCCGGCAGCCGGCTGCGAGGGGCTGCCCGGCGCGCAGCCTTTCAGGCGGGCTGTGGATACCTTTTTTGTAGCGCTTTAATGGCAAACCTACGTTATCCACCGATTTCACGCCCACCGCATTTTCTTGCCGGTACGCTATTTTTCTGTTACACTTAAAACATTCCAAACGACTGTATAATCCATCCTTCTCCCCTATCACGCTTTTTATAAATCTTTTTTGCGAAAGTCCTGTTTATAGACCTTCTGAAATGCTATCCTAGAGACAGAAAAACTCCCGTTTCCCTACAAACGGACTCCAAGCAAATCAGAAAGGGTGAACCATATCATGTAAAATCATCATGCAACCGGCTTTCTCTGGATGTGGAAACCGGCAGCGCCCTTTTTATCTGAGCGACATGAAAAGGGCGGCAAGAGGTCGATTCTCTTGCCGCCGCTTTTCTACAAAGTACATCTAATTTTTTCTATCCACAGCACGCCTTGCTTGCAGGCCAATATGCTGACATGCGTATTATATCCGATTCCTTTTCAAAAAGCAAACGCCTGCTGTCAGCCTGCACTCCCTCACAAAAAATGGATGCCAAATTTGGGCAATGCTACGATTTTTCGTTTTTCCCTTTGTTTTTACTTCATTTGCCTTGACAGAGGTCTTTTCCCGATGTAGTATGTAAATACAAATTACATTTAATTGAAAGGAGATTTGAAACGTGATCCAACTGGAGGTCTGGGGGCCTTACGCCCTGTTCAGCAGGCCTGAGCTGAAAGTCGAAAAGGTGTCCTACGATGTCCCTACGCCCTCGGCGGCGCGGGGCATTGTGGAAGCTGTCTATTTTCACCCCGGGCTGCGCTGGTATATTGATCGCATCTATGTTCTAAACCCCATTTCTTTTACCAGTATACGCCGGAACGAGGTCCTTAGCAAGATCTCCGCCCGCAATGTACGGCAGGCCGCACAGGGTGGACGGCAGGAACTGTACCTCGCCGCGCCCCAGGAGATCGTGCAGCGCTCGTCGCTGCTGCTGCAGGACGTGCACTATGTCATCGAGGCCCACTTTGAAATGACCAGCAAAGCCGCGCCGTCCGATAACCCCGGCAAGTTCCAGGACATCGTGACGCGGCGGATGGAAAAGGGGCAGTGTTATACGACGCCCTACTTGGGGTGCAGGGAGTTTTCCGCCTCGTTCCGCCGCTGGGCGGGCGGCCCGATCAAAACCATCCACGAGACCAGAGACCTTGGTTTGATGCTGTACGACTTCGATTATACCGACCCGCAAAACATCACGCCCACCTATTTCCGCGCCAAACTGGAAAACGGCATTCTCAACGTCCGGGATTGTGAGGTGTTCCGATGATCCTGCAGGCATTGACCCATTATTATGAAGATCTGCTGGAAGCGGGCAAAATTGGCCGCCCCGGATGGAGCCAGGTCAAGGTGTCCTATGGGCTTGAGCTGGATGAAGAAGGCCATCTTGTCCAGCTGCTTCATCTGCAGCAGGAAATAATCCGCGGCAAAAAGACAGCCCTTGTCCCCCGCGAACTCCTGCTGCCCGCACAGGTCAAGCGGAGCGTCGCCGTCGCGGCCAACTTTCTGTGCGACAACAGCGGTTATCTGCTGGGCGCAGACAGCAAGGGCAAGCCGGAGCGCACCGCCAGCTGTTTTGCCGCTGCAAAGGCCCTGCACACCGAGCTTTTGCAGCGCGCCAGTTCGCCGGCGGCAAACGCCATCGTCCGCTTTTTTGCGCGCTGGGACCCCGCTCAGGCTTCCGCCTGTCCCCTGCTGCAGGAGGACTGGGACGACTTGATGAAGGGCGGCAACCTGACCTTCTTTTATGACGGCCGGCCGGCGGCGGAAGACCCCGCCGTCCGCGACGCCTGGCAAAGCCATTACGACGCGGGCAGCGCCGATGGCGCGGAGGACATCCTCTGCCTGGTGACGGGCCGCCATGCGCCCCTCGCCCGGCTGCACCCCAACATCAAGGGTGTTGCCGGGGCCCAGTCCTCCGGCGCGGCGCTGGTGTCGTTCAACGGCCCGGCCTTCTGCTCCTACGAGCACGAACAGGGCAGCAACGCCCCCACCAGCGAATACGCCGCGTTTGCTTATACCACCGCGCTCAACACCCTGCTGGCCGACCGGAACCATGTCTGCCGGGTGGGAGACACCACCATCGTTTTCTGGACCGACGGTTCCGACTCTGCGTATCAGGACTGCGCCATGTTCGCCCTGTTCGGCGGCGGGGCCGAGGAAAACGCCGCCTACCAGGAAGCCGACCTTTTCAACGTGCTCAAGCAGCTCTCCCAGGGGCGACCCGTTGACTGGGACGGCAGCCGCCTTGACCCCAACACCCGGTTTTACATACTGGGCCTTGCCCCCAATGCAGCCCGTCTGTCGGTGCGCTTTTTCTGGCAGAACAGCTTCGGCGGCCTGGCTGCGCATCTGGCCCACCACTATGAGCAGCTGAACATCATCCGCCCCGCTTATGCTCAGGGCACGCTGCTGACCATCTGGCGCATGGCCCTGGAAACGGTCCGCAAGCCTGCTCCCGGTTCCAGAGCCCCTGAACCGGCCCAGCGCCTGGCAGGCGACCTGCTGCTGGCAGTCCTGAACGACACCCCCTACCCCGCCACCTTGCTGAACGGCGTCCAGCTGCGCATCCGCGCCCAGCAGGACATCACCTGGGGCCAGGCGGCCATCCTGAAAGCCTATTACAAGCGCAATTCCGCCAACGAACAGATCAAGGAGGTCATGGACATGAAACTGAACGATCAGAGCGACTACCTGCCCTATGTACTGGGCCGGCTGTTTTCGGTGCTGGAGTCGATCCAGCGCAGCGCCAGCCCTAGCATCAACACCACCATCAAGAACCGCTATTTCAACGCGGCGTCGGCTACCCCGGCCCTTGTGTTCCCCACCCTCATCAACCTCGCGCAAAAGCATCTGAACAAACTGGACGGCGGGCTCGCCGCCTATTATGAAAAGCGTCTTGCCGAACTGCACAGCCTCATCACCGAGACCCTGCCTGCCCGGATGACACTGGACGAGCAGAGCGCCTTCCAGATCGGATACTACCACGAGACCCAGAACCGCTACACCAAGAAGGAGGAAAAGTAACCATGTCCGAGGCCATCAAGAACCGCTACGATTTTGTCATCCTGTTCGATGTGGAGAACGGAAACCCCAACGGGGACCCTGACGCCGGCAATATGCCGCGTGTGGACCCCGAGACCGGCTGCGGCCTGGTGACGGACGTCTGCCTGAAGCGGAAGATCCGCAATTACATCGAGGACGCCAAAGAGGACGCCGAGGGCTACCGCATCTACATCCGGGACCAGGTGCCCCTCCAGCGCAGCGACGCCGAGGCCCTGCGCTATCTGGGCGTGGACAAGGACCTGAAAGCCGCCAAAAAGGACGACCCGGCCTTGGACGGGAAGATTCGCGATTTCATGTGCCGGAACTTCTACGACATTCGCACTTTCGGCGCGGTGATGACCACCTTTGTCAAGGGCGCGCTGAACTGCGGCCAGGTGCGCGGCCCGGTCCAGCTGGGCTTTGCCCGCAGCATCGACCCCATCCTGCCCCAGGAGGTCACTATTACCCGCATCGCCATCACCACTGAGGCGGATGCGGAGAAAAAGGGCACCGAGATGGGCCGCAAGTACATCGTCCCCTACGGCCTGTACCGGGCAGAGGGCTTCGTCTCGGCCAACCTGGCCCGCAAGGTCACCGGTTTCTCTAAGGAGGACCTGCAGCTTCTGTGGGAAGCGATCCTGAATATGTTTGAAAATGACCACAGCGCGGCGCGCGGCAAAATGGCCGTGCGGGAATTGATCGTTTTTAAGCACGATTCCGAGCTGGGCTGCGCCCCCGCTTACAAGCTGTTCGATGCGGTCCACGTCCAGCGCGTGGAGGGCGTGACCGTCCCCCGCAAATACAGCGATTACGTCGTGACCGTTGACGCCGATCTGCCCGCCGGCGTCACCTGCCAGAGGCTGGCCTGATGGACCCCGACAGCTACCTGCTGATGTCCGGTATCCAGCACTTCTGCTTCTGCCGCCGCCAGTGGGCCCTTATCCATCTGGAACAGCAGTGGGCGGAAAACCTGCGCACCGCAGAAGGGCATCTTCTGCATGAGCGCTGCCACGACGAAGCCCTTCACGAAAAGCGCGGGGGCCTATTGACTGTACGGGGGTTGCGGGTGGTCAGCCACCGGCTGCAGCTGTCCGGCGTCTGCGATGTGGTGGAATTTCGCGCCAGCCCCGAAGGGGTGCCCCTCCAGGACTATCCCGGGCTGTGGCTGCCTCTGCCGGTGGAGTACAAACACGGTTCCCCCAAGGCAAACGACGCCGACCGTTTGCAGCTCTGCGCCCAGGCCATGGCGCTGGAAGAAATGCTGGTCTGCGAAATCCCAAAGGGCGCTCTTTTCTATGCAGAGACCCGCCGCCGCGAATGGGTGGACCTGACCCCCGAGCTGCGGCAAAAGACGCAGGCTGTGGCCGCCGAGATGAACGACTGCTTTGCGCGGGGCCACACCCCCAAGGTGAAGCCCGGCAAGCACTGCAACGCCTGCTCCCTGAAAGAGCTGTGCCTGCCCGTTCTCTGCCGGCGCGCCGATCCGGCAGGCTATATCCGCGCCCACCTGGAAGAAACGGAGGCAGATGCACCATGAGGAAGCTGCTGAACACTTTATTTGTCCTGACTGAAAGCAGCTATCTGACCCTGGACGGCGAAACCGTGGTGGTCAAGCAGGGGGATGCCGAAGCGGCGCGCTTTCCCCTGCACACTTTGGAAGGCATCCTCTGCTTTTCCTACGCGGGCGCTTCCCCTGCTTTGATGGGCGCCTGTGCCCAGCGGAATGTAGATATGGCATTTTTCACGCCGCGCGGGAAGTTTTTGGCCCGTTCTGTCGGCGAGGCAAAGGGAAATGTTTTGCTGCGCCAGCAGCAGTTCCGCGCTGCGGACGACCCCGGCGTCAGCTGCCGCTACGCCAAAGGGTTCCTGCTGGGCAAGATCTACAACGCCCGCTGGGTGCTGGAACGCGCAACGCGCGACCACCCGCAGCGCGTCCCTGTGGAGAAGCTGAAAACCTTGTCCGGCCAGCTGGCCGCAGCCCTTTCCCGCGTCGAAGACGCCATGACCACCGAAGAACTGCGCGGCATCGAAGGCGAAGCGGCACAGCTCTACTTCAGCGGTTTTGATGACTTGATCCTGCAGCAGCGCCCGGCTTTTGCCTTTGCCAAGCGCACCCGCCGTCCGCCGCTGGACCCGGTCAACGCCCTGCTCTCCTTTGCCTACACGCTGTTGGCCCGTGACTGCGCCGCCGCACTGGAAGGCGCCGGCCTTGATCCATATGTGGGTTTTCTGCACCGGCCCCGGCCCGGCCGCACCAGCCTGGCGCTGGACCTGATGGAAGAACTGCGCACCGCTTTTGCCGACCGCTTTGTGCTGGCCTGCATCAATCAAAAGACCATCCTGCCCAAACACTGCGTCAAACAGGAAAGCGGCGCCGTCCTGCTGACCGACGAGGGCCGCAGGGCTTTTCTGCAGGCCTGGCAGCAGCGCAGGCAGCAGACCATCCAGCACCCGTTTCTGGGCGAAAAGATCCCCTGGGGACTGGTGCCCTATGTGCAGGCTTTGCTGCTGGCCCGCACCCTGCGGGGCGATCTGGACCGCTATCCCCCATTTTTCTGGAAATAAGGAGGGCGCTATGCTGGTTTTGGTCACTTACGACGTCAACACCGAAACTGCTGCCGGGCGGCGCAGGCTGCGCAAGGTTGCAAAAGCCTGCGTCAACCACGGCCAACGGGTGCAGAACTCTGTATTTGAGTGCATCCTGGATGCCGCGCAGTACGCTGTGTTCAAGGCAGAGCTCACCGCTTTGATCGACCCGGATGCGGACAGTCTGCGCTTTTACCGCCTGGGCAACAGTTACAAAGCCAAAGTGGAGCACATCGGCCTCACACCCCAGTGGCCGCAGGACGGCGTCCTGCTGGTCTAACGCCCCCACTTATGGTATACTGTCAGCAAGGCAGAACTTTGGTGCGAGGGCACAGCGAACAGAAAATCCCCCGCTGCCTCGCACCTGTCTGTTTTGCTTAAACATGCAGGCTGCGCTCCAAAGACAGTGCAGCCTGCACAAATACAGCCCGCTTTTTTCGTGAGCTGTATCTCATTGTACAAATGCTGCCAGAAAATAGCTTTTGTTTTATGGCACATTTGCTGTCGCCCTCCTCGCGGAGGGCGTGGGTAGAAATACTTCCAACGGCGAGGTGAGCGACGGCCCCCTGGTCGCCCTCCTCGCGGAGGGCGTGGGTAGAAATGCCAACGCCGGAAACATCGAGAAGCTGGTGGGCAGCGTCGCCCTCCTCGCGGAGGGCGTGGGTAGAAATAGGGTGGCCAGCAGGTCGGACGCCGCCGCCTGCACGTCGCCCTCCTCGCGGAGGGCGTGGGTAGAAATTGCCGGGCCAGGTAGAGACGATTGATCCCCAGCCGCGTCGCCCTCCTCGCGGAGGGCGTGGGTAGAAATGACTCGAAGATGTCCAGCGCCCCGTCCCTCATGTACGTCGCCCTCCTCGCGGAGGGCGTGGGTAGAAATGCGAGATGCTTTCCAGCAGGTCATATGCTCCCATGTCGCCCTCCTCGCGGAGGGCGTGGGTAGAAATATCGAGATTCTGGCCGTGATCGATGCCTACGAACGTCGCCCTCCTCGCGGAGGGCGTGGGTAGAAATTGCATTGCAAGGATGAGAGACAGGTAATTTGTCGTCGCCCTCCTCGCGGAGGGCGTGGGTAGAAATTCCAAGTGAGCGGATATAATCGTCCACAAGGTCGCCTGTCGCCCTCCTCGCGGAGGGCGTGGGTAGAAATAGCTGATCGTTCCAGTGGTTGACCTGGGCCCGGTGTCGCCCTCCTCGCGGAGGGCGTGGGTAGAAATCGGACGGATGGGCGGAGATCGTGCCGCTGAATGCGTCGCCCTCCTCGCGGAGGGCGTGGGTAGAAATATGGAGGCCGTGCGAATCGTCCGCGAGATGCGGCAGGGTCGCCCTCCTCGCGGAGGGCGTGGGTAGAAATTTATGATTCGGCCCGCCAGTGGGCCGAAGATCATGTCGCCCTCCTCGCGGAGGGCGTGGGTAGAAATCAGCAGTTTGTGGATGCTGTCAAGTCGGACGCAGGTCGCCCTCCTCGCGGAGGGCGTGGGTAGAAATACCTCCAACGGCGAGGTGAGCGACGGCCCCCTGGTCGCCCTCCTCGCGGAGGGCGTGGGTAGAAATTGCATGGTCTCACCCTACAACAAGGTGCCCCACTAGTCGCCCTCCTCGCGGAGGGCGTGGGTAGAAATCTGTCGGGCGCGGCAAAAGAAGTCGTGAACACCCTGTCGCCCTCCTCGCGGAGGGCGTGGGTAGAAATCTGCCCAAGAGCCGCCGCACCGGCGGGTACAACCGTCGCCCTCCTCGCGGAGGGCGTGGGTAGAAATACATGGAATAAGGGAGGTAAAGACAATGCGGATAAGTCGCCCTCCTCGCGGAGGGCGTGGGTAGAAATCACCCGGTGCTCAGCGGCGCCTATGGCTATGCCGTCGCCCTCCTCGCGGAGGGCGTGGGTAGAAATAGACCGATCACCTGCTTTCCAAAGGGGGATCAAAGTCGCCCTCCTCGCGGAGGGCGTGGGTAGAAATGTGCAGGACGCGCTGGTCCGCTGCAAGGTGCTGCAGTCGCCCTCCTCGCGGAGGGCGTGGGTAGAAATCGGCGGCAAGGACAGCACCGTACTTGCCGACCTAGGTCGCCCTCCTCGCGGAGGGCGTGGGTAGAAATGGAGCTGCTGGAGGCGCTGGGGGTCGCGTCCTTCGGGTCGCCCTCCTCGCGGAGGGCGTGGGTAGAAATTTCGTGGAAACGGACGAAAACGAGAGCACACGGGTCGCCCTCCTCGCGGAGGGCGTGGGTAGAAATTAAAGTGCGCGAAACGCACGGCAATAGCAAATGTCGCCCTCCTCGCGGAGGGCGTGGGTAGAAATACATTTTTGCCCTATTTTTGCAAATGAAAGGATACGCGTCGCCCTCCTCGCGGAGGGCGTGGGTAGAAATAGCCAAGTGGAAGGCATCGGAATGTATTGCCCGGTCGCCCTCCTCGCGGAGGGCGTGGGTAGAAATCTTCTGGTACATCCCGTCCCGCTCGGTCAGGCCGCCGTCGCCCTCCTCGCGGAGGGCGTGGGTAGAAATATGAGAAAATAGCCAATCAGCGAAACGATATGCTGCGTCGCCCTCCTCGCGGAGGGCGTGGGTAGAAATTACGTCTGCTGGGAGTGGCTGCAGGTGTCCCAGCGTCGCCCTCCTCGCGGAGGGCGTGGGTAGAAATACTTGGCTCAACTCTTTTTTGAGGCAGTCCAGAAGTCGCCCTCCTCGCGGAGGGCGTGGGTAGAAATCTCGGCGGTCAACCTGATCGCGTCTGCCATCGGAAGTCGCCCTCCTCGCGGAGGGCGTGGGTAGAAATACGGCCTGCACCTGGGCGGCGCCGGCGCTGTTGACGTCGCCCTCCTCGCGGAGGGCGTGGGTAGAAATAGAGCAGGCCGAAATTTTTTGCGACTTCCCGGATGTCGCCCTCCTCGCGGAGGGCGTGGGTAGAAATTCATTAAAAGACATACCCCAAGATTCATCGGGGCTGTCGCCCTCCTCGCGGAGGGCGTGGGTAGAAATGCTCGGCGGCTAAATCGTTTGGAATAACAACGTGCCGTCGCCCTCCTCGCGGAGGGCGTGGGTAGAAATGTCGTCGGTGATCTGCTGGCGGGCGTGCTGCACGGTCGCCCTCCTCGCGGAGGGCGTGGGTAGAAATGCTGGGGTCGGTGTTTGCCGGCCTGGCGTCCACGTCGCCCTCCTCGCGGAGGGCGTGGGTAGAAATGCTGCTCTGGGTGCTGGTGGCCATGGCCGCCGCCGGTCGCCCTCCTCGCGGAGGGCGTGGGTAGAAATGGCTACGCCTGTGTGTCCGGCGACGCCTGTGTGACGTCGCCCTCCTCGCGGAGGGCGTGGGTAGAAATGATTTTAATGGCTTGCATTTTGTTTTACCTCCTGGTCGCCCTCCTCGCGGAGGGCGTGGGTAGAAATCATCCATCGTTTTGCAGCACCTTGCAGCGGACAAGGTCGCCCTCCTCGCGGAGGGCGTGGGTAGAAATTTTGGCATATTTGCTATTGCCGTGTGTTTCGCGCGTCGCCCTCCTCGCGGAGGGCGTGGGTAGAAATATCCGTGGGGAGTGTCAAAGGAGGATTGACCATGGTCGCCCTCCTCGCGGAGGGCGTGGGTAGAAATCTCATCGGAGCAATGGTCGCAGAAGATGAGCTCAACGTCGCCCTCCTCGCGGAGGGCGTGGGTAGAAATTGGTTAAAACGGCAGATCTTCGGCGTCGGTCGCATGTCGCCCTCCTCGCGGAGGGCGTGGGTAGAAATTGTGAGGGCTGTCAGATTACCCTGGTCCGATGTGTCGCCCTCCTCGCGGAGGGCGTGGGTAGAAATGCTCTGGGCCTTGACGTTGAGGACCAGGACGTCCTGTCGCCCTCCTCGCGGAGGGCGTGGGTAGAAATTGTCATGCTCTGCGCGCTGCTTTCTACTATGCCGTCGCCCTCCTCGCGGAGGGCGTGGGTAGAAATGCTCAAAAATGAGCAAAAGTCGGTGCCCTCAGTGTCGCCCTCCTCGCGGAGGGCGTGGGTAGAAATCTGAATCCACGAACTGGACAGTTTCGGCAACTCCGTCGCCCTCCTCGCGGAGGGCGTGGGTAGAAATAGAGCGAGAACTCTCACCAGTTTATCGCAGATTGTCGCCCTCCTCGCGGAGGGCGTGGGTAGAAATAGAGACGAGAACTTGCAGCAGCCTGTTGTGCAGGAGTCGCCCTCCTCGCGGAGGGCGTGGGTAGAAATCCGTATACGTTGCTTGGGTCTCCGCTTTTGTTCGGGTCGCCCTCCTCGCGGAGGGCGTGGGTAGAAATTATGCAATAGGCGCGCGCAGGGGAGGCCGACGGGTCGCCCTCCTCGCGGAGGGCGTGGGTAGAAATCGGCTCTATATGCGCACCTATCGGACGTATCGCTGTCGCCCTCCTCGCGGAGGGCGTGGGTAGAAATTTCTCGGCGCGTTGATCTGCGAGGAAGAACTCAAGTCGCCCTCCTCGCGGAGGGCGTGGGTAGAAATAAGGCCCAGCGGCGATTTTGTTTTGATGATGGAGGGTCGCCCTCCTCGCGGAGGGCGTGGGTAGAAATGATCTCGGCGGCCAGACCGACATCATCCTCCGCGTCGCCCTCCTCGCGGAGGGCGTGGGTAGAAATATTGTGCTGTGCCTGTACGGTATCGCACAGGCCGGGTCGCCCTCCTCACGGAGGGCGTGGGTAGAAATTTGGCGGTAGTGCCGTTGCTGTCCACCGTCATTACAAAAAAGATCTCAACAAAGGAGAAGAACGGATGATGCGCCATGACCCTGATGGAAACCATGCAAACAATGGACGGCGGCCTGACCGAGCGGGAAAAGGACATCCGCCGGTACCTGCTGGACCACCCTGAAAAGGTAGAACTGTTCTCCGCGCGGGAGCTGGGGGCCGCCACCTTTACCAGCGCGGCCTCGGTGACGCGCTTCTGTCAGAAGATCGGCTGCAAAGGCTACCCGGATTTCAAGCTGCGCTTTCTGGCCGAACTGCGACAGGCCAGCAGCCAGGCCCATGCCATCGAGGGGGAAGTCCTGATGACTCCGCGGGAAAACGCTGTCAGCCTGCTGCGCAAGATCACGGAAGTACAGCACCGCTCGGTGGAGCAGACCCGCGCCGAGCTGGACCTGAACCAGCTGATCCGCGTTTATCAGCGGCTGTTGGACGCCCAACACCTGGATTTTTATGCCTATGACAGTTCGGCCTGCATCGCTGAGTATGCCTGCAATCAGTTCTACTTCGCAGGCAAGCGGGCACAGATCTACCGGGACACCAATATGCAGGGTTTGAACGCCTCGATCCCTGCCACCGGCCATGTGGCCATCCTGCTCAGCCACACCGGGCGCAACGCCCGGCTGGTGGCGCTGGCCAAGCTGCTGCGCCGCAACGGCACGCCGGTCATCGCTATCACCTGCAGCCGGCAGTGCCCGCTGGCGGACGCCGCATCCGAAGCGCTGGTGGCGGTCACGCTGCGGGATCAGATCAACGAGTTCTGGGTGCAGAGTTTCGCATCCTCTGCCAAATACCTGCTGGACCTGCTGGCCAGTATGGTATTCAGTCAGGATTATGCCCACAATATGGAGCACAACGCCCGCTATGAAGCGTTTGGCCGCGACAACCTGTGGCCGCTGATGGAGGAAAAGCCGTACAAAAAATAAAACGATTTCTTGTGGAAAGTGACTGTAACATCCTGCACAAAATCATGTAAAAAATTTTTACAGTTGAAACGCTTTTTCAGCACAGATCCTTCTGCTGGAGAAAAATTTTGAAACGCGCCACCGGCGTGTCTGCGTCCTCTTGTGCGGTCCACAGACCGGTGATACAATGCCCGCAGAACACAGCCCAACGCCGCGGGCTGTGCGGCAATGTGTATCGTCTGTTGTGAAAAAGGAGGATCATTTTATGGCAAAAGTCCGTGACTATGCCAAGCTGGCCCGTGACATCAAGGATGTCATCGGGGAGGAGAACATCACCAGCGCGGCCCACTGCGCCACCCGCTTGCGGCTGGTCTTGAAGGAATCCCCTTCTGCCGAAATCACCGCACAGATCTCGTCCATGCCCGGTGTCATCCAGGTGATGGAAAAGGGCGGGCAGTACCAGATCGTGATCGGCACCCACGCACAGGATGTCTATGAGGAGATGGCCAAGCTGCTGCACCTGGACGCAAGCCAGCAGCCCGAAGTCAAGCAGGGCCTGCTCAACCGGGTGATCGCCACCATGTCGGCGGTTTTTGCGCCCTTTGTCTACATTCTGGCGGCCGCCGGCCTGGTGCAGGGCTGTCTGATCATCGCCACCACTTTTGCGCCGGCTTTCGCCGATACCGGCACTTACGCGGTGCTCAGCTTTATTTCCTGGACGCCGTTCACCTTTTTGCCGGTGCTGATCGCCATTACAGCGTCCAAGCACTTCAACTGCAACACCTTTATTGCCGTGTGGTGCTGCTTGGCCCTCGTCAACCCCGACTGGACCTCGATGGCCGCCCGCATCGCCGGCGGGGAGAGCATCCAATTTATCATTTTCAATATGGCGGAGACGACCTACACTTCCACCGTCCTGCCCCCGCTGTTCCTGGTGCTGGTGCTCAGCTATCTGGAGCGCTTCCTCAATAAGGTGGTGCCGGACATCATCAAGGCCCTGGCCGTTCCCTTTATCTGCGCCGTCATCATGGTGCCGGCCACTATCCTGGTCATTGGACCCATCTCGGATGGCCTGGCCAACGCCATCGCCGCCGGCTACAACTGGCTGTACAACACCGTGCCCGCGCTGGCCGGCCTGATCGTCGGCGGTTTCTGGCAGGTCATCGTCATCTTTGGCGTCCATTGGGGCGTCACGCCGATGGTCATGGCCAACTTTGAAAATTATGGCTTTGACACCTTCCAGGCCTTCCAGACCTGCGCCGTCATCGCCCAGGCGGCCGCGTGCTTCGGCGTGTTCCTCAAGAGCCGCAGCAAGGATACCAAAAATGTGGCGCTCTCGGCGGGGCTGACCGGCATCTTTGGCATCACGGAACCGGCGATCTACGGCGTCACCCTCCGGCTGAAGAAGCCCTTTATTGCAGGCTGCATCGGCGGCGCGGCGGGCGCTCTGGTGGTCGCGCTGACCGGCGCCAAATACTACATCTATGCCGGACTGCCCGGCCTGCTGACCACCGTCAACACCATCAACGCAAGCGACCCCGGTTCCTTTACCGGCGAGATGATCGCCGTTGCCGTCACCATCGTTGTGACCATCATCATGGTGCAGATCATCGGCTGCGATGAGCCGGGAGAGAAAAAGAGCAACACTTAAAGGAGGATATTTCCCATGGCTTTACCGCAGAATTTCCTGTGGGGCGGCGCGGTGGCTGCCCACCAGCTGGAAGGCGGCTGGAATGAGGGGGGCAAAGGCCCCAGCGTCAGCGACGTGCTGACCGCCGGCGCGAACGGCGTGCCCCGCCGCATCACCGACGGCGTCCTGCCCGGCGAACGCTATCCCAATCACGATGCCATTGATTTTTACCACACTTACA
>NXNN01000134.1_pt1 | contig 13232 bp, 14 predicted proteins | sample 2041041 | NCBI WGS metagenome assembly NXNN01 (sample SAMN07660617, study PRJNA407663) | chicken gut metagenome | isolation source: caecum content treated with Lincosamide | host: Gallus gallus domesticus | place: Czech Republic: Brno | collected 2016 | reverse complement strand
CGCGTATGCAACCATCAGCACGAACGCTGTGGAGATAATACAGGTAAAGCAGGCGATGATAAATGTATTCCAGAACCACTGCGGGAACTGGGCTACCGAGTCCGCTCCGAAGAGCAGATTCTTATAGCTGTCAAGCGCCCACTCCTCCGGGAAGAACGTAGAAGAATTCATACCCGTATATTTGCTGAATGACGTCGCCAGAAGCCACACGATCGGTACCAGCCAGACTACCGCCAGAAAAGCCAAAAGTACGTGTCTTACAATATCTGAAATTTTGATCTTCATTATTGATATACCTCCTCTCTGTCTCCTCTGGTCATACGGCCGAAGGCGATCAGTGTAAACGCTGCACAGAGTACGAATACCACGATACCGATGACGGCAGCCATCTTATAGTTGTAGTATTCCTGAGTCAGACGGAACAGCCATGTGACAAGCAGATCCACTTCTTTTGCCTGTGAGTTGGCAAGCGCCTGATTTGTCGTCGTATACACATCCTGGGTCAGCAGGTAGATCACGTTGAAGTTATTGATATTCTTTACAAAATCCGTCACCAGCGCAGGCCCTGTGATAAAGAGCACATACGGCATGGTAATATGCCGGAATATCTAAACCGGAGTCGCGCCGTCGATACGCGCGCTCTCTATCTGGTCCGTCGGCAGGTTCATCAGCACGCCGGTCGCGATCAGCATCTGGTACGGCACGCCTACCCAGATATTGATCAGGATGATCATCACATGCGCCCACCCCGGCGAGGTGAGGAACGGAATATACGAAGTGCTGATCAGGCCGATATCTCTCAGGAAATCCGTCAGTCCCACACTTGCGCAGATCGTATTGACAATACCTCCGTCCGCGAAGAAGTTCCTCACAAGAAGCAGAGACACAAACTTCGGCACGGCGATCGTCACCATGAACAGCGTACGCCACATCTTTTTGAGTTTTACACGCTTATGGTTGATCAGCAGTGACAAAAGGATACCGCCGATATACGTTGTAAACGTAGAGAACAGCGCCCATACAAGAGTCCAGATCAGTACCCGGACAAAGGAGTATCCAAATGTGATCGTAAGTCCTCCTCCTCCGAACAGACTGAAGAAGTTATCAAGGCCTACCCATGTAAAGAGTTCTGCCGGCGGCATATGCTGCTGATCGTAGTTCGTAAACGCTACAAGTATCAGGATCAGCAGCGGTATAGCCGTAAAGACCACAACTCCCGCAACAGGAAGCGCGAGCAGCGTCTTGTAAAAATTCTCATTCCGGTAAGTATTGAGATCCTCGAGGAATGTATTGATATGTTCTCCTCTCTCCGACATCTTCTGCAGCTCATATGCGTGTTTGACATTGGAGATCCAGATCAGCAGAAATACAACCCAGATAACAATACTGACTACCGAAAACAAAAGAATCATAAATGAGTTATCATAATCGTTGATCTCGTTTTTCATGGTCACCGGATTGAATTTCGACGCCCTTTTTACTGTTCCGAGTGTCCCGAATTTCGGTATATACTGTGAGGAACATACAACGCTGAAAACAATGACCAGCGCTTCAAAAATCGTGATCAGGATGGATTTCACATACTATTTTCTCCGGAAATATCCTGCGCCCATCCAGATCAGAGAGAGTTTTACAAAAAGGTCGCCCTTCGCAACCGCCTCTCCGAAACCCCGAAAAAATCTTCCGATACCGCCGAAAAATCCTGCGACTTTTCCTTTCGATTTTTCCATATTTCTCTCCTTCCCAAACCGGACGGAGAAGCAGTTTCTCCGCCCGGCTCCCTGCACGATACTAATTGATCGGAGCTGTAGCGCCTTCTACCAGTGTATCAAGCGCTGCCTGGATCCCTGCCGTATCATTCACATCGAGCTCGCCTTTTGCAACGATCTCACCGAATGTAGCTGCCGGATCCCAGTAGTTCTGTCCTGCAAACTGTACGACGCCGTATTCATTCTGTGCAGCAAGTGCCGCAAGAGCCACGTTTGACTGAACCGCATCAGACTCCAGGACCGCATTATTGGACGGTCCGATCTGGCGCTCGTCAAAGCGCTGCTGCTGTGCATTTTCATTGGTGATCCAGTCTGCCAGAAGGACAGCCCATCCTGCATTCTCGGAATGAGCGTTCACACCTACCAGCTTGTATCCGGATACGGATTTCTGCTGTAACTGGTCGCCTGCAATTGTAAATGTCGGAAGTTTTGTCGCAGCATAGCCGTCTCCGAATGCTTCCTGAGCCGCCGCTGCATCCCATGTGCCGGATACCGCCGCACAGAGCTGTCCTGACGCGATCTGGTTGGAGCTATCTCCGTCCGCTACAGCCATAAATGCCGGGCTGCCCGTAATATTGAGCATTGCCTGCGTTACTTCCACACCTGTGTAATCTGCCTCGCCGTTCCAATCCATGGATGTGGATCCGTCATCGTTAAGTCCTGTTGTAAATCCTGCGCTGTAGAAGAACGATGCATTGTACCATCCGGATGCCAGGGTCATGGCTACTTTCTTCCCGGCTTCATCTGCTTTGGCCAGCATAGTATCCCATGATGCCACGTCCTCCTCGGACAGTACTGTTGAGTCGTAGTACAGGAAGTAACCGTTGTCAGCCGTCATCGGGAACGCGTAGAGTGTGTCGTTGAATGTAGCAGCCTCCACAGAATCAGCCGAGTTTGCACTCTCGATGTCTGCTACGCCCTTGCCCGTGTAAGCCTGAAGAGCCTCGTCCATATCGTCAATTGACTGAAGCGCTCCTGCGCAGTGAATCTTGCGCAATCGCTTGTTCTATAATGAATTATATCATCGCTTGTCTTTTTGTATAATATGCATAATTAACATTCTTTAAAAATTATTTTTGGATGTTTTACATAAAAATAGCGGCATTATTTGCGCTATTTGCGCATTTTGCCGCTGATCAACTCCTTATATTCTTTTTCATTGTCTCGCATCTATTTTGTCGATTCCTTCAGCACCACTTCATAATCAAGCAGCGTCCGCCCTTCGACCTGTCTGCCCTCCAGCATATCGATCAGTATATCACAGGCAACGCGTCCGATCTCCGTATTGTCAAATTTCAGGGAAGTGACCGTGACCGGATAACTGTCCAGCGTCTTGCTGTTGTGGCATGAGGCCACACGCATCTCTTCCGGGATCCTGACATTCTGACTGTAGAGTTCCTGAAGGACAATATTACATATGGAATCGTCCTGACAGAGAATGCAGTCAACCCTTCTGCGCACAAGTTCATCCGTATTCTTCCGAACGATCGTCTCTGTAAGATTATCCCTGTATACAAGATCCATATCCACATCCGTCCCGATATCCCGGTGTGCCTGCAGGTATCCCCTGTACCGCTCCTCATTTACGATCAGGTCGTCGGCCTGTCCCATATACGCAATCCTGCGCATTCTGCGAGACAGGAGTATCGCCGTCAGATCACGGCATGCCCCCATATTGTCATGATCCACCTGTATAACGGAATCGTCGTCCATAGAACCTATCGCCACAAACGGACATCCGCGGGATTTCAGGAATCTGGCGAACACATCGTCCCGGTGTGTATTTCCCAGGATCACACCGTCCACCTTGTCATTGTCCAGAAGTCGTTTCAGTCTGGCCGTATCCTGCCCGTTCGTAGTCACTACAAACATGTCATATCCCCGCGCCTGTGCCACCTCATTCACACCGCACATACACATATAGAAGAAAGGCTGCGCCACCAGCGTCTTTACCTCCGGAATAAGCAGCGCTATATTTTCCGTTTTTGCCTGCGCAAGGCTCTTTGCGCTGCTGTTCGGGTGATAATCGTGCTCCTCTATGAATTCCATCACTTTCCTGCGCGTCTCGCTGCCGATACGCCCTTTCCCGGAGATAGCACGGGAAACCGTACTGATCGACACTCCCAGCTGCTCCGCCACATCATTGATGGTCATTCTCTTTTCTTTTTCCCCATTTTCATTCAATTCACCGCACCTCGACATTCTTACAATCGTATTTTAATCTAGTATGCATCCTGATGGGCAAACTGTCAATCATTTGCGCAAAAAAATTCCCGGCAGGGAAAGAGAGAGGTATATCTTTCCCTGCCGGGAGACAGGTATCTGTATTAAATTATATTCCGGGCATTTTTCACACCCGTTTTTCTATTGCCCTATACTTCAAAGATCAGATCGCCATAGGACGGCATCGGCCATGCCTCTTTGTCTACGATCATCTCCAGCTTATCTACCGGCGCACGCAGCGCTTCCATAGCCGGGAAGACATCTGAATGATAGAAGTTCGCCTGCACAGCGCCCTCTTCTTTTGAAGCAGCCTCATCTGTCACTTTGACCAGTGCATCGAGAGCTTTCTTTGTCTCTCCCATGAGCACGGTCACTTCGTCAAGCACTTCTTTCTGTACAGACGCATCTGCCCCTGCTGCTGTCACTGCATTCACAGTATCCGCGAGTGTCTTTGTATATTTGATGAACGCCGGCATGAACTGTTTGCTTGCCATGTCGATCATTGTACGAGCCTCGATATTGATGGCTTTCGCATATGTCTCATACTGGATCTCTGCACGGGATTCCAGTTCGGCTTTTGTGAACACGCCAAATCTCTCAAACAGATTTACAGCTTTATCCGTTACCATCGCCGGAATAGCTTCTACCATGGAGCGGATGTTCGGCAGACCTCTTCTCTCTGCCTCCTCTACCCACGCTTCAGAATATCCGTCGCCGTTGAATACGATCCTCTGATTCTCTGTCGCGTATTTCTTGATCAGGTCATGAACAGCAAGATCAAAATCCTCTGCCTTCTCAAGCACATCACAGGTGTCCGCAAACGCCTCTGCGACGATCGTATTGAGCACGATGTTCGGAGAAGCGATGGAATCTCGGGATCCCACCATACGGAACTCGAACTTGTTACCTGTAAACGCGAACGGTGATGTACGGTTTCTGTCTGTAGCATCTTTAGAAAGCTCCGGAAGCGTGCGGACTCCCGTCTCAAGTTTGCCGCCTTTGATACTATGTGTAGCTTCACCTGTACTGATCAGCTGTTCCAGCACATCCTCGAGCTGTTCACCCAGGAAAATGGAAATGATTGCCGGCGGCGCCTCGTTAGCCCCGAGTCTGTGGTCATTTCCCGGATCTGCTGCGGATTCTCTTAAGAGATCTGCATGCATGTTAACTGCTCTTAAGATACAGGTCAGTACAAGCAGGAACTGTGTATTTTCATGAGGCGTCTTGCCCGGATCAAGCATATTTATGCCGTCATCCGTTGTAAGCGACCAGTTGTTGTGCTTGCCGGAACCGTTGACACCTGCGAACGGTTTTTCATGGAGCAGGCATTTCAGTCCGTGCTGGCACGCAACTCTCTTCAAAGTCTGCATTACAATCTGGTTGTGGTCTACCGCAATATTAGCCTCCGCATAGATCGGAGCCAGCTCGTGCTGTGCCGGAGCAACCTCATTGTGCTGGGTTTTCGCCGTAACTCCGACTTTCCACAACTGCTCGTTGACATCCTTCATAAACGCCGCAATTCTCTGACGGATTGTTCCGAAATAGTGATCATCAAGCTCCTGTCCTTTCGGCGGCATAGCTCCGAACAATGTACGTCCTGTATAGATCAGGTCTTTTCTCTGCTCGAACTTCTCTGCATCTACAAGGAAGTATTCCTGCTCAGGTCCTACAGACGGAGTTACTTTCTTAGATGTTGTATTTCCAAACAGTCTCAGCAGACGCAGCGCCTGTTTGTTGATTGCTTCCATAGAGCGAAGAAGCGGTGTCTTCTGATCCAGCGCTTCTCCTGTGTAGGAGCAGAATGCTGTCGGAATGCACAGTGTCGCTCCTGCTGCATCCTGTCTCACGAATGCCGGAGATGTACAATCCCACGCCGTATACCCTCTTGCTTCAAATGTTGCTCTGAGTCCTCCTGACGGGAATGAAGATGCATCCGGCTCACCTTTGATCAGCTCTTTACCGGAGAAGCTCATCAGCACCTTTCCGCTCGGCTGCGGTGCGGAGATAAAGGAGTCATGTTTCTCTGCCGTAACTCCTGTCAGCGGCAGGAACCAGTGTGTATAGTGTGTAGCTCCTTTCTCGATCGCCCACTCTTTCATCTCATGTGCGATGACGTCAGCCGTTTCAAGATCCAGCTCTTTTCCTTCCTCAATCGTTTTCTTCAGATTTTTGTAAACCTTTTTCGGCAGACGTTCCTGCATCACAGTGTCATTGAAAACATTTTCTCCGAAGATTTCGGCTACATTGATCTTTTCTGTACTCATATTTGATCCCTTCCTTTTTGTTGTAACAGTTCAGGCATCTGATGTCAGGAGACGGATTTATGCTCGCATAAGAATCCGGCGACTGACAGACAGATGTGCTAAGCGCCAGTAAATGAGCAAAGAAGCGGCGCAGCCGCAGTAAGCACGCCAGTGCGGCTTTGCGAATGGCGCTGCCTGAACTGTCCTCTTATAGTGTTCCGCAGGCTCCGCCAAAAGGTTCCTACGAAAAAAGGGCACTCCAAGCTATCTTGGAACGCCCTTGTTCTTGTCTACGTGTGACAGTATAACTCAATCACTCCAAAAAGGCAAGTAAATTTTATCAAAAACTTATTCAGGTTTTCCTGAAAATTTTTTAGGCCTGTCCTACAGATCCGAACAGTTCCATTTTTTCTTTTACTTTAGCCATGATTGCTTCTGCGCCCGGTTTCAGGAGTTTACGCGGATCAAAGCCTTTGCCCTGTTTGTCTTTTCCTGCCTCGATGTACTCGCGTGTTGCCTCTGCGAATACGATCTGGCACTCTGTATTAACGTTGATCTTAGCAACCCCGAGATCGATCGCTTTCTTGATCATATCGTCCGGGATACCTGTACCACCGTGAAGTACGAGCGGCATATCGCCTGTCTTCTGCTGGATCGCATCCAGAGTCTCAAAGCTTAATCCTTCCCAGTTGTCCGGATATACACCGTGGATGTTTCCGATACCTGCTGCCAGGAAATCAATTCCCAGATCTGCGATCATCTTGCACTCGTTCGGATCAGCGCACTCGCCTTTTCCAACAACGCCGTCTTCCTCGCCGCCGATAGCTCCCACCTCTGCTTCGAGTGACATTCCGTGCTCATGTGCGATCTTAACAAGCTCTGTTGTTTTAGCTACGTTCTCATCGATCGGATAGTGTGATCCGTCGAACATGATAGAAGAGAATCCTGCCTCTACACATTTCAGACATCCGTCATAGCTGCCGTGATCCAGGTGAAGCGCTACCGGAACTGTGATGTTCAGTTCTTCGAGCATACCATTTACCATTCCTACAACTGTCTTGTAGCCTGCCATATATTTTCCTGCGCCCTCAGATACACCCAGGATAACCGGTGAATTGCACTCCTGTGCTGTTAAAAGGATCGCTTTTGTCCACTCAAGGTTGTTGATGTTGAACTGGCCTACTGCGTAGTGACCTGCTTTTGCTTTCTGAAGCATTTCTGTTGCTGATACTAACATTTTTCTTCTCCTCCAATTCTAACTCCCGCTGTCTCCGGTAAAACACGGCGCAGCAAGGATTTGTCTGGTTATTAAATCCTTTTCTATTATAGCGTAACAGAGGGGAAAATACAATCTTATTTTGCAGCGTCTCCAATAACAGCGCAGATTTCTTCACATGCCCTCTCGGCTGTAATCACCCGTTCTTTCGTAATACAGCTTCGCAGGACAACAAGCGCCGCCTCATGTTCTTCTGTCCCCGATGTAGAGCCGCAGAGATCCTCTATCACTGCGCAGTCGACCAGATCATTATAGCAGTCCATCGCACTGTGCAGGACACAACAGCCCGTATTCACGCCCGCAAAGTATATCTTCTCGATCTCATTATCGCGAACAAATGCCTTCATTTCATCATTCCAACAGCTGTACTTGTCCTTATCAAACACCCGCTCCATGCAGCCGCGAAGTTCCGGCACGATCTCCGCCTCTTCTGATCCTGCCATACAGCTTTTCCATCCCTCGAACACATAGCAGGCCGTATGCTCGTGATTCACATAACGGGTTCCGACTGTGATCACGTGATCTGCGATGCCTGTCTGGAAATCATGTATTTTTTCAACAAGGTGTTCTGTAAAATTATTGATAAATCCATTCTGCATATCTATGATCAGGAAAAGTATGTTGCTCATATTCTGTCCTCCGAACTATTGATTGCTATATTATGTCTGATACGCGCACATATCATACCCCGCAGCCGCTATTCTTCTTCCCGATGCACAAACCTCGCCCCGTCTTTAAGGGTATTTTCCTCAAGCTGGGGGATCGGGGCTGACTGGTCCGCCTGAAAGATCAAATCCTCCCCGTCGATCACGAAAGTGTACTTCTTCCCGAACATGTCGTCATTCAGTATCAGGCTGCCGTCCTCGATTGTAATCTCTCCCATCGGTTTGTCGCTGGATACCGACGAATAGGTAAGTGTCGCCGTTTCATCCGCATACAGGTCGAGGTACGGCTCCAGATACGGATCGTATCCTTCCGCAACATAATGTCCCGGGAGCAGCATAGTGTCTGCTATGGGTTTCGTTGTCAGCCCGCATGGATCGCCGGGCAGTTTACTTTCATGTACCGCAGCCGGCTCGCTGTCACAGTCCTCCCAGAACGATCCTATGTCCGCAGAAGTGACGCAGTCTTTTTCCTCGGTCAAGAAGCGGATCGTCCCGTTTCTCCCGCCGCCATAGGTATAAACAATCTCGTAATCCGTGCCATCGTTCAGGCAAAATCGAAAGCTGGTCGTCGTTCCTCCCGAGAGATCGCTCTCTTCTTCCTCCGGGCTTACAGACTTCCCGGAAAATGAATCATACAGCTCTTCTATATCTTCTGTTTCCAGTATGACCTTCGTCTGGGCATCTGCAGGCACAGTATAACGGTACATTTCTACGAAATATACATCTGATGCCGAAAAGGGAAATGTGATTTCCTCCCTGCCGGAACAGCCGGACAGGACACAGGTGGATACGGCTGCTATGATAAGCAGTTGATTTCTTTTCATGGGGACACCTCCTCATCGGAAACAAACTCCGGGGAATCTCTTTGTTTTTTCTTTTATTCTACCACACTCCACTCCGGACTTCTATAAAATCCCCGACAACCGGAGAGACAGATTATCAATGCTGAAATCAGAAGACAACCGATTGATTCCTGATCGAACCAATCGGCTGTATAAAATATTTTCTATTCTATTTTTCTTCCCGCAATTTCTGTGCCTCACGCGAAAATACATGAGTAATATCAAACAACTCCGGCACATCCGATATTGTGCATACACTGACACAATATTTTAACCACGGTAATTCTTGGGTCATTTTATATATCATCGCCATCGCATTAGCCTCTGACATTGCCATAAGGGAATGATATCCCGAGCCTTGAATATGCTCAAAGCCATTTTCCTCAAAATAACTGCGGACATCATAATATGCATTATGCCAATCACCTTTGGGATAGTGTTCTTTTAACAATGCTGTATCTAAATCAAAATTGATCCCTTTTCGTTGTGTACTGCCCACCCCTTCTAGTGCCTCATAAATTCTGTAATCAGGTTTTCTTTATCATTCCCGTTGTACCAGAAACATTCCTGTAAATGGTCAGAAAGCCATGCAGAACTTTTCAAAGCAAAAATAGCTGCCCAAAACCTTCCATAGTCCTGTTTTCGTCCACGATCAAGGTAAATCCGTTCATCTCCTGTTCCTGATAATACCGGAGAAAATCTCCATAGTATGTATTGGCAAGATCATAAACTGTTGAGGAGTGTGTTTGTGATGCACTGTTATTTACAAAATCAGCTAATTTTTTCCAGGTAATATCTTTTTTGTCCGCTCCACTGCTGTCAGCTTCTTTGAGCATATTATTTTCACAAATGGTATAGTGTGTACCCTGTCACCCATTGTACCATTGGGATCAAGCGGAGATTCTCCCAAATCAATGCCGACATTTAAATGTTGCGGTGCGCCGTCTTCATAGCCATAAATATCTACAATCTCATAATTTGGAGAGTCACTGCCACGCTGTTCGAAAATGAATAACTCCGGCACTCCGTCATTGCATAAATCTATGAGCGTATAGAACAAATCATTTCCGCCATATCTCAAAAGATTTTTATTAACATCAGGATCAGTGGAACTGTCTCCAGAAAAACCACTCTCCTCAGCCTGTTGATATTCTGTCAGAATAGACGCGTAATATTTGTTGGGCTGGGCCTCGTATGGTGTGCGGTAGGTTTCCTTCTGGCGGCTGATGAAAGAACGGATTTCCTCAATGCTTTTGGCGCTGCTGGTAGCCAGCATCTCTGACATTTCGATGATCCAGTGGCCTTGCAGTTTCAAAAACACCCTGTCATCATCCAGCTTTTTCAGATCGTCACTGAACCACTCGTCCCGGATTGCCAGCAGGCGGAAGAAGCTGGACTTACCAGCCCCCTGACCGCCTACCAGGCAGAGCATTTCCTCATATTTGGAACCGGGTCGGAATACCCGCCGGATCGCCCCCCAGCAGGAAATGTTTCAACATTTCTTCCACATAGTCGCTCTCGTCCGCACCCAAGAAGTGATGGAGACAGGAGCGGATGCGGGGCGTCCCGTCCCAGACAAAGAATATCCCTCGACTTTGATCAAGTAGTCTAACGCACTTCTGCCCCCGATTCCTCTGCTCCACCACATCCATTTCCCGTTGGAGATCTTCAGGCTTTCGCAGATATAGTAATAGCCACTCCTTTTGGGGAATGGCTATGTAAATGGGCATAAAAAAGCCGATTGACTCTCGTATGAAAATCAATCGGCTATGTAATAATTTTTCAAAAATTTCCTGCAATATGAGGTAATTTCTATATGTGCAGATCTTCCTCCTTTTTATGTATTAAATAATCGAACATATGTCTGATTACCTTTTTGCTTACCTCTTGATTACCAGATACGAAAAAAAGCCCTGTTTCCAAGGCTTTCTTAGTGACTCCGAGGGGAATCGAACCCCTGATTCCAGCGTGAGAGGCTAGCGTCTTGACCGCTTGACCACGGAGCCTTATTCATATCCGCTGTTCGGTTGTCCCTCACAGCGAATATTACTATATCATATAGATTGACGAGATGCAAGTACTTTTTTTCATTTTTTAATATTTTTTGTGACAGTTCAGTCATGGAGCTGTTACATTTTCACTCCTCAACTGCACCAGTGATTTCAGCCGCTTCCTCCGCCATCTTTTCTGCTGAGAGCCCTGCTGCCACTTCCTGGCGCACCATGATCTGGAGCGCCTGCCTGTTATTGCGGACAGTGACTTCCTCATGGCTCCCGCCATACTCTCCGTCCAGCGTCCATGGGATTTCCTCCATAGACTCAAACCGTACACAGCCTGATTTAAAAGAATACATGCGCTCCGGATTGATCTGCCGGAGCATGATTGCACCGAGCAGGTCATTAAGTTCCATAGGGTTCTTCGGCGTCTTCATGAGCGTCACCTCAAATTCTCCATCGTCAAATACGACATTTGTTCCGATGATCCCCTTGAAACCTCCTACCGATCTGGAATTCGTCACCATACCGTAGATAAATTCATCCTCGATTTCTTCGCCGTCATGGATCACACGGATCTTATAGGACGGGATATTAAATATCCTCTTCGCTCCCTCGAGAACATACGCCAGATGGCCGAGGATATTCTTCATGCTCTGCTTTGTTTCGTAGGAAACATCCGTAAAAAGCCCAAATGCCGCGATATAAATAAAATAATCATTGTTGAATGTTCCCACATCGCATGGAAACGGAATTCCATTGACTGCCGTATCAGCAGCCGCAAGGATATCTTTTGGAATACCAAGACTGGTCGCGAAGTCATTTGTTGTCCCGGCCGGTATGTAGCCCAGCGGAGCCTTATACGACCGCTTCCGCATCCCCGTCACCACTTCATCAAGTGTTCCATCTCCGCCGCTGCAGACGATAAGATCGTATCCGTCGGAACAGGATTCCATCTTTTCAATTCCGTCATGATATTTCTGCGTCGGATACACTGTAACCTCGTATCCCGCCTTTGTAAAAACATCGATCACATCTGAAAGTTTCGGCTTAAGTGTCCCTGTGCCTGCGTTCGGATTATAAATAAACAACATCTTCTTCACAATCATATCCTCCCGTTTATATAATCCTGTCATATAGTCAGAAAAAGGCTGTACCTCTGCACAGCCCCCTTTTTCCAAAAGAATCTTTATTTTACTTTATTTGCAAAAAATGTCCTGATCCCTTCCGCAGCTTTCTTCTCGTCTTCACCGTCAGTAACTACGGTAATTTCCTCGCCGTTCTCAAGGCTCAGGCTCATCATTCCCATAATACTTTTTGCATTGATATTCTTCTCTCCAATCTGAATGTACACCTTGCTCGCATACTGGCTCGCTTCCTGTACAAGCAGCGCGATCGGTCTGCCGTCAAATCCTTCTTCTGTCTTAACTACAACAGGTGTTTTAATCATAATAATCCTCCTTGTTCCTGCCTCGCCTTATCTGCCATCTCACTGAGCCTGCGCAATCTGTGGTTGATCCCGGACTTTCCCACCGGAGGATCAAGGGTCTCTCCTAACTCCTTCAGAGTTGCATCAGGATTATCAAGGCGGGCGATAGCCGCCTCCACCAGATTATCCGGTATATGGTCAAATCCTACTGTATCTCTGAGGTATGTAATGTCCTCGATCTGTTTCACCGCTGCTGACACAGTTTTATTAATGTTGGCAGTCTCGCAGTTCACTTTCCTGTTCACAGAATTACGCATCTCTTTCAGTATCCTGACATTTTCAAGTTCCATCAGAGCTACATGCGCTTCCATTACATTGAGGATATCTACTATCTGAGAACCTTCTTTCAGGTACACGACATATGAGTTCTTACGCCTCACGATCTTGGCTTCCAATCCAAAGCTGCAGATCACCTCGCGGATTTTCTCCGCCGCTTCGGATAAGGAGCAGACGATTTCAAAATGATACGACTTCTTCGGATCGCTCATAGAGCCCGCCGCCTGATATGCCCCCCGCAGGAATGCTCTTTTACAGCATGTCTGCTGGATCACAAGAGGAGAAAACGGCTGGATCTCATCTGCGTTTTCTTTATACTCGCCGATCATCTTTGTTGCCTGAAGGATGCGAAATGCGTCTTCATGCCGCTGTACGATAACCGCATATGACACGCTTTGTTTCGCAATGTTTCTCCTTACTGAGATATCAGTTCTAATATTAAATGTTTTTTCTAT
>NXNN01000132.1_pt1 | contig 13348 bp, 12 predicted proteins | sample 2041041 | NCBI WGS metagenome assembly NXNN01 (sample SAMN07660617, study PRJNA407663) | chicken gut metagenome | isolation source: caecum content treated with Lincosamide | host: Gallus gallus domesticus | place: Czech Republic: Brno | collected 2016 | reverse complement strand
GGAGGGAGGAAAAAGGTTGAAACAAAGTAAAAAGAAAGCACGACAAAAAAGCCCAAGTCGCGAGCCGACTTAAGCTAAAAGTTGGATAGGTACGTTAGGTCAGCACACCGTCCGAGTCAGCAATCACATAGCCGCGAGATTTCAGCAGAGCAATGGCGGTTGCGAGCGAGAAAATACGTTCCTGAGGGGCAGCGTTGTGAGAGCGGTAGAAATCAGGATTGTAAGGGGTGTTGGTTTTGAGGATGGCGTAGATGGCGGTCAGCAACATCCTGCAAATAGCAATAAAAATAAAACACTTGCGAATCGCACAATTTGTTTCATTACTTTTTGTGCCTTTCGCAGAAAGGAATGGTCATAAGAATGGAACAATTTACGTTTTATGAATTGTATGCGGACATTCTGCAAAGTATGGACGATATAAGTGCGGGGAAACTGGCAAGCTGTATCTGCGCGTATGAGTTCGAGGACAAAGAGCTGGTGGAAGAGTTGTCGGACAGGGAGCGAGAACCAAACGGATAACGACTTTACACCCTTTCGGAATATCTTCAACGAATGGTATATCGTGTTTGCGCCGAAATATCGGAGAAAAGTGTTTTACGATGAACACAGGCTGGAGGTACGAGAGATATTAAGAAAACTGTGCGAGTGGAAAGGCGTGGAGATCATAGAGGGAGAAGTGTGTCCGGATCATGTGCATATTCTTGTATCGATCCCGCCCAAAATGAGCGTTTCGGTATTTATGGGATATCTGAAAGGAAAGAGCGCGACGATCATATTTCAAAAATGGGGAAACATGAAATTCGCATACCGAAACCGCGAATTTTGGTGCAAGGGATATTATGTGGATACGGTAGGGAAAAATACCAAAGCGATACAAGAATATGTAGCAAACCAGTTGAAGACGGACAAGGAAGCAGACCAGTTGAGCATCTTTGACCCGAGAAACCCGTTGACGGGTAGCAAGTAACCAATGCATGGCTGGCAGGCCAACTAAAAAACGCATTTGCGTTACGCCAGTGAACAAGGGCTATGCCCGAAAAATAAAAACCACGTGCTTTGCACGTGGATGATTGTATAAAGAAAACCCCCGGATAGTCCGGGGGTTCAGGAATAGGCTTATGCCGATGTGGTATTGAAAAAATAACTCCATTCGTATATAATGGAGGTGCGACCTGCCAGTTGCACACAAAACGAATGGAGGACATTGAGAAATGAATCACAATGACAATAAGATTTTATCACACAGCACATGGAATTGCAAGTACCACATAGTGTTTGCGCCAAAATATAGGCGAAAAATATTCTACGAAAGCCATCGCAAGGAGATTATGGAAATCATTAAAGAATTGTGCCGATGGAAAGAGGTAGAAATATTGGAAGGGGAAATGGCAGTGGATCATGTGCATCTGCTGTTGATGATACCGCCAAAGCTGAGTGTGTCGGGATTTATGGGGTACCTGAAAGGGAAAAGTAGCCTGATGATATACCAAAGATGGGGTGCGGCAAAATATCAATATCGATGCAGAGAATTTTGGTGCAGAGGGTACTATGTAGATACGGTCACATATTTTTATGGACAGTTTTTGCAATGTTTTAATAATATAAAGGATTCCTTGACAAATAACAAATATTAAACTATAATTTGTATAGATAAAGGCTAAACGGTTTGAAGATGAGGTTCTCATCAATAAACTGGCACAGTCTTCTTTTTTCTCTCTTCTTTACTTTTATCTTCAAATAAGTAAATTTTAGTACCCTTTGGCGATAATCTATTGTCAAAGGGTATTTATTTCTTGAGGGAAAAGATGAAATTAAATATTTACAAAGAATGTTTGCATTATCAATATAAAATTGAAAAAAGAACGGGATTTTTTCAAAATTTACCTATAATTATAAGGCAAAAACTACTTGGGAAATTTGAAATTCCATATATCGAATTTTTTATAACCACAAAGTGTAATTTGAGGTGCGGGCATTGTTCCAATCTGATACCATATATTGAGAAAAAAGAATATATCGATTTTTCCGAATTTAAGTACAATCTGAATTTGCTGCTTTCAAAAGTCGATTGCCTTTATAGATTGAAGATACACGGAGGAGAAGTATTTTTACACCCGGAACTTTGTGAGATGGTTCAATATGCCGACAGCCTGAAAAAAATCAGGTCAATTAGGATTGCAACAAACGGAACGGTGTTGCCGCCTGAAAAGGCGCTGAAAGTCTTGGCTGCGAGTAAAGCGATTGTACAGATCAGCGACTACCCATCATTTTCTGATCGTGCAGAAAAAATAGTCGAGATTTTTAAATCGTATGGTGTAAAATATATCAGATTAAAGGGGCAAAAATGGCGTGATATGGGGGAAATAAAAAGGCGCGAAATGAATCGGTTTGAGTCTTGTTCAATAACGCGCTGCACGTCTTTATATCGTGGGAAAATATATGTATGTTCTCGCGCTGCGATGATGGAGGAGTTTGGATGTCATTTCAATGATGGAATAGACATCACAGTCGATAAAAGAACATTCAGAAAAGATATATTGCGCTTATATCGTGGAGACCATTGCAAGGCTTGTTTTTATTGCGATGGAGATACGGAATTTGCAAAAGAAATTCCAGCAGGAGAGCAGTTATCATGAAAATTATCGGTATCATTGCGACAAAGAATAGATTTGAATATTTTGAAAGAGCGTTAAAATCGGCAATTACGCAAAAAAGAAGACTGGACGAACTTATTGTGGTAAGCGATTCGGAAGCCGATATGAAAGAGATGGAAAGACAACTTGCAGAAAGCGCCTCTGCAATTTTTTTGGATGATGAACGTGAACATAATTATGCGGGCTCGCTGAATACAGCAATTCATTTTATCCTTACAAAAGAACTGTTCGGCTTGACTGATAGTGAGCAAACGTATGTGGCTTTTTTGGATGACGATGATGTATGGGAAGATGAGTATATTTTTGCCTGTGAAAAGGCTTTAATTGATGAAGATTTCGTTGTAAGCGGGATTGTCTATTGCAATGAGCAAGGGGAACAGCCGTTGTCCATTCCGCATGAATTAAGTGTGGAAAGCTTTCTGCAAGGTAATCCGCATTTACAGGGCTCCAATACTTTTGTAAAGTTATCGACTCTTCTTAAAGCAGGACTTTTTGATGAGAATATGAGTTCGACGACAGACAGGGATATCTTTACGCGTATCATGCTTTTAAATCCGACATATGCAGTTGTGAACAGACATCTTGTTAAAGTTGATGCTTTTAATTCCCGTGAAAGAATTACTAACGGAAGGGCAAAAAAGGCAGAAGGACTGCGTAAGTTTTTTTATAAATACGGCGGGTATATGTCCGAGCCGGTTAAAAGTGCATTTTTCTCGCGCGCGAAAAACCTTTTCGGTATAGATAGGGAGAATATTTGCAGCGTTCCTCAGAGGCTGAAAAAGACAAGGATACGTTATACAAAGGACAGGTACAGGGGAAATCTGACTATAGGCTTTATCGTTACCGAATATGACCTCGGACTCAGATTATTAAAAGAATTGGCTGCATTGAAGCGTGAGAACACAAAAATTGTTATATTTATCAATTTTACGCAGAGCCCAAAGCCTTATGTAGAGATTTTGGAGGACAGCGGCTACCTTTATGAGTTAATCGACAGAGAGCGTGTTCTTCAAGAAATCGGTAAAGGCGGATTTGATCAGTTTGTGACGGAGGATAAAATCACGGAACCCGTCATTAAGGATATTGCAGTGACCCGCACGATTTTACAGAAATATCTTTATCGGAGTAAAGTCGAAGACGACGTAATCTGGATTCTTGACGAGGATATGCGACTTGAAGAATTGATTTATGACGGTGAAAAGATCGAGGAATGCGCGCTGGATATAGATGCGGTAATCGGTGAATATATCGGTGAGTATGACGCAGTTATTGGGAATTACGCATTGGACGCGCCGCTTCCTACGTTGTCTACGCTCCGTACTTCGCTTTTGGACTATGCATACGCGCAAGCTAGGCTTTGCGGAGAATGTACGCTCGATTCTTTTGGGGATTATTATTACGACCTTTCGGATGAAACGGCAAAGCATTTGGAAACACCTGTAAAATGCGCTGCAAATTATACCTTAGACGATGTGTTTAGCGGTAAAGCACGGTCGCGACCGCTGTTTATACAAGATTATGAGGTCAGGGAGGCGTCTAGTCGTGGGGGTAACACGCTAGTTTTCAATCGCGAACTTCTTAATATCCCAAATTGGTCTATACAGGTCGGAGATAAAATCGGACGGAGAAGTGATTACTTTTGGGTGTTGCTTGCTAAGCAAAAGGGATATAAAATCGCAAATGTCCCGTTTGCTACCCTACATGACCGATCGGCGGCGGAATTCGATTTTGAAAAAGAAAAGGAAAAATTTTTGCTCGATTTGATCGGTTCGTCATTCACAAAGGCGATCGGAGAGGTCGGTATCAATGCGCGGAAAGAGGAGTTTTGCTGTAGTTATACAAAGTTTTTTTTGTCCCGGCTTACAAAATTTGTTGCGAGCTTTTACAGAATACAGGGCTTACTCTCCATCATAAGGGACAAAAAGTATTCGGTTTATTTCACTGAAAACGCATTGCTTTCCTATTTGAAAGAGATGCAGCCCTATCTTGAATCAAAAAAAATTAAATGTGCTTATGACGATATTTGCAGAAAATTGCATATGCAGAGGCACATGCAGGATAAGGATGTGTTCCGAAAAAATTTAGAGGACTATTTTCACCTTCCCAAAAATTCCCTGCGACTTCTCGGAAATGGCGGAGAGGGTGTCGTGTTTACCGATGAAGTTCATGTGTACAAATATTTTTTTAAGCCGCTGAAAAATATTTCGTTTTTGAAACATATATCAAAGAAGTTTTCTGATTGCAAGCAACTGTATCCATTGGAATTTTTTGAAATATCAGATACTACCGTCATAAGATATTGCTATGAAATCTCCACTTTGTATCGTGGCGGTTATGTAAGCGATTTTTCTGAATTGTTGCGGTTTGCAAAACAGAATGGATTTATATTTGATAATTATAAGCAGAATAATTTTATTGTGGTAAATGGCATCGTTAAACTGATCGATTACGGCAAATCGTTTTTTCCTTTTTCGCAGGAAGGCATGGAAAAGTCAATAGCCCGTGTTTATGAAATGCTGCGGTATCCTTTTTTGAGCGAGAATGAGTTTAAACAGCTTATACAGCGTTCTTATAATGGTCTGACACAATACATAGATGACGGGAAAGAGCAACTTCGCAAACTTGTGGACAGGCGTTTTAAAGAGGACTTACATGATCAAAAAGTGCTGGATTTAGTTCGGCGGGCAAACCCTTCAACAGTACTTGATTATGGGGCAGGAAAGTGTAAGATTGCAAACAAGTTGGCGGAAAATTATGATGTCAGCGTTTACGATATAGATGTTGACACCATAAATGCCCGTGCCAATTCGAACGTCAAGATTCTTTTGCATCGTAATGAGCTGAGGAATGAGCAGTATGATCTAATCACATGCAACCTCGTTTTGTGTTGCGTATCAAATGATATTGCACAGGAAATTATTAGCGATATAAATGCTGCTTTGAAGAATAGCGGGAAAGCAATCATTAGCATCTGTAATCCGCTGTTCAACACGGTGCAGCATACGGAACTGCGAAAAAGCGGCTTGAAGGGGGAGTATAGGCGTTCTGAATATTTTGAAAAACTTACGACAGTTGGAACTCCCGTGCGTGGAGAATATCACCGCCCGATAGAATATTATCATAACCTTTTTCTAAGGAACGGCTTTCAAATAGAGCAGGTAACCGAAGGGGACGACGTAGATGCGGACACACTTATGCCGATTTCCGAGCATCTCATTTTTGTTTGTAGAAAGGTGATGCGGGTTAAGCAATATAAGGATTGCACATTGCTGATAAAAACCAATCCGATGGAGTGGCGGTCGATTTATAAAAATGTGTGTCATATTGTAAATTCCTTGGAAAAATTCGGGCGTTTTGAACATCGAGTAGCGATTGCTGATTTGAGTGGGATTGCGGAGAGAGCGAGGCGGTACGATTCCGACGACGAGGAAAAACTCAAAGAAGCGCTATTATTGGCAAGAAAGAACGGTTTGATCGATGAAATCCTTTTTGCTGAGGACAACGATATTGAGAAGGAAAATATTTACTGTAAATATTTTGGTGTAAAGTCAAAAGCCGGACATTCCTCTAATGGACAGGGCTTATACGCAACATTGTGTGCTTTTGAAAAAATCAGTACAAAATATGTATTCCAGACAGACAGCGATATCCTCTATTATATAAATGCCGACGTTGTACAGAAAGGGATTGATGCGCTGAAGGTAGGTGCGGTGACCGTATCGCTTGGGATTGCAAGGTCTGTTTCAAAAGGGATTGTATATGGTGCGCGGGTTGAGGTACGGACATGTCTTTTGGCTCTGGATAAATTGAAGACACGGTTGCCGCTGCCGAATCAAATCATACAAGGACAAGTACAACTTCCATGGCATAGAAGTCTGGATCTCGTACTTGGCGAAAAAGAGAGCGTTCGTTTTGCAGATCGCGATGCGTGGTTTATTCACCCTGAAAATCAAAGTAAGGAGCAAAAGAACTTTTTAGCGACTGTTACAGAGCGTATCGAAACCGGTTGGTTCTGTTCGGGACAGGATGAGCAAGTCAATTTGAAGGGAGCGCGAGGTGAATGGGGACAAAAAACAAATGCCGATGTAGTAGTATATATCCGCGGTTATAATACGCCGTGTGAAAAACTGAAACGTCTGTTTGATAGCTTGAAGCGACAGACTTTTCAGCGTTTTGATATTGTCTATATTGACGATGCATCCACAAATGAGAGCGCGGATTATGCAAGACTGCTCTTGCGCTATGATTTGTATTTTGCGGGGCGAACTGTGACCTGTTGGAATGATGCAAATGTGGGTGAATTGGATAATTTTGTCTTCGCCATGCAAAACATGGTGATAAACAGAAATGCCATTGTCATAAACGTTGATAACGATGATTATTTCGTCAACGACAGAGCCATAGAGATCATTGTCAAAAAGTTTTTCGAAGGCGCTGAAATAACTTGCGGTAATTGCGTTCGGTGGGATAAACCGCTCAAGCGTTATCATGTATATTCGTTTGATAAAGTTTGGGAGAGGGACGGAGACAATATTTGGCTGCATCCGAAATGTTTCAGAAGATATTTATTTGACTGCATCGACATTGACCATGATTTAAAAATTGACGGAAAATATGTGGACGTAAATACAGACTTTGCATTCATGTTGCCTATGATACAAAAGGCAGGGCGGAAAGAATTTATCGAAGAAATTTTATATTACTTTGAACCGAGTTTGGAGAATAACATGCGAACGGGGAAATACAGCAAACAGTATAAAGCAGAGGTCAAAAAAAGACTTTTAGAAAAGGCAAAGGAGAGAACTCATGGAAAAAGATAAAAAACTTTATGAGTTTAACTCATTGGAATTTCTTAACGCTGGTGTCGACGAGATATATTACAGAAAAAAACATTATATATCCGGAAAAGATACAATGTTTTTGAAAAGTATGATGGCGGGAAAGATTCTTCAATTTGAGCGGATGTGCAGATATGTGTACTATTCGGACATTCGTATACCGGAATCATGTTATGACCGGGTATTCAAAGAGCAGTTCCCCTTTTTATATGAGCGATTTCATGGTAAAGAATATTGTTTGATATGGAAGGGGGAGAAAACTTCGATAAACGGTATTGCTTATTTTACAAGACTATTAGAGCATATTCGAAACATCAATCTACATGCAGTTATTTCCTCTCCGCTAACTGTTGAAATGCGGATAGATCCTGCCTTTATCGATGAATTTCCAAAAGTCTCCGAAAATGTCATTTACCATAAAAATGGCATTTTGACGATCGCCGGAATGCTTATAATGGTATTTTCTGTCATGCGGTCAAATCCTCATGGTAGCAAGGAGAAGGCGGATATAGATAACGAACTGAAGAAGAGTGTCAATTATTTTTCCAATATATGGGGCAATGCAATTTGGGGAATCGAGCGCAAAAATCAAAATACGCGAAAGTTGTACGAATACCTCCAAGGGATTTTTCGTACAAATTATGAAGTTGAAATAAGAGAACCTGCCGTCACTGATGATGTTCTCGAAATGGTTTTTGGAAGTTTATATTCCGATGTGGTAACAGTAGGTGACAATGATAAATTATACTTTTCACTCGACCTTTCAGCAAGGGAACACGCCCCGTATTTCGGGGTAACAGGGAACATACGTGAAGAGGACGGCAGATGTTTTCTTACTATTGATAAGGGCAGTAATATCGGTAAATGTTTTTCTGATAATTATGAACTTCTAATAGAAGATAAAACAGCCTTTATGAAATTGTGTAACTGCGTCCCGCCATTTTTGGCTGTTGCCTATTTATATCATAACGGCATAGACCGTTTGTCCGAGTTGAATATCGGTGATATCGAAAAGGTTAAAAAATTAAACAGACCTAAATTTTATTGCAATAAAGATATAACAATACTATGCTACGGAACACGATATGCAGATATGCGTGAAATAAATAAAAGTCTTACTGAAGGCATGTTGCGTTTTCTTCTTAAGTTTGAAAATGACTTGATTTTTTGGCTGGATATTCCGGTTTATTCTGGTTATTCCAAGCTGGCCGAGGTACTTAGCAAGTTAAGACTTTCCGATGAAGTAAAATCAAAAGTGGTAGCGATCCGCAATTTTTGCGCGCACTACGGAATGCTTAATAATTTTCATAATACCGATAAAAAGAACGGATATTATATAGATATTTCATTTATCATAAAAACAATTTATGGTTTGATTGACGAATTGGATGAATATGGATACCCTGAGATCGCGCGAAGTGTGAGAATTGGTTTTCATGATAAAGTGATAAATCATTTGATTGGAGTAAAATATAAGCGGCTCTTTGAAAAGTCATTATCCATGTTTTCTTCTCCCCAAAGTCAAATTATTCGGTTGATCAATGATTTTAATCGTTCATGGGGATCGGTTGAAAATTCGGTTATCGACGCTGGAGCGGAAAATATTCTTATGCAGGCAAAGTTGCTGTTTAGTTTTTCAAATAAACAGCCGATATATCCGAATCATGCCAATAAATTTTTGTTTCACGATCTTACTTTGATATGTGTTGAATGTGAAGGCATTCAATTCAGAGGGGTTGAAGTGCCGCAGTCTAAGTTTATGTTTTTCAGAATAGGATCAAAATATCCCGATGTATTTTCGATTGGCAATAAAAAGGTATCGTTGGAACTCGTGTCGGAACAGAAAGAGGGATTAGTAAAAAAGTTATTTTATAAGGCGGTGCAAAATGAAGCGTAAGGTGGTAGCAATTATCGGCGATAGTAGGGTGGAAGAAAATAGGATAAAATATAAGATTGCATTTGAAACGGGAAAGGCACTTGTTGAAGCCGGTTACCGTGTTCAATCGGGCGGGCTTGGCGGCGTAATGGAGGCGGCATTCAAAGGAGCGCACGTTGCACATAATTATCAGGATGGTGATACTATAGCAATCGTACCGTCGTTTGCGAGGAACGAAGTAAATAATTATGCAGACATCATTATTCCGACAGGGTTAGACATCATGCGCAATGCGATCGTCGCAAATGCTGATGCTGTAGTCGCAATCGGTGGAGGGGCGGGAACGCTTTCAGAGATGGCGATAGCGTGGTCGCTTTTCAGACTCATTATTGCATATCGGAATGTTGACGGCTGGAGCAGAGAACTTGCCGATAAAAAATTAGATAGAAGAGTACGTTATACGGGCGTTGACGATAAGGTGCATGGAGTCCAAAGTGTATCGGAGATGCTTGATATCTTGCAAAAATATGAGGGCGTTTATAACCGCGTTCATAGCGCAATTCAATTCAAGGGAGATATAAAATGAAAATAGGAATTGTAGGATATGGTCATGTCGGAAGAGCTATGCATAAGCTATTTCAGGATGCCGTCCTTTATGATGAACCGCTGGTATTGGGTACGCGGATTGATATAAATAGCTGCGATACCGTTTTTGTATGTGTGCCGACGCCGCAGAGGGACGACGGAAATTGTGATACAAGCATAGTTGAAGAAGTTTTAAGCTGGATAAAGGCTCCGTTGATAATTTTGCGTTCAACCGTCAGAGTGGGATTTACAGATGAAATGATGGGAAAGTTTCATAAAGAGATCGTATTTCAACCGGAATATTACGGTGAGACCGTAGCGCATCCTTTTGCCGATTTGCATGACCGTACATGGTTGGCTTTCGGCGGAACAAAGCATGGGATTCATTTGGCAATTAAAACTTATCAGACTGTAATAAATTCCAACGTGCGTATTTATCAGGCCGATGCAAAGACGGTTGAAATGGCAAAATACATGGAAAATGCGTTCCTTGCGATGAAAGTAACTTTCTGTAACGAAATGTATGATATAGCGAATGCGTTGGGAGCAGATTATAATCTTGCAAGAGAAATATGGGTTGCCGATCCGCGCATAGGAACCAGCCATACATTCGTATATGATGACAACAGGGGATATGGAGGAAGTTGTCTGCCTAAAGACATGGCATCGCTTGTTGCGCAATCAAAGGAAAGAGATGTGGATTGTATCCTTTTGCAGAGTGTAATCAAAAAAAATAATATTTATCAAGGGAAGCGCAATGATAAATAATCCCAAGAGTGAGCCATATTATAGCTATTTAATTCGCCTCGGATATGTTTTCTGTAATTACAGCGAAAAACACTACATATTTGAGAAAGACGGGCGCGTAATTAAAGTTGCCAAGAGTATTTATAATAACGAAAGTACGGACGAATCGTATTTTATTGAAAGAGCGGCGCATTCTCTCTTGCTTTCGTACAAGTTTCCAGTTGCGAAAATATATAATGTATATCCGAAAGGGGAGTTCCTCAAAGGATACGTCGTTTTAGAAGAGGAAAAGATTGAGGGGGAAATTTATTACAAAAAAGATTGTGCCCCAAGCTATTTAGTGCAAGTATTACGCTTGATGCAAGAGACAACAAAAATCAAAGGAAAAAGCTTTGGTGTGATGGAAAGGAACGGACAGGCAAGATTTTTATCATGGAAAGATTTTTTATACAGCGTTGTGGATAAAATGCCTGAAAGAGAACATGCTGAAAATCGTTGTAGGATAGAAGTTATGCCTGAGATAACAGAATCCTCCTTTGTCTTTACCGATTGTAACATGGCGAATTTTGTATTCAATATGGGACGTTTGGAAAAAGCAATTGACATTGAGCGTCCGTTATGGGGTGATCCGTTGTTTCTGAACGGAATGATCAAAAGTCGTAATCCATATATGTACGCTTTTATGAATCAAGAGGAGAATGCGGACATTGTTGACTTATACGCGCAGTTATACCCATATATTTTTAATGCTACCGGTAAAGTATAATTAAACGCACTGGCGATACTTGAATTTTTAGAAAGTATTTTTACTTTTGCACCGTGGCGTGTACTTGGCTTAGGTGAGATGGCAGTATCGTATATTTTGTTGTATCGGAAATGCATTTCAATAGTCTGTATCTTCTTGTTTGCTTTCATCAACTCTCCGAATTTTGCTTTTTCGGTCGGCTATGGTAGCATAGTTCCTCGCGGACGTCAACGTTCGCAAAATCGTTGCTTAAAACACCTATAGAAACGAATTGATAGCCGAGTAAGGATTGCTCTTTGCTCGGCTCTTTTGCTATTTATGAGGCATTCCCAGACCTGTACGCAACGATTTTGGCTTTGTCCCGTTGACTTCCGCATATAGCCTTTCGGAGTTCAAGATTTCCACCGACCTATGCACCTTCGCCTTTTGCCCGAAAAAGGCAAAATCAAATTCGGAGGTGTATCGAAAATGGAAATGTTGGTGACAAAGTTCTCAAAAGGAAAGTATCGTAACGAGGGAGAATTGTTCTCCGAACTAATCTCAAAGGACAACGTAAAACTCATGGGAGAGATGATCGCTTTGCAAGCATTGCGTACCGTGAAAAAGTACGATTTGAAAATCGCAGATAAACTCTATATCGGCCTAATAAAGGACTTGCATCATATAAACGAGATAGACTATACCGTGTCGGACGGGTACGATTGCGCACAGACCGCCATATGCTTCCTGTATCAATTCATGGGCAGGAACGTATATGATACCTACGGCAAAGACCGCATAGGAAAAGAAATCACAATAAAAAACGCTTGCTACCGTGAAATCGACAGGTTCATCGACAGTTTGCGCAACAGACCGGACAGGCATAAACAGGTCGAATGCATAGACTTTACGAACTACAAAGCTCTGCCAATGGATCCCGTGGATTGCTTTGAGAAAGAACAGGACGATTACAGCAAAGTGGACGCGCTGATGGATGCCATGCACCTGACAGAGAAAGAGAGGGAAATGCTGGAATATTACATGAGTGGCTGGAAACGCTCCGAGATCGCAAAAATTCTCTGCGTGACGAAATCCTGCATGGATTACCGTAAACTTCGTATCCGGTACAAATACCGCACCTATATCGGGCAATACTGATATACCGCTTAACTTCATAACTTTTTGAAAAGGCAGGCTTTTGTTCGGGAAGTCTGCCTTTTATTCATTAGAGCGAGCCGAATAGTCTTTCAATAAAGTTTTGAAAACTTCATCATCCGGTAAATAAACGGGCGTTTTATCAATATTTCCAAGCCTTAAACGGCATTTTCAAAATACATTTCAAACTATCGGCACAAATTAAAGCAGGGTGGCAGTTAGGCGTGAGCTTGTCATAGACGAGTGCGGCGGCGCTACGCGCCGCCGCAGACAAGCTCACGCCTAAAAACAGACCGGAATGCAACCGCACAAACGATGAACTCAAACCGCCGTTCTCAAACGGGCGGAACAAAAAAACACGCAGCGACAGAAATGCCCGCCGCGAAAAGGCGTCCGCGCTGACCCGCTTGCGGATCGCCTTTTTCCTCGCGGCGGGCGGGCTTTCGTTGTAAAGCTGCGGCATGTTTTATTTGTTGTTCCGCCCCGTTCCCTTCGGTATTGTGGATAACTCCGAAAAATATTCTTAATTTTTCCTAAAATATGTGAACATATGTTTGACTTTTTAGGAAAAAGGTTGTATAATACCCGCATGCACCTAAAAAGGGGCCGGTACAACTGAATAAGAGAGCTGATTTATGATTTGATTGAGTGAGTAAGATAAGAATAGATTAGCCGTGAAGCGATACCATAGAGATTGTAGCGAGCTGAAAATTGCCGCGCCGTTACCCCGAGCGGAAGAGTCGGGGCGGGGTCGTTATCTTCAAGGGCA
>NXNN01000130.1_pt1 | contig 13374 bp, 16 predicted proteins | sample 2041041 | NCBI WGS metagenome assembly NXNN01 (sample SAMN07660617, study PRJNA407663) | chicken gut metagenome | isolation source: caecum content treated with Lincosamide | host: Gallus gallus domesticus | place: Czech Republic: Brno | collected 2016 | reverse complement strand
AGGTGGCGGAGGCCCTGTCCGGCCAAGCCAGTCTGATACAAGAAAAGATTAATTCTCTTTCAAGTTCTCTTACAGCTATAAACCAGCTCCGTGAGGAAGTTTTGCAAATGCAGGCCGTGGACTTTAAAAAATATGCCGGAATAACTCCGAAAAAATATCTTAAGCTGGTGGAAACTGAAAATTATAAAACAAAAATTCACAGCGAGCAGTTCTGATTTGTACAATTTTTTTAAAAACTGTAAATATATAATATGAACACAGACGAAGGCGTCTGACAGTTTTAAGCTGTCAGGCGCCTTTTTCGTTTATATGGAAAGAACAGAGTTAAGGAGGTCGATTAGAATGACTTTTTCAAGAGTTGAAGTTGTTACATCCATGAACAAACTGAGCAGCTTAAAGAATGCTTTAAGTAAGCTTGGTGTAACGGGAATGACAGTGGTACAGGCGATTGGCTGCGGCGTTCAGAAGGGAACTTATGAATATGCGGCGGAACAGAATATGGAGATGGAGTTTCTGCCAAAGCAGATGATAATTATTGTTGTCACGGATGAAATGATTGACGAGGTGGTTGAGACAATAAAAAAAGAACTGTATACGGGGCACATTGGAGACGGAAAGATTTTTATAAGTCCATTATCAAATGTTATTCGTGTCCGGACGGGTGAAGAGGGGTGCGATGCATTGAAGTAACCGCCTTATCCGGCATGAAAGCCAGACGGAACAGATAAGTGTGTAAGCGGTTTAGAAGGGAGATAAAATATGGATGACAGAAAATTAGGTTTACGAAGTGTTATGGCCACAGGAATGGGGCTGATTGTTGCAACCAGCTGTCTGATGTCAGTCGGTCATTTTTTGCGGACAGTTCATACATGCTATCCTTTTCTGTTCTCTGCTCCTGCGTTTGCTCTCGTTTGATTTCTCCCTCCGTATCTTCTTGGCACAAGCAGGACAATACCTTGATGCACCAGAGCCCGGGACATATTCAACGCCGCACACCGTACAATTTTTAGCGGGCATTGCTGCCCACCGTTTTGTAGGTATGATATGTAATTCATCGACAAAGCCGATGAATTTATAGTAAATCTTGATTTCCTGCTTCACTGTTCCGTCTGCCATCTTCTCACGCTCCGAAACAAGTATCTTGTCTATGAGTGCGTTTATAACTGTTGCATCCAGTTCTTTTAAGCCTTGATAATTTCGGATAAGGGCGAGGAAGTCACGGATTCCCCGTGATTTCTCGTAGCTTTCATTAAGAGTTTCCGTCACCTCTTTCAGCCTTGCTTCAATTTCAAGCTGCTCTTTCTGGTATTTCCCCGACATCATCTCAAAATTCCGCTCGGTAATACGCTCCATGACCTTATCCTCGTAGAGAGAGGAAAACAGCCTGTCCAGTTCCGCAAGGCGTTTGTTCAGCTTCTTACGTTCTTTCTCTAATGCTTTCGCCCTGCTCTGGTCTGTTTCCGTGAGCCGCTTTTCTATGGCCCTGACCGCCTTTTCATCATTCACTGCCATATCCGCAAAACAGTTGATGTCGGCAAGAACGGCATTGAATAAATCCCTTGCTTCTATATTGTGGGCACTACACTCGCTTCTTCCGTTTCTTGCATAATTATTACATGAATACTGTACACAGTCGATAATCTCTGGGCGTTTCCTCCTGTGTACGTTCATTGCCCGCAGAGCACATCCGCAGTCCACACACTTGATAACGCCTGCAAAAATATTTACAAATCCTCCCTTGTTCTGTGGAAGCCTACGACTTGTAATAAGCTGTTGGACAATATCAAATTCCTCCTGCGTGACTATTCCCTCATGGGTATTGGGTATCACTTCCCATTCTTCGGGCAGCTTAGAGGGGCGTTTCTTGCTTTTCATATTGGCGGCAATCCGTTTGTAGCCTACAAGATTTCCCGCATATATCGGGCTTCTTAAAATGCTCCTCACGCTGTTCCCACTCCAAATATAGCGTTTGTCCTCGTTCCCCTCAAAATGACGTTCAAAGCCTGTTTCGCCACGCTCCGCCGCATAAGCGGCAGGGCGTAGGATATGCTGTTTATTAAGATGTCTGCAAATTTTGGCAACTCCATTCCCTTTTAATGCAAGGTCGAATATCTCTTTTACAACATGTGCCACTTTATCATCTATCAGCAGATGGTTGTGGTCGGCAGGGTCTTTGATATAGCCATAAGGGGCGGTAGTTCCCATGAATTTCCCCTGTTGAAACCTCGCCCGATATGCCGATTTTATCTTAACAGATATGTCAGCGGCATACATTTCGTTTAAAATGTTGCGGAAAGGCGTGATGTCCATAGCAGATTTATTCAAGGTATCTACGCCGTCATTGACCGCTATATACCTCACGTTATGCTCTGGGAAGAAAACTTCCAGATATAACCCACAATCAAGATAGTTTCTCCCCAGACGGGATAAATCTTTCGTAATCACGCAGTTTATCAGACCGCTTTCAATGTCTTTTATCATATTCTGGAAACTTGGTCTTTGGAAATTTGTACCAGAATAACCATCGTCCACATACGTTTTTGCTATGTGCCATCCCTGCTTTTTCACATAATCCGTGAGGATGGATTTCTGTGTCGCAATGCTCGCACTCTCGTTATCCGTACCATCGTCTTTAGATAAGCGGCAATAAATGCCGACTAAATAGATTTTCTTTTCTTCTTTGATTCCTGCCATACTGTAAAACCTCCGTATCTGTCCTATCTGTTTTCATGTCCCATTGCGTACATTCTAAGCGGACAGCCCCTCATTGTCGAAGGTGTCGCCCTCGGCAATCTTCTTCCGAATATCCTCGGAGATAATCGGGACAAACGCTTCTGTAACGGTCTGTGTGCCGACATATTCACGGCTGATTATCATCTGCACTGGTGCTTTTGGCACGATACGCTTTCTCTTTTTATCTGCTTTCTTATCCTCGCCCATACTTAAATCTTCCTTTCCAGACAGGGCAGGGAAGAGTTTGGAAATGTCCCCGCCCTGCCAATCAGATACCATTAATCCTCGCTGTTTAATTCTTTCTGTAATGCTTTAAGGAGTGCCGCCGCTTCATCAGCGTTCAGCGTGATTCCCTTGCCGCACTTTTCACGGTTCGGGGAAAAGCTGCGGATGTCATACTTCGGCTCTTTCCCATTCCATGAAATGAGATTGATTTCCTTTGTGTAGCCACTGTCGCCCGTAGACAATACTGCGATTTCCTTTACGATTTCATACTGGATTTCTCTCATTCTCCATACCTCAACTCTCTGTATTTACTTCCCGAAAAAAGAAGATTAGCGGCTGTCACGGTTGCGTTTCCTCTGCAACTCACGCTCCAAAAGTTTGATGATGGTTTCCTCCATCTGCTTCGGCGTTGTGTTCTTCGGAAAGTATTTTTTCAGCTTGCTTGTGTTGATTTTCAAGGTTTCTTTCTGGTTGCCCTTTTCCTCCGTCATAATCGCAAATATCGTATCCATGTCAAGCCGCCCGCTCTGGCTTAACTGTTTCATCCGCTGTGCCTGTGAGAGTGAGGGCGTTGCTTCTTCGCTCTCCATCGTGGCAAAGAGGTTTTCCTGCTCGTCTTTCTTCAAGAAGGACAGTTCCACCGCAGGCGTGAGGGCGATTTTCCCCTCGTCCACCATCTGCAAAATCGGCGGTATCAGTTCCGTCAGGCGGATAAAACGCTGCACGGTCATCCTGCCCACGCCGAAGCCCTGTGCCACCTTGTCGTCCGTCCGCAACTTCGTCACAACTTGTGACGAGGTTAAGTCTGTGCGGAAACCCTGCCGCTTCATGGCTTCGGATTTCATCTTGTAAGCAAACGCCCGCTCCGATGGCAGGATATTCTCACGCTGCAAATTGCTGTCTACAAGGGTGATGATGGCTCGGTCACGGTCTAAGGGCAGGACAAACGCAGGCACGGTATTTATCCCTGCAAGTTCAGAAGCACGGACACGCCGCTGTCCTGCAATCACTTCATAACCGTCCCCGTCCTCTTTCGGGCGTGTGATTATCGGCGTGACAATGCCAAATTCCTTGATGCTTTCCGCTAACTCTGACAGTGTTTCATCTTCTGCCACATGAAACGGATTGTCGGGGAACGGGTACAAGTCTTTGGTCTTTAACACCTTAAAATCCTGTTTCTTCATTCACATATCTACCTTTCTTTCGCTCTGCTTCTATGATTTTTCTGCAATTCTTCCAACACTTCGGGCGGTATTTTTGACAGCAGCCGCCCCATCTGCTCGTTGGTTCTCTGCAATTCAAATATCTTCTGATTCGCTTTCTGCACCTTTAGTTCCTGCTCGTACTTTTCATCACGCATACGCCCCGCATAGTCTGATTCCTGCCCAATTCTCTCTTTCAAACTGTCGATATACGCCTGCTGTTTCCCGATTTCCTTAGAGAATTTCTCCACGTCTGGCAGCCATGCAGAGAGTAAATCTAACGCTTTATCCCTTTTCTTCCCTGCGTTAAAGGCGTTGATGTCGGATAGGGCAGACACGATTTCTTCATACTGTTTATCAAGCCTGCCGCCTAATTTATAGAGCCATGTGGGGACGTGTTTCCGCTTGGTTTCCATTGAGGACTGCCCCCGTTCAAGCTGATTCCACCGTGAGGACATCCGCTCATGGTAGGCGGTCTGCCACTCGGATAATGATTTCTGGTTGCCTAAGATAGCTTTCGCTGACAGCTTATTGTCTGGCGTAATCGGCACAAAGCAGAGGTGCATATGGGGCGTTCTCTCGTCCATATGGACGACAGCGGAGAGGATATTCTGCTTTCCAACACGCTCCGAAATGAAGTCAAGAGCCGTCTGGAAATACGCTTTTTGTTCTTCGGGCGGTAACTGGTTCATAAATTCTGGTGAAGCTGTGATGAGCGTTTCCACCATCATCACGCTGTCTTTCCTTGTCCTGCACCCCGCTTCGGCTACCATGCGGTTAATCTCTTTCTTGTAGGTGTACTTTGGTGGTGCTATGAGATGGTAATTGTTTTTAGAGCGTTCCATATCTATATCTGGGTTGCTTTTGTAGGCTTCTTTCTTCCGCTCGTTGTGGCGTTCACAAGCCGCAACGCCGCCCGCTTTTCGTTTCTGGAAACGCAGGATTGCATAAGGCATAGGCGGATTCCTCCTTTCTTTCGGCGGGTGACCGTCCTTTGGGGTGACAGCGGTGACGGTGGTGACAGCAGTTTTGGGATACCCCCTGCCGACTGCCGCAACTGTCACCCTCACCCCCTGCATGACGGTCATGTCGATGATGACGGTGTTTTTGGGATACCCCCCTCGCAAGAGCCGTCACCGTCATGCCGCCATTCTTTTATCCGAAGCCGTAAGGCGTAGGATAGCAGGGCACAGCCCTGCCTTAAGGGAGTCCAGAGGGAACGTCTGGCACACGACTTTGCAGGGCAAAGTGTAGTGTGTTACACCCTGTAAACGCAGTCGGAAAAATCGGAATGATTTTTCTGACCGCAGGGGTGGTTTTACACGACCGAAAAGGGCGAGTAAATCTCACGCCTGCATTTTGCGTTTACGGGGTGTTCTCCCGTAGGGATGACAGCGGCAGGGTATCCTAAAATCACTGTCACCACCGTCACTGCTGTCACCCGCAGGGCAGAGCCGCCAGCTTTACATGGCTTTAAGCGTCAATGACAGTAACAGGGGGGTATCCTAATATCGCTGTCACCACCATCACCGCTGTCACCCGCCCTCCTTGCAAGGGCAATCCGCCTGCCGTCTTTCCTGCGGCTGTACTGGTAGCAGATACGGTTCTCGCTTAAAAATGTGGTGCGGTATTCATTCAGCCATTTCGTAATCACCGTGGGTATGGTTTCCGTTTCCCCCATAGCGGCTAACAGTTCCGTTGCCGTGCCTATCCATTCTTCCTTATCCCTCATAAAATCCACCAACCGAAAAAGGACATCTGGTATCGTTTCTTTCGCAAGCTGCTCCTGCGTTTTCCGCTCCACAAGCTCCCAACGGCAATCACGGAAACGCAGCGTGTATTCCTGATAAGGCGTGTCCCTGCCCGTCACATACAGCTTGGCGGTGTCAGACGCACGTTTCTCCTTTTCCAGAACAAAGGTAGCGTCCGCACTCCCCGTTAATCCTGTCGTCCCAGACACCTTGTTGAACACGTCGCTGTCATTCTGCTTTCGGATGTGGTGTACGACAATGACCGCCAGAGAGTGCCTGTCGGCAAAGTCTTTGATGAGGGAGATGTCCCCATAGTCGCTTGCATAGGCATTGTCTTTTGAAGCTGTACGGACTTTCTGCAAGGTATCAATGACAATGAGCCTGCTGTCTGGGTAATCTTTCAGATAATCTTCAAGCTGCACGATAAGACCGTCTGACAGCTTGCAGCTTGCCACGGCAAAGTGGAGCCGCCCGCTTGCTTCGTCCGTCAAACGAAATAACCTGTCCTGTATGCGGCAGAACGTGTCCTCAAGGCAGAGGTAAAGCACATCGCCCTCCATTGTCGGCATATCCCATAAAGGGATTCCCTGCGACACGCATAAGCATAGCTTCAGCATGAGCCAGCTTTTGCCTATCTTCTGTGAGCCGCAGAACAGCGATAAGCCTGTCGGGATAAGGCTGTCCACCACAAAGGATGGTTTCTCAAGCGGTTCATAAAGGAGCGTTTCGGCGTTGACTGTCTGTAACTTCTGCATGGCTTTCCTCCTTTCGGGCGGTGTCTTTGTTTTCGTTGCACATAGGCGTTGACCTCCTTAAAAATAGATTTACTCCCACGGAAAAAAGTGAGAGTATGTAATGCCGCCAATCCCACACAAATAAAAAACAGATTTCTTTTTCGGGCGGTGTCGGTCACGGTTGGAGATATTTCTTCAATTTCCGCCTTTACTTTCTCCTTTGCAATCGCAACAGATTTCTGTATTGCCGAAGCGGTGCAATGCTCCATAGCGGCGATTTGGTAAAAATTGAACTCATACTCGTAGTAGAGCAGGAAACGCCGCCTTTGTATCTCTGGAAGGCTCCCAACCGCCTTATAGAGCGTTTCATTCCGTTCTTCCTCAACCATGCGTTCATCAAGGCTCTTAGGCACACGCAACGCCCGTCTGTAAAGGGTTTCGTCCCATACCTCGTTAAACTCCCTGTGCCGCTCGTCCCATTAGAAAAGATTCCTGTTCCTGCGCTCCATCTGCCGAAACTCCATAAAGAACTGTTCCGACACTTCCAACTCGTGGGATTTGCCCTGCCCGTCCTTAAAGCTGATAAAATACCTTGTGCCGCTTTCCGTGGATTCCTCCCGAAGCGTGTATGCCTTAACCCTGTATGCCATCCTGTTGTCCTCCTGCAAAAAATGAGTGAGGGGATTTCCATCCCTCACCCAGTAGCCCGCAGGATGGCAGGCTGTTTTAGAAGCTATAAAATTTTCCGCAGCTTCTTCCGCAGATGGTCTAACCTCGCATAGATGGCACCAGTCGTCAAATGCACAAGCGGGGCAATCTCCTTTGTGGAATACCCCTGCATTTTCAGCAGGACGATTTTCAAGGTACGCCCGTCCACCGTGACTAATACTTGATAGAGATTTTCGCTCTCAATCTCTTCCAGTAACTCCGCAACCGTACCCACTTCCGCCTGCCGCTCCCTGCCTGCCATGTCCTCAAGATATTCCGCAACGTCATTCGTCCATCGGTAAAACCGCCTGTTGGAATTGAAGTCTGCCCTGTCCGCCATGCGTATCTGCTCAATGGTCGCTTCATCAACGCCGCACTCACGCAGCAGCTTTTCCTCCGCTTCTTTCCAGATACGCCATTTCCTGTCCTCCCGTCCGTGGTTGTATGCCATTCTTACTTCCTCCAATCAGAATTGATTGAGAGGGCAGAGAAAAGCCCCCTCATCTTCCCAAAGGAAAAAACAAGGGGGCTGAACGCCTTAAATTTTAATTTTCTATTATCTTTCTTAGTTTTATTAGGATTCTGGCTTTGCGTTTGTTTACAACGCTCTGGGTTATGCCCAACCTCGCCCCGACTTCACGCTCGGAAAGTCCGTCAAAAAAGATTGCCTGTATCAGCTCCTGTTCACTATCCGACAGCAAAGGCAGGGCGGCTTTCAGCCTGTCCACCATGACCGCATTGACAACGGTTTCTGCAATGTCCACCGCTTCATCAGTGATAAAGTCCAGAGGATTCCCCTCGCTGTCCGTAAATCCGTCGAGAGATAGCAGTCTATTCTTTGTATCTAATTTTTGCAGATAACGCCACCGTTCCTTGTCACGGTAGAAGTCTGTGTATTGCTCCCTCACGACTTCAAGCAGACAGCCTTGAATGGGGATAAACAGCTTGTCCATATAGGTCTGGTCGGATTCCCTGCAACGGCAGAACTCCGTGTAGGATAATTCCACATAGCCGCCACTTTCTCTGATATATACCTTTCTTGGTGCATATTTCACCATAAATACCTCCCATCTGAATTTTTGAAATGTAAAAAATCCAGATGGAGAGGCGGAGAACGACACCGCATATCAGAAACAGCCCTACGGCACTTTCCAACAAAAATCGACAAAAGAAAAACCGCAAAGGCTCTGTGACCTTTACGGTTATAGGAAATAGTAATTCTATTGTATGGAGATTGTACTTCTACTTTCAAGGTGAGAAGTACCGTTGCACTGGCAGAAATTTTTTTAACTGGTTTCCTGCCGTTCTCTGATATGCTATGTATTGATAAATTTTGCTTCGTATGAGCAGATAGATAACTGCCCGAAAAAAGGACATAAAAAAATCCCTCCAAATTTAAAAACAAATTCAGAGGGTAATTTAGGGTATAACAAAATAACCCACCCGAATATCGTTTTTTTTATTTGGTGAGTTTGTTCTTTCAAATACGAAACAAAAAGAGCCGATGATTCGTGAATTGTTCCACAATTTCATCGGCTCTGCGTCTTAAGCGTCTGGCTCTTTGATGACAGTTATCTTCAAGTTGTCAACTTTAATCAATCTTTCTTGTCTGCATTTTGGACAATAAAGGGGATAATTCTCCAAAACAGTGTCCTTCCTAATTTTATTACGGGTTTTGCTCCCACAAACAGGACACAATATCCATTCGCATTTCATCATAATTAGTCTCTAATCCTTTCAAATCTCATTTTATATGACTTTTGCAAGCTGTTAAGCTAACTTGTGGAACATATGCCGAACCTTATCTATACGGCTATTCGGGCGGCGGGGTTGGCAAATAAATTTACCAATAGCTGGCTGGTATCCTTTTAACTCTGTCAAGCAGACTCCCTGCCCATTTGTGAAATAAGTTAAATCGTTCCTGTATTCTTGAATACATCTAGCAGGGATTTCTCCTTTCAGAATGACCTCGTCATTCTTTATCTGAGTACTTACAATATCTGCACAATACCTTGGAGCATCATGATACGCCCGTGAGAGATATTCCTGCGGTGCATAAATTTCAAAGTGGAGATATGGCTCTAATAGTTCTGTCCCTGCTTTTTTTAAAGCCTGCTCCAATACGATAGGGGAAAGCAGCCGAAAGTCTGCGGGGGTACTTACAGGACTATAATACAATCCATATTCAAAACAGATTTTACAGTCTGTCACTTTCCATCCATACAGCCCCTGCTCGCAGCCATAAAGAACCCCCTCCATAACCGCATTTTGGAACGATTGATTTAAATATCCAAGTGAAACTCTGCTTTCATACTGCACTCCGCTTCCAATAGGGAGCGGCTCTATGGACAACCCGACAGAAGCCCAGAAAGGATTTGGCGGGACTTCTATGTGGATGGTATATTCTGCTTTTCTAAGCGGTCTTTCCATATATATAACAGTAGGCTCTTTTATTTCTGCCTCCACATGATATTTTTCCTCAAGGATGGCACAAATGACTTCCATCTGCACATTCCCCAAAAAAGAAAGTATAATCTCATGCGTTGTAGTATCCACATAATATTTTAAAAGAGGGTCGCCATCTGAAATTTCTGTAAGTGCCCCAAGCAATATTTCCCGCTGTTCAGGTTTCTTTACTGCAATCGTTGTTTGGAGCATAGGGAGAGGATTTTCAATAAATTTTCTCTGCGGCAACAGTATTTCGTTCCCCAAAATACTGTTTAGCTGCAAAACATCATTTGGTAAAATTACAATATCACCAGAGCAGGCTGTATCGGATGAATATAATTCACCGTTTGTCGGAACACACATCTCTGTGATTTTTATTTTCTCTTTTTCAGATATTCTAATAACATCCCTCAAATGCAATGTTCCGCTATATATACGCACATAAACAAAACGCCGCCTTTTCTCTGAATATTCAATCTTAAAAACCTGCCCGCATAGTTCAGATTGACCTTCAGGCGTTGATGAATAAAATTTACTGGCAATTACTTCTATAAGCTGCCGAATCCCCAGATTGTTTTTAGCGCTTCCGTGATAAACGGGAAATAACGTTCCGTTTTGGAATCTCCTGTTTTCTTCCTGTTCCAGTTCTGACATTTTAAACGGTTTCCCTGACATATATTTCTCTAATAGTTCATCGTTTCCCATAATTACCGCATCCCACTGTTCCATATCGTCATTGTCCGTTACATTTATATGGGGATGCTGCCCAACCTTTTGCTTCACTATAATTTCCGAAGAAAGCTTTGCTTTCATTTCCCGATATACCATTGGCAAATCAATCCCCTCTTGGTCAATTTTATTGATGAAAAAAATTGTCGGAATCTTCATTATCTGTAGTGCATGAAACAGTATACGGGTCTGTGCCTGTATGCCATCCTTTGCAGAAACTAATAATACTGCTCCGTCTAATACGGATAAAGAACGGTATACTTCCGCCAAAAAATCCATATGGCCTGGCGTATCTATAATGTTGACTTTTACATCCTCCCACTGAAAAGATGTCACTGCTGTCTGGATAGTGATTCCCCTTTGACGCTCCAAATTCATTGTATCTGTCCTTGTTGTGCCTTCATCTACGCTCCCTAGTTCTGCAATTGCACCACTGGTATACAATAAACTTTCCGTTAATGTTGTCTTTCCTGCGTCAACGTGAGCCAGAATGCCTAAGTTAATTATTTTCATGTGATTTTCCTCCTATCAACACCCAAAAAAGGGCATAAAAATACCCAGTGATAAATACTCCTATCACTGGGTAAATAACTCCAATAGCCCCAAAACACTTATATGTTTTCGGGCATATAAAATTACATGATAAAAGTATTCTTAAACTGGGTACAAAAAACTAAGCCCCATATTAAAAGTGAAACGGGACTGCTACTTTTTGTTCCCACTATCAAATTGACAGTTTATTTAAGAATACCTTGCCGCATATTTATTAACTCCTTGTATAATACTGAATCTAATTATATTCCTTAACCCTTTATTTGTCAAGCTGACAAACTAAAGCAGAAAAAGCGGCAGGATTTCCCCCTGCCACTAATCATCTGTTTATGCAAAAATAATTTCCTTTTCCACAATCTCCCTCGCACAAGCCCTTATGTTATTGAGGCATCCTGTCCATTCTAAGGCGTTTTCTGCCTTTAGCTGTTCCGTTATGCCCTGTGCCTGTTTCATACCCTCTATGAGCCTTTCAAAGCGTTCCTGTGCCTGTCTGTTGATGTCGGCAAGGTAGGCGTTTAGCCTGCCGCTTGTAAGAAGATTGGTGTATGTAACTTTACGGTACTGTTTTAGATAATCTAAATGCCGTTGCCCCCAGATGCCTATTGCCTGTTCTTCTTCGGCGGGTACAGTTAAGCACGGTATCAAATAATCCCCTTGCCTTTCGTATTTGCCGCCCAGTTCCTCAAATAATGATTTTGCCATTGTCTGTTACCTCCACATTCTTTTTTATTTTGAATGTCCGCAAAATCCGTCCTACATCATTGCCATGGTAACCGGGCTGAATTCGGTTGTCGGAAACATGAGCAGGAGCTTTTCACTGATGGCGGTTATCATTGCCCTGATTGCCGGTATTGTCTCCCTGATCGGTATCGGTGTGGTCAAAGAGGGAAAGCATATGGACGAATCCAGGGAGGAGAAGATCACTTTTAAAGAGATCGCAAGCCTGTTCGTGGGAAATAAGCCGTTCCTGATCAACACGGTCATGACGATCTTCCACGGGTTCGTGTGGACCATGGTGTTCGCCACCACCACCTATTATATCAAATGGGCTTACTGTACCGATCTGTCCACGGGAGTTGTGGATCAGGCTGCTTTCGGAACCATGACCATGATTATGGGAATTTTCCAGCTGGTGCCCAGTATCCTGGGGGCGGCGATTTCTCCGAAGCTGGTCAAAATTTTTGACGGGCCGGTCAAGGTGTTCCAGATCGCGGCGAGTCTCGAACTGATCGGCGGCGCGGGACTGTTCATCGCCATGATGATGGGCGTGCTGAACAGTTCTCCGGTACTGTACTTTATTCTGATTTTCATTCTCCTGATGGGCGCCGGCCTGACCTTTGTGCCCGGTTCCATGATGGGTGTGGAGTGTATGGATTATGCCATGGTAAAGGTTGGAAGAGAGATGCACGGCATTTTCAATTCCGTCAGCAGTATCATCAGCAAGGCACAGGCGGCCCTCTCCTCCGCGCTGGTGGGAGCGGTACTGATTGCCATCGGATACGAAGTGGATTCGGCGACGGATACTTTCCTGGGGGAACTGTCCGCGATACCGGATATGCTGAGATCCTTTATCGTGATCAGCGGTCTGGTGCCCGCGATCCTCTGTGTGATCACGCTGATATGCCTGAAACTTTATCCCATTGACAGCAAGATGCGCAGTGAGATCAACGAGAAGATCGCGAAACTCAGAGACGAGTAAATAGGCCGATGTCCGGCAAGCCCATCGGGGAAAAGCCGGACCACAGAGTCAGATATGGTGTTGCTTCCGATACTGCAGGGGAGTGACACCATATTGTTTTTTGAATACGTTCTGAAAGTAGGACTGACTGGAAAAACACAGCAGGCTGCTGATCTCGGAGAGCGGTTTTGCCGTGTAGGCCAGCAGGCTTTTGGCCTCCTCCAGCTTGCAGCGGGAGATGAAGGCCCCCACGTTGATGCCAAGATCGTCCTTGAATTTTTTTGCCACATAGGAGCGGCTTTTCCCGATGTGAGCGGCCACGTCGTTCACACAGATCGTTTCGTTGGTGTGATTGCGTATGAAAGAGATGCATTCATAGAGTTCCGGGGAGAATTCCGCGGGGATGCGGTTGCGGGAGACCCTCTGGCAGAAATCGATGGCGGCGTCATAGAGCAAAAGATAGATGTCGGTTGGTAGAGTCATGCGCTCGCATTCCTGAGCGTAGTGATCGATCATCTGATAGGTCTGTTCCGGGTCCAGCCCTCCGGGGATTGCCCCCAGCACGCCGAGTTTTGTGACGGCCCCGATGAAGATATTTTTGCATTGGCGGAGGG
>NXNN01000128.1_pt1 | contig 13492 bp, 9 predicted proteins | sample 2041041 | NCBI WGS metagenome assembly NXNN01 (sample SAMN07660617, study PRJNA407663) | chicken gut metagenome | isolation source: caecum content treated with Lincosamide | host: Gallus gallus domesticus | place: Czech Republic: Brno | collected 2016 | reverse complement strand
GTCAAAAAACCTGTGTAGAGATGAATCCGCTCAAGTTGGGGCGGGGGAGCTCGAGGGGGCGGCAGCCCGCCTCGAGTGGAATCGAATGCCCTGAATGCCTTGCATGGCAAGGCGGTCAGCGAGCGCAGCGAGGACTTTTCCGCCGCGCAGCGGTGGAAAAGTAACGGCGTTTTTGCTTTGAAAGATGGACTCCAGTAAAAACCGGAGTCCATCTTTCAAAGCAAAGTGTTGTCCATATTCCATATAATGTGTGTGGTGAGAAAAGCAATGCTTACGATGTAGTATTAGGAAATTGCGTTTAAAAGAGCAGGATGGATTTCCCATGATACTGATTAACAAGAGATTGATTATACTCATCACCGCCGGGCATGTTCCCGCTTCGGAATACGGGAGGGGTATATCCCTTTGACACCAGATATTTGCAGGTTTCCAGGACCAGGCAGTCTGCCACGAAACAGTTGCAGAAGGTGGAGGTGGGGCCAATATTCTGCTCACATCCCTCTACTTCCAAAATGGCGTCGCCGTAGGGGAGGTGGTTATTTAAGTAGATATCGACGGTTTGGTACAAGTTTGCCCCGGTCGGATGGCGGGAGGGATGGGCCTTGGGTACCCGCTCCGCAAAAGAACTAGAGGTAATGGCGATGGAGGTGACTCCAAGCCGCTTTGCTTCCAAAGCACAATCAATTGTCATGCTGTTGATTCCGTATGCGTTGATGATCAGAAGGACCTCCCCAGGGGTCTTTCCCACACCATAGGACTCCAAAACGGCTTTTGCATAGCCTGGAACTCGCTCTACTTTCATGGAGCGAAAACCGCCGTGACTCAAATTAGTTCCAGGATCTAAAATTGCGTTGATACAGGCCAATCCACCTGCGCGGGAAAACATCTCCTCCACAGCCATATTGGAATGGCCGCCGGGGCCGATAACATGAATCACCTGTCCCCGCATAATGGAATCGCCCATTACCTGTGCCGCTCTTTGGATGGATTCCATTTCATCGGCGCAGATTTCCTCCAGTAAACTTGTGATGATCTGCTTGTAAGATTTCATGCCCTGACTCATATGATCGCGTTCCTTTCATTGTCATATTGGCGTTCAACAGTAGTTACACGGCCGCATGGAAGAAAAACAGCCGGACACACGGAACCGTCTGATCCCTCTTAATGGAATGATACCGTCCGGGCGGGGCTACAAAACAGACGCCAGGGGAGAGGGGGATCTCCTGGTCGCCGACTACCGCGAGGCCGGTTCCACTTAGGACAAAAAACACCTCTTGATCCTCATGTGTGCCGCCCTGGAGATAATCCAGCTGCGTATACTCCAAAATTCCGCACCGGCAGCCGGCCTGACAGCCGTTTTCCTGATCCAGAAGTGGGATGAATCGGTACTCATCAAACACGACTCGCTGGGAATCCGTCTCCTTGGTGTAAAGACTCATAGGAAGCGAACGTCCCCTCCTTCCGACTCCTTGAAGGTCTCTTTGCCCCGGAAGAGCTCGATTAGAGCCGGGATCATAAAGACCGCAGCGGACAGGGAAAACACCGGAAGGGCGGAGTAGGCCCAGATCATGGACCACCGGATGGTGGGAAAAATCAGCATCCGCTTGGTTCCCGCCATCTCCACGCCGGTGACAAACAGCATGACAAAAAACGCAAAGGTCAGCAGTGTGATTACGACGGTGACCACGTGGCGAAGCCTATGGGGAAAGCGGCTGATAAGAAGATCCAGGACAATGTGCTCCTTCTGATAGACTCCTACCGCCATTCCCAGCATGATCATCCACACAATGCAGATCGTGCTGATATCGGTGACCCACAGGAAGGAGTGATTGAAAAACGTGCGGCTGATGATCTCCATGGTATTGATCGAGAAAATGACCAGGAAAAGTGTTCCGGAAATAAAGGTTTGAATCGCGGCCAGGCCATCCAGCAATTTTTTGAACATCATTTATCCCCCTCCTATTCCAAAAATCAGATTGGGCAGCCAGGTCACAGTCCATGGAACATAGGTAATGATCAGCTGACAGACCAAAAGCGCCACAATAAAGGGGAGCGATGCCTTTGTGATCCGCTCAAAGGAGACGCCGGAGAGCTTCGACTCGATAAAGAGCAGCGCGCCCACCGGAGGCGTGACCAGACCGATCATCAGGTTGCAGATCATGACCATGCCGAAATGGATGGAGTCAATGCCGAGCTGATTGGCAATGGGTAGAAGCACGGGACCAAAAATCAGCATGGCCGGGGTGGCATCCATGATCATGCCTAAAAAGAGAAAGAAGATGTTGATTCCCAGCAGGAACATGACCGGAGTGATGTTGTACTGCTCCACCAGCGCTACCAGCTGAGCGCTCAGGCCCTCCACCGCGATGATATAGGAGAAAATATCCGCCACGGTGAACAGGGCCATAATGATGGAGGAGAACAAAGCCATCTTACAGAAGACCTGAAACATGGATTTCAGGGTAATGGTCCGGTATACAAATATTCCGATCACCAACACATAGGCGCAGGCCAAAATGGCAATTTCCGTCACCGTGGCCATTCCGGTCAGCACACCTGCGATAATGATCACAGGGGCAATCAGGGACAGAACAGACCGCTTAAACACTGATCCAAAGCGCTCCCTGTTCTCCTCCTGCGGCTCGTTCACTTTTAAATTCATCTTGCGGGTCGCAAAGAGAACGATAATGTGCATAGAGCCAGCCATGATCAGCCCCGGAATCAAGGCGCCAAAAAACAGGCGGCCAATGGACAGGTTCGTAATCAAGGCCAGAAACACCATGGGAATTCCCGGGGGGATGATGGGCCCCAGTACAGCCGCCGCCGCATTCAGCGCGGCGGAAAACTCCTCCGGATACCCCTCCTTTTTCATTCTGGGCAGCAAAACCGGGGAGATGGCCGCCGCGTCCGCCGGCCCTGAGCCGGACACCAGAGAGAAGATCACGTTCACCACAATACACGCGTGGGCCAGTCCGCCCCGGAATTTTCCGATAAAATACATGGAGAAATCCAGCATCCTCTCAGTCATCCCGGAGATATTCATCAGTTCGCCCACTAAAATAAAAAATGGAATCGCCATGAGGGAGATATCCGACAGACCGTTGACCATGCTGTTGGAAATCATGGACAAGGGTCCATTCCCAGTTCCCAGCAAATAGCATACCCCGGAAACCGCCATGGAGACGAAAACGGGCATTCCCAGGAACATGAGAAGAAACATCACCAGAAAAATGATAACAATCGCCATAACAGAATCCTTTCGTATCGCCTGCCCGGAGAGGCCGGCCGGTCCCGGCCGGCCGTCCCCGGGCTGTTACCGGAACGGTCTCAACACCGCGCTTATACCGGAAATCCGGCGTTGCATTGTCTGCAGATCCGGCGGACTTTCCTTCTCATTCCGGTGTATGGCTGTCCTTAAAGGCCATGATCTCATCCATGGTCCCTGTGGGCCAGAGGTCGCCGGCCGCGTCCAGTTCCTGATAGAAGTCTTCTCCCAGCTTGTCCTGGATGGACTGAGCGTCGATCTCCACATAGGTCATATGTTCATTGAGGAAGTCCATCGTCTCGTCCATCTGCTGAGCCACCTGCTCCGCCTCATACTCCACAGCCTGCTTCGCGGCTTCCTTCACCGCCGCCTGCTGCTCAGAACTCATCTGCTGCCACACAGTTTCACTGATAAAGATCGCGCTGACATCGCGGATATAGTCGGTCTCCATGAAGTAGTCCTGTACCTCGTACAGGCTGCTGTTGCTGACCGTGATAAAGTTGTTCTCCTGGGCATCCACAGTCCCCTGAGACAGCGCCATATACAGGTCGCCCAGGGGTACCACAACAGGCGTGGCGCCCAGACGCTTCATGGTCTCCTGGACCAAAGCGGACTCCGCCGTGCGGATCTTCAGCCCCGCAAAGTCATCGGCATTTTCCACCGGGGCGTTGGCTGTCAGCTGCCGGGGGGGAAGCTCTCCCCGCGCGGCCAACACGCGCACCCCTGTGGTCTGCGCAGCCTCCTCAAACCACTGCTGGGCTGTGTCCGAGTCCAGGAAAGCCTGGAACTCCTCCTGGGAGTCCCACAAGAAGGGGGCGGTCACGGCGTTAAATTTCTGGGCTCCCTCCAGCCAGGGGTAGCAGGAGAGCGTATTGTAGAATAAATCTGTCAATCCTGTGGGCATTCCGCTGAGCATGTCGTTGCTGCTGCCCAGAACGCTGTTGGGATAGGTGGTCACACTGATGTTCAGATCCGGGTCTTCGGCCAGAACCTCTGCAAAGCGGTTCATCGCCAGGGTAGCGGGATCGTCCTCCGTTTTGATGCCGGCCAGCTTCAGGTTAAAGCTCATTGCGGTGGAAGAAGTGGTCCCGCCTTGGGGCTGGGATTCTGCGCTGCCTCCCCCGGAGCCGGAACACGCCGTACAGGCCAGAGAGAGGGAGAGGGCCATTGCCAGGGCAATTGCAAGTTTCCGTTTCATACTCATTCTCCTTTTTATTATAGTTGTATGTGCCTTTCTGCCTACTTCTTCTCGTCGTTTTGGGTTGTTTTTTTGAGCACTGCTTCCTCGGACTGATAGATGATCCTGCCGTCTATCATGGTCATCAAGATCTGGATTGCTTCATCGAAAATCAGGATATCCGCCTGTTTACCCTGGGTCAAGCTGCCGATCGCTCCATCCTGTTTCAGAATCTGGGCTGGAGTCAGGGAGGCCATCCGTACTGCATCCAGCAGCGGAATCCCCGCCTTGTGGACTACTGTGGAGACAAGGCGGTTCGTTGTGGCAACACTCCCTGCAAACGCGGTGCGGTCCGGCATTTTTGCCACCCCATCCTCGATGATGACGGTCTGGCCGTGTTTGAGGCTGCCGGAAATGCTCAGTCCGTCCGGCATTCCAGCTCCGCGCAGCGAATCGGTAATCAGCGCCGTTTTGCCCGGCCCCTTGATGTTATAGATCAGGCGGATCAGCTCCGGCGGCAGATGGCATCCGTCTGCAATGATCTCCACGGTCAACGCGTCAATCAAATAAGCACTTTCAACCATGCCCAAAAAGCGATAGGCATTGCGCCGGTGGACTCCGTCCATTCCGGAATACAAATGGGTCACATGGCGGTAGCCGTGTTCGCAGGCTTCCACAACCGTATCATATTCCGCATCGCTGTGGCCCATCGCCGCCAGGATTCCCCGCCGGGCCAGCTCATCTCCCAGCTCCAGCGCCCCGTCCAGCTCGGGAGCAATACTCCAGCGCAGGATGTCATCCGACCAGCTTAAAATTTCCAGGTACTCTTCCCGGTCAGGCTGCCGGAGATAGCGAACATCTTGACCACCAGCCTGTCTGTGCGCAAAGTAAGGTCCCTCTAAGTGCAGGCCCAGTAATTTTGCACCCGCCTGATTTGTCTGCCTCGCAATCCGGAACGCCGCCATCAGGTCCTTCAATTCCTCATTGGGACAGGTGAGCGTCGTTGGGACGATGGACGTGGTCCCGTATCTGGCGTGCAGCTCGGCGGCCCCCAGAATGGCTTCCGGGGTGCCGTCCATAAAATCGTGCCCGCCGCCGCCGTGCGTGTGGATGTCTACAAATCCCGGGGAGACAAAATTCCCCCGCGCGTCGATCTCTTCTTCACAAGGCAGGCCGCTGCCCCGCTCTCCCACATAATCGATCTTCCCCTCCTGGATTTCCACAACTCCGTCTGACAAGATCCGATAGGGGGTAATGACCTGGCCATTTACAATTTTGGTTCGTTTCATATTAAGGATCCTTTCCCAGCAGAGCGCCGCTGGCCTCGTCCACATACAAGATGGCATTGGGGTGCCGCCGGAGGATAGAGGCCGGGCATGCCTCCTCGATCTTTCCCTCCACCGCTCTCTTCACAGCCGCGGCCTTTTTCTCGCCGGGGACCATGCAGAACAGATAGCGGCCCGCGAACAAGCTGGGGATAGTGAGCGTAACTGCCTGTTCCGGCACCACTTCCAGGGAGGAAAAGCACCCGTCGTGCACCTGCTGATTGCGGCAGGTCAAATCCAAGGTTACACGTTTGACAGCCTCTGGGTCCTGAAAGAGGGCGGTATGGGGATCGTTAAAGGCGATGTGTCCATTTTCCCCAATTCCCAGACAGACGATGTCCACCGGAAAGCGGCGGAGCAGGGCGGCATACCGCCGACATTCCTCCAGGATATTTTGGGCGGACCCGTCCAGATAATGTACCGACCGAAACGGAACGCAGCCCATAATATGCTCCCTCAGATAAGTCCCAAACCGCTGGGGCGCATCCTGGGGTAGGCCGATGTACTCGTCCATGTGGAAGGCGTTGATTCGCTCCCACTCAATGTCCGGCATGTTCCTCAGCGCTTCCAAGAATTCATTTTGAGACGGCGCCGCTGCAAAAATCATATTCACCTCCTCTTGAGAGCACAGCAGCCGCTTCAGACAATCCGCCACATCTGCAGCAGAACAGTCTCCTAACTCCCGAGGTGATTTTAACTTCTTTATGGTCAGGGTGTTCTGTTCCTGTATTTTTTCACTCATAAAATCAGATTCCTTTCATATAAACTTGCTTTTGGCCTGTCGGAAGATCATAAACTGCCTTATAAGACGCTTATCCTGTAAGAATAGATCTCTTTTCTTGTTGTGCTTATTCTAACTCTTATATTTGCAAACTACAATTTCAAAAACAACATTCTTGTTTGCAAATCTTATAATTTTGTGGTATGATATGAATAATATATTCCGAATTTTTGTTTCGTTTTCAGTTTAAAATATACACCTCGGAAAGGCGGGAACTATCGTGAGCACTCGACTATCGCCGTCTCAGTACAACCCTAAAATGGAAATGAAGCGCCCTGATTTAGACTTGCGGTATGTGTTTGATGAGAAACCGCCCGTGGTGGAACTTCACATGCATACTTTTTATGAATTCTTCTACTTTTGTGAGGGAGATCTGGAAACTTACGTGGTGGGTTCCCGCAGTTACAAATTAAAGCACGGCGATATTTTGATCATTCCTCCAGGCGTCATGCACCACCCGATTTTTTCTGATACAGCAGGTCAATATAAGCGCTATGTACTCTCCATTTCCCAGGAGTTTATGGAAAAACGGGTCTTAGAGGATCCCGACATTCTGCATGCAATTCAGCTTTGCCGAAAGATCAATGAATTCCTGATCCGCTGCTCCTCACCGGCCCACGCAGAGCGGTTGGAACACTGCCTGCTTTCTATGTGGTATGAGATACAACAGGAAAATCTGTGCGTCAGCGCAAGTTTGCATAGCCTCTGCACCCACTTTCTTGTAGAGTTAAATCGTACTGTCTCAGACAGCAGCATCGTATCGGCCAGAATGGGCTACCAAAGGCCTCTGTTGGAAAAAATAATAGCTTATATTTGGGAAAACTTCAGTCATCGGATTTCCCTGGACCAAACAGCAGAGTGTTTTTTTGTCAGTCCTGCTACAGTGGAAAATCTTTTCCGTCAAAAGTTGGGAAAATCATTTTACCAATATGTGATTGAATATCGCATTGCAATCGCCCAGTCTATGATTGCGCAGGGATATCCCATGAAAGATATTTCGATTCGGTGCGGATTTGCGGACTACAGTGCATTTTACAAATTGTTCAAAAAGCAACTTGGTGTTTCGCCAAGTGAATACCGGACCATTGCTCCCACCAGTTATCTAAATGACTGACGGCTTTTAGCAAAATCCGACCCGCCCGGCTGCCGGTATTTCCGCCCACAGCAAAGGTGGTCCCATTCCCAGGGAACTATCGTGTCTGCGTTATTGCGCTACTAGTTATCTTGTTCGCGATCGGGTGCCTTATAAAAACGGAGGCCAGTGTGTTGATTCTTGACCTAATTCCAATCCCCATCGGGCTGCGCGGCAGCAGGGCAGAGTCTTATGCAGGCGGTTAAAGATATGTCAACTTATCTGTTTGTTCTGATTGCCGCTGTAATGATTGTCTCTTTATAAATCCTGGGCGTTTCCTTGTATGAGCTGAAAAAACTGGACGGCCCGCCTCCCCAAGTGGGGAGGCGGGCCGTCCAGTTTTTTCAGAGGCATCAGCCTCTTAGTATGAAATTTGTACCTCGCTCAGTGGGGTCAGGAGGCCAGGAAGGCGTCCCGAACCAACTCATCGAAGGTGCGCATGGGGATGAAGTCCTCCCAATCCTCGCTGGTGTGCTGGGAGTTGCGCCACACATAAGCGTGGCTGTTCGTGGCCTCCTGAACGTCCTCGTAATACCAGGCGCTCTCGGGGTTATCGGGCCACACCGTCATATCCTCCAGCATGTAGTCGGCATCGGGAGCCCGCTCCAGCACTTCATTCACCAGAGCCATAACCTCGGCGCGGGTGATGAAGCGGTCGGGACCGAAGGTGCCGTCGGGGTAACCGGCGACCCAGCCCTCGGCTGCGGCGCGGTTGATGTAGTCCCGGGCCCAGTGGTCGGAGATGTCGGTAAACTGATCCGGTCCGCTGTACTGTGCGTTGGAGAACAGCGAGGCCACCACAGCGAACTCAGCGCGGGTAATATTGGCGCCGGGGTCAAAGACACCGCCGGGCCGGCCCAGCATCAGGTCGCCGTTTGTCATTGTGGTAATGGCGTAGTAGGACCAGCGCCCATACTCCACATCGGGGTAGGGGTTGTACTCGGTAATGAAGTCGGCGCGGGAGGAATCGGTGAGCAGACGGAAGAAGATGGTGGCAACCTCCTCGCGGGTGATGTAGCCCTCGGGCTGCACGGTTCCGTCGGGGTAGCCGGACACATAGGCGATGTGATCTTCCTTGTTCAGCTCGGGCTTATCATCGTCATCGTCATCGTCGTCATTGCTGGAGCCGCCGCCACCGCCGCCGCTGTGGCTGCCGCCATTGTCCTCCTCATATACCAGCACGAAGGGGGAGAAGCTGCCAACCTGGAACACCAGGTGATCGCCGTCACGAGTGACTTCGATGATCTCGGGATCACTCTGCAAACTCGACACTTGCGTCCGATCCATCTCATCATAGTGGACGATATAGAACTCGCCATTCTCATCGGCATCGCTGGGCATGGGCCAGTAGATGGTCAGTTTGTCGTCGTCGCCCAGGGTCACCACGGTGTTGCCGTTGTCCGTGTCCACAAGGTCCAGATAGAAGGATTCTGCCTGTGCGTTGGAAAGGGAGACGCCATCCTGTGCGTCCGCTTTATTGATGGCATCCTGCTCCATGGACTGGTTGAACTCTGTGTTGTTGGAGACGCTGTCCACCAGCAGCTGGACGCGGTCGGGGTCCACTGTGACCTCACTGTCGTTGACGTAGTAATGGACAGTGCTGTCAGCCACAGCGGAAATCAGGCTGCTGTCCACCGTGCCGATCCCATTGGTATATTCGCCATTGGTGGTGCTCTTGACAGTCAGTTCACCGGTGCCGATCTCAACGTTGCAGGTGAGTGTCTCGCCGTTGACGGAGAACACGGCCTGGATCTTGCTCTGGTCCAATGTACCACTGTAGATGGTCATCTCATAAGTATCGGACACGAGGTTCTCTCCCATCACGATGTCATCAGTGGTGATAACTTTATCCGAATTCTCGGGGTCGATGATCTGGAGCCGAACCTTTATGCCATTTTCCGCTGTAGCCGTGTTTGGGCTCAAGCTATAGACATAAGCGGTGATTACATCTCCCTCTTTGGAGTAAACACCCTGATCCTCCAGATCCCAATTGCGGATCATATTTCCGTTTTCATCGTAATAGCGGAAACTCAAGATACCAGCCAGATTCGTCGCAACATCATCGGTTGCAACATTGTGAGTGCACAACCACTCCTTCACCGCATCCGGAAGTGTCAGATGATAGCCCGGCTCAGGGAATCCCTGTGCCGTAGTGGCGATAGGCGTTCCATTTTCGTCCAGCACATTACTATATCCATCGCCGCCGGTGTAAATGGTGATATCAGCCGGGGTGATGGTAATGCTGCCGGCCGGGACCGTGACCTCGTCCGTGCTCTCGTCGCCGTTGCTGCCTTCGGCCGTCACAGTGTTGGAGACACTGCCGGCGATCACATCCTCGGCCGTCACGGTGTAGGTGTAGGTGATCTCGACCGATTTACCAGGTGCAATCGGCTCCTTGAAGGTGAAGCTGCCATCGGCAGGGACATAGTTCTCTCCGCCATCGATTTCGATGGTGTAGTTCTCGGATTGTCCCTCATCCAACACCCACATTGTATCCGTGATTACGATATCCTTCAGTTCCGTCTCGCCGGTATTCTTGACAGTGATGGTGTAGGTCAGCACGTCGTCCTCTTTGGCCACCATGCCGTCCACATAGTTTTCGCCATTGATCTTGACCGTCTTGTCCACGTTCAGGCCGGGTTTGAGGACATCGACTTCCTCTGTGACCTCTTCGTCTTCGCCGTCCACGTACGCGGTGACAGAATTGGTCAGGGGCTGGAAGCCTCCCTCGCCATCCGCTTCCACAGTGAAGGTCTTGGTGAAGTAGAGGGTCGCGGAGGTTCCGTTCAGCGTACCACTGTACTGAGGCGGTTCGCTTAGGGTCTGCATAGGATCGAGCTCCGCGCCAACAACACCGATATAGGTCGTTCCGTAATCCTCTGTCACAAGGAAGCGGGCGCCGGTTTTGCCGAACACGCTGATCTCATACAGCAGGGTGATCTTGTCGCCCGCGCTGGCGGCGATCTGCGGATTGCCCAGATTTCCTTGCTCATCCACGGGAGCGGGAGCGGGATAGGTGACCGTCAGGTCCTTCTCCTCAATCACACCCAGAATGTTCCCCGGGACAGTGGTGCCATTCGTCACCACATGCTTCGTCACCTTCGTCGCGGAGGGCAGGATCGTCGTCTCGGTGGAGTCAGAGCCCGGATCGTCGGGATCTTCGGGATCGGGGTCCTTCGTCTGGTCGGAATCCGCCGTGACCACGTTGGCGACTCTGCCAGCTTCCGCGTCCGCAGCTGTCACCGTGTAGGTGTAGGTGATGGTAACCTCAGAGCCAGCTTCCAGAGTGCCGATGGTGTAGGCGCCATTTTCTGCCGTTTCGGTCGTTGCTTCAGAAACTCCGGTCTTGACGGTAACAGTCTCCGGCATCTTGTCATCCTTGACTGTAATGTCGTTGATGGCCACATCACCGGTGTTGGTGACGGTGACGGTGTAGGTGATCGTGTCGCCCACAAAGGCTGTTTCCCGATCCGCCGTCTTTTCCACCGTCAGGGACGCCACGTCGGTCTCGACTGTGTTGTCGTCCGGATCAGGATCTTCAGGGGTGTCCTCAGTTCCGGTTACGCTCACACCGTTGCTGATGGACTTGTCGCCGGGCTGGACAGTGTAGTCCGCCGTGATCGTGATGGTGCCCTTGGATGCAAGTCCGCTGAAGGTCCACGGAGTTTCGTCAAAGTCAACACTGTCTGCCGGGGTCGCGGTCAGGTTCTCCAGTGTCGCGCTCCCACCGCCGACCGTAAACGTATCAGTGATGGTGCCGCTCTGCTCGGTGTTGCCGGTGTTGGTCACCGTAATGGTGTAGTGCAGGGTGTCGCCCACCTGCGCATCGTAAGTCTCCGCATTGAAGTCGCTCAGCTCCACGCCATCGCGGGTCACGGAGGTCAGCTCCTTCTCCACGGTGAGGCCGGGATCGGCGACAAAGGTCGGCTGGTTGACAAGAGTCAGCCCGCCATCCGTTCCAACATCAAAGGAATCTTCGGGATAGGTCACGATGCCATTCTCAACGGTGATCGTGATGTCCTCCGCCTTGACGTAGCCCTCAGGCACTTCCGTCTCCTCCAGGGTATATGTGTGCCCGGAGGGGATGTTCTCAAATTTGACAACACCGTATTCATCAGATTCGACGGTAGTGGACCAGTTATCATCCTTCATGCTCAGGGTGAATCCCGCGCCGCTCAGTGCTTCGGAATTCTCATCCACCTTGGTGAACTCCAGCGTCCCCACATAGCCTCTGACCTTGGGGACCTTAAAGTACATGGTCAGCATGGGATTTTCACCTGACTCGATATCGTCTCCGTTGTCGTCCACATAAACAGACTCACCATTGACGGTCCTCGTCAGGTAGTAATCCAGCTGCGTCGGGCCGTTGGTCAGAACATAGTCGCTGATGCCGTCTGTAAATTCTATCTCATCATCCACCATGGCCGCCACGTCCAGCGTCACGCGATAGGTCAGACTGTAGGTGATCGTGCAGTCCATACCCGGCTCGTAGTCGTCATAGCTGACGAGATCTCCATAGCTGTCAACAATGGTTGTCGCATCGCTCGCCAAGTCGGCGCGGAGGTCCCAGGTCAGCGTATCCCGATTACGATTATAAGATACTGCCCCGTTTGCGTGGAAATTTGCGTTTTCAACACCTTCATACTCGATGTATTCGCCCATGGGATCGGTCACTTTCCAGGCGTCCACTGTCAGCTGCAAACGGAAGATGATGTCTTCAAACGCTATGCTCAGGTCATCCCCGTTATCCGCTGTGACGCACAGATCGGAAAAGCTCTTCATCCACCCGGAAACGCTGCTTCCGGCGGTATAGGAGATGGAGTAGAATTCGGTGTCCAGCTCGTTCCGGATGTACATGGCGCGTCTCGCGGGGTTCGTATAGCTTTCACCTCTATAGTTATCTTGCGGATAACCGTCGGGGAGAACATAGCCTGCACGCCAATCCAGTTCATCGCCCGTCGACCGGTTGGGTTCGCCGTCGGTCAGCAGCAGCAGGAACTTATTATCGATGTTTTGGACATCACGCTCCTGCAGCTGGTCTTCCGCCGCTTCCAGTCCGGCGTCGGTGTTGGTGCCGTTGCGGTCTGTATAGCTATCGATGTTGTCGATCTCCTCATTGATCGTGTATAACGCATTGCCGTTCGAAACATCGACCCAGTCCTGCACCACCGCAGTGGCTCCTTTGCTCCAATGCCCTCCACTGGCATCGCTATAAGCGATGACAGAGACGTATCGGGCGGCGCCTTCGGCCCCTTGGGCATAATCAGCCAGAAAGTCCTTGGCCGCCTCCTTCGCCGCGTCCAGACGGGTCTGATCTTGATTTTCACACCAATGTGCGTGCCCATAGAATTGTCCACAACTGGCACAGTAGTCCATCGACGTGGAGACGTCGATGACCAGTACGATGGCCGCGTCCGGCTCCTTGGTGCTGACCTCAATGGCCTCGTCGGTCTTTACGGTCAACGTAATGTCAAACTGGTTCTCAACATCGGTCGCCTGGATCTCCTTGGAGATCGTGACGTTTGGTTCGTAGCTCCGGTTCGTGACCTCCGGATCTTCGTCACCGTCCGGGGAGAATTCATGGTCTTGGGGATCATACGTATAGTATGACCCTTCGATTTGTGTGCTGCCGTCAGTGGCAGGTGGGTCCGCCGCCAAGGCGCTCACCGGCAGCATTGTCAGCACCATACAGAAGGTCAACAGCGCTGACAACAATCGTTTTTTCATTTCTCGTTTTCCTCCTTTATACTAGGATCGGATTCCCGGCGTCCGCCGGGAGGGAGAACACACGTTCAGGGGCCCCTCACCTCCC
>NXNN01000127.1_pt1 | contig 13636 bp, 14 predicted proteins | sample 2041041 | NCBI WGS metagenome assembly NXNN01 (sample SAMN07660617, study PRJNA407663) | chicken gut metagenome | isolation source: caecum content treated with Lincosamide | host: Gallus gallus domesticus | place: Czech Republic: Brno | collected 2016 | reverse complement strand
GTATAATATGGGTAGTGGAGTACGCCAAGGGTTAAATTTTGATGAGTTATCAAAATTGAAATTGTTTGAGCCTACAATAAAAGAACAAATGGAAATTGTAGCCTATATTAAAGAGAAAGAAAAGAAAATCGAAGAAATTATTGCCGACAAACAATCGCAAATTGAAACGCTCGAATCGTATAAAAAATCTTTGATTTACGAATACGTCACCGGCAAAAAAGAGATTATAGCGCAATAAGGGGAGGAATGAAAAATGCGCATACATACAAATCTTTTTTGGGTTTTTTATTTGCAAGATGAAGAAGTCCGCTTAGATTCCGATAAATGCGGCAAATGGATGTACTTTTTTAATGATAAAACTTTTGCGGCATCTATCTGTCAAAAAGCTGTGGAAGGCGGCGTCGTGCAAGAGGCAAAACATTCAAATGCTGAAAGGGGTGTTGCGTGTTTCTATATTGAATATGATGACGTACAGGCGCATAAGCGCGTTCTTCAGTTTATGCTGGAAAATAATTTGATTCAATAAACAAAAGCCGGTAAATTGTTCAATATTTCATTTAAGCTCGACGACCAAACCCGCGCAGGGGAATACGGCGCTGATTTTAAGTCAGAAATCAAATTGGCTGATTTTATTGATCTATACACCGGAGAGTGGAAGAATGTCTAAAGTCATAAATTGGTTTATCGGGGTGGCAATGATGGTGTTGCTGTTAAGCGGAGGATTTGCCAAACTGTTTCAATTTTTCGGTTGGTTGTTTTTATTGCAGTATTCGCAAGCTGATATTTCGGTTGGAGGACAAATATTTGTAAGAATTGCCACTTTCCTTTTAGCGTATAGTATAGTGGGTCTGATTTTTCATTTTATCGGCTTTTTTAACGGTAAAGTAATGAGTGCAGGATATTTTATTTTATCGACTTTGATCGGTTTCGGATTAAATTATATTGTAATGTTGATTGAATCACATATAAAAATTGTGCTGATGGTCATGGGCGCATTATTGGGAGCTTTAATAGTATTTTTTATCGTACTATTTATAGTGAAACGAAGGAGGAAAACGATAAATGAATAACATCCTTTCCGAACTTGAATTTGAAGATTATATTATCGAACGGCTCGTGCAGGGCAACGGGTACATCGAGCGCGACCATACATATTTCGACGATAAATTTGCCGCCGACCGGGAACTTCTGATGCGCTTTTTAAGTGAAACACAGCCCGAAACTATGGCGCAGCTTAAAAAGGTGTTCAAGGACAAGCTGGAAGAAACGCTCATCGCCACGATCAACGCCGAGGCGACCAAAGAGCGGGGGAGCCTCCTTTCCGTTCTCAAACATGGCATCGAACTTGCAAATTTCAAGCTCGATTTGCTCTACCAAAAGCCAGCCACCACATTCAACAAGGATGCGGCGATCCGCTATCAGAAAAATATTTTTTCCGTCATGAAAGAGGTGTGGGCGAGCGACAAAGAGCGCGTCGATCTCGTCGTCTTTATCAACGGGCTCGCCGTCATCGCCATCGAGCTCAAATGCAATCTGGCGGGGCAGTCGTATGCGGACGCAATCACCCAATATCGCACCGAGCGCAACCCGAAAACGCGGCTTTTCCGCTTTAAGGCGGGGTGCCTCGTCTGCTTGGCCATGGATCTGAACGAGGTCTATATGACCACGCGGCTGAACGGCGCGGCGACGTTCTTTCTGCCTTTCAACATGGGCAACGGCGAGGGCATCCACGCAGGCAAGGGCAACCCCGTGTATCCCGATAAATACAGTGTTTCCTATATGTGGGAGGACATTCTCACGAAAGATACGCTCATCGACCTTATCTTCAGGTTTATCTTTATTGAGGCGAAGGAAGAAAAGGACGAGCTTACCGGGAAAAGAAAGGTCAAAGAGAGCATCATTTTTCCGCGGTATCATCAGTTGGACGTTATCCGCAAATTGCTTGCCGACGTGGAGCAAAACCGCACGTCGCAGAATTACCTAATTCAGCACAGCGCCGGTTCGGGTAAAACGAACTCTATCGCATGGCTCGCGCACAGGCTGGCTTCCATGCACGATGCCGAAAACAAGGTAATTTTCGACAATATCGTCATTGTGACCGACCGCGTTGTCGTGGACAGGCAGTTGCAGGACGCAATTCTCGGCATGGAGCATAAAACGGGATTGATCCGCGTGATGGACGATAAATGTTCCTCCGCAGACCTTGCCATTGCATTGAAGGGAAATACAAAAATCATCGCAACGACGATACAGAAATTCCCGTATATCGTAAACAGCGTGTCGGGGTTGAAAGAGAAAAAGTTTGCTGTTATCATCGACGAGGCGCATTCTTCCACTTCCGGCAAGGATATGGCGGCAATCACCATGACTCTCGGTAGGGGCGAAGTGGAGATCGATACGGAAGGCACGCCCGACGCGCAGGACGTAATTGCCGACGAACTCGCGCGGAACGGAAAACAGCCGAACGTATCCATGTTTGCGTTCACGGCCACGCCGAAAGCGACGACTTTGCAGCTTTTCGGCAAGGAAAACGCAAAGGGGCAAAAGCAGGCGTTTCATATCTATTCGATGAAGCAGGCAATCGAGGAAGGGTTTATTCTCGATGTGTTGCAAAACTTTACAGAATATAAAACGTTCTATCAGATCAATAAAGAGGTGGAAGAAGACCCGCGCTGCAAAACCTCGGAAGCAAAGCGGCAGATCGCGCGGTTTGTCGAATTGCACGAAACGAATATCGCCCAGCGCATCGAGGTCATCATCGAGCATTTCCGCACGACGGTCATGCAGGAGCTCGGCGGCAGAGCAAAGGCAATGGTTATCACCAAATCGCGCGAAAGCGCAGTCAAATATCATCAGGCGTTTGAAGATTACATTGCAAAGAAAGGATATTCAGATATTAAATCGCTCGTTGCATTTTCCGGCAAAGTAAAAGTGGATAATACCGAATATTCCGAAAGCGGAATAAACGGCTTTTCGGAAGAACGGTTGCCCAAAGAATTTGAAAAGGATGATTATAAGGTTTTGCTCGTCGCAAACAAGTATCAGACGGGGTTCGACCAGCCCAAACTCTGCGCTATGTATGTCCTGAAAAAGCTGCGCGGCGTGAACGCGGTGCAGACGCTTTCCCGCCTCAACCGCATTTGTCCGCCGTTCGATAAAAATACGTTTATTCTTGATTTTGTCAATACATATGACGACATCGTAAAGGCGTTCGAGCCCTATTATACGACGACGTTGCTTGCAAACTCGGTAACGCCGTCCGCCGTTTACGATTTGGAAGCCAAGCTGGACGGGTATTATATTCTTGATCCGAACGACATTGAACAAGCGGCGCAATTATTGTATGGCGGGGATACGCACGCGAAGACGAAGGAAAAGCTGAATTTCTATTTCGGCCGCGCAAAAAAGCGGCTGGAAGAATACGATTTTTTCAAACAGCTTGAAATTGCTGCGGTCATGCGGCACTTTGTGCGGTTCTATCAGTTTCTCATTCAAGTATCGTGTTTTGAAGATATTGAACTGCATAAAAAATATCTGTTCGTCGATTATCTGCTGTCTTATATCGATATCCGGCAGCCGGGCAGGGGTTATGACCTTGACGGCAAAATCAAAGCGTCGAATTTTGTTCAGAAAAAGGGCGAAACGCATATAAAAGAGCGCATCAATCCGAGCCCGGTTATCAAATTGCCGAATGCGGATACGATTGCGTTGCCGGAGGATAAACAGGAACGGCTTTCCGTCATTATCGCAGAAATCAACAGCCGTACGGGAAAGGCATACGATAACGACGTCGCCATCAAAGCGATGCTGCAAATCCGGGATCTGCTGCTGAAATCGGATAAACTTCGCGCGAGCGCAAAGAGCAATACCGAAAAGGATTTTGAATTTTCGTATTTTGACGGTATCGACGATGCGCTCATCGAAGGGCTTTCACAAAATCAGGATTTCTTTTCCTTGCTTTTGAATAACGAAGAGATAAAAAGGGAAGTGCTGGGTATTTTTACGAGCGAAATCTATAAGAGCTTGCGGGAAGCCGATTGAGGAGCTTTTTGAGAAAAGGGGGATCAGATGATGTATTCGCATTATGTTCCGCGATTCATCCTAAAAAAATTCAGCAATAAACTCAGTCTGTATAATATTCATACGGGAGAACTTGCCGAAGATATAAAGGTGGATAAGGCATATTCGCAGAAAGGGTTTTATGATGACGATACGGAGAAGAATCTTAACCTAAAACTTGAATCACAGTTCGGTAACCTTCTCGCCAACAAGTTGCTAAAAGCCGAAAATATAATTGAATTGAACAGGACTGAATTGCGGTTAATAAAAAAATTTATTCTGATTTCTACTTTGCGCAGTTTAGGTAATGAACCGTTTTTGCAGAAAGAGAAACGGTTTTATGTAGATTCGGCAGAGCACTGGCGCAATTATTGTCGTCAAAATAATATTTCTGCGGAAAAATGTGAAAGAGGCATCAAGGATATGCAACCGCCTTTTGAGGAAAAACAATTTTCCGGAGAAACTCCGTATGATTACTGGATGCGCACTCTGAATGTAATATTAGATACAGACGGTTCTCCGCAGGAAATTTTGGAACACCCCGACAAAACATATCCCGCGCACAGGTGGTCGCAAATAATTGCGGCAGGTTATCTTGCCTTTTGGGATTCGGAATACAAACACGACGAATTTGTAATTACAGATATAGGCATGACTTCCGAAAACGAAAAGGGTTGGAACGGAGTAACGGTTCACAATAGCAAGAAATTATTGTTTTTGATAGATTTATTAAAAAAAGAAAAGGATTCTGAATTCATTAAGTTATTACAAAATCAGATTTGTTTACAAGAATTTTTCCACGAAAATTTTCAGATGTATCCTATATCGGCAATGCGCATGATTGTCGAAATCTCTCCCTTTTATAAGTTCAGAAAAATGTATTCATGGTTGTACAAAATGCCTGAGTTAAAAGATTTAACTGAATTACCAAATGAAAATTTGTATGCGCCGAATCTTGCGGTATATGTAAAAACTCAAACGGACGCATTAATTCCGCAATATGATCCTGATGATTTGTATATTTATGATATCAAGAAACTTACCTCGGCAGAAACGAGATACTGCAACGAACTGTTTTTGGACAGAATAAATACGCACTTAGGCTTTTCTTCCCTGCGAAAAGCCGTCAGAAGTATAGTACAATATAAGAGAGATAATTCTTATCCTTATACTCCCCGCGTTGACTATACCAATTTATATAAGATAATTGAAGAAAGATATGGCGGTAATTTAAATGTTTGAATTTTTAAAACAATTAGACGAAAGACTGTATGTACGCTATCAAACTTTGGAGCGCAACATAAAAGCTGCAAGCAATTCGTTTTACGATTCGTTTCTCGACTTGCAGGAGCAATTCATAAAGTTTGTAATTGCGCAGTTTGATATAGATGCGTCGGTAAGGGAAACCTGCGGCGCACTTTTAAAACGAGATGATGTGAGCGCCGTTTTCAAAGGTCAGTTGCATATTGATGACTATACTTTCAACAAAATGAAAGATTACACGCTTAAAGTCAATGCGCATAAGCATAAGGGGGAAAAGTGTATTCAGGTGGAAACGGTAGTTTCTTATATGCGTGTGATATACAATGCGTTTTCTGCTTATTGCGATTATAAGGGGATTGAATACGAGAACTTTGACGGCAATTATTTTATAAATCTGTTTGGCGTATTTGAAAGAGAGAATGTTGAGCTGAAAGCGCAGGCTGACTTCTTAAAGGAAGAATTGGCGTCGTCTGTCGAACAACATAAGCTTAAAGAGAGAGATATAGAGGAATACCGCAATTTAATTTCACTGGCACAATTGGAAAAGTTGTCTTTGGAGGAGCAGAATGTTGAACTCCAAAGGATGATAAGCAAATTAAAGGATATAAAGCTCAGTTCGATGGAGGAAAAACTCAACAAAACAATTGATCTGCTATTAGAACTTAAACCTGCCATTGAGGAAAACAGAATAATAGTCAAGGCGGTTGGCAGTCAGGTTGGTGGGCTTATAAATGGCGACAGAAACGTTGACGCTTGGATAGAAGCTGAAAGGAAAAAGAGGAGTGATAAGTAATGGCAGAACAGAGTAATATCTTTAAAAAACTCGACGAAATAAAGAGCGGAATAGACGAGATAAAAGCACCCGTGCAGGATGAGACGAAGTTAAAGGAATTTATTGCAAATGCCGAGCGGGTATATGTGTACTGCGGTCAGAAATCGGAGTACACATACGACAAAAAATCCGTATGTGTGAGCCGCATAGTTACCGTTATCCTTTTGTTGATCAATGTAATTGTTATGGCGGTTCCTATAATAATTTACAGGGATAACACAAATATATTTTGTATTCCGTTTGCCGTGGTTGCGGTATTTAATGTTTCATATGGCGCCTTTACTATCGTTAAACTTTTATACGTAAAAGGCGAAGGGTATGAAGTTGCTTATGACAAAATAAAAGTTCCGTGGATGTTTTACTTATATGACGTCAATGGTATTATTTGTGATGAAAAAGTTAAGTTGCCATATAGGATACTGAAAATTCTTACTCCATATGTCAATATTTTTGCGGGACTTACCGTAATGATGTTGAAACTGCCCGAAATCCTTTTTAGCGGGTTGGTATTTGGCTGCGTCGCAGTGTTGGCTTTGGTTTTTATATTTTTAGAGTTAAAGAAAATGAATGGATATATCTTGTATTTCCGCGACAAGAGTAACATTATTCCTTATAGCCAACTATCAAAATTTATGAGTGATAATAACTTAAAATAAATCAAGAGCCCGTCATTTATGGCGGGCTTTAACTTTACGTCAAATCGCCCTTGCAATATAGCGCGGTTTATGATATAATATAGTTGTTCTTTAATTGAACCTTCCGGAGCATTGCCATAGGCTAAGCAAAGGAGGCGGATATTATGGAACATAATAACCAAGACCTTGGCTTAGTTGCCGGGGCAAAATTAAAATGTCTTTTGAAAGAAAGGGGTATGACGCAGGAGGACTTTGCTTTTGAGTTCGGCGTTGACGTCAGAACCATCCGCAGATGGGTAAAGGGCGGCGTGTACGACCTCCGCCAACTTCAGCAGATTGCCGACTTTTTTGAAATGGATGTTTTTGCTATCCTCTCTTAACGGGAGGATAGACTTTTATACGTCGGAAGAACAGGACAAATCATGTCCTGTTCTTTTCTTTTGTTTTGTGCGATAATTAAATCACAAAAACAAAGGAGACGCCGATATGAAATATTTTATCGTAACAACCAAATGCGGACATGTAGGCAAGTGGAGCTGTATATGGATTGACTTTGCGGTGCCGGCGGAAAGTGCTTCGGAAGCCGCGCAGAAGGCAAAAACATATAAAAGGGTCAAAAGGCATCATAAAAATGTAATTGCACGTGTCGTGGAAGTTGCATTTGATGAGTTTATGTTGCAAATATCAAAAAACAGCCTTGATCCATATTTACACTGTAAAAACATTCAGGATCAACGGTTGATAGAGGATATAAATGAAAGGATGCAACCCGATATATGGAATATTGAACGGCACTTTACCAAGCGGACTAAAAAGAAGAACAAAGAGTATATAACAAAAAAGAATAGGATCGCCGAAAGAGAATGGACAAAGCAAATTGAGGAGTACGAGGAGGATGCGGCATGAAAATAGTTATAAATTCTATTCGCTTCAATCGCAGCCTGGTGGACGGCCCCGGAGTGAGGACGGTACTTTTTATGCAGGGGTGCGATATACGTTGCGCGGGATGTCAGAACTCTTCTGCGTGGGAAATCGCCGACGGCATACTGGCGGATACCGACGAACTTGCCGCCTTGCTTAAAAAGGATTGCGTAAATAAAAAACTAACCATTTCAGGCGGAGAGCCGCTCATGCAGGCAGACGCCGTATATGATCTTATATGTAAACTTGAAGATTTCGACATTGCTCTGTATACGGGACACGAGAGGGAAGATGTTCCGCACAATATTATAAAAAAGATTCGTTACTTAAAGACAGGAAGATATATTACGGAGCAGAGAACGACCATCATGCCCTATGTGGGTTCGGTTAATCAGCGATTTGAGGAGGTGCGTCATGCGAAATAACGACAATGCGGCAAACCGGTACAGTTATATCGGCGAGATATACTCGCTCGGCGAACAGCTTAAAAAGAAGCAAATTCTTGAAAGTATGCCCGAAAAGTGGCGAAAACTTCACGAGGAGGGATATATCCACATTCACGACCTCGACGCTTACGGTATGACGTATAATTGTCTGACATTCAATATTTTAGAAGATTTCCCCTATGAAAAGTTTAACGGACTTTCAGATGAAAAGAAAGTTGCGGGAGTATTCGGCTATATCACCAATCTGTTGACGGATATGGGCAACGAGCAGTCCGGGGGAATGGCGTTCGCCAACTTCGACGACGATCTGGCACAAATATTTACAAGGATCGGTCTGTCATTGTGTGATACAAGTAAGCCGCTTATTGGCGCAGCGATGCGCGAACTTATATTATGGTGCAACAACACGCACACGAGAATGGGGCAGACGAGCTACTATGTAACTTTCAATGTCGGGCTTGCAAAAAGCAATTTTGCGCGCTTTATAGCCTATACCCTCATAGATGAATTTGAAAAGTGCGGCGAAACAGTGGTTAAACCCAATATTGTATTTAAAGTTAAAAAAGGCATAAACAGAGCGGAGGGGGATAAAAATTTCGACTTGTTTGTAAAGGCCCTGCGCTGTACGGCAAAGAAAATGATCCCCACTTATCTTTTGTGTGATTGTGACGAGGATGGAGATATTCCGCCCGAACAACTTGCCGTTATGGGGTGTCGTACGCGTGTTGCCGATGACGTGTTCGGTCGGACTACCTCGATAGGCAGGGGCAATATAGACAACATCTCGATCAATCTTCCTCGTCTTGCATTGGAGACGGATAGGGAAACTTGCGATATGCCCGTCGAAGAAAAAATGAAGGTGTTTACTCAAAAATGGGACGGGGTGGCGGCTACGGTAAAGGACATACTTTTAGATCGGTTTGAGAAGGTATGTTCGCGAGGTTTGTCGGATTTTCCTATAAATGGCAGGCATAAATTATGGTGCGTACCGTTTGACGATATAAGGCAGGTATTTAAACACGGTACACTTTCGATCGGTTTTATCGGGCTTTCGGAGGCAATGGAAGTCATCACCGGAAAACGGTTTTATCTTGATGCGCAGACTTGTGTCTATGCGCTCGGATTTGTGAAGCACATGCGCGAATATTGCGACTTTCTGCGCGGGCAATATAATCTCAATTTTTCATTGCTTGCAACAAGCGGCGAGCTTATTTCAGGCAGATTTATCGAAAAGGACAGAGCGGTATTTAATGAAAGTTACAGTATTTTCAGCAAGGGATTTTATACAAATTCCTTTCATGTAAATGTTGACAGCGATCTCCCCGCATTCAAAAAGATTGAGATGGAGGGTATGTTCCATGAATACTGCAATGGAGGTAGCATAACTTATGTGGAATTGGGCGAAGCGCCTATATCAAACGACGAGGGGCTGCGCGAGTATGTTGAGTGTGCGATAAACAGCGGAGTTCATTATCTCGGCTTCAATTTTCCGAAAGACGTATGTAAAAAATGCGGGGCAAGCGGCGTGTTTGATATCTGCCCCGTATGCGGCAGCAGTAATATTACAAGGATACGCCGCGTAAGCGGATATCTTGAAATGCTTGATGGTTTTACGTCGGGCAAGAAGAACGAAGAAAAGACGAGGAGGGCAAACTGAATTGGTACATATATCTGTTGAAGGAATGGACGGTGTAGGAAAGACGACAGCCTGCAAATTGCTCGCTCAAAAATTGGGGTATATTTTCATAGATAAAAATCTGCGTTTCCTCTTTGACGAGGGGAAAAGCTATGAAAACTATTTTCGTATCCGCGACAAGGTGAACAACAGTCCAGACAGGCTGTTTACCTCATGGTTTTACGGCTTGGGCAATATCTATCTGCATACCATGTTCAAAGATAAAAAGGTGGTGACCGACAGATATTTTCTTTCAAACTATGCATGGAGCGGCACAGATCAAAATATAGAGGTTTACGATTTGCTCGTAAAAAAACTTGGTTTTCCCGACCTTACGGTAATTTTATATGCCGACGATGCCGCCATTGTTGCGCGTATTAGGGGCAGGGACGAGCATGACGGCGACATTGCAAAAGTGCGCCTTGCAAAAAAGAAGTACGAAAAGATGATATACTTCTGCGAAAGATACGGTATGCCCTATATGGTGATTGATACAAGCAGTCTTTCGCCCGACGAAGTTGTGGAGTGTATATTGAAGCGGATAGAGGGAAGAAGTTGATTTATTATATAGCAGATACGCACTTTGGCGATGAACGAGTGATGCGCCTCGCGCAAAGACCCTTTACGTCTGTCAATCAGATGAATAATTATTTATGCGGTAAGTGGAACGCAAAAGTTGGCGGAGATGATACCGTATATGTTTTGGGCGATTTTGCCTTCGACGATGTCGAAGCGCAAAAAATTTTTCCGCTGTTGAACGGGCACAAACATCTGATATTAGGGAATCATGATAAATTGAGCTCCGAAAGCCTTAATATGTTTGAAAGCGTAAATCAGATAGTTACTGTTTTCGACGAAGGCAGAAGCGTATGTCTGTGCCATTATCCACTTCTGTCTTACGAAAATTCAGTTTATGGCGGCTATCATATCTTCGGGCATATACACAACAATCAGAGCGATTTGGCTTTCAATATAGTAAAAAATATACCGCGCATATATAACTGCGGAGTAGATGTAAACGATTTTGAACCGAAGACATTAAATGATCTTGTGAGGAGCAAATTAGATGAGTAAAGATATCCAATATACGGCACTTATAAGCAAAGATATGAAATATACGGCGCTATATTGGGCGTTGCGTTTTTTTGAAATTGAAGAAGATATTTATTCAAAAAGTTACGGTGGATACAACGTTATAATAGACGCAGAGGCGCAAACGGTAGATTACGGCGAAAAGATAAAGGTGATTTCGTGTGAGTTGCATTATCTTAAAAGGCATAAGGATTTTGTGATTCTTGAGTGCGTGGACAGACTGCTTGCTTCGGGGGGTGACCCCGCAGATATTTTGCTCGACGGTCGTGACGGCTGCCCTGATATAATTATAAAAGGTCAGCATATTTACTGCGAACAATGGGGGGAGGATTATGAATATGCTTTCAACAATTTACCTCTCAGAGGCTTAATTTATACTTCCCGCCTTGTGAGTGGATTAATTGAATATCGAACCTCGGATATGGTTTTTAATAGGGTAAACGGCGGCGATGATTTTGAAATCTATAATGACGAACTTCTTTTATACCGCGGCAAAGAAAAGACGGTTAAAGTCCCTCAAGGGATCAAGACAATCGCGGCAGGGGCGTTCTGGAATAACGTGTTTATCGAAGAGGTCATTCTTCCCGAAAGCCTTGTTCAGCTCGGCGGAGATTGTTTCTACTGCTGTTATAATCTCAAAAAAGTAAATATACCCGCAAATGTCAGCATTATGGGCAACAACCCGTTCGCCGGATGCCCGAAGCTTGAAATCAGTAATTTCAGTCCACACTTCAAGTTGGTTGACGGCGCGCTGTATAGTGCGGACGGAAACAGCCTTATTTACTATACTATTTCCAATACAGTCAATCAGTTCAATGTTCCGCAGGGAGTAATCTGTATCGGAAAGCACAGTTTTTTTATGTGCGACAACCTTAAAAAGATAGTTATTCCGTCGAGTGTGGAGCGTATGGAAAACAATCCGTTTTCGGGCTGCATAAAATTAACGATAGAAAATCATAGCGCGGCATATCATTTTGAAAACGGCGTTATCTATAATAAGTGGCACAGCGGAATAATAGGATGTCTGAATGGCAGCTATATCGAAAGGCTGGTCATTCCAGACGGGGTAACGGCTATAAATCGCAATTCATTCTGGAACTGCAAGGGCGTCAAAAATATTGTAATCGGCAGGAACGTAAAGCACATAGGGTATAACCCTTTTGCATGGTGCGAAAATTTATTGCTTGAGAGTTTATCGCCTGAATTTCCGTGCGAAAACGGGATAATTTACGATAAAAATTTTACACATATACTCTGCGCCACAGATCGCGCTGTGGGTAAGTATTTCAAGGTCAGGGATAGTGTAACGCACATAAACAGGGGAGCGTTTAGCGGCTGTATTGACCTTGTAAGAATTGATCTGAATGGCATTAAGTGTATAGATAAAAGCGCATTTACCAACTGTATGTCGTTGAAATATGTGTTTATCCCGGATAGCGTTACTTATATCGGCGAGTGGGCGTTTGCTCATTGCACTTCGCTTAAATATATAAGCATACCGCATAAAACCTTTGTAGATAAAAACGCATTTAACGAGTGCAATACGGAAATCGTTTGGAGGGGCTAAAATTGAAATCAATGCTCATAGAGGGGGACAACCTTATCGCCATGCAGAGTTTGTTGGCTGATTTTGAAGGTAAAATCGATGTTATGCCGATTGACCCACCGTACAATACAGCTATTGATTACACAGGTTATAAAGATAGCGGGTTTGCTGACGGGTGGACAGAATTTATGCGCACGCGCCTTGAAATTGCTTATAAGTTATTGAGCGAGCATGGCGTAATGTTCATAGACATTGATGAAAACGAATTTTGCAGTTTGTATTTGCTATGCAGTGAAATTTTTGGCGCGCGCAATGTTATGAGCATGGTATGGAAAAAGACTAACCCACGGTTTGATAAAAACAGGGTAGAAAAGCCGTTGGAGGCTGGTATCCGTCGCACTCACGAATTTATTGTAGTGTGCTTTAAAGACAAGGCTAATACTTCACTCAATCATGTAATGCAACCTGTATGGGACGAAAGTAAATACGTGGATAGATTACAGCCTCTTGAAACAATCATAGACGATATGGGCACAAATTCTTCCGCAAAGGATGAGCTTGAAGACATATTCGGCGAGAGAAACTTATTTCAGACACCTAAGCCCGTTAAAATGATAAAGGAGTTAATCCGCGCAGCGAGCAATAAACAATCTGTTGTTATGGACTTCTTTGCGGGAAGTGGTACAACAGGTCACGCGGTAATGGAACTGAACAGGGAAGATGATGGACATAGAAAGTTTATTTTAATAACCAATGATGAAAACAATATCTGCAAGAGTATAACGTTGCCGCGCCTTCAGAAAATTGGGGAATTGTATGGCTGTGATGAAGATTTACAGTTTAAAAGTATAATATAAAAATACCCCGTCGCACAAATCAGAAAAAAATTGACACTTTACTAAATGGCAGCATAAGTGCGAATCTTTTTCTGTCTGCTGGTGGCGGGGACGAAAAATGTTTGTATTGATTGGGGAAAATTGGGGAAACTTTTTGAAGAAAAGCGCAAAAAACGGTGTTTTTAGGCTCAAAAACGGGCAAAAACGGCGATTTTTCGAGAAGTCAATTTGCCTCTGACTCCGTCATTCGTTGGTTCGAATCCAGCTACCCCAGCCAATTTATGCACGATTTTGTGAATAAACAGCACAAAATCGTGCATATTTTTTATTT